>LSQX01195440.1_pt1 | contig 10177 bp, 5 predicted proteins | sample 654561 | NCBI WGS metagenome assembly LSQX01 (sample SAMN04489861, study PRJNA283612) | anaerobic digester metagenome | isolation source: 4 biogas reactors fed with cattle manure at either 37C or 55C with and... | place: Denmark: Kongens Lyngby | collected 2014
ACGCCCGCAACCGCCTGAAGACCCTGTCGTTCCCCCTCGCTGCCCCCGGCACCGGCAACGGCGACCAGACCTGGAGCTACTACGCCGACGGCAAGCCGAAGCAGATCAGCACCTGGAACATCGGCGCCGAGGGTGCCGATCCCAAGGAAACGCGCAACCTCTACACCTACTTCAAGCGCGGCCTCATCAAGACCGAGCTGATCGCGGTGCCGGCCTGGTACACGTTCTCGGTCGAGCACGGCTACAACGCCAACGGGCAGGAGACGAGCCTGACCTACCCCAGCGGGCACACGGTCACCCGCAGCCTGGATGCGCTGGGCCAGCCGACCGCGATCAGCGGCGGCGGGACCACCTACGCCAGCGGCATCACCTACCACCCCAACGGCGCCGTGGCCGGCTTCGCCTACGGCAACAACATCGTCCATGCGATGACGCAGAACGACCGCCAGCTGCCGGACACCGTCTCGTCCATCCACGGCGGCAGCCAGTTCCTGCACGACCAGTACGACTTCGATGGCCACGGCAACGTGCTGGCGATCACCGACGTGCGTCCCGGCAAGGCCGGACGGCGCTCGCGGACGATGGAGTACGACGGGCTCGACCGCTTGACCCGGGTGACATCCCCGATGTACGGCGCGACCGGCGCGCACTACGCCTACAACGTGCTCGACGACCTGGTGCGGGTGAACATCGGCGGGACCCAGGGCCGTGACCATCACTACTGCTACAACGCCCAGCGCCAGCTGGCTGAAATCCGCAGCGGCAGCTGCGGCGGCGCGGTCGTCACCCGCCTGGATTTTGACGATCAGGGCAACCTGGAACTGCGGCGCGAGGGTCCGGATCCCAACGTGCCGGGACAGGGCTACCGCTTCGACTTCGGCAACCGGCTGCGGGAAGTGGATGGCGTGGAGCGCTATCGATACGACGGCCACGGACGACGGGTGCTGGCGATGCAGTTCGTGCAGGGCACGGTGCTGTCGCAGTACGGACTGGACGGCAAGCTGCTGTACCAGAAGAGCGACCGGACCCTGCTGCAGACCGACCAGATCTACCTGGGCAACACCCTGATCGCGATCCACGAGCGGCCGGCAAGCGGCACCGGCGCGGCGGTGGTGAAGTACCAGCACACCGATGCCCTGGGCAGCCCGGTGGTGGTGACGCGGCAGAACCGCGACATCGTGGAGGAGACGGAGTACGAGCCCTACGGGCAGGTGCTGAACCGGGCGATGCATGATGGGCCGGGGTATACGGGGCATGTGGAGGATGCGGCGACCGGGCTCGTTTATATGCAGCAGCGCTATTATGATCCGCTGCTTGGAATCTTCCTGAGCGTTGATCCGGTCATGGCGCACTCGAATCCGATAGGGCAGTTCCATCGATATCGTTACGGGAACAGTAATCCCTATAAATTCAAGGATCCGGATGGTCGCGCAGCGATCATCACACGAATGAAGGACGGTTCGGTCAACGTCAGTTTCCCAACAAAATTTGTCCTAGGTCCAGGTGTAACTAAGGAGCATGTTGCGGCAGTGAAAGAAAGCGTCGCTGCGCTTTCGGGCACTTACAAGATCGACGGAAAAGATACAAAAGTGACTTTTGCGGTCACTGAAATTACTAGAGACACCCCTCGATCTGCGAGAAACGAAGTAAAGCTCACTGCGGGCCCCACGGAGAGACAAAGCGGTCTAAGCGCAGCCCAGGTTGGTGGCAGAAAGGCGTGGATTGACGTGACTAGTACGCCGGGTAAAGGTGGAGCGCCGGCCCATGAGTTTCTTCATCTTGCTGGTGACGATGATCTCTACGATGTCAAAACTCGTCAGCCAGATCCTCGCTACGGAAACAACATAATGAATGTAGTTCCGGGAGTGATGGAGGATCGAAATATGAATAATATCATGGAGGCTAAGTCAAACATTTTCCGCCAGGAGGAAGACTAATGAAGTTGATCTTGGGGCTTGCGCTTGTTCTCCCTCTAGCCACCTCCATGGACGTGCGAGCGGCCGAAGAAAACTTGTCTCAATATCCATGTAATGTGTTCAACCCAGCCGCGTGCTTTCGGTTGCCCGCGAATACACACCTAGATTACTCGGTTCCGGCAGACTTTGATCTTTATCGGGTACTTAAGGGGGATGCAGAGGTTGCGGTGATTTACGTGGGTTCCGCACCAAGGCGACCGGAGGGTAGCCTTGAACCTCGGATTATTCACATGAAAGGAGCAAGGGCGGAGGTCTACGATGCCCTTGATGGTAGCCGTGTGGAAATCCTGATATCAGTACGTGGTGCAGATTCAAAAGTGCATATTATAAGTGAGGTAGATCCAGTAGTTCAGCGAGAGTTTGTCGCATTGCTAACTGGGCTTCGAGGGTGTCGATATATTCGAGCGGGAGGACAGAAGTGTGCAGCCGGACAGGGCTGGGGAGAGTTGCTAGTCAAGGCTGTACGGGAATAGCGCTGCAAGAATGGATAAACATAACTCAGCAATGAGGTAAGCCCCCAGCTATGCCAGGGCGTAAGCTTCCCCGTCAAGCAGGCACAGTAAAAGTAGAGCTTCCGGCGGCTTGTTGACCGTACCCGGCGGGCGTCAGGTCGCCGGAACCGCATCGAGGAACTGCAGCCGCGCCAGCTCCGCATACAGCCCACCCTGCGCCAGCAGTTCCGCGTGCGTGCCTTCGGCCACGATGCGACCGTGGTCCATGACAATGATGCGGTCCGCGCGCAGCACGGTGGCCAGGCGGTGCGCAACCACGAGGGTGGTGCGTCCTTCCATCAGCCGCTCCAGCGCGTGTTGCACCGCGCGTTCGCTCTGTGCGTCCAACGCCGAGGTGGCCTCGTCCAGCAGCAGTACCGGCGCGTCGCGCAGCAGGGCGCGGGCGATGGCGACGCGCTGCCGCTGCCCGCCCGAGAGGCGCGCGCCGCGCTCGCCCAGCTCGGAGGCGTAGCCCCCGGGCAGGGCCATGATGAAGTCGTGGGCCTCGGCGGCACGCGCGGCGGCCTCGACCTCCGCGTCGGTCGCGTCCAGGCGGCCGTAGCGGATGTTGTCCGCGGCGCTGGCGGCGAAGATGGTCGGGCGCTGCGCGACCAGGGCCATTTCGCCGCGCAGTCCGACCGGGTCGAGTTCGCGCAGGTCGATGCCGTCGAGCGAGACGCTGCCCGACTGCGGGTCGTGGAAGCGCTGCAGCAGGGAGAACACGGTGCTCTTGCCGGCGCCGGAGGGGCCGACCAGTGCCACGGTCTCGCCCGGTGCCACCGCAAGGCTGAAATGCTCCAGCGCGGCGGTGTCGGGGCGGGTGGGGTAGTGGAAGACCACGTCGCGCAGGGCGACCGCGCCGCGCACCGGCCGCGGCAGCGCGCGCGGGGCGGCGGGGGCTACGACCTTCGGCTGTTCCTCGAGCAGCTCGCCGATGCGGCCCATGCCGCCGGCGGCCTTCTGCAGCTCGTTCCAGACTTCGGCCAGCGCGCCCACCGAGCCGGCGCCGAACATCGCGTACAGCACGAACTGGCCGAGCGTGCCGGCGCTCATGCGGTCGGCCGCGACGTCGTGCGCGCCCAGCCACAGCACCAGGGTGATGGCGCCGAAGACCACCGAGATCGCCACCGCGGTCACCAGCGCCTGCACGCCGATGCGCTTGCGCGCCACGGCCACGGCGGTCGCCACGGCGGCGCCGAAGCGGCCTCGCTCGTGGCCTTCGCGAGCATGCGACTGCACGGTGTCGATCGCGCCCAGGGTTTCGGTGGCCAGCGCGTTCGCTTCGGCCACGCGGTCCTGGCTCTGGCGCGAGATGCGCTGCAGGCGGCGGCCGCCCAGCACCAGAGGCAGCACCGCCAGCGGGATACCGACCAGGGTCCAGGCCGCCAGCCGCGGGCTGGTCACCACCAGCATGGCGATGCTGCCGGCCACCATCACCGCGCTGCGCAGCGCGACCGACATGCTGGTCGCGACCACGCCGCGCAGCAGCTCGGTGTCGGCGACCAGGCGCGAGACCAGCTCGCCGCTGCGGCTGCGCTCGAAGAAGGCCTGGTCCAGGCCCACCAGGTGGCCGAACAGCTGCGTGCGCAGGTCGGCGACCACCTTCTCGCCCAGCAGGGAGACGAAGAAGAAGCGCGCCGCGGTCGCGATCGCCAGCGCCAGGGTCACCAGGAACAGCAGCACGAAGGCGGCGTCGATGCCGGTGCCGCTGGCGAAGCCGTCGTCGATCATGTAGCGCACCGCCACCGGCAGGCTCAGGGTCGCGGTGCTGGACGCCACCAGCGCCAGCAGCCAGGCCGCCAGCAGGCCGCGGTGCCGGGCCAGGAACGGCCACAGCGGGCGCAGCGCGGAGAGCGGGGCCTTCTTCCTGTCGGTGGATGCGTCGTCGCGCGCGGCGGGGGCAGGCGGGGGCGTGGACGTGTTCGCGAACTGGGCCATCCGGCCATTGTCGCCGATGGCCAGGCGCTATGGGTCGCCCACGCGCGCGCGGTCGCGCGTGGCGTCGCGCAGGTGGGTGGCCAGTGCCTCCAGGCGGGCCGCGGGCAGGCGCAGGCGGAAGCGCACGCCCTCGGCGCGGAACTCCTCGTCCAGCTTTTCGGCGTCGAAGGCGGCCAGCGCGCCGTGCACCGCGGCGATGTCCGCGAAGGGGCACTCGACATCGACCTCCGCCCGCTCGACGACCTCGCGGCGCTCTGCGGTGCGCAGGCATTCGGCCGCGGTGCCGCCGTAGGCGCGGACCAGGCCGCCGGCGCCGAGCTTGATGCCGCCGTACCAGCGGGTGACCACGACCGCGACGCCGTCCAGGCCCTGGCCGTCGATCGCGGCGAGGATCGGGCGCCCGGCGGTGCCGGCCGGTTCGCCGTCGTCGCTGGAGCGGTAGGCGTCGCCGATGCGCCAGGCCCAGCAGTTGTGCGTCGCGTCGGGCACCGAGGCCGAGGCGATGAAGGCGGCGGCCGCGTCGGCGTCGGCCACGGGCGCGGCGCTGGCGAGGAAGCGGCTGTGCTTCACCACGAGCTCGTGGCTCGCGGGCGCGGCCAGCGTGGTGCTCATTCGCCGCCCAGGAGCTGGCGCAGGTCGTCGGGGACCGCGGCGTCGGGATGGCGGCGCTGGAACTCGGCGAAGCTGGCGCGCGCCTCGTCGAAGCGTTCTGCCGCGATCAGTTCGCGGATCCGCCCCAGCCATGCCTCGCGCACGTCCGGCGCGTCGACCGAGGCTGGCGGCGTCTCGTCCAGCGGCTGGTCGAACCACGTGCCCTGTTCGGCATCGGCATCGGTATCGGCGTTGGCATCGGTGCCGGTGCCGGTGTCGGTCTCGACCTCGACCGGCGCCCGGGCCGGGAGCGCCTGGCGCTGGAGGGCGGCCACGGGCGCGGCGGGTGCCGGCCCCTGGGGCGCAGGTGGAGCCGGCGGTGCAGGCGGGGGCGGCGCGGGCGGCGGACGCCGGAGCGCGTCCGGGGCCGCCGACGTCACCGTTGCCTCGCGGGCCTTGGCCGTGGGCGTTGCCCTGGCTGCCGGCTCGGGAGGTGTTTCCGGAACCACACCCGCCGGCGCCGTCGGACCGGGTGGCGCGGGCTCCGCCGGCGCCGCCGCGGGTGCCATGGCCGCCGGGGCCTGCGCGGGCACCGGCTCCGCGATCCGCGCATCGAACTGCGGCCGCAGCTGCCAGGCCACGCCCACCGCCAGCAGCAGGGTCGCCGCCAGCGCACCGCCGCGCAGCCAGGCCGGGCCGCGGCGCCGGCGGCGCCCGGAGCCGGTGCCGCCGGTCGTGGCACGCGCGACGGTCGCTGCTTCGGGAGCGGGGCCCGTGCCGGCGCCGGAACGGGCCGCCGCGTCGGCGCGCGCAGCGGCAAGGATGGCGGCGTCCAGCGCCGGGTCCGGGCCCTGCGCGGGCGCCGTCGTGGCCAGGGCATCGGCCAGGGCCCGCTCGTCGGGCTGCAGCGGATCGGGTCGGCCGGGGCGGGTCATGGCGCCGCCTCCTGCGGTTCGGGCACGGGGCCGGACTCGACCAGGGCCGCCCGCAGCTTGTCCATGGCGTAACGCAGCCGCGACTTCACGGTTTCGCGGCCGACGCCGGTGATCCCCGCGATGTCCTCGAGCGTGAGCTCCTGTTCCAGGCGCAGGAGCACGACCTCGCGCTGTTCGCGCGGCAGGGAGTCGAGCGCCTGCTGCAGGCCGCGGCGCCGCTGCAGCGCGTCCATGCGCAGTTCCGGCGTATCCGGGTCCGCCACGCGCAGGCTGCGTTCGTCGGCGTCGGCAGGGGCCGGTGGGCGGTGCTGGCGCGCCCGCCAGTGGTCGGCGACGCGATTGCGCGCGATCCGGTACAGCCAGGTGGCGAATGGTGCATCGGGGCGCCAGCCGGCCCCCGCCGCGACCACCCGCTGCCAGGTGTCCTGGAAGACCTCGTCGGCGAGTCCCGGATCGCGCAGTTCGCGGAGCAGGAAGCGGTAGAGCCGCTCCCGGTGGCGTCCGTACAGCGCCTCGAACGCCGCAGCGTCGCCGCCGGCCCAGGCCAGCATCAGCGCGTCGTCGGTGGCCTCGGCCGGGGCGCGGGACTGCGGATGCTCCATCCCCGCGAGGGTAAGCCCTGGGCGGGATGGCGGGAAGCCCGTGCGCACGGGCGCCGCTGCGTGCATGATGTCGCCCGGGGCCGATGGGGGAGGCCGGCGGACTGCGTTGCCGAGCGCGGCTGCTTCCCCCGTTTTCCCTCTGGGAGCGACAGGTGGAGAGGGACGCCGCGCGTGCAGGCATTGCTGGACATCCCGGTGACCGCACCGCCGCGCGAGGTCGACCTCGCGGGGCTGGCGGTCATGCTCGCGCAATCGCTGCCGACCGGTTCGGCGGTGGTGGTGTGCTGGGACGACGAACGCCTGGGTCCCGGCAGCTCCGAGGTCGAGGGCGTGGCCGAGACCCTGCGCCGCCGCGCGCATGCCCTGGTATCCGGGCGCGCCGTTCCCGCCGACGGCAGCGGGGCGCTGATCGACGAGGCCTGGGACGAGGGCGAGGCCCGCGTCGCGATCGCCGCGCGCCTGCCCGAGCCGCTGACGCCGGGTTCGCGCGAGGCCTGGCGCGCGCTGGCACGTCGCCTGGTGTCGGCCACCATCGCCTCGGCGCAGGCCGAGGCGCGGATCGCGTCGCTGCGGAAGTCGGAGCGGCTGCAGCAGGCCCTGTACGAGATCGCCGACCTCGCCGGCTCCGGCCTCGAGATGGAGGAGATGCTCAAGCGCATCCATGGCGTCGTGGGCGGCCTGATGTCGGCGGCCAACTTCTACATCGTGCTCTACGACGACGTGCGCGCGACCGTCCGCTTCCTGTACTTCGCCGACCTGCTCGATCCCTGGGTGGCCCAGCCCGAGGTCGAGACCCCGGTGGCCGAGATGCCCAACAGCCTGACCGTGGCCCTGCTGCGGCACGGGCAGCCGCTGCGCGGGCCGTCGGAACTGATCCGCGAGCAGCTGCACGTCGACCGCGACCCGAGCCACGGTCCCGACGCCGCCGACTGGCTCGGCGTGCCGATGCGGCGCGAAGGCAGGGTCAGCGGCGCGATCGTGGTGCAGAGCTACGACCGGCCCAGCTGCTACACCAACGAGGACCGGGCGCTGCTGGAGTTCGTCGCCCAGCACATCCTCACCGCCCTGGACCGCAAGCACGCGCAGGCCGAGCTCGAGCGCCGCGTGGTCGCCCGCACCCGCGAGCTGCAGCAGGCCAACGAGGTGCTGCAGGCGGAGATCGTCGAACGCCAGCGCGCCGAGCGGCTGCAGCGCGCGCTGTTCCGGATCAGCGAGCTCAGCTTCACCGCGGGCAGCGTCGAGCGCTTCTACGGCGACATCCACGCCGTGGTCGGCGAGCTGCTGTACGCGCGCAACTTCTACATCGCGATGGTCACCGGCGACGGCAGCCGGATCGAGTTCCCGTACTCGGTCGACGAGCGCGACATCGTGCGCAAGCCGCGGCGGATGATGCGCGGGCTGAGCGAGTACGTGATCAGCAACGCGCGGGCGCTGCTCGCCGACCGCGCCGAGATCGCCCGCCTCGAGGCCTCCGGCGAACTCCGCCACCACGGCTCGCTCGCGCACTGCTGGCTGGGCGTGCCGCTGATGCGCGACGGCGTGGCGGTCGGCGTGATCGCCGTGCAGAGCTATTCGCCCGAGATCGGCTTCAGCGTGCATGACCAGAAGCTGCTGACCTTCGTCGCCCACCACATCGGCGGCGCGCTGGCCCGCAAGCGGTCGCAGGACCACCTGAAGGCGGCGCACGCCGAGCTCGAGTACCGGGTGGACGCGCGCACCCGCGAACTGGAGGAGGCCAACCGCGAGCTGCGCGCGCAGGTCGGCGAGCGCATGCGCGCCGAGCAGCGCCTGATCCACCAGGCGCGCCACGACCACCTCACCGGCCTGCCCAACCGGATCCACCTGCTCGACCGCCTCGACGCCGCCATCGCCGAGACCCGCGCCCACGCGCGCGGGCCGTTCGCGGTGCTGTTCCTCGACCTCGACCGCTTCAAGCTGGTCAACGACAGCGTCGGCCACGCCGCCGGCGACGAGATGCTGGTGGAATCCGGCCGCAGGATTGCGCGGATGCTGCGCGAGGACGACGTGGTCGCGCGCCTGGGCGGTGACGAGTTCGCGGTGCTGCTCGGGGACGCCGGCGACGAGTCGGCGGCGCAGGCGGTGGCCGCGCGCATCCTCGCCGAGCTCGGCCAGCCGATGTGGATCGCGGGCCGCGAACTGTTCCCCTCGGCCTCGGTCGGCATCGCCATGTGGCAGCCGCGCTACCAGCACGGCGAAGACCTGCTGCGCGACGCCGATGCCGCGATGTACCGGGCCAAGGCCCGCGGCCGCGACCGCAGCGAGCTGTTCGACGAGCAGATGCGGGCCGAGGCCACGCGCCTGCTCGACCTCGAGGCCGACCTGCGCCGCGCGATCCTGGCCGACGCCTTCGAACCGTGGTTCCAGCCGATCGTCGACCTCGCCACCGGTGCCGTGGTCGGCCACGAAGCGCTCCTGCGCTGGAACCACGACCTGCAGGGGCCGCTGCCGCCGGCGGAGTTCATCGGAGTGGGCGAGGACAGCGGCCTGATCGAGCAGGTCGACTGGCTGGTCTACCGTCGCGCCTTCGAGTGGATGACGCGGCATCGCGAGGGCTACGTCTCGATCAACGTCTCGCCGCGCCACTTCCACTCCGAGAATTTCGCCGACCGCCTGCTGCAGATGCTCGACGACTCCGGCGCCGAGCCGTCGCGGCTGCGGATCGAGATCACCGAGGTGGCCCTGCTCGACGATGCGCCGCGCGCGCTGCGCATGCTGCGCACGCTGCGCGAGCGCGGCATCTACGCGCTGCTGGACGACTTCGGGACCGGCTTCTCGGCGCTGTCCTACCTGCACCGGTTCCCGATCCACGCGCTGAAGATCGACCAGAGCTTCGTCGCCGGCCTCGGCGACGACCTGCATCCGGAAAGCCTGGCCCTGGTGCGCGCGATCCTGGCGCTGGCGGGCACGCTCGGCATCGACACCATCGGCGAGGGCGTGGAGACCGAGGCCCAGGCCGCGATCCTCCGCCAGCTGGGTTGCACCATGGGCCAGGGCTTCCTGTTCGGGCGGCCCATGCCGGCGCCCGCCGCCGACCGCCGCGGCGTGGCCTGAGCGGCGGCGGCGCCGGGGCATCGCTCAGTCGCCGCCGCGCGCGGCTTCGGCGCGGGTGGCCACGCGGGCGGCTTCCACCAGCTCCGCGAACTCGCCGCGAAGGCCCCAGCGGTCGTCGCCCCGGCCGGCGCGCGCGTTGCCGGCGATCGCGTCCCAGTCCCAGCGGCCCAGGTTGGCGCCGCCACGCAAGGCGTCGGCGAAGGCCGCGACGGTCGCCGCGAAGCGCAGCGCGGGGCTGGCCGCCGCGACGATCGCGTCGCGGCGCAGCGGCTCCTCGATCAGGCGGCTGTCGTCGCTGCCGGGGAGCTTGTAGCGCAGGCGCAGGTGGCCGATCTCGCCGCCGTGCGCCGACGTGGCGCCGCCGCCGGCGTAGCGCAGGGCCGGGAGCCGCTCGCCGCCGGAGCCGACCAGCGCGATCTCGTAGAGCGCGGTCACTTCGTGGCCGGCGCCGATGTCTCCGGCGTCGACGCGGTCGTTGGCGAAATCCTCCTCGCGCAGCATGCGGTTGGCATAGCCCACCAGCCGGTACTCGGCGACCACCGCGGGATTGAACTCGACCTGGATCTTCACGT
>LSQX01390251.1_pt1 | contig 10177 bp, 9 predicted proteins | sample 654561 | NCBI WGS metagenome assembly LSQX01 (sample SAMN04489861, study PRJNA283612) | anaerobic digester metagenome | isolation source: 4 biogas reactors fed with cattle manure at either 37C or 55C with and... | place: Denmark: Kongens Lyngby | collected 2014
CTCACCCGGGTTGTACTAAGCTGGGGCAGCCTCTTGATGGGAATGGCTTTTGCTCATGCAGGCTTAGGCCTCGCCCATGGCTTAGTCCACTTTTGCATCAAGTGCGGCCTGTCCCATGGCCATATGGTTGGAATACTCCTTGCTCCTGGCCTTTGGGTCCAAGCGCGCCAAAACCCTGAAACAGCCTTAAGGCTCGCACGAGTTCAGCAGGCATTGACAGAATCAAAGCATAAAGATGCCTTTGATATATCCTTCTTCGAAGAGTCCGCTGATCCACAAGAGGCTCAATATAACGAACTCCTTACATGGGTGGAAGACTCTGTCGGAAGACTGTTCAAGAGAGTTGGTCTATATAGTTCACTGCGGGAAGCAGGACTCAGCCTAACTGACCTTGAATGGATCGCATCACAAGAGCACGCACTTGGAGCATCCTTCGGCATCCCAAGGCGCCGGGCTACCACGGATGAGCTTCGAGATGTACTAAAGAAGGCCTTCTGAGATGCAGGTTGTGGCAGCTACGGAAGCATGCAAGACGCGAGGTTTATCCGTCCATGCTTCCCTAGCTTTTTGGATTTTCGAAACCTTAGTGTCATTTTGCTCACCTCCAATCGTCTCCCGTAATGATTTGATCTCCTGGTACCTTTTCTTGCGTATGACATAAGCCGCGCCCATAGAAACCCTGCTGAAAGCTTTCTTATATGTCCTCAGGATTACCTCATCAAAAATTAAAACGAGAATCATTACAAAAAATTGTCCAACTAGAAGGATATTGATGATGCGTGTGTAATATTTGTTACACAGGTAAGAAATTTTATTACATGCTTCAAAAACATGAAAGGTGATTACATTGGAGACTGTATTTCTTGCGCATATCGAGAGCAACCTCTCGCAACTCCATCCTGCTGAACGAAAGGTGGCCAGGTACATCCTCAATCATCCGCAAGAAACCGTCTATCTGTCTGTAGCAGAACTTGCAGAGCGAGCGGGAGTCAGTACGGCAACTGTAATACGACTGTCGCAAGCTCTAGGATGTCAAGGATACTATCACCTCAAGATGTCACTAATGAAATCTCTGGCAACCACCCCCCACACTTATGTTGACGAAGATATAGATCTGTCAGATGACCTTCATACAGCAGTCAATAAAGTGTTTGAGCAAAGCATCAATTCTCTGAAAAACGCCTCCCAACTGCTAGATGTTGAACAATTACAGCGCGCGGTCACTCTGTTGTCGGAAGCCGACAAAATAGCTATCAGCGGAGTCGGCACCTCAGGCATTGCAGCACAGGACCTCAATTACAAACTGATAAGACTCGGACTGCCTACACAGCACTACATCGACAGTCACATACAGCTCATAACGTGTTGCGGGCTAAGTGAGCAAAGCGCTGTTGTAGCGATTTCACATTCAGGCAGCACTCACGAGGTAGTTGAAGTAGCACGGCTGGCGAAGGAGATGGGTGCCTCGGTTATCGCTCTAACCCACCATACCCGGTCACCCCTCACCACTTACGCAGATGTAATCCTGCGGACTGCGTCTCCTGAGACCCCGTTCACAAGCGGAAAAATCTCATCCATTATGGTTCAAATGGCGGTAATCGACTGTATCTGCATAGGCGTAACGCTTGTACTAGGAGAAAGAGCCATTCAACATGCTGAAAAGACCGCTGAAGCAGTCAAATCAACTAAGTACTAGGCTCTTACCTTACAAAACCGAAGTCCGCTCTAGGAGGTGAAAACCAGGGAGAAATCGTTGTAGTTCCCAAAGTCTTGCTGGACAATAACAATGCATGAGGAGGTATCGTTTCATGAGAAGCCGTTGTTTTCCCAGAACGCTTGCTTTGTTAGTTTTGTGTCTCCTGGTTGCATCTATCGGAGTAACGACAGTAGCCAGCAACAAGAAGGTGGAAATCACATACCTTAGCGCCGGGACTGCAGCAGTAGAGCAAGAGCAAAACGAGAAGTGGGTTGCCGAGTTCAACAGGACTAATCCTGATATTCACGTGAACTACGAAGTCGTCAGCTGGGCAGATCTCCCAAAGAAGATCATGGCTTACGCGGCTGCCGGCGAGCCACCGGATGTAGCCTGGTACGGCACAAACCAGATAAATGACTGGTACCATATGGGGCTGCTTGAGCCATTGGACGAGTGGTTGGGTGAGTCAAAGTACGAGTATTTTCCATTCATTCTGTCAGAAGATAGTAGCATAGTGTATGACGGCAAGTTATACGGTGCACCATTTACCCTGTGCGGCCTCGCTCTGGTCGCTCGTATTGACCATCTGAAAGAGGCAGGTATCGATCCTCAATCGATCAAGACATGGGATGACTTTATCGATGCATGCCAAAAGACAACCAAGAAGCCTGATCAGTATGGAACCCTCTTCAGTCTAGGCGAAACACGACTAACCTCTCACCAGGCTGCCGGGTTCTGGCCTGCAAACGGGCTCCGGAATATTGTCGACTTCCGTGATGAGGTAAAGGATAATTACATTGAACTGCTCAGAGTGCTTCAGGACTTAGTGGACTACATGCCTGAAGCTCAAATGAGTTGGGTTCACAAGGATAATATTGCTGCCTACGCTACCGGAACCGTCTCTCTATTCAGTACCGGGAGCTACTTCCAAGGAGACCTGAAGCCTGTTGCGCCGGAAATCATGAGCCCTGAGAAGAGCATAGTTCTTCCGATGCCTCACGGAGAAGACGCATCTGAGTCCGTTACAACAACTTACACCGTAGGTTACGTCATGTTCAAAGACTCTAAGCACAAGAAAGAAGCCGCAGAATTCATCCGTTTCATGACCCAGCCAAAGGTGTTGGCTGAATGGCCAATGAACCTCGCTCCTAAGAGCAATGTCTCCCTTGAAGATAGGGTTCAGGCAATCGGGGAAGAGGCTCGTTGGTGGCAAGAAGCCTGGTTGGATCTCCTTGAAAACACTAAAGTCGTCGGTCTTACTCCATACAGTCCCAGTGAAGAAATAGAAAAGATCTTCTCCGATGAACTCATTAAACTATTCCGCAAGGAAGTGACTCCGGAGCAAGCATACGACAGCCTCCGGGCTAAGATAACCAAGATAATCATTGAGTAACTGAGTAAGGCCTTTCCACGGGCAGGCTTTCAAACCTTCCACCGGGGCCTGCCCGTGAGGCCCATGACAAGCTGCGTCCAGTCTCTGTGCCATATTTATTGACCCCTAATAGGCAGCAGTTTGCATGTACCCTTAAGCCGTACACGTGGAAGTTGAGTATTGAAGCGCCAGGATTAGGAAGGGGGGGTATAGCTTGTCAGATAACATTCGGAAAGAAGCAGTGCAGAAGGCATCTACCAAGTCGCGTAGTCAAATGCAGGGATGGCTGCTTGTGCTTCCAACAGTGATCTTGCTGGTAGTATTAATTGCGTATCCAATCGGTTTTGCATTCTATCTCAGCATGCAAGACCTGTACCTTCTGCGCGGGTTTGATACATCAAAGTTTGTAGGCCTAAAGAACTTCATCGACTTCTTGTCTAATCCGGACACCCCACGGTACTTCCTGAACACATTTATGTGGGTAGCAGGCACCGTCCTTGGAGAGTTAACTATCGCACTAGGAGTTGCTCTCTTGCTAAACCGGTCCTTTCGTGGGAGAGGTCTGATACGAGGCCTGATATTAGTTCCCTGGGTTTTGTCACCGGTTGTAGCAGGAGTCATTTGGCGCTGGATTCTCGACGGTCAATGGGGCGTCCTAAACCACATATTAATGAAGGTTGGACTCATTGCAAAACCTCTACAGTGGCTTAGTGATCCTAACTTGGTATGGATCAGCCTCATAGGCGTGACTATTTGGAAGGCGTTTCCATTTGCATGCGTGAACATTCTCGCGGCACTACAGGTGATACCACCGGAGCTGTACGAAGCTGCAGCAATCGATGGAAGCAATTCGTGGCAGGCATTCAAGGAAGTGACTTTCCCGTTAATAAAGCCGGTTTTGACCACAGTTGGCCTTCTGCTCACCATATGGAGAACCAATGAATTCAACATGATATGGGTTATGACACAAGGCGGACCCGGCATAACGACTACTACCTTGTCGGTTCATACCTATCTACAGTCGTTTAGGTATTACCGTGTAAGCATGGGGGCTTCCATCGGTGTCTTATTAATGATATTCCTTTTCTTCTTGACAACGATTTATGTCAAGAGAACTCAAATGGAGTGGTAACTGTATGGTTGGAAGCAAATGGTACAAACTCTTTGTCAACGTATCAACTACGATTCTCCTGGCAATCGTCTTAATATGGGTTCTATTTCCATTTGCATGGACACTAATTTCCTCTTTGAAGCCAACAGATATGCTTTACAGCAAAGAAGCTCGCTTCATTCCAACAAAGATCACCCTGGATAATTTCAGGTGGGTGATTTCTGACAAGAATTTTAGAGCTACGACTAAGAATTCTCTGGCAATCAGTGCCATGACTGCCACTTTCTCTACTCTCTTAGCGGTAATGGGAGGGTATGCCCTCGCCCGGTACGAACTACCGGGAAAGAATACCCTACTTTTTGTGTTGCTCAGCGGGCAAATGCTAGGCGGTATACTGCTGGTGATTCCGTTATTTGTCATTATGTCCAGACTACGGTTGGTTAACACTTACTTCGGAATGATGCTGGCTTTCTCCACCTTCACGGTGCCGTTTTGCACCTTGATGTTAAGAAGTTTTCTGGCAAACTTTCCAAAAGAGCTGGAAGAAGCTGCACAGATAGACGGATGCAATAGAGTTCAGGCGTTCGTCAGAGTCATCCTCCCCCTATCGCTACCTGGGATTGTGGCGGCTTGGTTATTCGCGTTCATCCATGCCTGGAACGACTTGCTCTACTCTGTCGTTCTCACGCGCAATCTGAAAGCTATGACAGTTGCCGTGAATATCCACAACATGGCTCACACCCAGTTTGCAGGTACAAACTGGTCATATATCTTGGCTGAGGGAATCTTGGCAACCATCCCCGTTGTCATAATGTTCACTTACCTACAACAGTATCTGATTCAAGGCATGACGCAGGGTGCCCTAAAAGCATGAAGCTTTGATTAAAGCTGAGACAGTCTATGCACGCAGTGAAAAAGGAGGGAATCAGAATGAATAATACGTCCATAAGAACAGGAGTCATTGGAGCAGGACTGATGGGAAAGCGACACGCCAACGAGGTCGCGTCAAAGCCCGAGTTTGAACTCGTAGCAATCGCTGATCTGCATCTGGAAGCTGCGACTGAATTAGCCGATTGCTACGGTGCCCATGCTTACAGGGACTGCACCGAAATGTTTGGGCACCATGAATTAGACTTGGCTATCATCGCCACACCCGAATGGGCGCACTACCAGCCTTTTATGTGTTGTTTAGAGAACGGAGTCAGAAACCTCATCATTGAAAAGCCTCTTGCATGCACAGTAGACGAAGCTCAAGCAATGTATGATAAGGCCGAAGAGACCGGCGCACTTGTGTTTGTCAATTTCTCCAATCGGTTTGACCCAAGGGATATGGCGACTTATTGGGTTATCAATAACAATTGGATTGGAGAAGTCAATTACATAGAAATGCATCTTGACGATAATATCGTGGTTCCAAAACAACTCTGGGGGAATAGGAGCAGCGAATGGGCAGCCAAAAGCTCTCCTGTTCACTTCTTGATGAGTCATATGATTGATCTTTCCCTTTGGTATGCGGGGACACGCAAGATTAACAAAATCCAGTCAATTGTTCAGAGCAAAATCCTCAACCCACATATTGATCGAGCTCATGCCCTGCTTACTCTGTCAGGGAATAAGGTCATCTCTCTGAAGAGTGAATGGACCAAGCACATGGAGAAGATTGTTGATTTCGAAATCTATGTGGCAGGCACGGAGGGAAGCGTCATGTATCATAAACTGCCCGGCTACGGTATTGAGCAAGGATGGCGAGTTCAGATTTCAGATAGGATCGATGATGACGAGGTCAACAAGGGAGTTCAGGTTCTGTCTTCACTGGGTGTCCCCGTTCATGTAAGCACCGCTGTGATTAATGACGTATCCCGGCGACATGTAAGATCTCTTGAGATCAGGCAATGTAACCATGTGGCGGGACTCCATTACTTGCTGGATGGTGTAGTCGAAAACATTGACACACCGGAACGTTGGAAGATGTTCGGTAGCTTGCCCACCATAAAAGACGGACTCATTGCGGCACAAGTAGCAGAAGAAATCGTTAAAGCAGGAGCTTGAGCCTAAAAAGGCAGTTTCTGGTTGAGAAGGAGATACAAGACATGATGAATGACATTTATAAGGAATCAGAGCAGTATCTTCAGGTTATTACCGATGTCATGGTGGGTATTAGACAGCAGCAACCTATTATTGACGAACTCGCTAAGAGAATTGTGCAGGCATATTGCGATAATAAGCTATTCCACGTATTTGGGACAGGCCATTCTCACCTGCTTGCTGAAGAGCTGTTTTATCGGGCAGGTGGGTTGGCAATAGTCAATCCTATGCTCGATGAAAGCATTATGATTCATAGTGGTGCCAGAAGAAGCACAATGATGGAGAGAATTCCTGACTTGGCAAAGATCATACTGAAGCAATACGAGGTGAGGCCGGGAGACATCTTATTGGTCATCTCAAACTCCGGAGTAAACCCCCTGCCTGTTCAGATGGTACTAGACGCTAAGTCTATGGGGCTTTACGTGGCAGCACTCACCTCTCGCGCAACGGCTGCAGTTGCTCCGAAGAGACATAAGAGTAAGAAGACCATCGTTGAGCTGAGCGATCTTGTGCTGGACAACATGGCCCCTCCAGGTGATGCCGTGCTCACAATCGGAGACCATAAAGTCTGCCCATTGTCTACAGTCAGCGGAGCCATCATTCTCCAGTGTCTCGTTGCTCTGGTAACAAAGCGCTTCTTGGATAGGGGATTGACTCCTCCGGTCTTTAAGAGCTCAAACATTGAAGGTGGAGATGCTCACAATCTCTCCCTGAGCGACGAATTTGCCGGCAGGTTAAAGCACCTATGACTCCTCTAGCATCCATCGGAAACGGGGTGAAGAAGCTTGCGTTATGTACTAGGGATCGATTGTGGGGCGTCTAGCAGCAAAGCTGCCATTGTACGGCAAGATGGAAAAGTCATCGGTTGGGGCAAGGGCGCGCCTGTTCGACATCTGTACACAGATAAAGGCGTTACTCGGTTAAAAGAAGCCCTGTCCGCGGCAATAAACGGCGCTCATCGTGAGGCTGTTGCATCTGAAGGCAGTTTCTCACTGGACGCTGTTTGCTTGGGAATCGCTGTGGCAACGAGTCAACCTGGGTCACTGGAGAACGAGATCTCTTTGCGTTCCGTAAGAGAAGTTGTAGAAAGTCCCTGTGTATTTGTTGTTGAAGACTCTGACGTAGCGCTGGCAGGTGCAACAGGCGGCTCTGACGGCATGCTGATTTATTCCGGAACAGGCTCCGTTGCTTTGGGAATAAGCCGCACAGGCAAGAGGGTAAAATGCGGTGGCTGGGGGTACTTGCTTGGCGATGAAGGAAGCGGGTACAGCATCGGATTGGCTGCGCTTCAGAGAATATGCAAGGTCTTAGATGGAAGAATCAGCTCCAGCGGCTTAAAAGATGTAGTAATGGAAAGCCTGGAAGTGAACGATGCACGCTCACTTATTCATCTTGTGTACGGAAAGGGACTCGACAGGACCAAAATCGCTTCTCTCACCGAGATAGTTGCGAAGGCAGCTGTAAACAATGATGAACTTGCAAAAGAAATCCTTTCAAAAGCAGCTCATGACCTTGCTCAACTCTGTATAGATGCAATTCCACTCTTGGATGAACTCCCTGCTCAAGTGTACTATTCCGGAGGTGTTTTCAGGACGGGTTCTATTCTATTAGATATATTCAGGGAGGATATCCGGAAACACTTCCCGCATATCAACATACGTCCGGCCAAATATCCTCCTGTAATCGGAGCTGCACTACTTGCCTTCAGAAAGATTAACGTCACGCTTACCGATTCGGCATTTCACAGGTTCGATTTGGAATGCAGCAAGATGAAGGAGGAAACGACGGTATGATGTTGAATGCTGCGTTTGGCTCCATAGACATTACCCCTCCTATCGGTCTTCCCATGGACGGGTACATCGCCCGAAAGGGTGTAGCAGACGGGGTGCTTGATCAACTTCAGGCACGTTGCCTTTCCATAGAAATGAGCGAACAGTTGGTTTTGATAATCGCCCTTGAAGTACTGGCAGTAAGGCAGTCTTTTACCCACTCTTTGCGAAAGCTCATAAGCGCAGAACTAGGATGTCCTCCGCACAACATAATGATAGCGGCTACTCACACCCATTCCGGCCCCAAAGGATTCCAGGCTTTCGATTCCGCTTGTGAAGAATACATTGATGAGACAAGCCACAAGATTTTGAGACTGGTCAAGGATACAAGAGAGAGGCTTGAACCGGTTAGCATTTCAATGACATTCAACGACGTAATCGGTATAAGCGCGAGCCGTATTCAGCCGGATGTCGAAATTGACAGGCGACTATCGGTTGCGAAGTTTACACATCTTGGTACCGGTGAACTGCTTGGCGTGCTTACAAACTTCCCGTGCCACCCGACTGTCCTTGGTTTTTCGAATCTTCGTTACTCAGGTGACTTTTTCGGGCAAGCATCGCGAACAGTTGAAAACGAAATTGAAGTCCCCTGCGTCCTGACGAACGGAGCAGAAGGAGACATTAGCACCCGTTTCACGAGGAATTCACAGGCTTACAGTGAAGTCGTGCGATTGGGGAATCAGCTCGGCTGCGAAATCCTCAAAGCTTTGTCTCGCAGCCCTGATATTCACTGGGATAAACCGAGTCTGCGTGTGGGATCTCGGAAAGTGTCTCTTCCTATCAGACATCTTCCGTCTGTTGAGGAAGCTCGTGAGGAATTAAAGTGGGCAGAGGAAAGGTTGCGCGAAGCTCAAGAAGCCGGGAGTCCTGCAAGCGAGCTTCGCCAACATATCACAAGAGTTGAAGGCACTCAGCTACAAGTAATGTTGGCAGATACTTTTGCGGGCAAAAAAGAAGAACTTGTAGAGATAATGGGTCTTAGAATCGGGCCGTTCCGTATGGTCGGAGTGCCGGGTGAAGCATTCTCCAAGCTGACGCTGTCTCTGAGGCAACGTGAGGAAAGCAACGATTGGTTTATTGTCGGCCTCGCAAATGATTGCAGAAACTACTTCGCGGACTCAGCGGCCTACGACGGAAAATCATATGAAGCATTGCGCAGCCCCTATACTCCTGAAGTATTGAACGTACTGGAAGAAGCATGTCTTGAGAGCCTACAGCAGATCAGATAGAAGCGACTCTTCCTGTTGGAACGGTTTTCTTGGTTTCCTTCTTTATAACCCGCCTTCTAAATGGATACCGGCAGGCAACGACCGAATGTGGTCTCGCCTGCCTGATCTTCTTCAGATTTCCTTCAAAGATTGAACCGAACACAACAATCCTCGAAGGAACTCTCTCCTTAAAGAAGAACAATGATATCTGTGGTATAAAGCACTAAACGTAGCACGAGGTGATTCAACATTGCGGCATATAAGTCGTCTCATATTATTGTCACGCGAGTACTGGCCGTGGATGGTTCTGGCCCTTATTGCGATGATAGGGGTAACCTGCGCTAACTTGGCAGGGCCTTGGTTGATAAGAAGCCTGGTTAGCACAATTGAGGAAAGCATCGCCCACGGAACCGCCGGTACGCGCCCGATAATTAACATATCTCTGATACTACTTCTGGTATACTTTCTCCAACCTGCGCTTCGGGCTCTCCAAGTCTGGGCAACTCACGTTGCAGGATGGGGCAGTGTTGCTGCTGCAAGGAAAGCAATATACGAGCACCTCCAGAAGCTGTGTCCGAAGTTTCATTCCCGAACTCAGACAGGACAGATCATGTCCAAGGCAGTCAACGATACCAGGCATTGTGAGGCATTGATTGCTCACGCAGTTCCGGAAGTAATAGTCAGCATCCTCACAGTCATCGGTGTGTTTGTGGTGCTGTTTTCAATCAATACAAGACTTGCTCTTTACACTCTGGCACCTATCCCCCTTATAATACTGGGATTCATAATGTATAACCGGTACGTCCGTCCCCTGTTCCGCCGGGCCCAAGCGAAACTCGGGGATCTTAGTGCAATCCTACAGGATAACCTCACCGG
>LSQX01166089.1_pt1 | contig 10176 bp, 12 predicted proteins | sample 654561 | NCBI WGS metagenome assembly LSQX01 (sample SAMN04489861, study PRJNA283612) | anaerobic digester metagenome | isolation source: 4 biogas reactors fed with cattle manure at either 37C or 55C with and... | place: Denmark: Kongens Lyngby | collected 2014
CGAAGAAAAGTAAAACCGTCTGTATTAGCTTCTCCATAGATTTCGCTTTTAATTAGAATAAAGTTTATATTGAATTCCAAATACATGTAGAAAAATAAGAACGCAGACAAATCAAAACAATTTTAACAACTTTGAGGTGTATCTGTTGGCTCAAACAAAATCTTGTTCTCCAACATGCCATTCTTTTAAATGTGGTAAAAATGCTGCTCTTTTCCGTAGAGATTCAGTTTGGTGTAAAGATGGCGATGAGCCATGTAATGTTGCCAAATGTATGTATGCTATGTGCTTTAAACGGCGACTGTTACCTGGTGCAATCTGTGGCGAAACTGTTAGACGGAAAACCGCTGAGCGTGATCTAGATGATGACTTCTATAAAGATGATACATCATCCATTAAACTAAAAGGAAAAGCGCTTAGAAAACTCGGAGACCAAGACTACTACTAAAATTATAAAATAACCAGTGCAAATTGCATTGAAGTCCCATTCTTATTTTATTATTTTGATTGAACCCGTTTTACTACTGGCGGCTTAACTTTTTTTAGAATTCTGTACCCGCAAATGATGCATTTAGTTTCGCCACCTCGTAATTCTAACTCTTCAGATGGTACACGTGAGCCACATCTCATGCATTCATAAACAATTCCTGATTTTTCCATATAGAAACGCCTGTTCCTACAAAGAAAAGCATTTTACTTTTAAACATTTCCAATGATATTCACATAGGGCGATGAAGAGATGAGAAAAAGTCTCAAAAAGAAGTTATCAAACTCCCTTTCATTGGAAACTTTAGACGAAGTCTTTAGCTCCTTTGACCTTATAGGTGACATTGCCATTATAAAAGCGCCCAGCAACTCAAATGCTGCAGTATTAGTGGCAAAACAGATTATGGTCATTCATAAAGGTGTAAACAGCGTTTTTTTACAGACAAGTCCTGTTCATGGTGATCATCGCATTCGAAAATTAACCTTGTTGGCAGGTAAAAATAAAACAGTTGCTACCTACAAGGAGGCTGGTTGCTTATTTGCCGTAGATATAAAAAAATGTTATTTTTCCCCCAGACTTTCCTATGAAAGACTCCATATAGCCTGTCAAGTTTTACCAAATGAAACCGTAATTAACATGTTTGCTGGTGTTGGTTGCTTTAGTATAATAACTGCCAAGAAAATTCCTAATACGAAAGTATACTCTATTGATATCAATCCCACTGCATACAAGTTCATGAAAGAGAATATATTGGTCAATAAGGTCTTCGGAAAAGTTGTGCCTCTATTAGGTGACGCTAAAGATGTCGTGGAAACGCAGTTACAAGGTGTTGCTGACAGGGTTTTAATGCCTCTACCCGAGAAGGCATTAGAGTATTTGCCTGTTGCGATATCTGCCCTCAAAAAAGAAGGTGGATGGATACATTACTATGACTTTCAGCATGCGACTACTGAAGAAGACCCGCGTAAGAAAACTGAAAAGAAGGTTGCTGAAAAGCTCACTAGTTTAGGCATCCACTACACGTTTGCTCATGGCAGAGTTATTCGAAGTACTGGTCCTTACTGGTACCAGACAGCACTAGATATTCGGGTTAACGGCTGCCCCAGCAACCTTAATAATACAAACTCATTTAGGTAATTATGCGTGGCTACATATGAAACGTAAACTTATGGAAATCCTCGCTTGCCCAATCGACAAGTATCATCCACTTGAATTATACGTTTTTGAAGAAAAAGACGAAATAGTTGAAGGCTTAATCATTTGTCCCAAATGCAACCGATGGTACCCCATCCGTGAAGAAATTCCAGAAATGCTTCCAGACGAGCTCCGAAAAGAAGCAGATGATCTACCATTCCTCAAAAAATGGAGGGACAAGTCACCTCAAAAAACTGTTTCTGAAGGCAAACCTTTCAACTTGTCGTAAAACAATTTTCTATTTTTTTAGATGTATTGCTTTATTTTTGACTGACGACTCTATAGCTGCCGTAGCTATCTCCAATGCCTTAACTCCATCCTCACCAGTCACGACGGGTTTCTTTTTATTGACTATACAATCAACAAAGTGCTGTAACTCAGCCTTCAATGGTTCTTGAAATTGTAGTCTTGGTTGTAAAGTTTGAGTTTTTTCTTCGATTGAGAGGTCTTGTGTGTTGTAGTCTAGGCGCATGATAGCTTCTGTGCCAGTTGTGATTATGGTGCGTGTTTTGTATGGGGTTAGCCAGTTGGATTCGATAAAGGCGGTTTCTCCGTTTTTGTAGGTGAGCATGATTTGGGCGTAATCTTCGAATTTTTTTATGCGTTTACTGCCCACTTTGGCGTAGACACTGATGGGGTCTTGTTGGGATATGTAGCGCATGACGTCTATGTCGTGTATGGCTGTGTCTTTTACGACTCCTACGTCTCCTATGCGTTCTGGCCATTGTGAGACGCGTTTAGTAGTCACGGAGACTAGTTCTCCTATTTTTTTGTTCTCTACTGATTGACGAATAAGTTGTAATCCAGGTATGAAACGCATTAAGAAGCCGACTGTGAGATGCAAGTCGTTTTCTTTGGCGTTTTTTACTAGTTGTCGAGCTTGTTCTGGTGTTGTTGACATTGGTTTTTCTACAAGGACGTGTTTGCCTGCATTTAGGGCTTTGCTGGCTTCTTGGTATAGGATAGTAGACCAGGTGCAGATGTTTACTGCTTGGATGTCTTTGTTTTTCAGCATCTCGGTGCTGTCGCTGTATGCTTTAACGCCGTATTGATTTGCCATACTTTTGGCGCGTTGTAGGTTTACGTCGCATACTGCCAATAGTTCTGTTGAGGCTAATTCTTTGTAGACTCGCGCATGGTTTTTACCCCATTGCCCTGTACCGATAACTGCCACGCCAAGTTTAGTCATTTTTGGTCAGTTCCCCTTCCTAATCCTGCGTATACGAATCCTTCTGTATTTATTTGCACTGGCTCAAACAATCCCACTAAATCTATCAAAGCAGCAGGTGACTTCATCATAGCTTTTAGCTTCCTAAGATTGAAATGGTGAAATTGACCTTTATCAGACAAAATAACAATGCAATCAGCGCCCTCTATGGAATCGATTAAGTTTGTTTTAATTGACTTAAAATCCCGTGCTTTCTTCTTTGCAGTAGGATTATAGGCAACAACATTAGCACCTTTCTTTTCAAGTAATTTCACAAATTTGCTCCCATCTTGATTTAAATTACCTAAAACTGAAATTTTGCTCCTCCGAAATGTTTTCCCACAACTCCGAAGACCTTCATTAGTTAAATTCACAGCGTGTTTAATCATATCCTCATTAATTTGCTTAGCTAACGCAACTAATTTCAATTTAACGTTAAGATTCTCTGCAAAATCTAAAAGCAGCTTAGTTTCTTTATTTTCTTCCTCAGTTATACTCGGTCGAAAACTCGGGTCGTTAAGACTAATGATTTCTAGGACCTTAAAGTAATCTATATTTGCTTTTTCACAAAACATCGCTAGTTCATTAGTTAGGGCAGTTGCAGTATACTGTTTTGCTGCTGCAAAGAGTGCTGCTGTTTCTGCAGTTTTTAAATCTCCGATTTCCTGAATATGATTTGTTATTGTTTTAAGTATTGTTGTTGCTGCCCGGAGGCTAATTGGGTCAGTTGCAGCCACTTGTAACATCAAAGTTTCACTCGAAACTGCTGTATTAAGTATTGGACTATACGCTAATCCGAAGTCTTTACCGACCTTAAATCCAGAAGTATTCTCAAGGAGTTCTTTAATTGTGCATTCAATGAAGCCTAATCCAGATACGCTTCCATAAATAACCAATACTCCCTGTCGAAGTGCAGCTCCAATTTGTTTACAAGTATTCACTAAACTGAAATAATCATTCTTTTTTTGTCCTTCGACTTTAGCGGTAATAGCGATAACTATAATGTCACTTTGAGCGACTGCCTTTTTTAGATCACTGGTAACGCTAATTTTATCTTTGACGATGTTACTTTTAAGTTTAGCATCCACTTCGGGCACAGAAAACATGGTTTTACCCTTTGCCGTTTTCTTAACAATACTAGCATCTGCGTCAGTACAAATCACTTTGAAGCTTACATCGGCAAAAGCATTGGCGAAAAAGATACCTTTCTGTCCACAGCCAACGATAGCAATTTTAATCTTCGATCGTTTTTGATCGGTATCTAATTCAATAGGGTTTAAATCGAGGATAGATGGCAAGGGCAATTTCCTAAGGTTTAAGCTTGTTTAAAGTGTTGCTAGTAGTTGCTCAAGTCTTAATGTGTAGTATTTAACTAGCTTAGATGCTTTTTCTTGGTCTTTTGCTTCAGCATAAAGTCTGAAAACTGGCTCTGTACCGCTTGGTCGAATTAAGATCGCGCTTGCATCTTGGAACCAAATTTTCACGCCATCGATTGTGCTCACATTTTCATTTTTAACTTCATCGTAAACTTTTCTTAGCAATAATTCTTTTTTATCGTTAGAGCATTCTACTTTGCCTTTTTCAATAAAGTATTGGGGTTCTTCAGCTATGAGTTGAGCAAGAGATTTACCTGTATCTGCCATAATATTTAGGAGTAAAGAGGTTGTCATGGCACCATCACGAACAGCTTGATGTGGCTGGTAGAAGATACCGCCATTCTCTTCACCGCCTAAATTAGCATTCTCTGTTTTCATGGTTTGTGATACTGTTACGCTACCGACTTTGGTCCAGATTAATTGTCCTTTATAGGTTTCAACTGTGTCTTTAATCAAAGTAGATGAACTGACGGGTGTTACGATTTTCGCGCCTGGATTTTTTATTAAGTATTGTTTGATGACCACAGCAAAGGTCTTGTCTCCCCAATGGATAATTCCGTTTTCATCACAGAATATTGACCTGTCCGCATCTCCGTCGAAGGCAACACCCATGTCTGCGCTGATGGCTCTCACAATTGCTGATAGGTCACCTAAACTTTCTGGTCTTGGTTCAGGGAGTCTGCCGGGAAAGGTTCCATCTATGTTTGCATTAATGGTTGTTACTTTGCATCCTAACTCACGTAGGAGTGGCGGTAGAGCTATTCCACCAACACTGTTAGCGGCATCAATGACAACATGGAAATGTTTTGATTTAATTTTTTGAACGTCGACATGATTTTTAATTGCCTCTTTGTACTCGTCGTTAATTCCCGTTAGTTCTAGTTTAGTTCCTAAATGATCCCATGAAGCGAAAACAATCTTCTTTTCGAAGTAAATGCCTTCTATTTCGCTCTCTTGTTCATGAGAGATTTCTATACCATCGCTCCAGATTACTTTAATTCCATTATATTCCGGTGGATTATGTGAAGCTGAAATGATTACTCCACCGTCCATATTGTGATTTTTAACAGCGAATTGAATAGCTGGTGTTGATCCCATGCCTGCGGTATAAACATTGCAGCCTGTCGCCATTAAGCCTGAAATCACAGCTCTAGCAAACATTGGACCACTTGTACGTGCATCATAACCGATAAGAATTTTTTTTTCTTTTCCAAAAAAAGTTCCAATTGAGGATCCAAGATTGATTGCTACTTCAGGTGTCAATTCTATATTCACTACTCCGCGGACACCGTTTGTTCCAAAAAGCTTTGTGGTGCTCATGTTAACATCATCCTGTAACTGTATCTATTTAATAGCGGCCTCCAGTTTTAAAGTTTTCAAGAGATTTCTTTTGCTGGGCATACCGCTGAATTCTCATGCAGGTCAACGTTGTCTTTAATCTTTGATTGATCGCCAACGATGCAGCCTTTTTCAAGTTTTGCGTGTTTACCTACATATACCCCTTCGCCGACTACGGCACCCTCTATTGATGCCCCATCGGCGATTTCGACATTTGAAAAAATAACTGAATCAGAAATTGATACATTCCGACCAACTTTAACATTCTTGCCTATAATTGCATAGGGTCCAATAATTGATTTTTCACCTATCGAAACCCCGTGATCAAACGCCACCGGATAATTCACTTTGAATCCATTTGGTTTTGGTTTTTCTATAGTGCTGCCTAATGAATCAAGAATAATTTTGTTAGCTTCCAAATATTCATGAGGTTTACCGATGTCCATCCATAAACCATCGATACAACAACCTACCATACGTTTTGCCTCAACAATTTTTGGAAAAACTTCACGCTCAATCGAGACTGCTCTATTCTCAGGTATATACTTGAAGATCTCTGGACTTAAGACATATGCACCTGCGTTGATAAGGTTGCTTGGTTCTTGACCCTTTGGCGGTTTTTCTACAAAACGTTTTATGGCTTCACCGTTTAGTTCAACTACACCGAAACTACAAGGATCTTTTATACTACAGAGCGCCATTGTTACCATCGCATTGTTCCTTTTATGCGTGTCAAGCAATTTCTTGTAGTCAATATCTGCAAATATATCGCCATTTAAAACTATGAATGGTTCTTTGCAGCCAAGAAGTTTTTCGGCTTTCTTAACAGGTCCACCGGTTCCAAGCGGTTTTCTGGGAGGATCAATTGAAAATCTAACCTTTAAACCACATTTTGGCGGTTTCTGTTGTCTAATATAGAATTGGGTTAACGCATTGACTGCAAGTATAGCCTCGTTTACGCCACCGCGGGCTAATCGTTCAAATATCCATTGCAATAGCGGTTTGTTGACTATTGGGAATAGGGTTTTTGGTCGTGCACAACTGAGTGGGCGTAGTCGCGTGGCAAAGCCACCTGCTAATATCAATGCTTTCACAATTTCACCTTGATTATGGAGTAAACTAAATAGAGTTTTTCATATAAAATAGTATGGATACTAAATCTTATGTCTGAAATGTCACAAGCATTTTATACTGTTAAACGAAGAAGGTTTATTCCCATTCAATCGTTGCAGGCGGTTTATGTGTAACATCATAGACGACACGTGTAACATCCGGGACCTCGTTTGTGATGCGCGTGGATATCTTTTCCAGTAGCTGGTAGGGGACCTTGGCAAAGCTTGCAGTCATTGCTTCTCGGCTTTCCATTGCGCGCACGGCAACCACAAAGCCGTATGCTCTTGCATCTCCTTTGACACCTGTTGCTTTTGTATCTGTAACTACTGTAAAGTACTGCCAGAGACCGCCACCTAATTCATTACGTTCGATTTCTTCTCTAACGATCTTGTCAGAACTTTTAGCAATGCAGATTTTCTCTTCAGTTAAAGATCCGATTATACGAACCGCTAGACCAGGACCAGGAAACGGTTGACGGTTAACAAGTTCCTTGGGTAAATCAAGTATTCGTGCGATTTTCCTTACTTCATCCTTGTAAAGATCACGGAGCGGTTCAAGAATTTTTTTAAAATTCATTTTTTCAGGAAGCCCCGCGACGTTGTGATGGCTTTTAATTATTTCGCTGTTTTTCCTAAAACCTGATTCGATTCTATCAGGATAGATTGTTCCCTGTATTAGGTATTCAGCGCCTGATTGTTTGGCAATTTCTTCAAATACACGAATGAATTCTTCACCCATAATCTTACGCTTAGTTTCGGGTTCTATTACACCCTGTAATTTAGACATGAAACGCTCATGGGCATCAGCTATGATGAAGTTGATATCAAATTTCTCAAAAGTCTGACGAATAGATTCCGTTTCTCCTTCCCTCATGAAGCCATGGTCAACATAGACGGCGGTTAAGTTCTCTCCAAGTGCTTTAGCTGCGAGTGCAGTAGCCACGCTCGAGTCGATACCACCGCTTAAGCCGATAATGGCTCTTCCTCTATTTATCTCACTACGGAGTTCATTTTCCATTTTACCTATGAGGTCTTCCATTTGCCAGTTAGCCTGGGCTTTGCACACTTGGAAGATAAAGTTATGAAGAATCCTTGTACCATGTTTGGTGTGGATGACTTCTGGATGCCACTGTAATCCATAGATAGGTTTACTTTTATGTCTGTAAGCTGCGACAGGGCAATTGCCTGTATGCGCCAATGATTCGAATCCTGGCGGTAGAGTCATGACTGTGTCGCCGTGACTCATCCAAACTTGTTCTTTATCGTTTAAACCTTCAAGAATACCTGCTGGTTTGTCAATGGTTACTTGGGTTATTCCGTACTCTTTACATGTTGCAGGTTCTACTTTGCCGTTGGATAACTGAACAAGAAGTTGATGACCGTAACATAAGCCAAGGATTGGCAAGTTAACTTTTAAGATAAGCGGATCAAGTTTGGGTGCGTTTGGTTCATAAACGCTTGAGGGTCCACCTGATAGTATCAAACCTTTAACATTTAATTTTTCATTGAAAACATTAACTTCTTCAGGCGAGATGTCATGGGGTACGATCTCTGAGTAGACACCTTGTTCTCTTATTCTTCTTCCAATGAGGTGGCAGTATTGCCCGCCGAAATCTAGGATTAATATGGTGTCGTATTTAACTGACATAGTGATGGCTCAGAGAGTTATTGGCGTTTTAGGGTTAATTTAAGATTACTCTTTCTAGTAAAAATAGCTCACTAACGTCTGTAAAGCTTGAACTAAACTTATATAAACTTAATCAATTGAATATTAAAAGCATGTTTCAGAAATTCACATTTACTTGAAAAAACGTGCAGGTAAAACATGATATGATATTAACAGATACAGACGTAAAAATTCTTCAAGATCTTCTCGAAGATGCAAGGTTTTCAAGTCGCCAAATAGCCAAGAATGTGGGTGTTTCCGTTGGAACAGTCTTATCAAAAATAAAAAAGATGGAAGACGACGGTCTAATCAAGGGGTACTCAGTTATCTTAGACCACGAAAAACTCGGCTACCAACTAACAGTAGTTACAGAGATTACAGTCTCCAAAGGTCGTCTAGTAGAAACCGAGAACGAAATTGCAAAAATTCCTAACGTTTGTGGAGTCTACGATGTAACAGGTTTAACCGATGCAATAATAATTGCTAAATTCAAGAGTCGTGAAGAGCTCGGTATTTTCACCAAAAAAATGCTTGCTTTACCCTATATTGAGCGTACTAATACTCATGTCGTTTTGGCGACCGTTAAAGAGAACTTTCGCCTATTATAACGCCTTTATTAGGTAACAACTTTTATCCCCTTACATTCGACAGCGGACGTTTGAGAAACAAGCCTATTACTTGTCTAGTTGCAATAAAGTTTGCACCAGATGAGCCATAATGAACTTAGGTCAACAAGGCGGCAACCCCTAATTAAGCAACTTATTTACTTTGAATTGCTTTACAATTTTAACGTGAACACTTATGGCTAAGACGGATGAAAACCTAAAAAGCCGCCTTTGCAGGCGAATCCCAAGCAAATCGAATGTACTTTGCATTTACTAAGGTAGCCGAACAAGAAGGCTATCCACAAATCGCTAAACTCTTCAAAGCAGCCGCAGAAGCAGAAACAGTACATGCCCTAAACTACCTGCGTGTTATGGGCCAAATTAAATCAACAGCTGGAAACCTAAAATTAGCGATTGCAGGAGAAACTCATGAATTTAAGAACATGTATCCTAAAATGATCGAGGAAGCCAAAGCTGGAGGTAATAAAAAAGCTGTACTAACTTTTGATTACGTCAACAAAGTAGCAGGTCCACGCAAACCTCTATCAAAAAGCGAATTGATAGTCTAGAAACTATGAAGGACCTTCCAGTAGCACACATAACGGTTTGTCCTGTCTGCGGCGATACATTTGAAGGCAACGAACCTGACATTTGTCCAATCTGTGGTACACTCAAGAGTAAATTTATAATGATTCCATAAACACTCTTTTTGTCTGAAAAATTTTTTTTATAGCACTTCAATGAGTGCTTGCATTATACGCTTTATTTTTATTGCTGGGTTTTTTAAACTGATGTAAAAAGAAAGGTTTAGGCTTTGACTTTTTGGCCGATTTGTTGACCAAACTCAAAGCATTTCTTTAATTCTTCAGCAGTAGGAACCCACTTTAACTCCATTCCGGGTTCCACAACTTCTAAGCCCACTTCTTTAACTGCCTTTATCATGTTTCGCACTCCACCGCCTCCCCAGCCATAGCTTCCAAAAAAGTACCAAGTTTTGCCTTTAGGCTTCAAGCCACCGACGTATGTTAGAAAGGAACTTAGAGAGGGAAATATGCCGTTGTTAAGTGTTGGTGACCCGACGACGACAGCTTTTGCGTCTGCAATTTCAGTGACAACGTTAGCATTATCGGTTGCACGTAACTTTAACAGTTTAACTTCAATCCCGAAGCTGGCGATGCCGTCGCCGATTGCTCT
>LSQX01188170.1_pt3 | contig 10175 bp, 7 predicted proteins | sample 654561 | NCBI WGS metagenome assembly LSQX01 (sample SAMN04489861, study PRJNA283612) | anaerobic digester metagenome | isolation source: 4 biogas reactors fed with cattle manure at either 37C or 55C with and... | place: Denmark: Kongens Lyngby | collected 2014
ACAGTCGCGGCAGGCGAAACCGCAGAGCTTGAGGTTACGATTAACGCCGAGGAGGTCGGGAAGCCCGGTGATGAGGTAAGACAGTATCTCGAGATAGGAACCAACGATCCAAATAACGCATTCCTCTATGTCGACCTAATCATCCACATCGAAGCAGGTCCGACCATTGTTGAGGCAACCGCCACCCCTGAAATCGGCCAGCCTCCGCTGCAAGTGGCCTTTGCTGCCACCGTCGAGCCGGGCGCCGTGCCGATAACAGATATGTGGTGGGATTTCGGCGATGGCAGCGACCCGGTCTATGAAGCAGAAACTGTCCACGTCTACACTGACCTCGGAGTATACGAAGCATCATTCCACGTAGTGGATGAAAATGGAGTTGAAGCCACTCGAGACATAACAATCACGGTTAAGTGGCTACCGGTGCTGGAAGTTGATCCTGAGGAGTTCGATGAGATAGTTCCTGTCGGCGAGGAAGAGCAGACTGTCTTGACAGTCAGCAACACCGGCGTTGCACCCATGGACTTCCAGATATCAACAACTCCCAGCTTTGCCGGAAGCCCTGAGTGGATAGAATATACAGCTTCCGAACCTGTAAAAGGTGACTTTGCGTCCGAACCAACGGGATATGCAGGCGCAGGCGCAGGTGGACCTGACGAGTTCGGATACGTCTGGATGGACAGTAACCATGCAGGCGGTCCGGAATTCGACTGGGTCGAGATCAGCGGCGTCGGAACCCGGCTACCGCTGTCTGACGAGTCCATCACAGAAATAAACCTTCCGTTCACATTCCCGTTCTACGGAGATATGAAGACGAAGGTTCGCGTCTGCTCCAACGGCTACCTGACGTTCGGCACTGCAAGCAGCAAATGGACGAACACCCCCATACCCGATCCATCCGACCCCAACGACCTGATTGCGGTCTTCTGGGATGACCTCAATCCGGGAACTGCAGGCAATGTCTACTACTACCACGACCAAGAAGCGGGCCGCTTCATCGTGGAGTACCAGGCAGTGCCAAGATGGACCGGCGGAGGAGACTACACGTTCCAGGCTATCCTGTATCCCAACGGCACGATCGTATTCCAGTACCTCGAGATGACCGGCGATCTGGCCAGCGCCACTGTGGGCATTGAAAACGCTACAGGCACAGACGGCCTGCAGGTGGTCTACAACGCCCCGTACATCGAGGACGGACTGGCAATAGGTTTCGCGCCGATTGGATCGATCCTCAGAATCAACCCGACATCAGGATACCTTGTGCCCGGAGGACATCAGGACATAGTCCTCACACTCGGTTCTCCTGACGCTCCATACGGCACATACTCGCTCTACCTATATGTGTCGGCCAACGACCCGTACCGTCCGATTGCGACCATTCCCGTAAAACTCAAGCTCAACGCCGCTCCCACAATCGCCATCACGGCGCCTGAGAGCGGAGACGAGCTGCACGGGATGGCAGAGGTCAGATGGACGGCAACTGACCCTGATGATGATACAGATGACCTCCTGATCGACCTTGCCTGGACCCGCGACGGCAGCGAGTGGCACGAGCTGGGAACCGGACTTGCCAATACCGGCACCTTCGGATGGAACACCATCGAAGTGGGCGAAGCCGGCGAGACATTCCAGTTGCGGGCAAGGGTTACCGACCCCGCAGACGCGTACCACGAGTTCGTCACGGGTGAGTTCACCATCATCAACAATGCCCCGACCGCTAACTTTAGCTTCACGCCGTCGCCTGCCACAAGGCGCGATGTTGTGAGGTTTGTCGACGAGTCGACTGATGACGGATGGATAGTGGCCTGTCATTGGGAGTTCGGAGACGGCACAGAGAGCGACGGAGAAAACCCGGAGCATCAGTACGCTGAGAAGGGCGAGTTCACAGTCTCACTCACAGTCACCGACAATGGTGGCCTCACAGGAACCGTAGAGAAGAGCATCGTAGTAGGGAACGCAGCACCAATCGCAGCGTTCAACTTCACCCCGGAATCTCCTGATGTAGGCGAAGTCGTGACATTCACCAACGAATCCACTGACGACGCAGAGATAGTCGCATGTTTCTGGGAGTTCGGCGACGGCGCAACGAGCGTCGCGCACGATCCTACCCATGCATACGCGACATCCGGTGTTTTCACTGTCAAGCTCACGGTGATAGATGACGACTATTCAGCCGCCTCAGTAGAGCATGATATCGAAGTCATCGTCCGAAACCTCCCACCGGAAGTTGAGATCATCAAGCCTGTAGCAGGCCAGATCTTAGCGGGCGAGGAGACCGTCAAATGGCAGGCTGTCGATCCTGACAACGATGCGGATGAACTCAAGATTACGCTTGAGTGCAGACCTGCAACGAGTGAGGATTGGCAGACCATTGCATCCGACATTGCCAACACCGGCGAGTTCCTCTGGGATACCTCCCGGCTCGAGCGCGGAGACAGATATGTGATAAGAATCACTGCAATCGACCCGGATGGCGCATCGGGAGATGCCACAAGCGAGGCTTTCACAGTAATTGTACTGGCTCAAGCTGTGGTAGCCGCCCCGAATCCGGCTTCCGACTCAGTTACATTCTACTACGACATCGCAACAAACGGGACGCTCTATGTCTACGATATCGTAGGGCGGCTCGTACACTCAGCCGAGCTCTCAGCCGCAACGCATTCGCACGAATGGAACCTCGATTCAGGGGGCAAGCCGGTTGCCAATGGAATCTACCTCTACTTCGTAGTGGCCGGCAAAGACAAATCTGAGGTCGGACGGCTGGTAGTGAACAGATAGACCCGGTTCAGGGCTTGGGCTACCGCGCGTGCGATAGCCCGAGCCGCCTGAACTTGCAGGGCTGATCAAAGGAAACATTCTTCCATACACTCTCTTGACCTTAAGGAGGGGCGAAAAATGCGAATCAGGAAATCAGTGCTTGTGCTCGCGCTAATCTGTGCCCTGCTTCCCGTGTCATCGGCATTCGCGGCGAGTGATCTTACGGGCACAGCAGCGATGATGAACATCGGAATGGGGGCACGGGCGCTTGGAATGGGAGGCGCTCATATAGCAGTGGCAGATGACGCCTCTGTCATATACTATAATCCGGCCGGCCTGGCCCTAGTCGATGGCATCAACGTTACATCACTATACACAAGCCAGTACGGGGCAGCAGGTTATCTTGCCTTGGGCGTGACCGGACGGAACATCGGAGGGGGAATCCTGAGGCTGAACGCATCAGGAATAGAAGAAACCGACGAATTCGGCAACAAAATCGGCACGTTCGGCGTAGTCGAAACCACAGTCATAGCAGGTTACGGCAGAACCATCATCCCTGACCTCAGCTTAGGCGGAGCCATCAAGTATTACCGGCAAACCTTGCCCAAGAACTCAGGCACAGGCCTGACCGCTGATATTGGGTTGCTATATGAAGTGGCAAAGAGCAAGGTGATTATCGGCGCGGTAGGAAGGAACCTTCTGGGCAGCGTCACATACTCCGGTGGCTTGAAAGACGCCTTCGATCGCGCATTTGGATTCGGAGTCTCGTTTGAGCCAATGGACAATCTCCTTATTGCAGGAGATGCAGTGATCGAAAACGGTTTCACCGGTAGAGTCGGCGCAGAGTACCGGTTCCGTCAGATGGCAGTTCGAGCAGGAGGCTCTTTTGGTGAAGGGCAAACGTGTCTCACTATTGGAGCAGGATTTGCAGTAACCAATTTCAACATTGACTACGCTTACCAGCATCACAATACTCTGCCGGACAGCCATAGGCTCTCATTGAGCATGAAGTTCTAAGAACACAGAGCTTTTAGAGCCGTAGTCAAGAAAAGCCCGCAGCTCCCAGTCTCATGAAGCTGCGGGCTTTCATAATTCAACCCCGTGTCCGTGCGTCCTTACGCGCTCACCGAATGCAAAAAGGGAGGAACAGTTAAGGAGCGCACAGTCGCCTGGAAACCTCCCTCGCCCGCTTTGCCAGGAGGACCTCGTCCACATTCACCAGTTCTCCGCCTGAGACAACAACCTTACCAGCAACGATAGTGAAAGACACAGGCCTTTGGCATCCAAGTACGGCCGGGGCAGCCGCGGGATCGAATTCTGCGCCAACCCAGTCGAACTTCGAGGCGTCGATGATGAACATATCCGCCGGGTGGTCTACTGCTATCCTCCCCAGTTCAGGCCAGCCGATTATCGCGGCGCCTCCTACAGTCGCTACTTGAAGAATATCCTCCGGCCCGGGTGCAGAGTGCCCAATCCCCAGCCTGTGCAACAAATAGCCTGCTCTGATTTCGGAAATCATGTTTGAACAGTCGTTACTGGCGCTTCCGTCCACGCCCAGTCCGACAGGGACTCCGAGTTCAAGAAAATCCTCTAGTCTCGCTCGCCCTGACGCAAGCTTCATGTTAGATGTAGGGCAATGTGCAATTCCGGTGGACGTCTCGGCAAGCAAGCTCAGCTCGTCATCGTTGAAATGCACTCCGTGGGCAAACCACACATCAGAACCTAACCAGCCCAGACTCTCCATGTAGGCAAGCGGCCTCATTCCTGTCCTCTCCAGACAATACGACTCTTCATCGAGGGTTTCCGCCAGGTGTGTATGGAGCTTGACTTCCTTGCTGCGCGCAATGGCTGTAGTCTCGCGCATAAGGTCATCTGATACGGAAAATGGCGAACAAGGCGCAAGCGCGATACGGCGCATAGCGGTGGCAGATGGGTCATGATACTCATCTATGAGACGAACGCTGTCCTGCAAGATATCGTCGATGTCTTCAACCAGATCGTCAGGCGGTAGTCCGCCGTCCTTTTGTCCCCGAGACATACTCCCTCTGCAAGCAAGCATCCTGATGCCGAGTTCCCCTGCAGCCTGAAGCTGAGTATCTATCAGCCTGTAACCTGCTCCTTTTGGAAACACGTAATGATGGTCACAACAAGTGGTACAACCCGACTTCAAGAGTTCGCCAAGGCCTACCAGCGCACCGTAGTATACGACTTCTTCGTCTATACCTTTCCATACCGCATAGAGGGCCTTAAGCCAATCGAATAGTCTGAGGTGCCGGATTCTCCCGATATTCCGGGTCATAGCTTGGTATAGATGATGATGCGTATTGACCAATCCCGGGTACACAATCATGCCTTCAGCATCTATAACGTTGTCTGCAGGAATCCGTTGCTTTACTCTGTCCGGATGGGAATCAGACTTTACGGACTGGGATATGCATTTGACAACTCCGTCATCGCACAGGATATCAACGGCATAAAGGATTTCTCGGCTTTCGTTCATAGTAACGACAGCTCCGGCATTCTCAATCAAAAGAGAAGACACAAGGCAACCCTCCAATACTACAAAAAGAGTCAACCCCCGGCAAAGCAAACTGCAAGTCAGTTTCTTTTACGTGGGTTGACTGCAACCACAGATGTATAGATTTTCCAGATAAATTATATGTTTGGAATTTACACGTGTCAAGTTCGGCCGGCTGCCGTCGTAGGCTTTGGATTCTGTGATAGCTTTCCGACCACCGAAAGTGGTTTTGGTGGTCGAAAACAAGTCATCCCGACCGTAGTTATAAGGAAGTTCCATCATATTGAGGCAAAGACCTAAAGTCATTCCGGACGCCACAGTATAGGTTGGCGCTCAGCAAAATCATAGTCATCCACGCGAAGGATCCGGGCAACCCTCGCCTGGACCAGCGCATCCTCCTCAGTCAACCCCCTGGACTTAAACGCTCTGACAACCCGAGCCCAGGGATGGTCAGCCACGCCCTTAGTGATACCCTTGATACCATCCCTGACGCCATCCCTGATGCCATCCTTGATGCCATCCTTGAGAACACTCCTGGCTCTTACCACTCCAATCCCGGGACATCCTGCATACCCGTCTGTGGAATCCCCTGTCAGCACCTGGAAATAGAACCAGTAGTCGGCTTCCCACGGCTCAATGTCTTTGATTCGCTCTTTCCGCCAGTTGTAGTGGATCCCTGGTATTTGTTTCAGGTCCTTATCGATAGTAGCCATGACATAGCGTCCCGGGGATTCCGTGGCCATGATTCCCATTACGTCGTCTGCCTCAAGGCAATCCACTTCTCTACAATCCCAAGCAGCCCAAGCGTGTTCAATAAGAGCATCCAACAGCACCGGTTTCGGCTTACCCCGTCGGCTTGACTTGTATGTGGGAAGTATCGAGTACCTGAAATTGCTGCGTCCGGTGAAACACAAGAGCGCGTCATCTGTTCCCGTCTGGCCTATCATCCGTTCCACTGCGGAATCGAACCCTGAAATCGCCCACCCTGCATTATCTGTATCAAAATCGTCATATGTATTCCGACCCCGGCTTGCTTCGAAAGCGTATGCAAACTGACAAGCCAGAATGTCGGCATCAATAAGCAGATCCATATGTGTCTTTGTCCCCTCAGTTCTTCTTCGTTCCTCTTCATCCGCGGTCAGCGAGAGCATTGTAGTTTACGTTCTCTTAACCCCCTGACAGTACACATTGTTAATGTACAGCCCTATTCAATCCCACTCAAAGCGCTATCCAACGCCTTCTCCAGCGCCTCAGCCACATACTCAACTTCTGCTGTAAACGCTCAACCGCCCGAGACCTCATTCAGCGCTTTCTCAAGAACCCCGGCCACGTACTCAACTTCTGCTCTCAGCACTCAACCGCCCGAGACCTCATTCAGCGCTTTCTCAAGAACCCCGGCCACGTACTCAACTTCTGCCTCAGTAATATGGTTATGGAACGGAATCGCAATGCTGGTCCTGCCTGCGTGCTCTGTAACAGGGAACATCCCTTCCTTGAGGCCGAACTCAGTTCTATAGAAAGGCTGCAGATGGATAGGGGTGAAATATGGACGGCATCCGATTTTGGCTTCCCTGAATCGTTTCATGACATGGTCGCGCACGCTAGACTGACGATCCGGAGTAGGCTCATCCACACCTACACGGATCACATACACGAACCAACTCATCCTAGTGACCTCAGGGGCTATGTAAGGAAGTCTGACGCCCGGAATCTCAGACAGACGTTTGCTGTACATGTCTGCTACCCGCTTGCGCTTGAGGATAAGCTCTTCTATCCGGGACATCTGCACTACGCCAAGAGCAGCGGAGAGCTCGTCCATGCGGTAGTTATATCCCAGGCGCTCATGGGACAGCCATACTCCCGCCTCTCCCCTACCCTGGTTTCGCATGCTCTTACATAAGAAGGCTATACGGTCATCATCTGTAACAACCATCCCGCCTTCGCCGGTAGTTATCTGCTTATTTGGATAGAACGCAAACACCGCTGCATCGGCAAATGACGCACTCCCGGTCTTGATCTCCTTGTATTCAGATCCGATGGATTCGCATGAGTCCTCAATCACCACAAGGCCGTGGCGCCGGGCAATATCCCGGACAATATCGAGCTTTGCAGGTTGCCCAAAGGCGTCTACAGGAAGGATAGCCTTTGTCTTGGGAGTGATTACATCCTCTATGAGGCTAGGATCGATGTTCGCTGTGTCAGGTTCAATATCCACAAACACCGGCTTTGCCCGTTCATATACTATACAGTTGCTTGATGCGATGAAACTGAACGGAGTCGTTATTACCTCGTCCCCGTCGCTGATACCAAACGCCCGTATTAGCAGGTGGAGCCCGCTTGTCCCGCTATTGACTGCAATAGCGTGTTTTACACCTACATAGTCTGCAATCGCCTGCTCGAATTCCTTAAGTTTGGGCCCCAGCGCGAGGATAGGAGAGCGAATGACTTCATTCACAATCTCGATTTCTTTATCAGTAATATCAGGCCTGGCCAGGTGAACTTGCATTGATTACTCCTCCCTACGATGCCACATTCATAGACTATTACCTGTTTCTCTCTCAGGTGGCCAGATCCTTCATGTTAGACGATGTTATGCTTTTTTCACCATCATATGTAGGTGTTTAGGCCTATTCGGCGAATTCCGACTGCCTGCCCGGGCAGGAGCATGACAAGTAGGATCCGCTAGAAGGCACCATTCTAGCTCGCCGGTACTATTCCAGTACATATACATCAAGGACTTAGCCGTCCATTTTGAGAATTCATTATTTTCAGAGGCCAGCTTTAGAGTGCCTGAAATTCGACCACGCTACCTGTGTCGAGTGTAAGGTTTTCAGCCACCCATCTCTTGGAGATGGCTGAATTACTGCCACTCTTTTGGATTTGGTGCCTGATTTTCTGCCACGTTTTCGGAAGCGAGCTTTGGGGTGCCTGAAATTCGACCACCTGAACCGGGTAAGGTGTATGATTTTCTGCCGCTCTTTTAGAAAATGTGCCTGATTTTCCGCCAGCCCGTGCAGAAAATTGCACGTTCCTAAGCGACCCCTGGAGCTCACTGCCTGAAACTCTACCACAATTCCGAAAAACGCGCCTGTTTTTCTGTCACCATTTCAAAATATGTGGTCGAAAATCATACACCCCGAGAGTCCCGAAAAAAACCGTGCCTGGATTTCTGCCACCGATCCTGCTTTGGGTGGTCGAGACTCGACCACCTTTCCCAGAAATATGGGCTTTTTACACCTATTGTCAAAAAATAGGTGACACATATTCTACCACTTCACGCAGTCCAAGAAAAAAGGTGCCCTATTTTCGACCACCGAAGGGCGTTTGGGTGGTCGAGAATAGAACAGCGTAGCCATTGGGGGCCTACTTCCACACTCAACATCATTGCCGAAGACCTAAAGAGCCTCTCAGTAACGCCTTGGCATACACACTAGTCTCTGCCTGCTGAACGCGGAGGCCGATTGGCGCTTATATTGAGACTCTGTAGTGGGTTCGTCCATATGTTTCCACGCTACACTTGGTCTTCGGATGACTCTGGAATCCGTGACCTTGACTTGTAACAGGTCATATTTTCTGCAAACGCCTATACGGGTGACCGTATCTCAGTCACTCTACAACATGACACTTCAAAAGCCTATTTAAATGCAACATTGATGCATGACACGGGCGATGGACGAATTTTGCAGCCGCTGACCCAAAATCCCAAAATCCCCAGAATCCCTATTGCAGTTTCCGAAGAATGATGTATAATGTCTTAGCACAATCATTAAACTTTGAGTTTACCTATACCGAACTTATCAACTTGGAGTTTACTGTGTTTAAACTTGGAGTCCGGTCAGTGTGGTCTTCCTTATGAACTTGAGGTGGGACGATTTCAGACTCTAACACAGATAGGAGCGAGGGGCAAGTAATGAAAATCGGGCGAAGAATCAAGAATCTACGGTTGAAGAAGGGTTTGACCCAGGAAGAGCTGGGCGAACGTACAGACCTGACCAAGGGTTACATCTCCCAAATTGAACGCGACCTAAGCTCTCCGTCAATTGAAACCTTCTTTGACATTCTTGAGGTCCTCGGTTGCACACCCCGAGAGTTCTTTGATGATGAGGAACGCGAGCAAAAGGTCGTGTACGGGGAAGAAGATCGAACAGAATTTGTGGATGAAGAACGAGGATACCGTGTCCAATGGCTTGTTCCTGAATCCAACGAAAACGAGATGGAACCGATTCTGCTCACTCTTGAAAAAGGTGGGAGTTTCAAGGAGTTCGAACCTTCCCTGGCTGATACTTGTGCCTATGTCCTAAAAGGCAGGATCAAAGTCTCACTCGGAGGACGGATTTACCACGCGAAAGCAGGAGAGACCGTTTACTACCAGGCGTCAGAAGAACATCAGATCTCAAACGATACTGACGGACAGGCGGAACTGCTTCTAATCGCAACGGATTCTTACTTATGACGCAATCGATGAGCCGTAACCTGCGGCGCATAACGCGACCCGTCGCGCCGGGCATGACTTGTCAGGCATGTGGCAAGAGGTCGCATAACTCAAGAGCCCAAAGAATACTCGGCGCATATCGTATCTCCATCCGCCGGGGCAAATGAGGACGGAGCCGGGCGGACTAAAATGAGGGGGGACAGAAATGCCTGAAGACACAATTATCCGATTCGAAAACATCACAAAGCAATACGATAACGATCCTCCTGTGTTAACAGACGTCAGCTTTGAGCTGGAAAGAGGAAAGTTCTACACATTGCTGGGCCCATCCGGCTGCGGCAAGACAACTATCATTCGATTGATTGCAGGCTTTGTCCAACCTACAACCGGCGCAATCTATTTCGACGAGCAAGAAATCAGCAACATCCCGCCGGACAAGCGCCAAGTGAATACCATATTCCAGGATTACGC
>LSQX01065149.1_pt3 | contig 10174 bp, 5 predicted proteins | sample 654561 | NCBI WGS metagenome assembly LSQX01 (sample SAMN04489861, study PRJNA283612) | anaerobic digester metagenome | isolation source: 4 biogas reactors fed with cattle manure at either 37C or 55C with and... | place: Denmark: Kongens Lyngby | collected 2014
AGAAGCCGGGCACGATCTCGTACATCTGCGATTGCAGGCTGGGAATGTTGCCCCAGATGCCGACTACCACCGCACCGGCAATCATGCCAGCCAGCGCGCCCATGGAGGTCAGCCTGCGCCAGAACAGCGACAGCAGGATGATGGGACCGAAGGCCGCACCGAAGCCGGCCCAGGCAAAGGCCACCAGGCCGAGGATATTCGAGCGCGGGTCAATCGCCAGCAGCGCAGCCACCACAGCCACCGCCAGTACCCCCAGACGGCCCAGCATGACCTGGGCCTGCGCCGACAGGTTCTTGCCGAAGATCTTGTACAGGTCTTCCACCAGCGCTGAGGAGCACACCAGCAACTGGGAGGAAACGGTGGACATGATCGCCGCCAGCACCGCCGCCAGCACCAGGCCGGCAATGAAGGGGTGGAACAGGATCTGCGACAGCAGCAGGAACACGGTTTCCGGGTTGTCCAGTGTGTGCTCGGTGGTGTGGAAGAAGCCCACCCCGATCAGCCCGGTGAACACCGCCCCGGCAGCCACCAGCACCATCCAGCCGATACCGATGCGGCGCCCGGCCTTGGCATCGGCGGAGGAGCGCATGGCCATGAAGCGCACAATGATGTGCGGCTGGCCGAAATAACCCAGCCCCCAGGACGCGGCTGACAGAATCGCCAGCAGGCTGCCGCCGAACAGCAGGGAGGTGCGATGCAGTTGGGCCTCCGGGTTGGCGAGGTTGTGCGCGGCATCGGCGGCGTTGATCGCGTCGATGGTATCGCCCAGTCCGCCCATGGTGTAGATGGTCAACACCGGTACTATGATCAGCGCACCCAGCATCAGCAGCCCCTGGGCCACGTCGGTCAGTGATGCGCCGAGGAAGCCGCCGAACAGGGTGTAGGTCAGGGTGATGCCCGCTACCAGCAGCATGCCGAACAGGTAGTGAGTACCGAAGGAGGCTTCGAAGAACACCCCGCCAGCAACCATGCCAGAGGACACATAGAAGGTGAAGAACACCAGGATGATCACCCCGGAGGTGATGCGCAGCAGCCGGGTACTGTCCTTGAAGCGGCTTTCCATGAAGCTGGGCAGGGTGATGGAGTTGTTCGACACCTCGGTATAGGCACGCAGGCGCGGTGCCACCAGTCGCCAGTTGAGATAGGCACCTATGGTCAGACCGATGGCGATCCAGGCCTCGACCAGACCGGAGGCATAGATGGCACCGGGCAGGCCCATCAGCAGCCAGCCAGACATGTCCGACGCCCCGGCGGACAGCGCAGCTACGCCGGGGGACAGTTTGCGCCCGGCCAGCATGTAGTCATCCAGGCTGCTGGTCTGGAAGTAGGCGTAATAGCCGATACCGAGCATGGTGATGAAGTACAGGCCGATGGCAATCAGCTGGAATGTCTGGTCGGTCATGGGAATGCCCTCCGCTCCGGGGAAGCCCCGTTGATTGAATCGGGGTTATTGTTGTTGTCCAGCATGGGGAACAGCTCCTTGTCTAAGGGAATGGGGCAGGGCGCCCATGATCAGTCATCTCCCTGCGCCAGCAGGCTGGCATTGCCGCCGATGGCTGCGGTATTGATGGTACGGGTGCGCTCGGTAATGAAACGCAGCAGGTAGTGCGGTCCGCCAGCCTTGGGGCCGGTACCGGACAGCCCCATGCCACCAAAGGGTTGGACGCCCACAACGGCGCCTATCATATTACGATTGACGTACACATTACCTACGCGAATGCGACTTTCGATATAAGAACAGAAACCCTCGTTGCGACTCTGGATACCGAAGGTCAGGCCGTAGCCGCAGCGGTTGATGCTGTCGATTACCTGATCCACCTCCTGTGCCCGGTAGCGGATGATGTGCAGTACCGGACCGAAGTGCTCCCGGTCCAGCTCATCCATGGATTGCAGACGCAGGGCGGTGGGAGTGACAAACTCGCCGCGCTGCTGCCAGTCCTCCGGTACTGCGGTCTGCGCCAGCAGGCGTCCGCGCTGACGATAATCCTCTATATGGGCCAGCAGCTTCTGCCTGGCCCCGGCATCGATCACCGGGCCCACATCCGTGGCCAGATCCCGGGGATCACCCAGTTGCAGCTCCTGCATGGCACCAGCCAGCAGACCTTCTACCTTGTCGGCGATATCTTCCTGCACAAACAGCACCCGCAGGGCGGAGCAGCGCTGCCCGGCACTGGCAAAGGCCGACTCGACCACATCCGCCACCACCTGTTCAGGCAGGGCGGTGGAGTCCACCAGCATGGCGTTCTGACCTCCGGTTTCGGCTATCAGGGTGGCCAGCGCGCCGCCCTGGCGCTGGGCCAGACTCAGGTTGATCTGCTGTGCGGTGGCGGTAGAGCCGGTAAACACCACACCGACCACCCGGGGATCGCCGGTCAGTACCGGGCCCAGCTCCCGGCCGGAGCCGGGCAGCAGTTGCAGCACATCCCGGGGGATACCCGCCTCATGGGCCAGCTGAACACAGCGATGGGCCACCAGCGAGGTCTGTTCCGCCGGTTTGGCCAGCACCGTATTGCCGGTTACCAGCGCGGCGGCTACCTGACCGAGGAAGATCGCCACCGGGAAGTTCCACGGGCTGATGGCCACAAATACACCCCGGCCGGTGAGGTACAGCTCGTTGGACTCACCGGTGGGGCCGGGCATGGTCGTCGCCGCGCCCATCTTCTGTTCCGCCTGAAAGGCGTAATAGCGGCAGAAGTCCACCGCCTCACGGATCTCCGCCACGCCATCGGCCAATTGCTTGCCCGCCTCCCGGGCACACAGTGCCATCAGCTCGGCAAAGTGCTGCTCCAGCAGATCGCCCAAGCGGCGCAGGGCCGCTGCCCGTTCGCTCACCGGCACGGCATTCCAGCGAGGAAAGGCCAGCGCTGCGGCATCCAGAGCCTGCTGTACCTGTTCGGCCGAGGCCAGCTGTACCTCACCGACCTGCTGTTGGCGGTCAAAGGGGCTGAGTACCGCTTCGCTCGCTCCCGCAGCGGCCGTCACCGCCGCTGCCAGCAGTGGCTGAGCGCGCCACTGGTGCTGATTCCAGGGCTGCATGGCCTGGCGCAGCGGCTCAAGCTGGCTGTCGATCAGCAGGTTGAGGCCCTTGGAGTTGGGACGTTGCGGCCCGTATAGATCATGGGGCAGGGGGATGCGGGTATTGCGGTAGCTGGCCTTGTTGTCGAGCACTTCCAGCGGATGGCGGCAGAGCTGCTTCACCGGCACCCGCTCGTCAACCAGTTGGTGCACGAAGGAGGAGTTGGCACCGTTCTCCAGCAGGCGACGCACCAGATAGGGCAGCAGATCCTTGTGTGCCCCCACCGGCGCATAGATACGGCAGTAGCTGCCGGCGGGCGCCATCTGCAGCGCCTGCTTGTACAGCGCCTCGCCCATGCCGTGCAGGCGCTGGAACTCGATCGGGCGATTCCCGGCCATACCCAGCAGGCTGGTCAGGGTATGGGCGTTGTGGGTGGCGAACTGCGGGAACAGTCGGCCACGGGTAGCATCCGACAGCAGATAACGGGCACAGGCCAGATAGGCAATATCGGTATTGGCCTTGCGGGTGAATACCGGATAGTCCGCCAGCCCCAGCATCTGTGCATGTTTGATCTCGGTATCCCAGTAGGCACCCTTGACCAGTCGCACGGGAATCTCATCGCCCTGTTCAGCGGCCAGACGGGTGAGCCAGTGCAATACCGGCAGCGCCCGCTTGGAGTAGGCCTGCACCACCAGCCCCAGCTTGCCCCAGCCCTTGGCATGCTGGCGATAGACCAGCTCCAGCAGTTCCAGGGAAATCTCCAGTCGATCCGCCTCCTCGGCGTCCAGGGTAATGGCTACATCCAGTTCCCGGGCACGGGCCACCAGTTGCCCAAGGGTATCCCCCAGCTCGGCGAGCACCCGCTCACGCTGGCTGCGCTCGTAGCGCGGATGCAGGGCGGACAGCTTGATCGAAATGGACGGCGGCGGGGCAGAGGCGGCCTCTTTTGCTGTGGCGGCGCTGACCTTTTCTATGGCATCCAGATAGGCGGCGAAATAACGCTGCGCATCTTCCCGGGTACAGGCCGCCTCCCCGAGCATGTCGAAGGAATAGGTGTATCCCTGCTTGAACAAGGGCTTGCCATTGGTCAGCGCCTCCGGCAGGGTGCGGCCCAGCACGAACTGATAGCCCATCAGCTTCATCGCATGGGACATCACCTGACGCACCACCGGCTCACCCAGTCGGCTGACCAGGCGTCTGAATACCGGCACCGGCTCATCATCCTTCGGATCAACCTTGACCACCCGCCGGGTCAGCATCAACCCCCAGGTAGAGGCATTGACCAGCAGCGAATCACTCTGGCCCAGATATTTTTCCCAGTCGGCAATCGACAGCTTGTCGCGGATCAGCGCCTCGGCCGTACGGGAGTCAGGGACGCGCAACAGGGCTTCGGCCAGGCACATCAGCAGCACCCCCTCCTGGGTGTCCAGGCTGTACTGCTGCAGCAGCTGATCCACACTGTCGATGGCATCGCCCTGGGCGCGTACCCGCTCGACCAGCTCGGCGGTGCGCTGATTCAGTTGCTGGATACGATCGGGAGAGTGATCCAGTACCTGAATCAGCTCTGGCATCAGAGTGTCTTCATCCACCATATAGTGCTGACTGATCTGCTGCGCCAGTTGGAGCAGGTTTTGCTGTTCAAGGTCTGGATGGAGCAATGCCCGGGTATTGTGGTGCTGTTGTCTGTTCTGATCGTGAAGTGGATGAGGCAAGGCCATGCTGTATTCTCCGGCTCGTCGGTGCCCATGCCCGACTGTCAGAACTCAATATAGTCAAAGATCGATATGGGGGTTGCCTGGCGGGATAATTAAGTCCATAATTGCGTCCGTTGTTCAGGCAATGCCTGTGGAAAGCTTTTTACAATCAATAGCTTAGCTTATCGATAGTAAATTTTTCTGATCCGTATTTCGCTCCGCTGCCAAAGGCAGCAGGGCACACCCGTTTAGAGGCCGGGTGGCAGAGTGGTCATGCAGCGGATTGCAAATCCGTCAACGCCGGTTCGATTCCGACCTCGGCCTCCATCTTGAAAGCCCCGCAAACACTGCGTTTGCGGGGCTTTTTTCTGTCAGATCGATTGATCTGACCCCATCTGATCTTTAAAGAAGGCCTGGTTGGCGTTGATCGCCCGCGCGGCGTTTTCCAGGGTCCAGGCGGCGGGGTGATTGTGCTGTTGCAACTGGTCAGCGGTGCGCCGCAGGCTGCGGGCGGCTGCTGCGGGGTGTTGGCGGATCTGTCGCAGGCGCAGCAGTGCCACCCTGATCTGACGTTGCAGGCGCAAGGGCTGCTGGGGTTGCCGTTGCAGCTCATGCAGCTGCTGGATGGCATTACCCACGGCCAGGACCGCCAGGGCACCCTGGGTAACCGGTTGCAGTGGCTCGTCGCTGCGGTTGACGCTCTGGATCAGCTTGAGCAATCGGTGTTGCAGGCGGGTGCGCCAGATCTGCTGGCGTTCGGGGGCGAAGGGGCTTCTGGCCATGTTCACCAGCTCGTTGAGCATCATGCCGGTAAGGTGTTGGCGGCGCCGCCGGGTGTCGGCGGGCCAGAGGAGACGAAAGGCGATATAGGCCAGCAGAGGCCCGGAAACCACCGCCAGAGCAATGGTCACCGACTCAGCAAAGCTCCTGTCCAGTGGATAGACGGGGTGGGATAGCAACAGCAGCGCCATCATGTAATCCATGGAGCCGCTGTTGACTCGTGGGTGCGCCATGAAAGGGACTATCAACAGAATGAACGGCAGCAGCAGGGCAATCATCTGCCATTCATTGCTTGCCCACGGCCAGACCAGCCAGTAGCAGGTCAGTGCCGCAGCGGCGGCTATCGATTGCCAGATGAAGATATGGCCCATGATCCGCGAGGGTGTCTCGAAGGTCGAGAACAGGCTGATCATTACCGAGGCACCGAGCATCACATAGGCACCGGCCTGAAAACCCGTGACGATCCACAATGCGGCGATCAGCAGCAACAGGGTCAGGGCCCGCAGCGAGGCATGACGTGCGCCGACCCAATCCCGGTGCAGAACCACCCGGCTGTGGGTAATGCCCATGGCCAAGTGTTCGCCCTCGGTGGCCAGGTGTGTGCGCTGGCAGTCCAGCAACTGGCTCAGTACGGTGAGGGTTGACTGATCCGTGCTGCGCTCGCGACAGGCAGTCAGGGCATCCAGTACCTGGCTGGCCGGGGCGTTGTTGTCCAGTGCGCGGGCTGCTGTTTTCAGCGCCTCGGCCATTGCTGGGGCGGCAGCCAGATTGCGCGAGTTCCTGATCCAGAAGGTGGCAGCCACCTGAGCCTGTACCAGCGCGCGCAGGGCCTTGACGCTGCGGTGGCTGCGCGGCGAGCCTGCGGCGTGGGTATCGAACAGTTGCTCGGTGGCGGCGATGTCCTGCAGCAGACGGTGGGTAATCTCGGCCCGGGGCTGGTTGCGACTGTCCGTGAAAGCCTCGGCCATGGCGCGCAGAATGTCACTGCTGCTGCGCCGTACCCGGCTGGCCAACTGGTCTTCGGCGTCGCGTGGAGTGAACAGCAATCCGACCAGCAGTCCCACCAGTACCCCGGTCAATACGGTCAGCAACCGGTCGATACCCAGCAGGAATATCTGCCCCTCCGGTTGCTGGGTATTGAGCAGCACCACCATGGCCGCAGAATAGCCGGACAGCAGGGTGCCATAGGACACCAACCCGCTGAGCAGGTTGCCGACTCCAACGCACAGGCCGATCCACAGCGCTAGGCTGACCACCATGTACGGCAGGTTGTCCCCGGTCAGCAGCACCAGCAACACCCCGAACAGGGTTCCCAGCAGGGTGCCGAGGGCGCGGAACAGGCTTTTTTCCAGCAGCATGCCGCGTACCGGCTGGGACACCGCCCACACTGTCATGGCCGACCATTGCGGATGCTCGAGGCCGATCCACCAGGCCAGCAGCATCGCCAGACCCGAGGCCAGGGCGGTGCGCAGGCTGAAGGTCAGTTGTGGTACGTTGAAGCCGAGGCGAGTCAGGCGATAGCCCGGGGTCTTATGCATGATGAATCTGCATTATTCGGCTACGGCTGGAGCAGCGTGCTCGCCAGCCGTGTTCCTGCTTCGGCTCTGGGGTGAAAAGTCGTTATCGGTAAAGACTTCGCCGAGAATGCTCTGCTCGATGAAATTGCGTTCACCGACCTTGACCGGCAGGCGCACGGTCAGGTGAATCTCCCCGGCTACTGGTACCTGCAGGGTGACCCGGGGCTCCACCGTCGGCATGGTCAGTCCGCGCTGGTTGCCGATCTTGCTCATGTAACGGCGCACCAGCTCCAGATAGGGTGCACAGTGACGGTTGGCCGACTCCAGTAGAGCGGTCTGTGCTGCCTGCCAGTTATCTTCACGTTTGAAGGGCACGGTGAACACATGGAAGTCGTAGTGGGTGGTGAAGCTTTCGTTGACCACCGGCTCGGACACGAACAGCGCATTGGGAATCACGATACGGCGACCGGTACGCTGGTGCATGTTCTTGCCCGGTCCGACTTCGAGAATGGTGGTCGCCAGCAGCGTTTGGTCAATCACATCGCCGCGCAGATCCTTGACCTGGATGCGGTCACCAAGCACAAAGGAGCGCGAACCGCTTTTCAGGATCGAGCCGGTAAAGCACAGGATCAGTTCCTTGGTCGCCACCACGAAGGCCACCGCTATGGCAACAATCGACAGTGCCAGGGTGCGCAGTTCCTCACCCCAGATCATCACCAGCCCCAGCAACATCAGCAGCAGGAAGCCATTGCGTGAGTTGATCAGCCACTTGCCGCGCAGCTCCGGCGACTGCACGGTGCGCTGGATGAAGCGAGCGGTCAGCGAGCGCAGGATCATGACGGTGACCACCAGTATCACCGAGCTGGCCAGTAGGCTGAGCACGGCATCGGAAATGACAAAATTGTCTGGCAGCCAGTCCACATTCTCGAACATGTTTTACCCCTATCAACAATTACTTACCGATGATGTGCTGTCGCCGGTTCGGCGTCAATCGCCAGCAGCGTCCCGGCGGGGCGGCGGACAGAGCTGAAGCACTGCTCTGCGTGGCGCGGATATATAACAGCGCAAGGCTATTAACCCAAAAGTGAACTAACCCTGATGGGTGGTTAATTACGGGTTTTATAGTGGTTTTATAATGGCTATCTGATAACTGTTATTGAACTCTGGATCACCCGTGCGGGTGGAATTGCTGTTTGTGTATTGACCTTGCATATGACAATCAAAATACTGCATGTCGACGGCTGTGGTCGTACCCGGATAGTAGTTGGGACAGAGCCACGGACTATTAAAATAAAACCAACAAACGGGATCCTTATAATGATAAATAAAACCTTGTCCAGCTCACTGCTGTCCATGTTGGCAGCGGGCGCACTGTTGCTTTCCTCTACGGCAATGGCGACCAACCCGGCACCGCCAAGCACGCCGAATCCGCCCGCTGAAGAATCGCCCTACGTACGCGGCCCCAACCCCACCGTATCCTTTCTGGAAGCCCGCAGCGGTCCGCTGAGCGTACGTACCAGTCGCGTTTCCAGGCTGGTAAGCGGCTTCGGTGGCGGCACCATCCACTATCCGACCGGTACCACCGGCACCATGGGCGCTGTCGTGGTGATTCCGGGGTTCGTATCCGCCGAGTCCTCCATCGACTGGTGGGGACCTAAGCTGGCTTCCCATGGCTTCGTGGTGCTGACCATCGATACCAACACCGGCTTCGACCAGCCGCCGAGCCGTGCCCGTCAGATCAATAACGCCTTGGACTATCTGGTGTCCCAGAACAGCAGCCGTACCAGTCCGGTGCGCGGCATGATTGACACCAATCGGCTGGGTGTGATCGGCTGGTCCATGGGTGGTGGTGGCACCCTGCGGGTGGCGTCTGAAGGCCGTATCAAGGCTGCCATTCCGCTGGCGCCGTGGGATACTGTCAGCAGCTACGCTGCCAACGCCCAGGCACCAACGCTGATCTTCGCCTGCCAGGCGGATATCGTTGCACCGGTAGCAGCCCATGCTTCGCCGTTCTACAACCGCCTGCCCAACAGCATCGACAAGGCCTATGTGGAAATCAGCGGTGGCAGCCACTACTGTGCCAACGGTGGTGGTCTGAACAACAACGTGCTGAGCCGTTTCGGTGTGTCCTGGATGAAGCGCTTCCTCGACGAAGACACTCGCTACAGCCAGTTCCTGTGTGGCCCGAACCACAGATCCGATCGGGATATTGCTGACTACCGTGGTAACTGCCCGTATTAATCAGGCAGCCTGAGTAATACAAAAAGCCGGCACCCTGTGGGTGCCGGCTTTTTGATTTTTACGGTCATCGAAAAGTACTGGGTAGTTGTCAGTTAAGTTTGTCGGAAGTTTCTTATTCAAAAAGGGTATTAATACTTCGCCGACTGCAGCTTCTGCGCCAATGATCAGAAACCACACTCCCGCCACCAGAAGTACCAGGCCGATAATCCTGTTGCTGCTTATACTCCTGTCTTTCATGGGATTGCACAGGATGCAGTCCCGGAGACGGGAGCTGCACATGAAAGTGCAGTAAAATGCGCCGCAGCACCGGATGCAGCCGCTTTCTGCTAAGGTAGCCACCTTGTGCGTCTGTAGTGGAATCAGTCATGCCGGCCGTCGAGCCCATCCTGTTTGCCGGGGTTGAAACCCTGAGTCTGCGTCAGCTTGATGAGCTGAACAAACTGCCCAAGGGCACCAGTTTTCGCTGGTTCAAGGCCTGCGTGGACCAACTGCACGAGGGCCGGGATTACCATTACCTGCCCGCTGATGAGCAGGCTGAGTTCATCGAGCAGTTGAAGCGGGCAGGGCAGGTGTATGCAACCAGTCGTCATCTGGTGTTGCTGACCCGCAGTGGTTACCAGCAGATGCGCTCCCGTTCCCAGGGTTGACCGGCGGGCGGCCAATATCATTCCTCCCAGGTAGTAAGGATTCGACATGCTTGTCGAGCTGTTTGCAGTCATGGCGCCGGTGCTTATCGTCGCCGGTATCGGGTTTGGCTGGGCACGTTCCGGTCAGCCCTATCCCACGGATTTTGTTACCCGGCTGGTACTCAATGTCAGTACCCCCTGTCTGGTGCTCTCCACCCTGAGCCGTGCCGAGGTCGACCTGACGGTGTTTGGCCAGATGGCCGCCGCCTGCGTGGTCATCTGCGGCTTGATGGCGCTGGT
>LSQX01294995.1_pt3 | contig 10172 bp, 7 predicted proteins | sample 654561 | NCBI WGS metagenome assembly LSQX01 (sample SAMN04489861, study PRJNA283612) | anaerobic digester metagenome | isolation source: 4 biogas reactors fed with cattle manure at either 37C or 55C with and... | place: Denmark: Kongens Lyngby | collected 2014
TCGCTACGCTTAAGAAACCAAAGATCAGAATACCAAGTCTAAGAAAACGCCGCCGGATCAGGTAATTTTTCGAGTGTTTAATACCGGTTAATGCAATCTTACAACGTCCTCCTTTCCGTGGAAACCTTTAGTTTTGGGATGCAAAAAAAGGTTGCCAAAAACCACAAATTTCTTCATGGTAGCTGGCAACCTTTCATAATACAGGCCCTATAGCTTTGCGTCGCTAGCTTTCGCTAGTTTTGCCCTTTTCATATCTACTTATTTTCTTGAAGATAGTATAGCACTAAATTAAATTGATGTCAAGCGAAATATGTTAATTTTTTACATTTTTAATTTATTTTCTGAATTGTCTTCCCCTTCGCTTGTTTGATTACCGGAAATTTCCTCTTTTTGGTTTGGAACTTCCTCGATATTCATTTTCTCGAGCCATTCTTCTTTAGTAATATATGTCAGGAAGTCGAGTTCCGGTATAGGCTTTGAAAAATAATAACCTTGCACGATGCCGATTTTATGATCGCTTACGAGTTTTAGCATTTCCTGGTTTTCCACGCCTTCGGCCACAACCAACCGATTGGTTGCGTCGGCGAAATCCACAAGCATCTGCGCAAACTTATCGCGCATCAGCGATTCGTTATCCGATTGAAGGAACGACCTATCTAATTTTATGATGTCAATCGGCAAATATTCGAGTTTTGTCAAAGTATTGTAATCAAGGCCCAGTCCGTCGATGGCAATTTGGAATCCGAGTTCTTTCAACTGCTTGATGTTGTTGTGAATAACCGAATATCTTTCGAAAACCGCAAACTCGATAATTTCCAAAACGAAATTCTTGGCGCTCATTTTGTAGCGTTTCAGGACTTTTTCAAAATCCACCGCCAACCGTTCGTTGGTTAGCTGTTTCGGACTTAAGTTGAACGATAACTTGATATCGTATTCTGGGAAACGTTTGGTTAAAGTTAAGTGGGTTTTGATCAATTCTTCCAAGCCCCAAATACCGACCCAGTTGATATCCCCGGATTGTTCGAGGATATTGATGAAATGCTGCGGGGCAAGGGTTCCGTGTTCCGGATGATTCCATCTGAGCAGCGCTTCCGCGCCGAAGATGGTTTTATCCTTGACATTGATAATCGGCTGATAATAAAGCACGAATTCTTTGTTTTCGATTGCTTCTTTGATTTGATGGTAATATTGGAGGTTTTCGCCTTCGGTGGCGCTCATTTCGTCGGAATATAGGATAATCTTGTTGCCGCCTTCTCTTTTGGCGATATAGAGGGCGATATCAAGCGATTTTTGCAACTGTTTCCAGGTTTCCCCGTGGGCAGGATAGAAACTGATTCCGATGCTCGAAGATACCTGAATCGTGGTATTGTGGAAAATCGGAAGGGGGGAATAAATAGCTTTTTGAATATCCTTGGCCATGTTGAGGTATTCGCTTCGCGTATGTTCGCCTCTAAAGAAAATCAAAAACTGATCTTTTTCCACCCGGGCGATTTGCGTGCGTTTCGGAAGCAGCGGAATAATCCGTTGGGTGATTTTTTCCAGGATTTTCTCGCTTTGCTTTTGGCCGAAAGCATTGACGACATCGGAAAATTTGTCTAAATCGATTAAATACAAAGCAAAAAGCGTATCTTTGGGGGCTTTGGACAAATACGAGGTAATCGAAGTGTAAATTTCCGATTTGGTGAGCAAACCGTCGATCAGGGTAAAAGCTTCTTCCCGATAATGGCGGCGTTCCTGAATTACGCGGTATCCCAGATACAAGGTAACGGCGACCGTTACGATGATGACGATAACCGNNAAATCAATCAAATATAGGGCAAATATCGTATCTTTGGTAGCTTTGGATAAATAAGACGTAATCGAAGTATAGATTTCTGATTTGGTAAGCAATCCGTTGATCAGGGTAAAAGCTTCTTCCCGGTAATGACGGCGTTCTTTGATAACCCGGTACCCCAAATACATGGTAAGGGCAACCGTTACAATAATTAAGATAACCGTAAACAAGACATAAATTCCCGGACTGAAATTTACGTTTGAGAGCATAGTGGAACCTCCTTATTAATTTTTCTTTTCTAAGGTAAATTGTTCATCAAGCAAATTGACAGCTTGGTCAAGAGGGATAGCTTTGCTGATGAGGTGGCCTTGAATGACATTGCATCCATTTTTAATTAAGAATTGGTTTTGCTTTTCGTTTTCCACCCCTTCGGCTATTACCCCAAGGTCTAAACTTTTCGCAAGCGAAATCAACTTCGGAACAATTGCCCGGGAATATTTATCCGTATTGAGATAACGGATAAACTCACGGTCAATCTTGATGGTATCAATCGGCAAATCTTTAAGATACAACATTGAACTGTATCCCGTGCCAAAGTCATCAAGGTGCAGGGAAAAACCGTTGTTTTTCAAGATATACATTTTATCGATAATATTTTCGAGATTGGTCATTAGGAAGTTTTCGGTAATTTCAATCGCAATCGAACCTTCCTTTAGTTCTCTTTCTTTAAAGGTTTCGACAAACTCTTTGACGAACCCCGCTTGCATGAGCTGAATCGGCGAAAGGTTCATCGAGATACGCACATTGTACGGTTCCAAAAGTTTGGCGATTCTAAATGTTTCTTCGGTAACGATGCGTCCGATTTCGATAATCAAGTTATTCTGCTCCGCAACCTCAATAAAATGAGCCGGAGAAGACAAGCGATACTTCGGATTGTCCCAGCGAATCAAGGCTTCAAAAGCCACGATTCGGTTCAGGGAATTATCGTACTGAGGTTGCAAAAACATCACAAACTCGCGATTTTCAATTGCTTTGCGAAGGTCGCTTTCCATGACTTGTTCATGGGTATAGAATTTCTTCATACCTTCGTCAAAAATGGCAAAACTGAGGTTCGGAAATTCTTTGGCCCGTTTTAAAGCTTGTTCTGCTTCCTCAATAAGCGTATTAGGTGAAGTGCCTTCTTCCAAATCCTTAAAATTAACAATACCCATTTTTAATTTCAAGGTTAAGGAGTTGGTACCAAACTGAACCGGTTTACGGAGTGTTTCAATGAGGTTTTGACACCAATCGGTGATTGAGCGTTCATGGTCGATTTCATGCATTAAAACACCGAATAAATCGCCTTCCAAATGATAAACCGTATCGCTCGGACGTCGCAAATTGGCACTGATAATTTCGCCCATTTTCACTAAAATCGTATCGGCAATTTTTCGTCCCAGTAAGTTATTGTAATTTCTGAATTGTACGATGTTGATAACGATAAACGCATAATTAAGCGTTTCGGATTTGCCCTTTAGGATTTTTTGCAAATGGTCTTCCAAAACAATTGAATTCGGTAAATCGGTTACGTGGTTGTATAAAGCCAAACGGCTGTTTCTTAGGCTTTCCATTTGATATTCGGTAATGTCTTCACCGATGTACAAATAATTAAACATCAGTTTAACCGGGAAAAACCTAAGGGTTCGCTTATGCTCTTCGTTGTTATTGATGGTAAAAGTGATTGGCATTTGTTGTCGGATGATATGATGAATTCCCTCTTGGTTTTCTTGTTTGATGATATCTTGCAAATACTTAAATTTGGCAAGCGTTGGAAAATTAAGCTTGAGCGATTTGTTGGTGGAAACAATTTTACCCTTTCTATTGGTTTTAAAGGTATATGGTTTTAGATAATAATAACGGAAAAGCGATAATTCGACATCGGAGTTTTTCTTATTGATGACTAAATAAACCACTAACCCCAAGCAAATAAAAAGCAAACTGATAATCAAGTAAAAGGTGATAAGCGTAATGCGCAAATATGAGATATCAGACGTTACGTCCTCCGCAAAAAAGATATGCGCTACAAAATACTGACGCACGGAAAGGTTCGGAGCTAACGGATGAAAAGTTAAGTACGCGCTTTTCCCCATAAAGCGGATTTGATATGTCCCTTCTTTTTGGTCATACAAATCTTGGGTCATGCGAACAATCAATAATTCGCTGTTAGCACCCCTTATATAGTCATCGAACAATTTGTCTTTCGGCGAATCAATTTCTTTTTTGTAATGAATGGAAGCATCCTTGCTTATCAAAAAGTAAAAGTTATTCGCCATGTATTCGTCTTGAATAATATCTTTCAAGTAAGGATGAGCTTCATAGAAAAGCAACAGATTGTCAATATTGAAAAAGATAAACTTGGTTAAATTGTCATAATCTTTGTAACCGTCTTTGAAACTGTAGAAAGTGATTAACTGTTCATAATCGTTAAATTCATTTTTAACATAGGTATCGGACAGATAGGTATTCGTATAAAAATACCGGACGCCATCAATTTCATAGGCATCCAAAGTATCCGCCACCTTTCCATAACCGATAACCGGAACCGAATGAATGGAAAGTTCATCCAAATGATCAGCAAAATTTTCCCCCATGTCTTCATAGTTTTCGATTTTGAATCGTAACCATTCCAAGTCTTGCTCAATTCTGCTCTCAACCGCAAAACTTGCGCTCTTGCTCATCGACGCTACATAGTCGATGCGGTTTTGTTCCATAAAGTTCAAAGAAACTTTTTGGTAAAAATAGGCAACAAGCGTATAAGCAAGGGTAAAAAAGAGGAAAAAGATTAGAAAAACGCGGATGCTGAATTTGTTCATAAACCCTCCATTTTTTATTTCTCACCTTAATTATACAACATTTTAACCAATTGTCAAAATATAAAAAAAAGATTTTGCATATTTTATTTTGCAAAATCTTTGTATTAGGTTAAATCAAAACGTGAGTAGAGGTAACTCCCCAGCAAAAAAGCAAGGCCAATCAAGACCAAAACATGGAGCGGACCATATGCTAACTTAAAGCCTTCCGGGGCGACAATTAAGGAAGGAAAAACAAGTTGAATATAGGTATTGACATCGGAAACCATCAGCGACTGTAAAAATTCCGACGTCATATAGATGATATAAGCTATCACGCTTGATAAGGGCGATTTTATCAAAAATACCAAAAGACTTGAACATAGTCCATAATAAAGGCTAAGCAGACTTAAATTTATAAAAGCTTCCAACTGGTTAATTCTAAATATAAACCAAGGAGCAGATAAAAAACCAATTGAAAAATAAAGAAAACAAAAAAGCATGCAAATAAATATAGCTACCAGCAAAAGAAGAAAAAGTTTGCTTAAATAATAGGGCAGTCGCATTCTTCTATAACTCAAATATAGGATATGATAACTGTCGCATGGGGGAGTAAAACTCATGCCCATCACAAACGAAAGCAAAAGGACTTGCAAAATCCTTGTCAACAACAAGCAATTGGAAAAGTAATTTTGAAAATAACTTTTACCGTTGATTAAATGGTCGGTATGGCTATTAAAAGGTCTGGTCGCCAAAAGGAAACTGACCCCCGCAATCATAAATACTGCAGCCATTAAGATTATATTGCGTTTGCCAAACAAATAGCGAAAATGCAATTTAAGCAAGTTCATTTTCAATTGCTTCCAAATCAAAATAGTCGCTTAGTTCAATAACCCGTTTACCTCGAAAGGGGTAGTTTTTTAAATGGTGGGTGGATATGATAATCAATTTTCTTTTCTTTTTGAGCAGTTTTAGTTCATCCATAAACACTTTTTTAGCTTCCTCATCCAAACCGCTTAGGGGTTCATCAAAGACATAGATATCAACCTCGGTCATTAGGGTTTGAATCAACATAACTTTTTGCCTTGTGCCTTTGGAAAGTTTTATCATGTTGGTGTTTCGGTATTCTTCAAGACGGAACTTCTCATAATAATACCTTAAAACTGAACCGATTTCATCAGAATTCATTCCGCGAATTTTTCCTATCAAAGTTAAAAAGGAATCCACGCTGACATAGTCGGGTAAAGGGAGTTGTTCAGGCATATAACTGATGGCTACATCGTTACCTTTTAATCTCCCCTGATATTTGATAACTTTCATGATACATTTAAGCAGGGTAGATTTACCGCTGCCGTTGGGACCGACAATAAAATTTATGCAATCGCTCGATAGCTTGATATTCAATTTTTCCAGCACAGGTAATTTGCCATATGATTTCGATAGGTTAACCGTTTCAATTTGGATCATAGGTTACTTTTACTCCTTGACTGAATCCTTCAAAAGAATGAAGCAAAGTAATCGGTTCAATGATTTGTTGATACGGTTTTCCCAAGTACTCGTAATGAATTATAAACCCGGCTTGTTCGGTTAAATATTGACCGAAATAACTAAAAGGAAGAACTACGGTGTTTGTTTGTTTTTCTTCAAAAGCAAGGGAAAAGGAATTTATTTTCGGTTTTTCGGTCAAAGGAATTTCTTCACCAATCAGGTCCGCCATATTCCTGGTTTCCGGAATAATTTCAATGTTTTGAGTATAATCGTAATTTATCATTGCACTGGCATTAATCAACTCAATGTTGATAATATTAACCTTTTCGGATTCCAGTGAGGAAAGTTGCATCACAACACCGGCTAAACCGGTTTGGTTTTTTAGCCTTCCGGTTAATCCCCTTAATTGCTTAATCAAAAAGGCTTTTCGGCTTTTGTTTTGATAAAAGGAAATGCTTCCTAAGGGTAAGGGAAGTTTTGTCCCATCGCCAATAGTTATATTTAACTTGGCTTCTTTTAAAATGATTTGGCTTTCACTGGTAAAGGGAAAGTGAAGGGTTAGTTTGGCGGGAAAGTATTGGGCTTGGTCAAGTTTTACCGGTTCATCCTCAATAGTTATTTTTTTGAGTTCCACTTGATACTCGTCCAAGGAATCTTCATCCATTAAACTTGCGAAAGATACCACTTCCGGGGTTAAGAAAACACTGTCATGATTGCTTAACCAAATATCAACAGTAAAGTTTTGCGATTCATCTAAGACATATGCTAATGATGTGGGAATGGTAATGATTGATTGGAGTTTTTGACGCTTTTGGTTGATGACGATTATATATGTCAATAATCCCCAAAACAAAACAACCCCCAAAGTAACCAAAATTGCTTTACCGGATTTGCTCTTCATAAAAATCGTAATACTGATTAATGATGTCAACCGTTTCCCACATTCCTTTTTTAAAGGCAATGCCCAATAGATAGTATTTACATGCTCCGTTGTTTAGACGGGCTTCCCCTTTGGCACTAACGGTTACTTTGGTTTTTGGTTGTACGATAATGGTGAAGTCTTGTTTTACGCTTCTTTCTTCTTTTTCCTTTACTCCAACTTCCATCTTAATGGCTGAGTCAAGTCCCGTGGTTAAGGTTTTGATTTTGCCCGCTATTTTTAAACCCACCGTGCCGGTTGCGCTCCTGGTTATTTCTTGCGATGTCGATTCCGAGGTGGCATAATTGAATTTAAGGGGTTCCCTGGTGTTGTTTAACCGGGCGAATATGGTTTCACCCACATAAGTTACGGTTTGGTTTTCATTTACTACATAAACACTCCAACCGAAAAGCTTGCGTTTTACGTTATCCAACGCCTCGGACTTTTCTTGATCAGAAAAGGAAACCAAAAGTTTGGCCCGCGATATTTTAGGAATCGCAATTGATTGAAAAGTGGGGTGTCCTGTATCATTGGCATTTACAATTAATGAAACATTAAAAAAAGTGAACAATAACAAAAAGGCAAATAAGATTTTCTTCATGTAAAAAAGCACCCTTTCTGAAGTTCCTTTTTCGGAACTCTGCAACCATTATAACAACCCTAAAATCTATATTCAAGGGTTATCGGTTGCGAAAAACGGGTGCTTTTTTGAAATGACAAATAATTATTCTGCAAGAAATTTTTCGATGTCATCAACTTCTTTGATAATATCTTCCGACAAATTTTGGCTTTCTTTTTCAAGTATTAGGATATTATCTTCAATACGGATACCGATTCCTTCTTCGGCAATATACAACCCTGGTTCAATCGTAATCACCATTCCTTCCTTTAAACCCACGCTCATGATTGAAGGGTCATGGACATCCAGTCCCAAAGAGTGACCGATGGAGTGGTAATAGTAACGGGAAACTTCGGATTTGTCCTTAATCAAACCAAGCTTAATGCAACCTTCTGCCAGCAATTCTTTGGCGTATTCATTGATTTCTTGCCAAGTGACACCTGTTTTGGCAAAAGCGATGGCCTTTTTATTGACATCGAGTACAACTTGATAAACTTCCTTTTGGCGAGGAGTGAATTTTCCGCTGACAGGGAAGGTTCTGGTTATATCGCTGGAATAACCGTTCGTATAACAGCCCACATCCATCAACAATAAACTATTCTCTTGGATGTTGCTGTTGTTTTCTTCATAGTGAAGAACCGTGGCATTTTTGCCGCTGGCCATGATGTTGCCAAAGGAATTCTTTTTTCCTTGTTTGGTAATGGTGAAGTTAAAATACCCCTCCGCATCACATTCAGTCTGCAAGTTCTTCCGATTTCTCATGACATTGTAAATGGCATCTTTCGTCGTCGCAATGCTTTGCTTGATGAGTTCAACTTCTTCCGGTTCTTTAATCATTCTAAGTTTAATCAAATCCGGATAAATGTTTTTGATTTCCAAAGCCGGATAGTTTTCTTTTATCTTTTTAACATAATCAAGCGCAAAAGTGTTGTATAAAGGCAGATTGCGATACTCTAAGTCCAAATAAAGTTTTTCAATCACATGTTCGGAATATCTTAAAAGTTGTAGAAAATTGAGAATAAAATTCTCAAAATCGGCCTGATACCTAATTTTTTGAACCGGTATGCCGGAGATTTCGGAAGCTTCTTCTTTCGATAACTTGTGGCCAACCCATTTGGCTAGGATTGGATCGTTTTCGTCAATAAAGAGCCATTCATTGTATTGTTGGTTGGATTTGACGATAACGACAATAACATTTGCTTGCCTGATACCGGTTAGGTAGTAAAAATTGTGGTTGACCACAAATGGGTATACCGCATCCGCCGTCTTGAAAATTTCGTAACCGGAATGAAATAAAGCAAGGGAATTATTGGCAATAATGTTAAAAACCTTTTTTCGGTTTTTGGTAAAAAATTCCTTATTCATAGATTTTTTCTCCTAGTTTCTTTTTCTTGTGGTTTTCTTCGTGGTTGTTTTTTTCTTTGTTGTGGTTGCCTTTTTAGTTTCGGCCTTTTTGGCAACCGGTTTTGGATTATGGTAATTTTCCAACACTTCCGCAAACATTACCATAACTTTGGTAGCATCGCGAATCGTAACCCCGTCCAAGGCAAGACCGACAATATCATCATGGAATTTATCGTGCGATTTTAAAATCTTTTTGGTTTGTGGAGTTATGCTTAACCGAATTACCCGATTATCCATTTCATCGCGCGTGCGCACCAAATAACCTTTTTGCACCAAACGGTTAATCATCGTGGTTAAAGCACCGACGGTGATTTTTTGTTTGTTGGCAATGAAAGTCATCGGTTTGTTGTTATTAATAGCTACAGTTTCCAAAACATGCACTTCGCCTAAGGTTAAGTCCTTGATAACGGTGGTATCCATTTTTTGACTTTCGATAACAGTGGTCATGTTGACAACAAAACGGAAAGCTTCGTGAAGTTTAGCTAATAGTTTCTTTTCTTCTTTGGTAAAGTTTTTTGGTTTTGGCGTTGGAGTCTTAATTAAATCTTTAGGTTTTTCTGCTTTTGGTTTTTTAGCCTTTGGTGTTTTTGTTTCTTTGGCAACTTTTACCTCTTTAGCCTTTTCTGCCCCTTTGATAGTTTCTAAAGTTTTGGCATCGACGCTGACAGAATCAGCGTTTGATTCAGCAAAAGGTTCGCCATATAATTCTTCGTAAGGTATTTCGACCGTATTTTCTTCGGCTTTTTTCTTTGGCTTGATAGCGGTTTTTTCTGAGAGGGTTTCAACAACAGGAATATTCAAAACCGGTTCGGTTGTAATTTTATTAACTTTTGGTTTTGCTTTAGGAACTTTTTCTTCGGTTGTAGCCTTTTTGGCGATTTTGCTTACGGCTTTAGTATTTGCGTCTTTCGCTTTTTTATTAGTTGCTTTTTGAGCGTCTTTCTTAGTTGTTTTAGTTGTTTTTTTAGCCGCTTTTTTATTTGGCTTTGTAGTCGTTTTGGAGGGTGTTTTGGTAGATTTCGTTCCTTTGGATTTGGTTTCCGTGGGTGTTGCTTTGGCTTTGGTGGTTTTCGTTTCTAGCTTTTCAGTTGTGGAAGCAGTTTTTTTGGTTGAAGTTTGTTTCTTTTCCATATCATCACC
>LSQX01006684.1_pt3 | contig 10170 bp, 8 predicted proteins | sample 654561 | NCBI WGS metagenome assembly LSQX01 (sample SAMN04489861, study PRJNA283612) | anaerobic digester metagenome | isolation source: 4 biogas reactors fed with cattle manure at either 37C or 55C with and... | place: Denmark: Kongens Lyngby | collected 2014
GGCTCAAAAGGAAACAATATTATACGGGTAAGCCGGAATAGTCGGAAACGCAACTATCAATACCAGTATCAGAAAAACCAAAAATCAGCCCGGGGTACAGCTCAGACTTTAGGTCAATTGCGAAGAGCTCTGCACGGTGTAATGGGCCGACGGGAATATCTGGCTCAACAGCCCATTAATTTACTAGCATTCCAGGGTCATATTACCGATGTGAGAGCAATTGTGCAGAAGAATCATACCGGACGATGGGATATCACTGGCATGGCATGTCGCGTGGGGGCACAAGGTTCTATCACCAGTAACATTTCTTCTGGTGGTCGGGGCTCTAAACTTAGCACAGTCTTGGATCGACATTTTTCTGAAAAGGAACAGCGTGATCAAATTGAACAGGATCTTAGCTTTATAGCACTTGAATCAGCCCAAATTATAGAGAATAACATCGGTATGGCTGGAGAAATGGGAATCGACTTAGGTATAGATACTTCTGGAAAGACCTGGTTTATTGAGGCTAATTTACGTCCTGCCCGCCAAATATTTAATCTGATTGATGAGCAACAAATGCGTCAGCAGTCAATAATAAACCCATTGTTATATAGTCGCTATCTGGCAGGATTTTCGGGAAAGGAGTATGATAAATGAAAATAGTAGGCAAAATATTCCTGTCCGATCGTTTGATTGAACATCTGGGAATAACAGTAAAACCAATGGTGCAGGTAAGAGTGGGTTGCCTGATAGTTACAGCAGAATTACTGGTTAAACCTGACACACGCGCTACCTATATGCTTTCCCCAGCACTGGCACAAGCTCTTCATATTCACAAAAGAAAGAGTATGCAAATTAGGTATGATAAGCAGGCGGATATGTTGCATCTGGGACCAACTATAGGGATCCTGGCTACCAATCTACCTAACCGAGGGGATTGTGATCCTACTAGTGTGCAAGCAGAACTTATTTATTTGAATCACATCAGCAAAACTTTGCCGGGCCAGACCTATGTATTTACGCCGGCTTCTATTAATTGGGATAATCTCACAGTAAGGGGTTATTCATATCGTCACTCTAGTCAGGGAAGGGGTAGTTGGATATCGTCTATTTATCCACTGCCAGACGTGGTATATGACCGAGTTTCTAGTCGTAAGGGAGAAGCGCGCCACCAAATCAAGAATGCAAAAATGAACCTGATGCAGCAGCCTTATCTGAAGTATTTCAATCCCTCATTTCTCAATAAATGGAACGTTCATGAGATGCTACTTACTAATCCAAAACTACATCGACATCTGCCGGAAACCAGGCCATTAACCACAGAAAACTTGGCCCATATGTTGAGGGTATATAAAACGGTATATGTTAAACCCACCAATGGAAGTCTGGGATTGGGAATTATTCGCGTAACTCAAGACCGAAAAGAGACCTTACACTATGTGGTGCACCGTCGCAAACGTTTCCGCAGTACGGCTGATAATGCGGCGGATTTTATTAATCGAACCCGAGCCATACGGGCTGATAAGCCCTACATTGTTCAACAGGGAATAGATATGGCCACGTACCATGGGTCACCTTTTGATATCCGCATCATATTTCAAAAAAATCGTAATGGTGAATGGCAGCTCAGCAAAAAGTTCGTTCGCGTTGCTCCCCGGGGAAGTTCGGTAGCAAATTTGAGCAGCGGAGGCAAAGCTTTACCCAGTAAAATAATTATGAGGGCAATTTTTCGCAAAGCCGCTTTAATAGAAGAAAAAAACCAACAGATAAAGGCATTTTGTCACCAGGTGGCCACCACCATTGAAAGAACTAGTCAAATGGTCTACGGTGAACTGGGTCTGGATTTGGGATTGGACAAAAGTGGCAACATATGGCTTATTGAGGTCAATTCGAAACCACGCAAAACTACCGTAACTGAGATGTCAAAAATAGTAATGCGCAATGCTTTTAAAAGGCCTCTGGAATACAGTATTTATTTGGCAGGATTCTAATCGAGTTCGCGCCAAGGGTCCCTACTGGGAAAGTGGCGAGAATTGGTATATATTAAAAAATTAGCTAAACTGTAGGTAATGGAATCCCTAAGAAAGCTAACTAGTTACAGGAATATTTATTATGGGTGCCGAATAGGCCATATATCAAGCCATTTTAAATGAATGCTATATTGATAGCAAAACATAACAGGGGGATCAAATATGGCTAAAACTAAGCGCATTGGAGTTTTGACGGGTGGCGGCGACTGTCCTGGGTTAAATGCAGTAATTCGAGCTGTCACAAAAACAGCCATTAATGAATATGGAGTCGAAGTGGTTGGTTTTCGTGACGGCTTTAAGGGTTTGGTGGAAAATGACTATATGCCTTTGGACTTGGCCAGCGTATCTGGGATCGCTCATAAGGGCGGAACCATCCTGGGTACCACCAATCGGGACAACCCTTTCAATTTTCATTCAGTAGTGGATGGACAAGACTACTTCAGTGACGAATCAACCCGGGCTATTGCCAATATGCAAGAACTGGGAATTGGGGGTTTGGTTGTCATTGGTGGAGATGGCAGTCTTAATATCGCTTATCGTTTCGTCGAATTGGGTGTGCCAGTCGTAGGGGTGCCCAAGACCATAGATAACGATCTATCGGCTACCGATGTAACTTTTGGCTTTCACACCGCAGTTACTACTGCTTCCGAAGCACTTGATAAGCTTCATACTACTGCAGAATCCCATCATCGGGTCATGATATTAGAAGTTATGGGACGTTATGCTGGCTGGATTGCCTTATGTGCAGGAATTTCTGGAGGTGCGGACGTAATACTTATTCCAGAGATCCCTTACAAGATCGAAACAGTAGTGGAGAAAATTAAACAGCGCCATCAGTTGACTAAAAAATTCAGTATCATCGTGGTAGCTGAAGGAGCAGCACCTCAAGACGGGGAAATGGTAGTGAAAAAGTTGGTATCCACCAGCCATGATCCTATCCGTTTGGGTGGGATCGGCAACCAGTTAGCTGAAGAAATCGAAGCAATAACTAATATAGAAACTCGGGTCACTGTCCTTGGTCATTTGCAGAGGGGAGGATCTCCTATACCCTATGATCGTATCCTGGCTACCAGGTATGGAGTGGCAGCTGCCGAGCAGCTGATAGAAGGCAATTCCGGAGTTATGGTGAGCCTGCAGGGCACTTCTATTACTACGGTGACCTTACAGGATGCCATAAGTGAGATTCGAAAGGTGCCGCTAGACAGCGATATGATAAGAACTGGTCGAGCCGTAGGCATAAGTTTTGGTGGTTAACGCCCCTCTATTAGGTGAAGTGAGGTCTGATACTGTGCTGGTTAAAGACATTATGCGCACTGAGTTTTATGCATTTAATATCAATAATACTCTGGCATCAGCCTGTGAGAGCATGAACGATCATAAATTATATGGTGCTCCGGTAGTGGATGATCAAGGTTATATTCGTGGTGTATTTACCCGGCCTCACTTGATAAGAGCCTTGATCGAGAATAGAGATGAGAACACCTTACTTCTAGATCTCATGCAGCGGCTAGTAGTTACCCTGGAACCTGATAGGGATATAAGCGAAGCTATGAAAATGTTTGTGGACACTGGTTTTCATCATTACCCAGTCCGCGATGAATCCGGTCTTCTGATCGGATTGGTATTATCTTCTGACTTATTGGGGGTAGGGGCTCAGGAACTGTATAGGGTAATGGGTCCCAATCGCTTTGATAACCTGGGCAATGCCCTGATTGGCATTGATTGCAAAGGGTATATTCGATCGGTGAGCCCGAGTGCGATAGAGGTGCTGGGACCCCAAGCTTCAACATTGCTGAATAAGCATGTGATGGAGACTATTCCCCTCATGGAAAATCTGGCGAAAGAGATGGTTATGGATGCCCAAAAAGCAAAACATCTTTCTCATCAGTTAAACATTGCTCTGAACCGAATAGAATACTATCGCAGCGAACTGGAAACGGTGCGCAGTAAGTATACCTTTAATGAAATAGTGGGAATGTCACCACAGATGAAAAGGGTGCGCAATCTGGCTTCTCAGGCAGCTAAAACGACTTCTACTGTACTGATCAGAGGGGAAAGCGGAACTGGTAAAGAACTACTGGCTAATGCCATCCATAATGCCAGTTCGCGCAGTAACCAGCCTTTTATTAAAGTGAACTGTGCGGCTATTCCGGAAAGCCTGATGGAGTCAGAACTGTTTGGATACTGTGAAGGAGCTTTTACTGGCGCTATGCGGGGCGGAAAGCCAGGGAAGTTCGAACTAGCTGATGGGGGAAGCATATTATTAGATGAAATTGGAGATCTTCACCTCGGGTTACAATCGAAACTTTTGCGAGTTCTACAAGAGTTTGAGATCGAACGATTAGGTGGTACCAATACTATTAATGTTGATGTAAGGGTGATTGCCGCAACTAATCGTGATTTGATCGAGTTGATCAAGCAAGGAAAATTTAGAAGCGACTTATACTATCGTCTTAATGTTATCGACTTAACGGCTCCTCCCTTACGAGAACGCCGCGAAGACATTGACTACCTGACCGATTATTTACTGGAGAAGATTACCGACCGTTTGCATGTGCCTTTGGTGGGAATTAGTGATGAGGCACGACGACGGCTGAGGGAATATGATTTTCCGGGCAATGTCCGTGAACTAGAAAACGTTCTGGAACGAGCTATAAATGTAATTATTGGCAACACAGATACTATTCAGCCAGAGAATCTATCCCTATTAGGAATGAGCACAGGATTTAGTTTAAGTTCAGTAGATAACAACACGATGCCAGAAACGGCGGCAACAACTCTAGAAGAAACTATGCTGCTAGCGGAGAAGAATGCTATATTAGAGGCATTAAACCGCTCGGAAGGAAACCGAAAAAAGGCTGCTCAACTTCTTAATATTCATCGGTCGTTACTTTATAAAAAAATGCATAAACATAATATAGGATAGACGGGAGAGGAAAGGTAATGAAAAAAATTGCCGTTCTGGGAGCCGGCATCATGGGCGCCGGTATTGCTCAGGTAGCAGCTCAGGGTGGCTACCAGGTACTCCTGCGTGACCTTCAAAAGAGCATTGTGCATGATGGATTGCTTACGGTAGAAAAAAATTTGGCTAAGGCTATCAACAAGAAGCACATAAACATCCAGCAGCGTGATGATATTCTCAGCCGTATTCAAACTTGTACGGACTTGGCTGAAGTACATGATGCCGATTTGGTTATTGAGGCGGTAGTAGAAAACATGGCTGTAAAAAAGCAGATATTTGCTGAGCTGGATCATTTGTGTCAACCTCACACCTTATTGGCCACCAATACCTCATCACTATCAATAACCGAGATCGCCTCAGCTACCAGACGAGAGGACAAAGTACTGGGCATGCATTTTTTTAATCCGGTACCGATAATGAAGTTAGTAGAATTGATTCAAGGGATGGAAACCAGTCAGAATACTATTGAGAGCGCCCGCCAGTTTACCAGGCAAATAGGCAAGCAAGAAGTAGTTGTACATCGAGACAGCCCTGGATATATAGTTAACCGTATTCTGATTCCTTATATAAATGAAGCGATATTTATTAAAGGGGAGGGTCTGGCCAGTGCAGAAGAAATAGATATGGCTATGAAACTAGGCGCTGGGATGCCCATGGGTCCCCTGGAGCTGGCTGACATGATAGGACTTGATATTGTCTATGCAGTCATTCTGGTTTTTTATAATGAATTTCGCGATCCCAAATATCGTCCCCATCACTTATTCTCGACCATGATAAGGGCCGGATATCTGGGTAGAAAGAGTGGGCGCGGATTCTATAAATACTCTAACGAGAAAAACAAGGGGGTGTAAATAGTTGAATTCAGAAGTATTGAGAGTTAAAGCTAAGCCTACCAAAGCTTTTTGGCTGGGTTTGCTTTTTGGTACCATTGTATTTACTCTAGTATTTTGGGGTATCGACTTTTCACTTGGACCAGGAGATGAGGCTCTGAAGGTAGCATTGGTTTTGCCGGCCTATTTATTCGCAGGGATATTTATAGTCTTGTTAGTGGGTTCATTTTCTCTCCACTATCGGATCCAAGATGACACTCTGTTGATATGCTGGGGTTTGCTTAAAATAAGAATCCCATTAAATGAAATTAACGAGGTTATTAAGGTTTCAGGAAAAAGTAATCTATACTCTATTTTGGGAGCAAGTTGGCCCGGATATATGGTGGGACTTTATTCTGCCAAAGGCCTGGGCGCTACAAAAATGTACGCTACTCAGACACATCAGGGTTTTGTATACCTAAAGACAAATCGGGGCTTTTTTGGGATTACTCCTTCTGATGACGCCTTGATAGATAGGATTGCCGAGGAAACGGAAAAGGAAATCACCGTAATAGATATGGATAAAATGCCCGCGGAAATCAAGGGCAGAAGCATGCAGGATGATGGTTTTTACCGCTTGCTATATATCCTGAATATACTTTTATTGTTGGCCTTCGCTATTTATTTAGCCATTTGTTTCCCTGGATCGGGGGCGCCTCCTTTTATAATACTATTATTAGTACTGGCCGTAGCCCTGTTCTTCTTTAATATTGGTAATGCGGGGAGGCTATATCAGTTTAGCGAAATGGGAGGATATACACTATTAGTCATTGGCCTTGCAGTGACCGGCCTATTTCTGATATTGGCTTTATCCGAAATAACTCTATAGCGCATTTTCTGTATACAAAGTAGCCCACTGCTACTATAACTGGTTGTCCACAATTAAAGAAACAACAATATGGCCTTTTCAGGATCGAAGAGGCCTTAATTATTGCAGATTGAAAACTGCTGGCATTCTATACACTACAGGGATATAATATGATTTGATGTTTTAGGAGGGTGGTAGTCTATGCAGCTAGGAATTATCGGCTTACCTATGGTAGGGAAAACTACTATTTTTGAATTGTTAACTGAAGGACGCCATAAAGGAGGGGTACCCAACAAAGCTAACTCAGCGATGTCAAGGATCCCCGACTATCGCATTGATTACTTATCTGAATCGTATAGACCGAAAAAGACCACTTACGCCCAACTGGAAGTAGTAGATATTCCTGGCCTGGCCCCTAGTAATGATAAAGGCGCTTCTGTTTTCTTGGATGCTGTCAGGCAGGCGGATGCCTTACTGCATGTGGTTAGGGTATTTGCCGATGCCCAGGTACCTATGGTGGGCGATAAAGTTGATCCCCTAGGAGACATTGAACTGGTTAATTACGAACTATTACTAGCCGACTTAGATTTAATTGATAAGAGAGTGGAACGCATAAATGCCGGCAAACGTAAGGCTCAGGCTGAGAAAGAAATTCATTTATTGGCGCGTTTACGAGAAGCTATAGAAAATCAGCAACCTCTCTCCAACATAGAGCTTGATGATGAGGAACAAGACATTATGAAAACCTATCAGTTTCTGACCAATAAGCCGATGCTGATCTGTCTCAATCTTTCGGAAAAAGACCTACTGTCAGGTCAGTATCCAGACCGTGTGCAAGTGGAAGAGTATTCCCAGCAATACGGCATACCGGTAGTGGAATTGTCAGCCAGCATAGAACGTGATATAGCCGAACTGGAAGAAGATGAACGCGACCTATTTATCCAGGAAGCTGGCATTGACGAACCTGGCCTGGTCAAGGTTTCTCGTAGTATGTACGAACGTCTGGGCCTGATATCCTTTTTTACGGTAGGTGAGGATGAAGTTAAAGCTTGGACTATCGAGAAAGGCACTCCAGCTCGCAAAGCCGCCGGTAAAATCCATTCTGACATTGAACGTGGTTTTATAAGAGCTGAAGTGGTGGAGTATCAGGCTTTTAAAGAACATGGCTCTATGGCAGTTGTAAAGGAGCATGGACTATTTCGGCTGGAAGGTAAAGAATATATGGTGAAAGACGGGGACATTGTTCATTTTCGCTTCAACGTTTAGTGGGGGATGCTATGAAGGCCATTATTATTGGTGCAGGTAAAGTTGGTTTTAGTATTGCTGAATTACTTTCCAGTGAGAATCATGATGTGGTAGTAATCGAGCTGGAGGAAGAAAGAGCCCAATTGATCGATCAAGCTCTGGATGTTCAGGTCATTAACGGCAGTGGCGCCTCCTGGAGGGTACTGGAGTCTGCTGGTGTTCGCCATGCCAACATGGTAGTGGCAGTTACTGAATTAGACGAATTAAATATGATCGCCTGTCTATTGGCCAAACAGTATGGTGTTGAAACAACCGTTGCCAGGGTTCGTAACACCGAATATGTCGAAACTCCTCACTTTTCTCCAGAGTCTTTGCTGGGTATAGATCTGATCATTAATCCGGAGCGGGTTACGGCCATGGAAATCGCCAAAATCGTGATGAATCCGGAAGCACTGAATGTTGAATATTACTCGCAGGGTCGTGTCCAGCTTTTAGAGTTACTAGTAGAGGAACTATCACCTATTGCCGGTGTGAGAATCAACACTTTGGATAGTACCAAGTATGTAATTGTTGCCATGACCAGAAAGCACCGGACTATTGTTCCGGGGGGCAAAGACACCTTATATGCTGGAGATCGGATCTTTTTGGTTGCCAATACTCATGATATGCCGGAGGTTTTGAAGTCACTAGGCATCAAGCGACGTCGCGCTGAAAATATCATCATTCTAGGGGGAGGACGTACCGGGTGCTATGTGGCTCAAATCCTTGAGAAAAAGCGCTTACCTATCAATATTAAAATTATCGAAAAGGACGCCAAAAGAGCGCGGGAAGCATCTAATTTAGTGAAAAACGCCCTGGTGATCAATGGAGATGGAAGTGACTTGGATCTACTGGAAAGTGAAAATGTTGGTCAGGCTGACATGTATATTGCGGTCAGCAATGATGACAAACTCAACCTTCTTTCTTCGTTGATTGCCAGCAACTTGGGTGTGCCCAAGACTATTGCCAAAGTAAAGCGATCTGATATTATGCCATTAATGCAGCAAGTCGGTATTGATGTAGTGTTTAGTCCACGCATGCTTACCGCCGGTGCTATCTTAAAATATATTAGGTATGGGGATATCATATCAGTAACAGTTTTTGGGGAGGATAGGGCGGAGATGATAGAACTGATAGCTCAGCCTGGCTCCACTGCCGTCGATAAAGAACTGAAAAGAATCAAATTTCCCAAAGGCTCAGTTTTGGGGGCTATTGTGCGTGGTGACATGGTCATTATTCCAAGTGGAGGAAGTGTGATCAGAGCCGGGGATAGGCTTATGATATTTACTCTTCTCAACAGTGTTCATCAAGTAGAAAGACTGTTTGTTAATGGAGGGAAGCACTAATTGGTTCGACCTGTGGTTGTTCTCAATTACACCGGCAAGATCATTGTCATTATTGGCATTGCCATGTTATCAAATGTGATCTGTGCTTTAGCTTTTGGGGAGCAAATAATCGCTCAATTATTAATGGCTGCTTTATTTACCATCGGCCTGGGAATCATTCTAAGCAGATTTAATAAGCGTAATAATACCCTGAATTACCGAGAAGGATTTGCAGTAGTGACTCTGGGTTGGTTAGCTGCTTCTGTGTTAGGTACCTTGCCATTCATTTTAACCGGCTATATTCCTTCCTTTGCCAATGCACTATTTGAAACCGTATCTGGGTTCACAACTACCGGAGCCAGCATTTTGTCTGATGTTGAGGCTCTGCCACACAGTTTATTGTACTGGAGGAGCCTGACCCACTGGTTGGGTGGAATGGGCATCATAGTATTGTTCGTATCTTTAATTGGTGGCATTGGGGTTCAGGCCAATCAGATGTTCAAAGCGGAAGTGACTGGACCAGTTTCTGACAAGCTTAGTCCAAGAATTAAGGAAACGGCCCGCTTCCTTTGGTTAACCTATGTTGTTCTTACCGTAATTTTGCTCGTTTTATTGCTGGTTTTTGGGATGGATCTCTTTGATGCAATATGTCATGCCTTTGGTACGGTTGCTACCGGGGGGTTCTCCACGAAGAATCAGAGCATAGGTTATTGGGATAGTGCAGCCATACAGTGGGTTATTACGATATTCATGTTTTTATGCGGGGCTAATTTTGCTCTCCATTATCAAATATACTCCAAAAAGTCTTTTAAGCAGTATCTGCTGGATGGGGAATTTCGACTATATACTTGCATAGTTATAGTAGCAGTTGCCCTAGCGATGTTCGGCATCAATGCAGTAAATGGGATGG
>LSQX01390386.1_pt1 | contig 10170 bp, 6 predicted proteins | sample 654561 | NCBI WGS metagenome assembly LSQX01 (sample SAMN04489861, study PRJNA283612) | anaerobic digester metagenome | isolation source: 4 biogas reactors fed with cattle manure at either 37C or 55C with and... | place: Denmark: Kongens Lyngby | collected 2014
AGATGTGTATAAGAGACAGGTCCCAAGGGGCGAAGGGCAATGCCACAGGCAGCTTGGTTCGTCTCCGTTTTGTAGCTATTGATGCAGGAACAACGGAGATCGGATTGGCGGAAGTCAGATTGACCGATGGTGCGGGTAACCTGGTGGATTCACTGGCCCTCCCGCATACCATTTCCGTGGCACCGGTAAGGTGACACGCAGATTTCAAGAGAACGGGGCAAGGGGGAGCTTGAAGATGCGCAGGAAGGCTATAATCCTAGTACTGATCAGTGTGATGATTTGCACTTTCTCCGTGGCCCAGGCCCAGCAGTTTGCCGATGTGGATCCTGGCCATTGGGCCTATGAGGCCATTAAGCAACTGGTGGATGCGGGGATCATCCCTGTCTTTGAAGACGGTACCTTCCGGGGAAATGAGCCGGTGGATCGCTACACCTTAGCCAGTGTGATCGCGGCGGCTTTGGAGAAGGTTACCAAGGATTCCACCGGATTGACCGAAGAGGACCTGACCCTGTTGCAACGTTTGTCCACAGAATTCAGGGCTGATCTGGTCCAATGGTATGAGGACCGGGAGCTTTTGGTGGAACGGATAAACAATGTGGAAAAGCTGATGGTGGCCGTAGATGACAGTATTAGCCAGTCGTTATTGGGGATCCAGGCCCTAGATGTCCGCACCGTGCAGCTTAAGGAGCGGATCGATCAGGAATTGGTCACCAAGGAAGAACTGGAAGCGGAACTTAGTGTGCTTTCCACCACTGTGGCCACTTTGCTGGTAGAGTTCGGACAGGAAAGCCAATTGCTAGACCAAGTGCAGCAGGAAGTGGCGGCGTTACAGGACAAGGCCGTGGCGATGGGGATTACCACTTCGGACCTGCAGGCCGGTCTGGAAAAACTGCAGGTGCAACAGACGGACTTTGCGGGCCGTGTACAGCAGACCTTTGACACCCTCCAAGGGTTAATTACCACTTTGCAGCAGCAGTCTTCGGCGCTGGCGGGCCGCTTGGATCTTTCCGAGCAGGAGTTGGCCAGTCTGCAGCAGCAGGTGAACGTCTTAAGTGCCGATCTAAAGAGTCTGCAGACTCTGTCCCAGGAGATGTCCTCCCAGGTTAATGCCTTGGCTTCCCGGATTAATGTCTTGGAAGAGAGGTCCTTGGCCCTGGATCTGAGCTTATCTGAGCTTTCGGATCGGGTGCAAAAGGAAGTAGAGGATCGCCAGGCCCAGATCCTAAAACTGTCGGATAGCCTGCAGGCCCTGGAAGGTCTGTTGGACGCTACCGCTGAGGAGACCGCGGCGGCCCTGGGCAAATTGCAAAGGGATCTTTTCGCCCTGGAGGACGTGGTGATTACCCTCCAGCCGGATCTCGCTCACCAGCTTTCGGGAACAAAGGATGAGCTGAACAGATTATACGAGGCCCAAAGTAAGTTGGTGGCGGAGAACCGCAGTATGATCGATAAACTCCAAAGAGATCTAGCTACCCAGGAAGCCACCTTGAGCGAGTATGCAAAGAGTATGCAGAACCTGGCGGAGCTTCTGGTGGGACAAGGGGCTTTGTTAGACCAGCAGAAGGCGGCCCTGGATAAACTTGCCCAGGACTTAGGGAGCCAGCTGGCTGCACACAACGAGGCGATCACACAACTGCAAGCAGTTACCGTGGCTCAACAACAGGCATTGACCCAACTGCAGGAAGAGATCAACCGTTGGATTGCCGAGCAACAACAGCTAGCCGACCGGCAGGCCAAAGCCGAGGCCAGTCTCCAGGAGCAACTGGTGAAGCTGGAAGGTAAGATCCAGGCCCTGCAACAGGAAGACGCAAAAATGCAGCAGGCCATCGTGGCCAATCAAGACAGCCTAGCCCAGCAGGGAACTAAACTGCAGGAACTGGATGGCAAATTGCAGGCTCTGCAGGGAGAGCTGGGGACCAGGCTCGATACCCTCCAAAGGGATTTGGAAGCAAGGCTAGGTAGCCTAGAAGGCGAAGTCAACGCCCAGGTTACCACCCTCGAGGGGAACATGGATGAACGGGTCAGCAGCTTTGAGAAGAAGGTGCAAGCTGATCTTGGTACCCTGGAAAGGGATTTGGAAGACCGGCTTAAGGCCCTCCAAGGAGAATTGGACGGTCGGGTGACGATCCTTGAAGGGGAGTTGGAGGACAATGTCAGTCTACTGAAAGCGGAATTAGACGAGAAGCTGAACATCCTGAAAGCCCAACTGGATGAGTTGACCTTGGAGCTGGGGCTGCTGAGCGGTGATCTGGAGGATGGCCACAGCAGTTTGGCTTCGCAGCTTGCCCAATTGGCCCAACAATGTGATACCCTCTCCCAGGAGCTGGCGGCCCTCTTGGCGGCCCATAACAAGCTTGACAGCACGGTGGCATCGAACCTGCAAACCATGGAGCAGCGGCGAATCCAGGAGTTGGCGGCCACCGAGACAAAACTGCAGTTGGAACTCAAGGGTCTGGGCGCTCGGGTCGAGGAAGTGGCGGCGGAGATTAATTATCTCAATCAGAACCTGGCTGAAGAAGTGGCGGCCCATATCTCTGGCTACCGGATTAGTGAAAGCCAGCTGGTGGGCAAGGTGGAAGACCTGACCCAGCAGTTTACCAGTTATCGGCAGGCTAGCCAGGCTAAGATTGAGGAGCTAGAGGGGAAAGTCAGCACCATGCAGCTGGTGGCTGTACTTGGTTTGATCATCGCCTTGATCAAGTAACAGAACAGGCACATCGAAACAAACCGAGATGGGCAGGATATGGTGGGAGGTAGAGGCAATTGAAACGCTTCTCGATTTCCATCATCCTGCTCATCTTCTTTATTGGCGTTGTCGGTTTGTGGGCCCTCCTGACTAGGGAGGGGAGGCCCACCGGACCGGGAGAACGCCCACCGTATTATATCATCGTAGACGAAGTGGATGCTAAGTATTTGATGTATACGGAAGTAAAGGTGACCGTAGGAGACGAGCTGATCACCTCCGACAACAAACTTTATCGCGTGGTGGAGGTACAGGGCAACCGGGCCAAGGCTCGCCTGATCCATGAGAATGCCCTGGATGCCCTGTAAGGAGGACTGGGGGTCCGCCCAAGAGAAGTGATTGCCTGGTTGTTGACCTGTGCTGGACCTTTGGTTGTAGCCATAGTACGTGCGAAGGGAGCCCCTTTAGAATTAGGTGGACCAGTTTCCTACCCTACGCGGGCTTCTTTTTCCTGATCCCGATGAAGCAGGTTTCCTAACTTGGTCTTCAATTCTTGCAGGCTCATCACCTGTTGAATGCAATAGCCCTGGTAGATGTCCTTCAGTTCTTTCATTAATTCCGGTTCCGGAGTGTGGCTCAGCTGTTCCCGCAGCTTCGTGGTCTCCTGTTCCAGGGCGGAGTAGTTGCGGAGCTTGTTAGCTAGTTCCGTGAGAGCCTCAGCCCAGTTGAACCTCTGCTGGCTTTCCAATGTGTTGAGCCGTTTCTCGATCTGTTCCAGTTGGGACCTGACCTCGTGCAGGAGGTTCAGCACTTCCATGGCCGGTTCCGCTTTGTCCTCTTTGGGTGGCTGGTCCCGTTTTACACATTTGGTGTAGTAGCAGTTGGTGATGCCCGCTAAGGTCCGATTGGGTAGTTGAGCATGGGCCTTACGGAAACCATCGGCCTTGGGGAGCCCCTGCTGGACCGCCTCTTCCACACAATTTTCGATGATCTGCAATTCCTGCTCAGACCACGCCTGGTTTGCCTCGCCAAAGGACATGGATCGATTCCCCCTTAGTTTATAATCCCTTGCCGCAGTACAGATTATTTGCTGTTACCGCGATTTTTATGCTGATAGTACTTGTTGGGCTGGGGGCCACTGAGGTACGGTGGGGTGGCTTTATCTAGCCTACCCCGATAGCCCCCTGGTATGCGCAGAGTATATGGTCACAACAATCCTGGCCTCTTAGAGGTGTGATGATGGGTTTGGACATTTGACGGGGAAGCGAGCAGGGAACACAGTCTCGGGACCAAGTCATACAGAAAGACCCCGGGCCGACTGAGGCCTAGCCATGAAGACCTGATAAACCTGACCTGCATAGTGTCATTCTACTGTACCAGACACGCGTTTAGACCGGGGGCCGGATACTGGGAGAGGGTGAGAATACAAGCAAAAGGAAGTCACAAGGGATAAAGACTTTATGTCGGAGACGTCACAAATGGATAAGTAGCTGAACCAGACAGTTGCTATACTCTAATTAGAAATGGAAGGCCTAAGGGCAGTGCGGCAAATAATGTGCCAGCTTGGATGCGCCTTACTGGGGTTTATCCATCGGAAGGTGACGAGAGAATGCATATTGGCGAGTGTCTTGTCCCAACGGAGTGCACTTTCATCGACCACGTAGGTGTCGGGGCAGTGTCCAGTGATCCCTGGTTGATCACCAGTGGCAAGCGGATCAAACTGGACGTTTTGTTCTGCCTCTTTACCCGCACCTTTACCTGGTCCTTCGATACCCTTCAAGAGTATGCCCTTGTTCAACAGATCCTGGAGTACCGTGACTGGCTGGAGTGTGTCGTGGGCCACAACCTGAGACTGGATCTGCATCTTCTTCTGTACGATTATCCTCTGGACCGGGACGAGGTTAGTGAATTGCACACCAACCAATTCTGGCTGTCCACCCATGATGTATGGCGGTTACTGCAGGCCCAGGGTATTACTCCAAGTACATATGACCTGGTCTGGTGTGCCTGGGCCTGGGAGAATTCTAAAGATGCCTTTCCCCGGTACAGTGGTGGCACATCCTTTGGGCCCGAACGGACACCTTTTATGTCCTTTCCCGTCAGTCGCTTCTGGCCGGGAGAGTCAGGGCCGTATTTGATTATCGAGCATGAGGCCCAGCATACATATGAGTTCCTGTGGGCAGAACTGGGTTATCCTCTCATCACTGATCCCGGCGAAGACTTGACTGCGGGATGGCCCCATGCGGACTATCTGCCCAGGTTGCTGCGGAGCATCGTAAATGAAGAACCGGGGCTCTTTGGCCCCTTAGCTACCGACGAAGAGGTACTGCAGTACCGCGAGTTGAAGATGTTGCCTAGCAGGTTACAGTCGGCAGTTCATGCCTGGGTGTTGCGGCGCTGGCCCCGGAAGAGGTGGCTGGAGCTAGCTCCCACCTTCGGGACGGTGGTGTCTCCCCGCAGCAGCTTCTTGCAGGAACCGCTGTTTTCCAGTATTACCATTATTGCTCCTCCCTCCGACGGGGAAAGACCGGTCTTTATCCCTGTGCGCCTGCGGGAGCAGGGACGACACATCCCCAACTTGGAAGTGGAAGGAGTCATTGAGGGCGATCGCGTCATTCTCCACGAAAATGTATATTTGAGACACCAGAAGCATCGCTTACCTCCTCAAAGGCGATGGTCCATAGGTTGGAAGGGTGAAAGCTATTACGCCACGTGGACCATCGTTCCTCTCGATTCAAACAGGAACCTTCTGTTTAGCATATATGTGCAGGAAGTACCACTATTTAAACCGATCACCATTCCGATCAGGGTGATCGGCGCCAAGGCAAAGGGCTAATTTGGACGCCGACAGTAGCCCGAAAGGGCAGAGAGTAAGGGGGAAAAGGTCGTGGCTGGGTATAAACTACAACCGGTGCCGCTCAATAGGGTGACCTTCACCGGTGGGTTCTGGGAACATTGGATCAAGGTCAACACAGACGTTACCCTACCCCATGTCTATGAGAAATGTGAAGACTCTGGGCGTATTGACGCCTTCGATCTCGATCCGGAAAAGGGAATCAAACCGGTTCTGTACTGGGATTCGGATGTGGCGAAGTGGCTGGAGGGTGCCTGCTATGCCCTGATGAATAATGAGGATCCCGAATTGACCTATGTGGTGGAACGGGTGATTAGGAAGATCTGTAGCGCCCAGCAGCCCGATGGATATATCAACAGCTTTATCACCCTGGAAAAGCCAGATCTGCGGTGGAAGAACCTGGGGGCCTGGCATGAGCTGTACAACGCAGGGCACCTGATCGAGGCGGCCATTGCCCACCACCAGGCTACGGGGAAGGACCACTTCCTTCAGGCCATGTGCCGGTATGCCGATTACATCGCGTCGGTCTTTGGTCCGGAGAAAAGGGACGGTTATCCTGGGCATCAAGAGATCGAGCTGGCCTTGGTGAAGCTCTATCGGCTGACCGGTAACGTGAAGTACCTCGATCTTGCTAAGTATTTCCTTGACCGGCGGGGCCACAGGCCGTCGGTTTTCGAAGAAGAGCTTAAGGATCTGGCTCCCGAGGACAGCTCCTTCAACCGCTATGTTTTCATGCGAAGCGGCAGGTACGACGGCAGCTATGCCCAGGATCACCTGCCAGTGCGGGAACAGGAGGAGGCGGTGGGACACGCGGTTCGGGCCATATATATGTACGCCGCGATGGTGGATGTGGGTGCGGAGGCCGGGGACGACGGCCTCATCGAGGCGGCCCTTAAGCTTTGGGATGATGTCTATCGACGTAAGATGTATATCACTGGTGGTATCGGTGCGCGGCCGGAAATAGAAGGCTTTGGGGATCCCTACCAGTTACCCAATGATACCGCCTACGCGGAAACCTGTGCTGCCATTGCTAGCATCCTCTGGAATCACCGACTGTTCAACCTTTTCGGCGAGGGCCGCTTTATGGATGTGATCGAGAGGACGCTCTACAACGGATTTCTCAGTGGGATCTCCCTGGACGGACGGCGCTTCTTCTACGATAACGTCCTGGCCAGTAACGGGAAGACCCACCGGAAGGATTGGTATTTCTGTGCCTGTTGTCCAACGAATATCGTGCGCTTCCTCGGTTCCATGGGGCAGTTAGTCTACTCCTGTGGTGACGGGGAAGTTTATGTGAACCTCTACGTAGCGGGTACAGGCCAGACGACAGTGAACGGTCAACAGGTGGTGGTAAAGCAGCAAACCAACTATCCCTGGGAGGGGGCAGTAAAGATCGAAGTGCATCCCGAACGCAGGGAGGAGTTCACCATCTGCCTGCGGATACCGGGTTGGTGCCGTGAGTATGGGCTTAGGATCAACGGTAGTCCGGTGGACAACGGGACAACTGAAGACGGCTATGTGAGGTTACGGCGGGCCTGGCAATCGAAGGATCTCATCGAGGTTGATTTGGCAATGCCTGTGGAAAGGGTCTATGCCCATCCTAATGTGGAGGCTAATGTCGGTAAAGTAGCGATCCAGCGGGGACCTGTTGTCTACTGCCTGGAAGAAGTAGATCAGTCTACCTCGTTGGAGAGGATTTTGCTACCGAAGGATAGTCCCCTGGAGGCTTCCTTTGAAAGGGATGGAGTTTTGGGTGAGTTGGTGAAGGTGCGTGGGGAGGCAGTCATGGTTCTGGACGAAGACTGGTCCGAGAACCTGTACCGAACCCAGCCCTCTAAGGTAGCACCGGTGACCATTACAGCTATTCCCTACTATGCTTGGGATAATCGGGCTTCGGGAGCGATGCGGGTGTGGATCAATGAGTTGAGGTAGGCTGCTTTTTTACCTCGGTAAGCGCGGCGGCAGGAGCTCGGTGTTACCTAGGCACAGTAAGCAACCTAAGCGACGAGGAGTGAGGTGAGGAAGACACTTACGCAAAACACTGTACTCGGGCACATTGTCATAGTTAACAGCCAAAAAAGAGGCAGAAAGGATGGTCAGTAATGAAACATGTCTCACTGGTTCTGTCCGTACTTATGCTGCTGGCACTGTGTGCAACAGCGTCGGCGGCCGACGATCGGGTAGGGGTATGGTACAGCGCTTACAACAAGAACATTGTCGTCGACGGGAAGCTAGATGAGGGCGAGTGGGTAACTACCTATCCAAACGAGATTTCCCCCAACAATCCGGACTGGCATAATTATCATGGGCGGACGCTGGAAGAGGTCTATCCCGATAAGTTCTCCGGTGTCTTGTACTGTAACTGGGACGAAGAGTACATTTACTTCGCCGGCATTATTAAGGACGATGATGTTTCCGTAACCGACTTCTGGGATTGCGACTACTTCGGTTTCTACTTCGACGCACTGGGGATCACCCAGCCCGGCGATCCCGCCTGGATGGACGGACACATCTGGGCCCATTGGCGGGTCAACCCCGATGCGCAGATTCCTGCGGGTAGCGAGGAGGTCCGCGCCCTGGATATGTACATGGGCCGGTCTGGACACAATCAGGTCCCGGGCAGTAAGGGTGAGCGGGTGTTCACTGATGATGGGTATACCTTCGAGATTATGATCCCTTGGAAAGAGCTGGCTTTCCTGGATGAACCCTACGAGGGTAGGGAGACGCCCTTCCGGATCCTGGCCTACGAGGTTGACTTGGTGCTTGGTGGTGCCTTCAAGCTTACCTCCCAGTACTTCTGGGGTCATGCCCTTGACGTGCATCATGAAGAGTTCTGGCATATGGGCCGGCTCATCCTGGTGAAGTAAGGGTCTACTGAGGCTTTGGAGAGAGAAAATGCGGCCTGGAAGGGCCGCATTTTCTCTTGCGCGCCCGGCCCGGGGATATGGATCCGGTAAGTCAGAGGGACTAAACCAAAGGCAAGAGTGTTCACCGGGAAGGGGAATCCCCAGGAAGCTGGTGGCAGACCACCGACCTGAGGTTCAGGTCACGCTGAGGATGGAGGTGGCAGTTGGCTGGGCCTGGTGCAAGTATGGAGGATTTTCCCTGGCATAGGCTCGCTTTTGGGGAGGGGACCGCTGCCGATCCAGTCCATTGACCGTTGAAAACTGTTTAGTACAGCGGCTCATCTTGTGTGGAGATACTCGTCCTTTCCCCAGGTACACGTTTTTTGTATCGCAGGCAGTGCATTCGCGAGGCTGTTGTCCGGAACCGGCGGGGGTGAAGGGGCTCCGTAGGAAGCCGGCAAGTTGTTCACCCCTTTGGTTTATCCGCGGGTTGGCCGTGGATGCCAGGACAGATGCCGTCACACACGGGCAAAAGCAGGCGAAGCAGGGTCACAGAGAGTCAAGAGTGCCGCCGGCCAGTTTGGTACATTGGAAATAGGATAGTAGTCCTTTGCGTGGGGGAAGAGTTGCAGGTTAGCCGAGGGGCCTAGGGGACTGCGTGGTGTCTAATCTAAAGGAGGGCCCTCTGTTTGGATCTGCGGCTACGAAATAACTCTGTGAGATGCGAAAAGGGGGTCTTACGTCAATGAGAATCCCAACGACGTTCATCGTCGCAGTGTGCTGGGTCGCTATTCTCTTGGTTACGGGTGCAGCTGTTGCTCAGGAGATGTTCTCTCCCGACCAGCTGGTTGTTATCGCATCGGGTGCTAGCGGTAGCTATACCCCTGACCGGGCGGTAGACGGTAATGTGGAGAGCCAATGGGTGAGCACAGGGCGGAGTAACCAGTGGATTCAGATTCAGTTTCCAAAGTCAATAGAGTTTTCCAGCATACGTATCCAGTGGGCCAATGCCAACACCATGGGTTCGTCGGTAATGATCAGCCTGTCTGCGGACGGTCGAGAATGGGTGGATGTCTTTGAGGACTTCGTCCCGACCACCGCGGAGGCGGAAACGTTCAGCTTTGCACCCCAGTGGGCACGTTTCTGCAGGCTTACCTTTACACCGCCGGAGAGGGGAAATGTGATGTCTATCCTGGAGATCTCCTTTGGCGGGGTGAGAATCCAGGAGCCCTTCCATAAACACGTGGGAATTGGTTCCGGCAACGGTGAGCCCTGGCTTTCTTCACCAGGGGAACGGTTGGCAGTGGATGTTCTATTCCCAATATACACAGAAACCTTCACCTGGGCCTTTCCCGCGGAGCAGGAGTATCTGGTGATGAAGAATATTGTTGACTATCGTGACTGGTTCGAGCAGGTGGTGGGTCACTATGTCTACGAGAACTACCACCTGGCGCTGGTGGATGTGCCCCTCAGCCGCAGCGAAATCGACGGCGATGATACCTTCTGGATGACGCCCACTGATGTCTGGAATAATCTCAAACTGGCGGAGATTAATCCCGGTGAATACGACCTGGTTTGGGCCCTTTGGGCATGGAAGAATATTCCCGGGGCTGTCCAACGCTATGGCGGTGCTGCCTTGAACGGTCCCGACGGTACACCCTTTATGTCCCTCTCTGTCAGCTCCTTTGCGGAGCGATCCCAGGGAATAATCATGGTGCTGGAACACGAGGCCCACCACACCTGGGAGTCTCTCTTCCGGCATAGCGGCCTGTCGGTGAACACCACTC
>LSQX01210044.1_pt1 | contig 10169 bp, 7 predicted proteins | sample 654561 | NCBI WGS metagenome assembly LSQX01 (sample SAMN04489861, study PRJNA283612) | anaerobic digester metagenome | isolation source: 4 biogas reactors fed with cattle manure at either 37C or 55C with and... | place: Denmark: Kongens Lyngby | collected 2014
CTTGACCGCTATACCTGGCCAACTCGTCAATGCCTCCGGTCTGCGATCTTTGAATATATCGAGTGTTTCTACAACCGCAAGCGGCGACATTCCGCCCTAGGATATCTATCCCCAGCCGAATTCGAAGAGAGGTGGTTCAAACAAGAGAAATTAAAAGAATCAGCATGAAAATCAAGCCCCGTTGTACCCACCAAACCGGGTCAACTCCACCATAAAAAAGGGCTATTGGTTAGGTGGGAACAGTTTAACGCTTACGTTACAAGCGCAGTCAAGAAAACTAGTCTCTATTCCAGGTTAAGTTTTCTTCTTAAACGCGGACAAGCTATCAAATAATAGCTCTTAGAATGGGGTATCACTCCCTACATAACAGCGTATATCATAAGCCTCAAAAAGATCTCTTATACGTTCCATTACATCTGTTTCTGGTGATTCCATTTCGGCAAATGCATATTCAAGGCCGAGTTGTTCATACTTCGATGTACCTAAACGGTGAAAAGGTAAGATATTAATCTCAAAAAGATTAACACGTTTAAGAAATTCAACGGTTTCGAAAATATTCTTATTGTCATCATTAATTCCGGGGATAATTGGTATTCTAGGAATTAGCCGATAATTTCTATTTTTCGCTGCCATCCGTTTTATATTCTCTAGTATTAGACGGTTCGGAACGCCAGTCACCTTTGAATGAATATCCGAATCCATACACTTAATGTCTACAAAAACCCAATCAGTATTTTTTAATACTCCCTGTAAATGTGACCATGGTGCATAAGCTGATGTTTCAATAGCAGTATTAATATAATTTGCATGGCAACGTTCTAGCAGGCGGGATGCAAATTTATATTGTTGCAGTACCTCTCCACCACCGAGTGTCACCCCTCCCCCTTTACCCCAAAACCTTCTATCTCGTTCTATTTTATGCATCAATTCATCAATTGAATAATCTTTACCAGTAATACCCAAAGCACCATTGTAACAAGCTTCTACACACTCAAAAGTGTCGCATTCCTTACATATACTCCTATCAAATAGGATTAATCCGGTGCTTCCATTAATGCTAATAGCCTTTTGGGAGCATTTACCTACACAATTATAACATTTTTGGCATTGTAAACTTTTATACATAACCTCCCGGTAAGGGTTCACACCTTCCGGATTACAACACCATACGCATCTCAAGGGACAACCTTTAAAAAATATTAAAGTTCTTCCACCGGGACCATCATGAACGGAAAACCCCTGAATGTCAAAAATACGAGCACGTTCGTTATTTTTCATAAATTATTTCCCCTTCCGATTTTTAAATCCAAATATAGATCCTCGTTACGTAATTCCATTTAACTATTCTAACAGGATTTTTTCTTTAACTAAGGGGTAAATCTTAAGAGCAATCGACAGATTCAAACGCGCCTCCTGTTCATCCAGATCGACTCCAAGAATTTCTTCTATTTTATTAATTCGGTATTGAACTGTATTAATATGCAGATACATCCTCCGAGCCAGTTCAGCCTTATTGCAATTGTAAAATAAATACGTTTCCAGTGTGGCTAGGAGGCTTCCATCATGTTCCTTTTCATACGTAAGAAGCTCACCTAAAATATCCTTACAAAAAGCAACCGCTTCTGGGTAGTGTAAAATTACTGTAGGGGTTTAGGAGGGAAATTGAGGTAAATATAGAAGAAGGGACCTTGTCATCCTATAGGATGATTACCCGTTAGGGTAACCAAAATGAGGAGGTCCCTTCGATGGAGATAATTCGCCGTATTGATGAGAAGTTCCTGCTGGTGATGGAAGCGGTAATGATGTTGTTGGAGCAAAATACTGATTTTATGACCTTTGAACAGCGTTTAAAAGAGCTTTTAAATGGTTTAGGTGCCGATGTATTAAAAGAAGTGCTATCTGAGTTAGATAGAAAGTATCAAACAGACAAAACTACACGTCCTGGGTGGGAAATAGTGCGTAAAAATGACCCAAAAACTGTGCTTACCTCTTTTGGAAAAATATCTTATGATCGGACATATTTCTACAATCGTTCTGCTAAAAAATATAGTTACCTGGTAGACGAACATGTAGGTTTTACGCCTCATATGCGTGTAGAGCCGGTTGTTAAAGCTGAATTGCTGAATTTAAGCACCCAAGTTTCCTATGAACGAGCCACTGAGCAACTGAGCAGATATGACCGGGATTTAAAATTAAGTCGCCAGACGGTTGCGAATACGGTAAAGGAGTTTGAGCTTAAACAGCCTGAGCAATTTAGAAAGCGTAAAGTTAAAAATATTTACATTGAAGCTGATGAAGACCATGTGGCCGGGCTTGAGAAAGGCAGTAGGTTCCAGGTGCGGCTAGTCTATGTGCATGAAGGGGTGGTCCAAGATAATTTTGGTGGCCGTCGCAAGTTGAAAAATGTTCGTTATTTTACCGGTGTCAAAAGTACACCGGAAGAGCAGTGGACAGAGGTGGCTGATTATATTTGTGAGGCCTACGAGGTAGAAGAGCTTGAAAGGATCTATCTTTCCGGGGACGGGGGCGCATGGATAAAAAGCGGTTTGGAGTGGATTCCCGAGGCCATATTTATCCTGGATCGGTTTCACTTAGCCAAATATATTGTTATCGCCACAGCCCATGTTCCCCATCTGAGAGGTTTAGTATACAAAGGCATTGAAGCTGGGGAAAAAGAAGCGGTAATGAGCACTTTGCAACAAGCTTTAACTGAGGCGACAGGTGAGCCCAGAAAGAAACGAATTACCAAGAGTATTAGCTACATAGCCAACAATTGGGATGGAATACAGGCGTATTATAAGTATGATGATGTGGTAGGCTGCAGCGCAGAAGGTCATGTAAGTCACATATTATCTTCTCGTATGAGCAGTAGACCGATGGGGTGGAGCAAAGACGGTGCTGAAAGCATGTCCCTAATGCTGGCAAGTGATTATAACGGCGTAGATATAGAAAAGCATTACCTGTCCTCAAAGAAGCCGTCTAAATTAATTGGGCTAAAAGAAGAAGCTCAAAAGCAAATTAAAGAGATAAAAAAAGCAAGCGCTGTAGGCAAAGAATGCTGGGGGAATATACCGATACTCCAAAGCGGTTTCAGCTTAACTCGAGAGGCTTTAGCAGGATTAAAAAATACAATGATACATTAAGCCCTTGCAGGTAACGAGGTCCTGACTAAAATATTCCCTACAGTATCTTGACACTATCCCGCTTCTGGGAGATCTTGCGCTACTGAAGAAAGTATTCTATAGTATCCCAATTCACCATAATTAGCTATTTCTTTTGTAAGGCAGAAATTTTTAATAATATTTACTGCTTCCAATGCCTCGAAATAACTTTTCCTTAGACCCGGTAGTTCATCATGAGCCCGGCCTATGCCAATGGTAACCTTTTGTTTATTTTGCGCTTGAACGCTAATAACAATTCTTTGCGCAATTTGCTTAGCGATTTGCTCGTTTTTATCTTGATCTAATTCTGTAAAAAAGTGACCAAAAACAACCAATTCATCTTCGGTGCAAATAACGCAGGCATTATTGTCTGCTTTACTAACTAAATGTGTAATGTGTTTAGAAATGTTAATATTATAAGAATTAATATCTGCAAATTTGTTTTCTTTTCTCTTAGATGCTTTTCCAAAATGAGCGACGATGCAAAATAAAGGGGTAGATAAATTGAAGCCCAGCTCATGGGCAAACCTTTTTGCTCTATCGAAGTCTTCCTCCAAAACAGATTGTAAGAACCTAATGCGGACCTTTTCCTCTTCTTGATATAGCTCCCTTTGTTTATATAATTCAAGAGCAATGACTACACACATTGGTTCTATGACTTCAAGATCCCAATCACTTAATGTACGGTTAACTTCTAATACAGATACAAAACCATAAACCTTCTCATTATTGATAATGGGAGCGACCAATTGAGACCATTGAGGATTGATATCTGATTCTTCTAATTTGTATAAACAAATATTTTTACAACACCCCATTAACATACTCAAATCGATACATTTTCCCCGTTTCTCGGCGTAATGAGCTAAAAGCTCTTCCACATTTATATAAGATCCGATTGAATAACTCAGCAAATCCCCATAGGCGCTTTCAATTATAACCGGGTTTTCTAATAACTTAGACATTTTAGCTGTTATACCATCTAGACCTTCTCCACTTAAATAAAGATCGATAAGCGATTTAAGTACGTTTTGGTTATGGCGGAGCAATTCATTCTGTCGATCAATAATTAAACCATACACTTGACGATTAATCTCAGATTGCCCGGCACTCTCCGCTAACTCGATAATCGGAAAATCTAATCGATTGCCCAGATCAATAATTTCTTGAGGGATTGCGTTAATAAATCTTTTTGTCTTTATCGCTAAGGCCACTGCACCATTTTCAAATAAGCCCACAACCCATTCCTTCAAATTCGAGATAGGTTGCTGACTCATTATATAAGCTGTAGTTGCAACAAAGTCATTCCCGCGCAGCCAGTTTTGAATATCCGGTATCTCACCAATAATAACACCACGAACTTCACGGTCAAGTCCTTTTTCTCCAGCAACTACTTGACTTCCTGATAAAGCGTCAGTTGTCAGAACATCTCTTACACTAACCCCAATTATAATCCCCCCAGCTAATTTCCAACCTACTCATGTGATACATCTCAAACAATCTCCCAGCATGTCAGTCTTTCATCATCAATTATATCCTTTTTTTCTCGCGCATTCTCCTTATCTTAGATGGCCGCCATCTTTAATTTCTAATAAAAACTTAACTGCCACAGTACAACTTGCCCATCTTTATTTAGTTACCTGGATTCCCGGGTTTTTTACGTTGTTGTGCTTAAGACCTTTATTTTTCAGGCTTTGCGATCAGGCTTTGTGCCAAATATAAATCTAATTTCCCGGGAATCCAGGTAGCAAGCAACCATCATAAATGGTCAGCAATTAATCTACGCCTTTGCCCCTTGTACCTGCTCGGTACCTGCTTGCTTTATGGGTATGGGTCTAGCAAACATGATAAAGAAAGCTGACAGAAGGCAGAAGACACCCAGATATATGAATACTGGTGTGAAATTACCGCCATTTGTTTTTAGTATATATCCGCTAAGAGCGGGCCCAATTAAACCGCCAACAAAACCATAGGCGCTAAAGATCAAACCAAAAATCATGCCAAAATTTTCTAAGCCGAAAATGCCTGAAGCCATCGGTGCTGTGATAGCAAACAAAGTACCAAAAGCAAAACCAACAAAGGCTGCCAAAACGGCTATTCCTGTTATGCTTGTAAATTCAGGTAGCAGAAAATAACCAATGGCCGCAAGGGCAAATGCAAAGCAACCGGTTAAATTTCCACCGATAAGATCAGTTAGGATACCGGCAATGATCCGGCTGAGGCCATTGGTAATATTAAAAGCAGTTAAGGCTACAACGCCTGCCAGTCCTAATGACACAGAGTAGTTGACAGACAAAGAGACCATGTTAATACCGGCAGCGCCCATCAAAGCCCATGCCAGCCAGATAAACCAGAAGCTCTTTGTCTTTAGTGCTTCGGTAACCGTAAAGGACCCCATCACTTGGTTTTGGGAACTCTTAGCTGCTTTAGCCTGAATAGAGGCTAATAGGTTTTCATGTTCCGCCTTTTCTGCGTCAGTTAGCTTGGCTTTTTCAGGCATTTCTGACACAAGAGATGCTAATAGATTTACGATTAGCACCAGCACAATTACAACATAATTCATCATCGTATAACCGAAGGAATGAAACATTACATTGAAAATAGGTGACATAATCGCTGCCGAGATCCCAAAAACCAAGTTAACGATACCGGAAACAAGACCTCGTCGTTGAGGGAACCATTTTTGCACTGTTGCAAGACCTGGAACATAAATAAAACAAGACGCTGTGCCATTTAGGAAAGCCCATATATATACCATATAAATATTTTGGGCGTGATTAAGTATCAGTAAGCTAACTATCAAAATAAAGGTGCCTACGCGTATTGAGTTATTAGTTCCTAATTTCATGTGCCATTTACCGGCAAAGAACATAAAAAATCCCAATGAGATTAATACGAAAGTTAAAATTCTTCCAATAGCACCGGCATCTACTTCAAACAGCTTCTGCCAATATGGACCCATTAAACCAGGATAGCCAAAGATTAGCGCCCCTGACCAAAAAATAGCCGCGGAACACCCTAATACCGAAAGCCAACCTTTCTTGTCTCTGCTACTCATATACGAGCATCGTCCCTTCATTTAATTTTTTTTAATTTTTTTGGAAGATGCAGAACACAACTTAGAAGAGCCTATAGATATAGGCTCTTCTAAGGGCTCTTCAAAGCATCTTGCTACGCACTAGGAACAAAGTCGTTACAAGCCACTAGCTCAGCATATACATCTACGTCAGGCACATCCGAATCCTTCCTGCACACCCCCAGAAATTCTTCCTTTGGTTTCATTGCGTAGTACTTACAGAAACCACACTTTTCTTTTTGTTGATAGTCACTGCAATCGTCCATCGGTGTATCAAGTATGACACGTTTTCCCAAAGCTTCGCAATTGCCTTTAAAAACATCAAAAGTAGCGCAATTTTTACAGTCTTTACAATACTTAGCCATAACTGCTTATACCTCCTCATATTCGGTTCTTGCAATAATCTCATCCTGAATGGGCTTCGAAAGTTCTACCCAATATTGAGTAAAACCAGCCACTCTGACCATAAGGTCTCTATAGTTTTGCGGGTTTGCTTGAGCGTCTTTTAACATTTTGGTATCAACAATATTAAACTGGATATGGTAGCCGCCTTTATCCATATAGGCTTTAATTAATTCTTTCAACTTTTCGGCACCTGTCAGTCCCTTAATAGCACTAGGATGAATTTTCATATTCAACTGGGTATTCTGATAGTCGCTGTGATCGATGACAGTGGCTGAATTCAAAACCGCATAAGGTCCGTTTAGGTCTGTTCCAGGATATGGCGATTGAGCACCATCAGCTAGGGTAAGCCCGGCCAATCTCCCGTCAGCCGAAGCAAGACATGCTTGCCCCAGAGGGCCATGAGTAGCAACGGACAACTGACAAGGCACATACGATCTGCCGAAGAAATCTTTTACCTCCGAGACATAGTCTCTCCAGTCTTCTACCACTTGCTTATAGATTTCATCGACATACGGATCATCGTTACCGTATTTTGGAGCGGCAATGCATTGCGCATGTATCTTTGCAAATTTATCATCTTCCCTTATTTGTTCAACCATTGAAAATTTCCCGGTTTCCAAAGCGCTCTCATAACCAAAATTGTTAATCAGAGTATCTTTTAATTCATCCATCGTAAAGTTCTTATCATCAAAAACATTCTTTTTAATGGATGCCAGGGAATTGGCTAAGTTTACTTGTCCGGTAATCCATGTTGTCATACATTTATTGTATCGACTACCGCCCTTATCCATATGAAGGCCTGTTTCCAAACAGTCAGCCATTAGGGCAGAATAGAACATCGGGTTGTCATGCTCTAGGAAAGCCGAAGCTCTAATGTTATACATTTCTTCTAACACAACTACCAATTCATGCATATACTTTTGCCAGGCAGTCATAACCTCTTCAAAAGTTTTCAGTTCTAAACCATGGGGTGGAAATACTTGTGTCTTTGTCCTACGATCGTATCCATCAAAGAGTACTAATTCGAGCACCTTCGGTGCATTTATGAAACTCGCACCTGTCGAACTATATGAGCCAGCGCCAAATTCCCCGTTAACTAAGGCACCCGGTTGAATTTCAAGGCATCCTCCGATTGTCCATGCACGTGCGTCTTCAAGTGTAATACCTTCATCGCGAAAATTCCTGAGGCAATACTCCATAGCAATCCTGTTGTTAACCCATGCTGGATACCCAGTACCTGTTTTATTACACTCGATAGCTTTATGAATAAATTTGTCGCTCAGCTTTCCATCATACAACACTGTAAGGGTTGGTTGCGGTGTTGCGCACGAAATAGCAGATTCAATAATTAATTCTTCTAGTTCATTTTCAGCCGAAGTCCCATCAGGCTTAACACCGCCAACACAAAGATTATTAAAGGTACTGCCTGCAAGCAGCCCGATTGTACCGACAGCCATAGCCAGATCAATTCCTGTAAATTTAACCCTCATGCATTCCAATGCTTCAATAGTTTGTTCCCGGGTTATACGACCTTCTTCCATATCTTTTTTCCAAAACGGATAAAGAACTTGGCCCAACCTCCCGGGAGAAAATCCTGACCCTTGAATTTCATTTGTCACTGCGATATGGCAGGTCCAGCAAAGTTGCAGCGCCTCCATAAAAGTACGTGGCGGATTTTCAGAGATCCATTCCAGCCTCTCGCTCATTTCTAATAGTTCTTGCTGAGCCTTGTTATCTTTTGCAATACCAGCTAACCTTTTGGCTTCCTTAGCATAATTTTTTATCCATGTTTTAACGCCTTCAATTACGTTGATTGCGCCTTTCCAGAAAGCAATCTTATCTACACAACCCTCGTTAAGATTGGCATCAATTTTATCTTTACATTCTTGGATCATCCCGTTGAATCCAATTTGAAGAGGATACTGATAGTTTACAACATTCCGTCCATGACGAATGGATGTTTCAAGGTCAACATGTACCAGAACTGCTTTTTTTATGTTTAGGTATTCATCGTACTTCGGGTGCATAGCTCCCCACATAAAACCCATATCTTCAGATGACTTATTTTTCCAGTACCTACAATCTTCAATTAAGGCAGCATAATCTTCTTTGCGAATGCCAAAGCGTTTTGAAATTGAAAGAACGTTGCCCGCACTTTCAGTAACGTTTCCGCCGCCTTCCGCTATAACAGTGATTTCTTCCAAACTCTTTAGCGATGCAGCCTCAGCTTCATGCGCCATATGTTCTTCATCACTCAGGGCAAAGCGATTAGCTGTCCAAGGCATCATAAATGAACCCCGAACAAAGCGGGTTTTTTGCATTGCTAAAAGTTCTTGGGAAGGTATCATGGGTGTCAAATGTTCATAAGCACTTTTAAGAGCAAGGCTCCGCCTAATTATTGGGTTTTGACCTTCATTTTCTCGCCACGTTTTTGTATACCAATAAGGAAACTCAGTATCAAGTGAAACCTTTGCCTCATAATAATCATCTAGCAACTTTTTTGCTCTTAGTGTTGGTTCCCTTTTGATTTCTCGTTGGGTTAACTCCGCTGGAGGAGTGCCGTATTGGAAACTAAGCCTCATACCACTCAATTTTTCTTTTTCAACTGCCACAATTTTGCCTCCTTTTTTTATTGCTCCAAATTTCTGTGATACATGCATCTAAAAAACTCACCTAAGAACGCCCTTACATCAACCCCTTTCCATTTTTCAAATCCATTTGTGGAAAACACAGAAACCTTGTTTGGTTAACGAAATCATAACTTCAACTTTTGATACAAGTGTACTAATTCAATTAAGATAAGTCATCGTATGAATAAGACCATCTTTATTCTAAAAATTTGTAGCAACCCAACAAACCGCTATAGCCAATAGGGTCAATTTATATAAAGCCTTGTATTAAAGCCTTGTAAGAATGTAAGCGTCAAACTGTACCCACCTAACCAATAGCCCTTTTTTATAACATACTCTTCTTCAAGCAGAGTAACCAAGGAGGTCTTTTCCATGACCAAAGAAGAGCGTGCCGCTAAACGTATCCTCTGGGAACAACGTATAGCCGATTTTAAAAGCCAGCGGGCTAAGCGGGGCGAAATGGTGCGCCGCCCATAATCTTAAAACCCACCAACTGTGGTACTGGCTTAAAAAACTTCAGCCAGAGATGCCCACTGAAAAGCCTGTTTAGTGGATGCCCGTAGAGATCGGCGAAGTCCTATCTCTGGCTCTACCGTACCGGACAAACAAGATCGCCAATTGTACTTTACGATTATCAGACTACCAGGGCCTCCAAACATCCCTGCCGCTTCCTGAATGGCTTTAAAGGTTACCTCCAGGTTGACGGCTATTCCGGTTACAACCGGTTAGAAGAGATTACTTTGGTTGGCTGCTGGGCACATGCCCGCCGAAAATTTGATGAAGCCCTAAAAGTGCTGCCACCGGAGAAAAAAGATGCGGATGTAGCTGCCAAACGTGGCCTGGAATTCTGCAACCGCCTTTTTGCTCTTGAGCGCGAGCTTAAAAAGGTCTCACCGG
>LSQX01337640.1_pt1 | contig 10169 bp, 13 predicted proteins | sample 654561 | NCBI WGS metagenome assembly LSQX01 (sample SAMN04489861, study PRJNA283612) | anaerobic digester metagenome | isolation source: 4 biogas reactors fed with cattle manure at either 37C or 55C with and... | place: Denmark: Kongens Lyngby | collected 2014
GTTCAAGGGTGGCGAACCTGTGGTTCACCATGAACGCGCTGCGCGCGCCCTTGAGCGCCTCGGCATCCTGTGTTACGATGTGGCCAAGCCTATGAAGGAATGCGGGTGCCAGGAAACGGTCTTTACTAACTCACTGGTTGGTACAAAGACTGGGGGCAGACCATAGGCATATTCGACTTCAACGTTGAGCTTGCCTAAGGTCATGTCAAACGAAAGCAGAAGCACAAAGATGGGGTGAGGGTTTTTGATGACTCAGCGAAGCCGAAAGAGCGAGGCGTAGACGCAGCCTCCGTTAAGCGAATGAGGCAAAGGTGAGGCGCAAAACACCATCTCATCAAAGCGTTCATGCTTGAGTTTGGCATTAAGATGTCAGATGCTGACCACCTGGTAGCCATACAAAACGTACTGCTTCATCCCGGCGTGGCCGTTCATGTCCGACAGGAAAGGCAGGCCGCTCTTGGCGGCGTCCTCATACACGCCCAGGGTCTTGGCGCAGGCCAGGCAGATGCCGGCGATCAGCCCCGCATCCTTGACTGCCCTGTAGACCGGGTTGTTCTCTTCCTCAAAGACCTTGACCAGTCTGACCGAGGCGCCTTCAAAGATGACCTTCACCTCAAGCCCCGCCTCATGCAGCTGGGCGGCGTTGAGCAGCACGTGCAAAAAGCAGCTTTTCTCGCCGTTTATACCGTACAACAGCACCTTGTTCATGATGTACCTCCTCTGTGAAATTGTAGGACCTGCGGAATGCGCAGACCCCCACGCTATCCATACTATACAACAAAAAGCAAAAAAATAAAACGCAGCGCAAGGCTGCGTTGAGCGGAAGCGCCAGAGGGCGCGGTCCTTGTGTATTACATGGGTTTTTTCAGGTAGTCCGTCATCATGAAGCCGTGGAAGCCCTCAAACTCCACCTGGGACCATTCCTCGCCGTAATCCAGCACCACCAGGCCGTTGCCGGACTTGACGGTGGTGTACACGGCGCCGTCGCGCTTGCCTTCCGCGCGCAGGCGGACATTGGCCTCGCGTTTCTCATGCAGGCTGATGACCTGGTAATACTGGCCCAAATCGGTGTTTGGGGCAACTTCTTTGAGGTGGGCGGTCAGCACATAGCCTTCCTTGCCCTCATAACGCACCAGGGAAAACAGTTCGCCCTTGGCCAGCATCAAGGCGGCGCGGCCGGACTTCATCACAGTGACGGCCCTGGACTTGGTGGTCATCTCCTCGCGCAGGGTCAGCTTGCCCAGGGGCGCCGTGGCGATGACGATGGCGGGCTGGGACGCGCCAAAGGCGAAGCTGAGCTTGTAGGTGGGCACAAAGCCCGAGACCCCCTGGGCTGTGACCTTGGACCAGGTCTGCCCCAGGAGGTTGAGGGTGAGCACGCTGCCCGCGTCCAGGCTGGACAGGATGCCCGATTCCATGGCGGGCAGTTCAAACAGGGACGCGCCTTCGCTTGATGTCACAATGGCTTCGTCCTTGGCTTCCGGGTTGGGCTTTGGCATCTGGTCCTTGTCCGTCAGCGCCATGGTGGGCGCAGGGCTGGCGGCATCAGGGGATGGGGACGCGGTTTCCTGGGGCGCGGCGTCCTCCCCGGGGGCCGGTTCCTCGGCCACGGTCATCGGCGCGTCCGTCACGGGCGGCTGGGTGGCGGTTTCGGCAAGGGCGGGCAGAGACAGGGTCAGCGCCAGCATCAGGGCCGCAAGCAAGGCGGCCACGCGTTTGTTCAGGTTCATGGAGTTCCCTCCTTCTCATTTGTTTCATGAATTTGAAACAATCTTGTAATGATTATAGGGCGGGCGATTTGCGCTGTCAATGAACAAACCAATAACGTTGAGCGGACGAGAGGGGCATGCAATCCCATGGATGCAGGATTTCAATCAAAAAACCCGCGGGGCAGCATGCCGCCGCGCCCATTGGGCGAAGCAGGCCAACATGCAAGCCCAATGAAACACAGTGTTTTCAAGCGATGCTTGCGAGCGATGAACACAATGATGCGAAATGGAGGGATAAAAAACCCGCAGGTTCTCTCTGCGGGCATTCGGCGTTCATCAGGCGTCTTTTAGAAACTCAACCAATTCATTGGGCTCCAGCCGGTAGGGCGCGCCCTGGCCCTGGAAGAAGCCGTGGGCGCGGATCAGGTGGACGTTCAAATCCGTCCAGCTCATTTCCTGTCCCTTGGGGCCTACAACCGTGGTGTTGCGCTTGGGGGCGCGGTGATCGCGGAAGGGGCAGCCAATCTTGCCCATGTATTCCTCCACCGTGATGGCGTAGCCCTTGTGGGTGACGGTGATGCCCGGGGTGTCCTGGCCCAGTTTGGTGAGGTTTGTCATCTTCTGCGCCAGTTCGACCGCGTTGGTGCCAAGCGCGGCCAGGGCCGCCGCATCATCCAAAATGATGTCGGTGAACGGGCGGGTGTCCTCGCCCATGAAGCCGTCCCGGGACAGGATGCCCGCGCGCAGGCTTTCCACCACAGGGATGTTTCTGGGGTTTTCTTTCATGCCGCCCTCCTTAGAATTTGTCGTAGAAGATGGTTTCGTCCGTGAAGCCCTTCTCCTTCAAGATCTTGATGCAGGCGTCCAGCATGCCGGGGCTGCCGCAGAGGTAGGCTTCCTTGCCCTCGCCCGAGTCCACCTGCTCCTGCAGGGCCACGGTGACAAAGCCGGTCACGCCCTGCCAGTTGTCCGAAGGCTCGGGCCGGGCCAGGCAGGGGATGAACTTGAACTGGGGATAGTCCTTCTCAATCTGGGCGAACTCATCCATGTAGTAGAGGTCCCTCATGGTGTTGGCGCCAAAGAAGAAGCGCATCTTGTGGGGCAGACCTTTTTCGATGACGTCATACACCAATGAGCGGATGGGCGCCAGACCCGAGCCGCCGGCGATCATGATCAGCTCCTCGCAGTTGCCGCGCAGGTAGAAATCCCCATAGGGGCCGGACAGGCGCACCTGGTCCCCCACCTTGAGCGCGGTGTGCACATAGGTGGTGGCGATGCCGTTGGGCACCAGGCGGATCAATAGCTCGATGTGATCCTTCTCGCTGGCCTTGGAGGAGATGGAGTAGGCGCGGAAGACCTCTTCCTTTTGCTTGCCGTAGGGCTTGGTGTAAAACTGCACGAACTGGCCGGCCTTGAAGTCAATTGTCATGCCCTCGGGCAGCTTCATGCGCAGGCGCTTGATGTCGTAGGTCATGTCCTCCACCTCGACCAGCTCGGTGATGAACTCACGGATATTGAACAGGTCCTCGGGGATGAGCAGCTTCATGTTGGACTTGACCTTCACCTGGCAGGACAGGCGCATGTTCTGCTTGCGCTCCTCTAAGGAGATGTAGGGCTCCTCCGTGAGCAGCAGGGGGCCGGCGCCCTCCAGGATGGACACCTTGCACAGCCCGCAGGTGGCCTTGCCGCCGCAGGCGGAGGGGATGAAGATTTTTTCCTGTGCCAGGGTGGACAGCAGAGTGGAGCCGCCGGTGACGGACAGCTTTTTCTTGCCGTTGTTGATGTCCAGCTCCACCGTGCCGTAGTTGTTGAGCACTTTCTCGGCGATGGAGATGACCACGCTAAGCCCGGCGGACACTGCCACCAGGATGGATACGGTTTTTAAAATCGCGCTGAAATCCATGCGTCTGCCCCCTTCTTACTGGATGGTGAAGATGCCCGAGAAGCCGATGAAGGCCATGGCCATGATGCCCGTGATGATGAAGGACAGGGCGGGGCCTTTCATGCCGGGGGGCAGCTTGGTGTTGGCCAGCTTTTCACGGATGGCGGCCAGCATGTTGATCGCCAGCCACCAGCCCAGGCCGCTGCCCAGGGCGAAGAGGACGGACTGCAGGAAGTTGTAGTTGCGGATGACCATGAACAGCGTCACGCCCAGGATGGCGCAGTTGACCGTGATCAGCGGCAGGAAGATGCCCAGTTTGGCGTGCAGGTCCGGCGTGTAGCGGTCCATGCCCATTTCCAGAATCTGCACCAGGGCCGCGATGACCATGATGAAGATGATGTACTGCAAATAGTACAATTCCGGCGGGACGATGACAAAAGTGTAGACCACCCAGTTGATCGCCGTGGTCAACACCAGCACCAGGGTGACCGCCATGCCAAGGCCGGTGGCCGTCTTGTACTCGCTGGAGACCGACAGGTAGGAGCACATGCCCAGGAAGTTGGACAGGATCATGTTGCTGGTGAAGATGGAGGCGATGAAGATAATCAGGGGGCTGATGTTTGGTGCCATACTATTCTCTCTCCTCCCTTACTTGGCCTTGGGCGCTTCTTTTTTGGCGGCGCGGGCTGAAATGAACCAGATCATGGAGCCGATGATGAAGAAGGCGGCCGGCGGCATGATCATGATGGTCCAGGTTTCAAAGCCGATGAAGTTGACGTTCATGCCAAAGATGGTGCCAAAGCCCAGAACCTCGCGGATGAGGGAGATGAACAACAGCACCATGGTGTAGCCAAGGCCCGCGAAGAAGCCGTCAAACATGGCGGGGATGGGCGGGTTGGACTGGGCATAGGCCTCCGCGCGGCCCATGATGATGCAGTTGGTGATGATGAGGCCGACATAGGGCCCCAATTGCTTGGAGATGTCCGGCAGGAAGGCCTGGAGGAACAAATCCACAAAAATCACGTAGGCGGCGATGACCAGGGTCTGCACCAGCATGCGCACACGGAAGGGGATGATGTTGCGCATCAGGGACAGGGTCAGGCTGGAAAGCCCGGTGACAAAGGCCACGCCCAGGCCCATGACCAGGGAGTTGCGCATGGTGTTGGTGACGGCCAAAGAGGAGCAGATGCCCAGGATGGCGCGCAGCACCTGGTTTTCGGTGAACATGTTGCGCTTGAAATTCGCGCCGATTTTTTCAGCTGCCATTTACTGCACCTCCCCGGCGAAGACTGTTTCGTTCAAGGCTTTGTTGACCGTGCGCAGCACGGCGGAGGACGTCTGCGTAGCGCCGGTGACGGCATCCAATTTGTAGCTGTCAAACGCGCCGTAGGCCAGGTTGCTGCCCTTACTGATGGGCAGGCCGCGGAACTGGGCCTTGTACCAGTCCTCATCAATGCGCCCGCCCAGGCCCGGGGTCTCGTTCTGGTAGGTGAAGACCAGGCCGGTGGTTTCGGTCAAATCAGCGTTCACGCCCAAGTAGCCGCGCAGGGCGCCCCACAGCGCCGCGCCGTCAAAGGGCACGGCGTAGGCCACCGTCTGCCCGTCCTTGACATGGGCCAGCACCTTGACGCCGTTTACGTCCTCAATGCCATTCAGCGCCGCGGGCTCAATGCTCTCTTCGTAGACCGGTGCGATGTCCGCGTCCGTCAGGCCCTCGTCCAGGCCCAGGGAGTAGAGCACCGCGCGCTGCTCCTGCAGCAGTTTGTTCTTTTCAATGGAAGGCTTGAAGCCCTCATAGGCGGCGGCCAGCGCGAACACCAGCACCGCGGTGATGACAATCATGAACACAAAGGTGTAAATATGACCGCGTTTCATGCTGCTGCCCCCTTTGCCGCCGTTTTCTTCTTGTCCTCGCGCTGCTTGATCTTCAGCTCAATGAAGGGGGTTAGCGCGTTGACGATGAGGATGGCAAACATCATGCCCTCGGTAAACAGGGAGAAGGTGCGGATGATGACGGTGATCAGGCCCACCAGGCAGCCCGCGATCCACTGCGCCGTCTTGTTCTTGGGGGCGGAGACGGGGTCGGTCACCATGAAGATGGCGCCAAACAGGAAGCCGCCGGACAGCAGGGTGAACAGCGGCGGCGCCGCTAAAACGCCTGACGTGTGGTGCACCCCCGCGTAGTGCAGGATGGCCGCCAGCGCCGTGCCCGACACGATGGTGGACACCATCAGCTGCCAGGAGGCCACCTTCTTGTACACCAGGAAGAGCCCGCCCAGCGCGATCAGCACGGCGCTGGTCTCGCCCAGTGAGCCGGCCACGGTGCCAAGCAGCAGGCGCAGGTTGTCCATGATGGGGCCGCCCAGGTTGTAGGTGATGATGGGGGTGGCCGTGGTGACCGCGTCCAAACCCACCGTCCAGGCCGCGAAGCCGCCGGGCAGGGAGAGGAAGGGCTCGGCCCAGCCCATCGTCATGTGGGCGGGGAAGGCAATGTACACAAAGCAGCGCCCCACCAGGGCGGGGTTGAAGATGTTGCGGCCAAAGCCGCCAAACACCGCTTTGCCAAAGACCACGCCAAACACGATGCCGACCACCGCCACCCAGATGGGTGTTTGCGGCGGCAGGGTCAGCGTGAACAGCGCGGCGGACACAAAGACGGCTTCTGACACCTTGGTCTTTTCCTTGTTGATGGTGCGCATCACCAGGTACTCGGCGATCGCGCCGGCCAAAGCCACCACCACCGCCATGACCAGCAGGCGCCAGCCAAACAGAAACACCGCCATCAGGGACACCGGAATGAGCGCCAGCAGGACAGTCCGCATCATTTTCTGTTTCTGGAACAGATTTTTCACATCCATATCATCACCTCGTGCCCTCATTATAATGGTTTAACTGATTTAGGCAACTGGAAATTGAACGTTTTTCCACCCCTCTGAACCCGCCAAGGGCGGGTGAGGGCGTCCGGCGCTTCGCCCTTTCAACCAGTAGATACAAAGGGCGGTTCAAAGGCCTTGATTTATGGTATATTGAGATTGTGGCGTTTGCCACCAAAACAGGAGGACTGAAAAACGATGCGTACAACCAAATATGACATGCTTGACGTGATCAGGGAGCGCTTTGCCAACCGCGCGCTGAAACAGGACAACCAGGTCAGCGACCAGACCCTGGAAGCGCTGGTGGAAGCCGCCGCCCAGGCGCCTTCCTGCTTCAACGAGCAGCCCTGGCGCTTTTTGATCGCCAAGGGCGAGCGCAAGGACAGGCTGCTGGCCACCCTGACGCCCGTGAACCAGGAATGGGCCGGGCGCGCCGCCGCCCTGGTGCTGACCCTGGCCAAGAAGACCTTTACATACAACGGCAATAACAACCCCTGGCACCTGTCAGACGCCGGCTGCGCCGCGGGTTTTTTCATGCTGGAGGCCCAGCGCCGCGGGCTGACCGCCCACCCCATGGCCGGCTTTGACAAGAAGGCCGCCAGGGCCGCCTTTTTAATCCCGGAGGAGTTTGACATCGTGCACGTGATGGCCGTGGGCGAGCCGGGCGATCTGGAACTGCTCAGCGAAAAGAACCAGGCCCGCAACCATCCCGGCACGCGCAAAGCCATTGAGGAGTTCATCCTGTGACACAAGACCGCATGCCCCTGCTGTTTGTGGGCCACGGCTCCCCCATGAACGCGGTGGAGGACAACGCCTTCACCCGCACCTGGCAAGAGCTGGGAGAGCGCCTGCCCCGCCCCAGGGCCATCCTGTGCATCAGCGCGCACTTCATCACCTCCGGCCTGCACGCCGTCTGCGTCAACCAGCCGCAGACCATCCACGACTTCTATGGCTTCCCCCAGAAGCTGTTTGACATTGAATACCCCGCCCCGGGCAGCCCCGAGCTGGCCCAGCGCGTGGTGGACCTGCTGGGCGACCAGGCGCAATTGACCCAGGACTGGGGCCTGGACCACGGCGCCTGGAGCGTGCTGCGGGTGATGTACCCCAAGGCCGACATCCCGGTGGTGCAGCTGAGCCTGGACCTGTCAAAGACCGCAAAGCAGCAGATGGACATTGGAAAACTGCTTGCGCCCCTGCGTGATGAGGGTATATTGATACTGGGCAGCGGCAACATCGTGCACAACCTGCGCGAAATCCGCATGGGCCAGGTGGAACCCCTGCCCTTCGCCCGCAGCTTCGCCAAAGCCGTGCAATCCCAGGTGCTGCACGGCAACTATGAAGGCCTGCTGCATTACAGGGATTTTGACGGCAGCGCGCCAAGCGTCAACAGTTCCGAGCACTTTGTGCCCCTGCTGAATGTGCTGGGCGCGGCGAATGAAAACGACACCGCCGAAGAATTCAACCACGACTTTGTCTGGGGCAGCCTGTCCATGACCGGGTACCTGCTGTCTGACACGTAAAAAAGGAGAACACGAATGAGAAGAGAAGTCGCGCAAGTCGTCACCGGCAGCCGCGCCGTGGACGGCGCCGGCGTCAACCTGGTCCGCGTGCTGGGCCGCCCCACCACGGAGTCCTTTGACCCGTTTTTAATGATGGACGCTTTTGACTCCACCGACCCCAGGGACTATGTCAAGGGCTTCCCCTGGCATCCCCACCGGGGCATTGAGACCGTGACCTATCTGGTCTCCGGCCACATCGAGCACGGCGACAGCCTGGGCAACAAAGGCGACATCCTGGACGGCGGCTGCCAGTGGATGACCGCGGGCTCGGGCATCATGCACCAGGAGATGCCCCTGGCCTCCCCAAGGATGCTGGGCCTGCAGTTGTGGCTGAACCTGCCCAAAAAGGACAAGATGACCCCGCCCAAGTACAACGACATCCGCGCCCAGGACGTGCCCGAAGTGCGGGAGAACGGCGGCGTGGTGCGCGTCATCGCCGGCAAGTACAAGGACGCCGTGGGCTTTATGGAAGGCGACCACGTCAAGATGACCATGCTGGATGTCAACCTCCAGCCGGGCGCGGAGTTCAAGATGGAGACCCCCGAGGACGCCACGGTGTTTGTCTACCTGTTCTCCGGCTCAGCCAAGTTTGGCTTGACGGGGACAGAGCAGGATGACAAGCGCGCCATCCTGTTTACCAAGGGCGATGAGGTGGCCTTCACCGCAGGGGACCAGGGCGTCCACCTGGTGCTGTGCCAGGCGAAGGCCCTGAACGAGCCCATCGCCTGGGGCGGCCCCATCGTGATGAACACCCGGGAAGAGCTGATGCGCGCTTTTGACGAGCTGGACCGCGGCACCTTCATCAAGTAAGAAAAATTTCTGTGGATTTACTGCCTGGCCCGATGTAAGATACGGGCAGAAAACGCAAGGAGGAACCCCTATGAAAAATCTCCGCAAAGACGCGACCCTGGGCATCATCCTGCTGGTAGCCTGGTTTGTCATCAAAGTGTTCTTCAACGGATCCGGCCTCTTCCTGTGGCTGCTGGGCCTGGTGGGCCTGGTGGTGCTGGTGGTGGGCCTGTTGCCGGACGAGCTGCACAAAAAGGTGATGGACATCAAAAACAAACTGCTGAGCAAGGCCAAAAAATAAAGGCCGCGAAAGCCATTCAAGCCGTTTTTGACTGACAAAAACGGGTAGAATGAATCTGAACATCAAAAGGAGGATACCCCAACCCATGATTACAAAAGAAATCGCCAAGATGTTGATCGAGCAGATCAACCTGGAACTGCACTCCGCCTACATTTACCTGGAGTTCGCCAATTATTACGAGTCCCAGAACCTGCCGGGCTTTGCCCATTGGTACAAGGTCCAGGCCGGTGAAGAATATGAGCATGCCGACAGGATCCGCCACTTCCTGATTGAAGCCGGCGAGACCGTCACCTTCTCCCCCATTGGCGACACCGTCAAGGGCTTCAAGGACGCCATGGGCCCGCTCAAGGAGGGCCTGAAGCACGAGCAGTTCATCACCGCATCCATCAATAAGATTTACGAGAAGGCCGTGTCCCTCAAGGACCACCTCTCCGCCAACTTCCTGCAGTGGTTCATCAAGGAACAGGGCGAGGAAGAGACCAACGCCCAGAACAACATCGACAAGCTGGAAATGGTCGGCCTGGGCGGCACCGCGCTGTACCTGCTGGACAAGGAATTCGCCCGCCGCGAGGACTGATCGCGCAAGCGGCCATCCTAACTCATGAAAAGTGCCTTCGGGCACTTTTTTTGTTCATCTTCTCTTTTAATAATCGCTTGGTGGATAGCATCAACGCTAAGTACACGCAATCGCCCGGAACCGTCACTTGGCTATTGTGGATTTTCACAACATGAATACTCAGGGAGGTATCGGAGGGCAAAGCCCTCTGATGGAAATCCAAACCAGCGTCTCAATTCGCAATAGTCAGTTGCCTGCACGCCGTGGACGGCGCTTACACCTTCCTTTGCTCATTGGGCTGCCGCTAACCTTCACCCGCCACTGGCGGCGGTGAGCTCTGCCCAAGTGCGGTGGTTTGGATTTGGGCTTTAGCCCAAATGTACCGCGAATTTCTGACGGCCGTGAGCGAATGCGAACAGGCAGAAATTCCCGTTCCTCCAAAACGAAGAAGTGTCCGCAGACACTTCTTCGAAACGAAGTTTACTCGATTGTAATAACGC
>LSQX01029867.1_pt1 | contig 10168 bp, 8 predicted proteins | sample 654561 | NCBI WGS metagenome assembly LSQX01 (sample SAMN04489861, study PRJNA283612) | anaerobic digester metagenome | isolation source: 4 biogas reactors fed with cattle manure at either 37C or 55C with and... | place: Denmark: Kongens Lyngby | collected 2014
ATAGAATAAAACGGGTGGCACAAGATCTGTTCGCAATGTTGTTATAGAAAAGAGATTGCCAAGTCCAGATTTGCCGGGCTAGCAACGACAGTAAGGGCCACGCCTTCTCGCAATGACACGCGATGCACTTTGAACAGGTATAAAGAAAGAGCCCTCCTGTGAAAGAAAAGGCTCCTTGCGATTACAAAAAAAGTGCCTCAATAGCTACTCCATGGTTGTCGTTACATCGGTGCTAAGGATGCCGCTTTTCATGATCAGGGCCCTTAGCGTTTTATTATACATGGCTATGCTCTTCAGCTGTTTAAACATAATGTTCCGCTTCAGTGACCGCAGATTCTTCCGGTAGCGGTACTGGAACCCTTCAATGCCCTTGTTGAGGCTGTTCGCAAGGGCAATAGCGCTTCTTATGGCATAGCTTATGCCCTCCGCAGAACTGGGGCTTATGAAGCCTGCCGCCTCACCCACCAGGGCTATTTGATCATTGCCGGTAAAAATCTCGGAACCTGACTGCGGACGCAAAAGATACGCTCCTTCCTGCTTGATCCTCTTTCCGAAATAATAGCCGTAATCCCTAAGCTCATTTTTCAGCCTCTCAAATTTCTCCCTGGCTTCCTTTGATGGCTCCAGGGCCGAACCGATCACCATCCTGCCGTCCTTTGCGATAATCCACGAATAAAAGTCTGTAACAACGCTGTCAAATATGGCCCCGTAATAGGGTATATCATCGGAGGTTTCATACCATTCCTGGATGGCAATATACTTCCTGTTCCTTTCGCTTACAGGAAATATCTGACGCCGTGCATTGGACCACGCCCCATTTGCGGCCACGAGAACCCTTACCTTTTCGGTATAGATCCTGTCCCCATGAATAAAGGCTATTTCACAGCCCTCGCTTCCTTCGCTCAGGGTCGTAAACCTGCATTTCATCCCCATATCCACATGGGGCGGGATCAGCGAAACAAGCCATTCATCAAACCGCCTGCGGTCCATATTGAAATAAAAGCGCTGATAAAACCTTTCAAGCCTGTTGTCAAAATCGATGGTTCTCACCAGGAAAAGCTGGGAACTCACCAACACGCCTGCCGGTACGGCCAGTCCCATCTTTCCCAGCACCTTCTGGGCATCTGGTGCAAGAAGTCCACCGCAGCATTTTGACCTTTCTTCTTCCCCTGGCTCCATCAGATCGCGCCTGTCCAGCAGCAGTATCTTATATCTTTTATCAAGAAGCCTGGCCAGCGTGGCTCCCGCAGGGCCGGCTCCGATAATGGCTATATCATAGGGCATTCAGTTACCTCCATAAAAAACTCTGGCAATACAATCAGTATTATACCAGAGTCCAGGCCGATAAAAAATGAAATTGCCAACCAAAGGTTACCACATCAATCCGGTATCCTTCCAACGCCTCCGGATGCCTTCTGTAAAATCCGAGATGGCTGTTTCCTTATCCTTTTCACCCCGGATGTAGGCGTTGGTTTCAGTCATGAACTCCCAATATATACTAAGATAGCCTTCATCCTCCGGGCTTGAATCAGGCACGTACCGTTCATCCAGCCTGTTTAATGCATTAAGGACTATGGGATTTACATCCTGGTTTCCCAGGAAGCCGACGGTGTTTTCAGTTTCTTTAAGAACAGACCTTGAGATCACGGGGAACTTTTGACCATCGAATATCCTGCCGTTTGCCAGTAGATACTGAAAACCGCTTTCTGAGCTGTCCAGTGTCAACCATTCGATTATAGACTTGAGCAGCTCCTTATTGGCGGCATTCCTGCTGACCATTATTCCGGAATATGAATCGCTCCGGACCTGGAACGGCGGCAGGCATATGGCCCAGTCGCCAAAGACATCGCCATATACGTTTTTTAAGCCCTGATCGTCCCATCTGAACTCTGTAATTATAAATGTGCCGAAAACTTTATCCCCTTTTCCTACATTGTCCTTATACCATTGCTCGCTCCATAACTCGGTATTCTTTATATATCCGTTATCATAAAGGAGTTTTGCAATGTCCATAAGCTTTTCCCATTCAGGCTTTATCCGGAAGTCTTCGCTGAAAAGATCGGAAATGGAGCATTTGTCATCTATCTGATAAAATAAGTCACCTGGCCCCGAAACAATATAGTAACCGTGTTTCTTAAGTGTTTTGGCTGCCTCCAGGAATTTATCCCAGCTTTGTGTGCCACCACCGATGATCTCGGATATTTTGTCGGGATCATCGGTTCCAAAAACCTCCCTGGCCACAGAACGCCGATACATAAAGACATTTGCGTCCGATAGAACGGGAAGCGCAACGATCTTGCCTTCCTTGTTGGTTCCGGCATCAATGATGTACCGTGGAATATCCATCTTTTCAAGAAGCGCGTCAACATCGATTCCCAACTCTTCGTAAGGGCAGACATATTGGGAATACTCACCCCTGATGTACTTGGGCGCGTACGGCGCCGGAACGCAGAAAACTTCCATGGGTTCAGCATTGTTTTTAAGGTTGTCGTCTACCATATTAACAATGTCGTTGTATCCGTAGCGTATTGCGTCATCCCAGGTCTGAACCTCAAAGTCGAAATCCCAGTTTTCCAGGGCATATTTCTCGATGACCCTTCCAAGTTCCCTATAAGTTGTATAGACGCGGATATAGACTTTCTCGCCGGGCTCAGGCTGAGGCTCATCGGTATCTGGTGGCTCCTGTGTTCCATTTTGTTCTTGAAGCAAAGGGGTTTGGGAAGAAGGGGTCGGAACCGTAGCTTCTTTATCCGAAGAAGGGGCTGGGACTGAGGCGCCTTTATCCGGCCCCGGGCTGTTGATATTGCTATATATTATCACTATTGCGGATATGATAATGGCAACAACCATGATGAACATAATTATGTTTCTTTTCAGGGCGGGTTTCTTCTCCATTCAGGCATTCCTCCAGCATTCCCGGCTGACAAAAACCACGATGACAACACCAGGGATGATTCTCTGGGTTATGTTTAGGTCTATTAGCACTATACTCATTATATACCAATAAAGACATCATGCTATCAGGCTCCTGCTTATTGCGTTTAGCTGATAATGGAATTCGGGCATACCTTTACGGGTAGTCTTTGACGAGATTGCCGCGCTCGTTATCACTAGCTCGCAATGACAGTGTGAAGTTCTCAAAATGCCATAAAAAAATCCCACATCAGTTTTCGATGTGAGATCTCTGGTGGGAGGAGGTGGATTCGAACCACCGTAGTCGTCCGACAACAGATTTACAGTCTGCCCCCTTTAGCCACTCGGGAATCCTCCCATATTCTGTTCATGCGGCTTTCAAAAGCCGCATAAACTATATTACATGAGGCCGGTTGTTTTGTCAACACTTTTTAATCATTAATTCATTTGCCGAATATTGCTGGTTTTTGTGCCTTGTATCGTCTTCCTGTGCCCTTTTTCATCAGCCAAAGCACACAATTGGATATGTTGTTGCAGACCCTTGGAATCAATATAAATGGAGTCGGGCTGCGCCGGCTTTTTCGACAACGCAGCCCGGTTCATCCCCGTAGATTTGTTTATGCCTGGTTAAGCCTAAAATCAAGAGCCAAAAGATCTTTCATGTCGCTACTGGTTCCGATGTATGCCCTGTATACGATGTCTTCAAGCCTCCACACCGCATATACCGGGTCATAATACATCAGCTTCTCAAAGGGGCATAATATGGCTATTTCCTTCTCTTCTCCCGGATCGAGGGAAACACGCCTGAACCCGCGCAGCAGTTTCTTGGGCCGGTCGATTTTCGAATTCTCAAACCCGATGTACAACTGGACCACTTCGTCCCCGGAGACCCTTCCGGTATTCTTAACCCTGCAGGACACGGAAATCCCGTCATTTCCGATACTGACCGCGGGACTTGACACTGAGAATGTAGTATAGCTCAGGCCAAAGCCGTACGGGTATTCAGGTCTGATTCCCCTCTTGTCCAGCCTGGCATAGCCATGGTAGTACTCGTAGTGCTGCTGGTCGGTATTCCAGTTTACATATGGCAGATCATCAGCGCTGTATGGCACCACGAAGGGCAACTTGCCTGAAGGGTTGACATCCCCGAAGACAATCTCAGCTATTGCCGTGCCGCCTTCCATGCCGGGATAGTAGGCCATCAGCATTGCGGGAACATTGTGATCGAAGTTGGAGGTAATAATGGTATTACCCCCGATGAGCACAACTGCCGTTTTCGGATTTACCCTGCCGATAGTGTTGATCAAGGCAGCTTCTTCAACCTTAAGCCCAAGGCATTCCCTGTCACCGCCTATGCTGTCAAGTGTTGTCCCACCCATATCAGAAGTCTGCTCCGGAGCAACATACTCCCCTTCATCGTCATGGTCATATCCTGCCACGATAAGCACCGCATCGGCAAAAGCCGCTGCCTTCCTCGCCTTTTCAGCATCAGAACCATCGCAAACCACAACCTCAAGGCCGCGCTTTCTCAGGGCCTGCGGAATGGTCACGACATAGGGCGGAAATACCCGGCTGGAGCCGTGGTCTCCGATGTTCTCCTTGTCCGCCAGCCTTCCGATCACTGCCACCTTCTTCACCGAGGAGTCAAAGGGCAGCACACTTTCGTTCTTCATAAGTGTGATTGATTTTCGGGCGCATTCCAGGGCCAGTTTTATGTGTTCTTCGCAGCATATTACACTTTCGGGGTATCCCTCGGGATCGGGCGCTTCCTCGAAAGCCAGCAGTGTGCGGATTATACATACAGCCGCCTTATTTATCTTTTCCTCGGGCACAAAACCGTCCCTCACCGCTTTCACAAGCCTGTCGCCAAAAAGCATTGTACATGGCATCTCAACGTTCATTCCGCCGTTGGCGGCTGCCACTGTATCCTTGATGCCCCAGACAAAGTCGCTGATTACGATGCCATCGAATCTCCAATCTTCCCGCAATACCTTTTCCAGCAGGTATTCACTGTGCCCGCAATGCACCTGATTGTAAAGGTTGTAGGCAGTCATGACACTGGCTGCCCCTTCATCGATGCATGCCTTGAAATGGGGCAGGAATACCTCCTGTTCAGTCCTTTTGTCACATGTTACACTGACCTTAAACCGTGATATCTCCATGCTGTTGAACGCATAATGCTTTATGCATGCCAAGACATTCTGGCTCTGAACGCCGCGGACCAATGCCCTTCCCATTTCGCCCAGGTGGAACGAATCCTCGCCATATACCTCCTGGCTTCTTCCCCATCCCGGGTTATAAGGCAGATTGATGCAAACACCGCCGTAGAAGTTCCCGCCATGGGCCCTTATCTCGCGTCCGATGGCCTTTCCCACTCTTTCCTCCAGGTCGGTATCAAAGGTGGCGCCCCTTCCCATGGTGACAGGGAAACAGGTGCTGTTCCCGCATACCACGCCCCTGGGGCCATCGCAGAACCTGAGACTTGGTACGCCCTGTCTCTCATTCCCGCCGGCCGGATACGGCACCATATTGTAATGGTATCCCGGAGTGCTGAAATCCTCCAGCATCTTCTGCGGGGTAAGAGAACCGCTCATGAGGTGTACTTTCTCCTCAAAGGTCATCTTCCTCACAATTTCCCTGGCTCTTTCATCATATTTCATTCTTTCCTGCCTGGTCATATATACCTCCCCTTTTCCTCAATAATAGGCTGGTTCCTCTCCCTGCTTTAAAATATAGGAAAACCGGCGGGAAGGGGGGAATTTTTCACTTCCCGCCGATGATAAGTATTATGTAAACTTATGCTTGCATCAATATAAAGCAACAAGTTCAGGTATTATGCTTCGCGTCGAGCATGCGAGCACGCTTCCTGTCTTCACGCCATTTAATGATCCTCGCCTGGTTGCCGGAAATGCACAGCAGGATTAAAAGGAACAATCCTGATGTGATGCTTCTCATGGTAGCCGGCAGCCCCAACGCCACCAAGCCGTTGGTAAGCGCAGTCATTGTAAAGGTTCCCACCACCAGGGCAATCGTCAGGTTGCAGAACCTGGACAGGAAGAACGCGAGAAACACACCCATCATGGGTTCAAAGATCAAAGGCACCGAGCCAAGAGCCGACACGGTCAGCAGCTGCCCATTTGTTGAAATATGCAGCACAGCGCCTATGCCCAGAAAAATACCGCTGATGGAGAAACCTGTCTGTATTATCCTGGAGGCCTTAAGCCCGGCACTTCTGGCAATCTCCCTGCTTCCGCCCAGGGCGCGAAGGTTATGTCCATATGCCGTCTTGTTGTACAGCAGGTAAAAGAATACGAACATTACGGCAAGTATGATAAAGCAGTACGGTGATGACGCCAGAAAGGTGTACTTTGCCGTTATGGTGACGCCTCCCGGATAGATCAGGCGCGGGATGGTTTCATAAATGAGCACCAGTCCGACTGTCACCACGATGGTGGGCACGCGGAGCCTGTTGTTCAGAAATCCCGTCAGTGTTGTCATTACCACACCGATCACAAGGCAGATCACCACGAGTCCTGCAGTACCTGTGTTGGTCAGCTTCATCAGGTTGCCTCCGATTATGGCCGCTGACAACACCACACCGCCTGCGGAAAAATCCCACATGCCAAGCGTCAGGTTGCCTACAAGAGCCATGGATATAATGATTGGCATAACCGATTGCCGCGCCGTAACCAGCAGCATGCGCTTGCTGAGCGACCTTCCTCCCGTAAGCACCGCGAACAGCGCGATAACCAGCACAGGCAGGATCAGGGTTTTTATTGTGTTGATGGCATAGCGCTTCAGCTTATCACCCACGTTATCACCTCTCAAGACTGAAGTCCGATTATTTTAGACTGTCAACTAGAACAAACCGCTATGCCTGCTGACAATATCAGCGAGGGAGTACTCATCGGCTGATTTGGTAAAGGTTTCAAAGGTTACTTCCGGGTTGAACCCGTGAATCATCGCGGCGATCTCGTCGACTGTATAAACCGGGATGGAGCTGTCAACATATTTCAGGTACTGCTCATATTCGTTGCTGCTCTTAACCTCCACAAACGGACGGCGCAGCGTCACCGACGTATCGGGAATGATGCGTGTGCCGTCGTACAGGTAATTGTAGAGTACCGCAAAGCCTATCATTGTCGTGCCATACTGTCCGCCCGCAATACTGACCAGCGTGCCGTTGTCGAAATAGTCGCCCGTGCTTTCGGAAATATCCACCGTTGCCAGTTTTACGTCGCCGATCAGGCCTTCGGTGTTCATGGTCTGGTAAATGGCTTCAACACCCTGGGAACAGAACATACCGTCCATTTCCGGATAAGCCGCCGCAAATGACGATATGGATTTGGAGTATTCAGCCATGGTGTAATCCTCGGCAACCAGCTTCATATCGCTGTACTTTTCCAGCGCGGCCTTAACTCCCCTGATTCGTTCGTCATGGGACCTGGCGAGACCGGGTGTGAGGCCGACGATGCCAAGATTGCGCACACCGCTTGCATAAAGAGCGTCAATAGCGTTCGCGCCTACCTGGAAGTCGTTTTCACATACAGCGCCCAGGTAGTTGTCATATGCCGCCATCTCCTTTGCCACCTGTTCATCGATGGGCTCAATCTGTATGGATACGCATGGCACATCGCCCGCTTTCTTGCATGCCTCAACAAAAGGCACTCCGCTGGTAACCGCTATGACGCCGTCCAAACCGGTCTGCAGCGTTGTTTCCAGGGCGGCTATACCTGCTTCGGAACTCCATGTGGCTTCGATGTAAACAAATTCTACGTTGAAGGAACCAGCCAGGTAATCCAGGGCATTCTTCATCTGTGAACCAAGCTTGTCGGTGAATGTATAATACATAACACCGATGCGGTACCTGGGCAGGTTGTCCGGTATCTTAATCTTTGATCCGGACGCTTCCTCCCCTCCTTCGGCTCCGGGATCATCCGAAGCAGGCTTTGGGGTCGGAGTTGCGAATCCGCTTGGGGATTCTGTTGCACTTGGGGCAGCTTCATCGCCGCACCCAACCAAACACGTCAAAAGCATAACAGTCGCCAAAACAAGGCAAATGCTCCTCATTAACTTTTTCATAACATCCTCCTCCATTTTCCCTATAATAACCGGATTGACCGGCTCAGGCCGAAGTGAAATTCATCTGGTTCTGATTTGTGCGGTCATAGGTAATCGCCACTATGATCAGGAACAGCAATCCCTTTACGCCGTTGACCAGAAGATAATCAAGTCCCCACAGAACAAGGCCATTGGAGAGTATGGTAATTGTTAGCGCGCCTATGATCACCGACCTCAGTCTTGCCGCGCTGCCGCCCATCATGGGGAACCCGCCCAGTACGATGGCTACCATGATGTCAAATTCGAGTCCGCTACCGCTGCCGCCAGTTACGCCTGCTGTCCTTGTCAGCTGGAAGAAGCCGGCAATTCCCACACATAGCCCCATCAGCGTATAGGCTGCAATTTGTGTCCTTTTGACCACGACACCTGCCTGGAAAGCGGTAACTACATTTCCGCCCATCGCCTTTTCGTATTTGCCAAGGGAGGTATATTCAAACAGGTAATAGCTCACGCCGATTACCACTAAAAGGACCACAGCTTTCAATACTTCGCTGTTAAACCCGGAAAACCTTGCATAATCTATGGCTATGTCGCTCTCAGCAATGCCCACTGTCAGAATGCCCGAGCATATGGCGCGCATACACAGCGATACCACGAAAACAGGCACCCTGAGATATGCGGAGGTGGCTCCAACCATGGTGGAAGTCACGACCGTCACAAGTATGCATGCGGCGATTGCCAGCCATATGGGCAAATCGCTTCTCGTAATGATAAGCGCGGCCACCAGTTGGGCTACGCCGCAACTCGGGCCGATGGAAAAGTCCATCCCGCCATGGGCGTATACGAATGAGGCGCCTGCGGCTACGATGGTAACCGAGAAGCATTGGCTGATCAGGTTGGTCAGGTTGCTGCTGCTAAGCATTTTTCCCTGTGTAACCACCGTAAAGAACACGAATATGAAAACCAGGCCGGAAAACGGTATTATGTTTCTTAGCAGGTCTTTCCTTCTGGCTTTCCTGTTAAGTATCTCCTGAATATCAATTGTTTCAGCGGTTGCTCGCATGCCTGCCACCTCCTCAGATAATGTACTGGATGATCTGCTTCTCGCTTATGTCCGGGCTTCGCCTGAGCTCCGCCTGAAGGCGTCCGTTCTTAAGAAGCAGTATGCGATCACTCATTCCGATGAGCTCCGGCAGTTCTTCGGAGATCATGACAATGGATTTTCCCTGTGCTTTCAGCTCGGTCATGAGCTTATACATCGCAGCCTTAACACCCACATCAATACCCCTCGTGGGACAGTCCAGGATCAGGATATCGCTCTCCTTGCCAAGCCACTTGGCGAACACTACCTTTTGCTTGTTTCCGCCCGAAAGCTCATTGCAGATCTGCTTGCCGTTGCGGCACTTGATCCTCAGGGTTTCAATCTGCTTGTTGGTAAGGTTTGTCTCGGACCGCCTTGTAATAAGCCCCAGGACTTTCCTGAGCTGCCTGTGGGATGGCAGCACCACGTTTTCCTTTATGCTGGCGTTAAGTATGATGGCCTCCCTGTCCCTTTCCTTGGACACATAGGCCATATTGTTCTTTGTCGCCACATGGGGGTCCTTCACCTGGACATTGTTCTTCTTCAGCGTAACGCTTCCAGTGATGGGTTTGTCGATACCGAAAAGCACGCGGCCCAGTTCATGCATCCCGCAGTCTGAAAGCCCGCCGACACCAAGGATCTCACCCTTGTGAAGCTCAAGGTTAAACTCCTCCAGTATGCCTGAGGTTACGCGTTTGGCCTCCAGTACCACCTCATCGCTATAACTTCCGTCATAGTCGCTTCGAAAGTAGCTCCCGCTGAGTTCTCTCCCGACCATGAGGCTTCTCATCCTGTCCACGCTTATCTCTTCTTTCTCAAGCGTGTCGATCACGATGCCGTCACGCAGGACCGTGATGGTATCGCAGATGGACATAAGTTCGTGGAGATCGTGGGATATGAACAGAACGGATTTGTTTTCTTCGTGAAGCCTTCTTATCAGCCGGTAAAGCAATTCCCGGCCTCTCTGGGCCAGCGCCGTAGTAGTTTCGTCGACAATCAGAAGGTCCGGGTTTGCCACCATGGCTCTTGCAATCTCCACGATCTTGCGCTCCTCGAAGTTGAGCCTGTTGATAAGGGTTTCAGGATGAATGTCTCCTGCGCCGATTTCCTGCA
>LSQX01091603.1_pt1 | contig 10167 bp, 9 predicted proteins | sample 654561 | NCBI WGS metagenome assembly LSQX01 (sample SAMN04489861, study PRJNA283612) | anaerobic digester metagenome | isolation source: 4 biogas reactors fed with cattle manure at either 37C or 55C with and... | place: Denmark: Kongens Lyngby | collected 2014
CTGCACGGACCGCACCACGCAGCCCAAAAATCTACCAGAACAGGCTTGTCTGAGTTTATAACCTCTTGTTCGAAATTCTCACTGCTGATGTTTAATACCTTATCTTGTGACATAATTATCCTCCTTTTTTAGAATTTATACATTTTACCCGTGGAAGAAATTTTCCACTTTTTTTAAAATATTTTTTATCTATAAAGCTTATTACTAAATAAGTTATAACCAAAAATAATATACCTAAAAGTATGCTGTAAAGTTCCCTCGTTCCCTGTCCATGGTCGGCAAAACCCATAAGGCCGATTACCAAGCCTATTATAAAGGCGATCAAAGGAATAATATATGCTGTAAACACTGCCGACAGAAAAGTGGAAGTCTTCTGCTCAATTTCCACAATGTCACCGATGCTGGCGTTTTTATAGGGTTTTGCCCTAAGCAACATCTGGTTTTGGGCATCGGCACTGATACATCTCTTACACTTGTCACAGGCACTGGTACGTCTTATTGAAATTTCCAAATATTCGTCTTCAACCTTTACAACCTTACCTAATTCCTTCAACCCCATCACCTTTAATTCATGAATTTGGTAATAACCCCGATTAATTCTTCTATCTTATCATCGTTGTCTTTACAATCTATCTCCTTTTTCAAACATTCCAAGGTATATTGTTTTAGTATTATACCCCCTACCTTGTTTATAGCTGCCCTTACGGCGGCAATCTGTACCAAGATATCAACGCAATACTTCTCTTCTTTTACCATCCTTTGTATGCCTTTTACCTGGCCTTCGATTTTTTTTAGCCTATTGATAATATTTTCTTTGGTTTTTAATTGTTTATCCATTTTATATACCCTACCCCCCTAGGGTATTTTAACACATATTTTGGTATTTGTCAAGGATGTAATAAAAAAAAGGGATTACTATATATAGTATCCCTTTTTTTTCGGTTAAACCAATTTTTTAGTTTTTTATATAAAAACCGCTTTTCCCCCCACTATGTCGTTTAATGGTTGTTTTGAACCTGCTCTCGGCAGGTGGGTATCCTCCTACATGCTTTATATTTCCTTGTTGCCAAGGCATATATGCCGCATATAGAGTCCGGATTCCCTTTCTATATGTGTTGGCTCAAAACATAACCACTTAAACACGGGCACAGTAGGGGTTTGTGTGACTTTACATTAATGATAGCACATGGATTTTGTTTAATCAAGTACTAATATAATCCAAAATATCAATAATCCATTTATATTTTACCTAATCATCCAACTTTATATGCAATTCCTTTAACTGTTTGTTTTCAACGATATTTGGCGCTTCCGTCATTGGACAGGACGCATTTTGCACCTTGGGGAAGGGAATGACATCTCTAATGCTGTTTTGCCCGGCAAGCAACATAACCAACCTATCCAGGCCGTAAGCAATCCCTCCGTGGGGCGGGGTACCGTATTTAAAAGCTTCCAATAAAAACCCGAACTGCTCCCATGCCCTTTCCTTGCTAAATCCCAATACATTGAACACTTTTTGCTGAATTTCCTGGTCGTGGATCCTTATACTTCCTCCCCCTAATTCCACACCGTTTAAAACGATATCATAGGCCTTGGACCTGACGGCACCAGGGTTGCTGTCCAGCAAATCTATATCATCGTCTGCCGGTGAAGTAAAGGGATGGTGCTTAGATACAAACCTTTTCTCGGTTTGGTCATACTCGAAAAGCGGGAAATCGGTAATCCATAAAAACTCCATCTTATCATCGTCTATAATATCCATTCGCCTTGCCAGCTCCAACCTCAACTGGGACAGCACCGGGAAGGCGATATCATCCTTATCTGCAACGAACAACAACAGGTCTCCCGGCTGGCCGTCCATCCTGGATATTATTTCCTCCAGCTGCTCCTGGGAGAAAAATTTAGTTATTGGGGATTTAAACTGGTTTTCCGTAATATTTATCCACGCCAATCCCTTTGCTCCAAATTCTTTGGCCAACTCAACCAAACCGTCAACTTCCCTTCGGCCCATGGAGGCACCGCATCCCTTGGCGTTAATACCTCTTACACTTCCACCCTTTTCAACCGCCTGGCTGAAAACTCTAAAGTCACATTTTACGGCAATATCGCTCAAGTTTTTCAAAGTTAAGTCAAATCTTGTATCGGGTTTATCCGTACCATAAAGCTCCATGGCCTCGTCATAGGTCATCCTCTTTATGGGCAACTTGATTTCCACACCAAGGGTTTGCTTGAAAATTTCATATAATAGCTTTTCATTTATTGATATTATATCGTCAATATCCACAAAGGACATTTCCATGTCTATCTGCGTGAATTCCGGCTGCCTATCCGCTCTCAAATCTTCATCCCTAAAACATTTTGCAATCTGGTAATACTTGTCAAATCCTGATACCATAAGCAGCTGTTTAAACAACTGGGGTGACTGGGGCAGGGCATAAAACTTTCCGGGCTGTACCCGACTTGGTACGAGATAATCCCGGGCACCTTCCGGGGTACTCCTGGTTAAAATAGGAGTGTCAATTTCTATAAACCCGTTTTTATTTAAAAAATCCCTTGTTACAGTTTTTACTTTATGCCGCAACATAATATTTCTTTGCATATCCGGACGCCTTAAATCAAGGTATCTGTATTTCAATCTAAGGGCTTCCGATACTTTGGAGTGCTCTTCTATATAGATGGGTGGGGTAGCCGACTTATTGAGTATCCTCAATTCACTGGCCATAAGTTCAATATCACCGGTGTCTATTTTAGGATTCTTTGTATCTTCACTTCTTTCCACAATCAAGCCGGACACCGCAATTACGTATTCATTTCTGAGGCTTTCTACTTTTTCAAAGGACCCTTTGAAATTTTGGGCGTCAAACACCACCTGGATAATACCGGTCCTATCCCTTAAATCTATGAATATTAAGCCTCCTAAATCCCGCCGGGTCTGTACCCAGCCCATTAAAACTACCCGCTGGTTGACATTGTTTTTGTTTAATTCGTTGCACATATGAGTGCGCTTCATATCCTTCATTAGCTCCATATTAACTTTACCTCCAACTATTTGCTGTTTCTTTGAAATATTCGATTATGGTGTTTTCATCCATTTCTTCTTGGGTGCCCGTTTGCATGTTCCTTACCTTAAATCTTGATTTTGACAGTTCATCCTCCCCTATTACAATACAAAACCTTGAACCCAGCTTGTCCGCTCTCTTGAACTGTGCTCTTATGCTTTTACCCATATGGTCAACGTCTGTGAAAATTCCGGCAGCCCTTAACCGTGAAGCCAGGTAAAGAGCCTTTAAATATCCTTCATCCCCGATAGATACAATGGACACATCGTTATACGCCGGTTCGGGTATCTTAATGCCCTGGTGCTCGATTACCATTAACAGTCTTTCAAGCCCTAAGCCAAAGCCTACCCCCGGAAGGGACGGACCTCCACATTGCTCAATTAAGCCGTCATACCTACCGCCACCACATACCGTTCCCTGGGCACCTATATCATTGGAAATTATTTCAAATACTGTCTTTGTATAATAGTCTAATCCCCTAACTATCCTGGGATTTATAATGTATTGGTAGCCCAGCACCTTTAAATACCGCTGTAACTTTTCAAAATGATCATTGCACTCGTCGCACAGATAATCCAGAATTATGGGCGCTTTGTCAATCAAGGCTTGACATTTTTCTTCTTTGCAATCGATTATTCGCAAAGGGTTTCTTTCCAACCTGACCCTGCAGGTGCCGCAAAGTTTTTCCATATTGTCATTAAAATATGACTTAAGGGCGGCGTTGTAATCCTTCCTGCAGTGGGGACACCCTATGCTGTTTATATTAAGCTGTAGATTATTTATCCCCAAGGTATCGAAAAAAGTCATGGCAAGGTCTATTATTTCAGCATCCACTGAAGGGAACTGGGCTCCAAAGCATTCTATACCAAATTGATGGTGCTCCCTCAGTCGTCCGGCTTGGGGTCTTTCGTACCTGAACACCGGAGACAAATAGTACATTTTAAGAGGCAGGGCATCGGCATATAATTTATGCTCTATAAATGCCCGTACTACGCCTGCAGTACCTTCGGGTTTGAGGGTAAGGCTTCTGTTGCCTTTATCGGTAAAGGTATACATCTCCTTTTGAACGATATCGGTGGTAGATCCTACACCCCGCTCGAATAATTCGGTGTGCTCAAAAATAGGTGTTCTTATCTCACGGTAGCCGTAGTACGAACACAGCTTCCGTATTATGTCTTCCACGTAGTGCCACTTGTATATCTCTGAAGGGAGGGTATCTCTAGTGCCCCTGGGTGCTTTTGTAAGCATCTCCTTTCCTCCTTTATCCTTGTAAAATAAAAAAACCTGGTCCCTGTTAGTAAGGGACGAGGATATTCCTCGCGGTGCCACCCTAATTGGATATAAATCCCGCTTACAAATTTAACGCATAAATACGTACCTATCTACTCTACCGCTTATTTTGACAGGTCGACTCCGAGGCGTTTTTCTATTACCGGTTGTACTTAAAGGGTGCTCTCAATTAAAACACCCTCTCCCTGTTAAGCCCTTGTAATATACTTTTCCCTTCATCGTCTTTACAATATTATATTTTTAATGGAATATATTATATCCTATTGATTTTTTAATGTCAACATTTCAAGCATTTCCCTTTTGTTGTCTATCACCTGATGTATTCTATTGACATATACCCCGGTATCCTTGGGGTTTGATATCCTCTCTATTCTGTTGTTATTCAACACGGCTTTTGAAATAGCCCCTGCTCCCAAAGCGATGATTGAATGGCTATCCTCCATGGTGGTGATATTGTATAAACCTTCCTTTCCCTTTCTGCAAAAGCCTATGTTTTCTTCATTTCCATGCATATATTTTTGTCTGTATAGATAATAAGGAATCATATCCATCTTTCTTAATGAGTCATAGACCATGGCGGTATTACAAATGTAATTGTGACGAAGTGTATTTCGGCTCTTTACCGCTTTTTCCTTAAGGTGCGAGCCCTTCTTTATTGCCAGGGCGTGTACCGTAACGCTGTCGGGTTTTAAATCATCAAGAAAACCTAGGGTATTTGCTACCATGGTGTCATCTTCTCCGGGCAGACCGACTATAATATCCATATTAATATTTTTAAACCCTATTTTTCTGGCAATGTAATATTTGTCAATGATATCTCGGGCAGTATGTTTACGTCCTATAAGTTTAAGGGTTTTTTCGTTAAAGGTTTGGCGATTTATACACAGCCTGTTTATGCCATATCCATATAACAGGGTTAACTTGTCTTTGTCAATGGTATCCGGCCGTCCGGCTTCAATATTATATTCTTCCACTCCTTCAAAGGAAAAGCTTTGCCTGATACAATCCAGCAGCTCCCTTAACTGATTTATATCAAGGGAAGTAGGCGTACCGCCGCCTATATATATATTGAGGGGTCGGATACCCGCATGGCCCAGCATCCGTCCGGTACACCTGATCTCCTCTAGAAGACAGTTCAGGTATTCTTCCAAATTACTGTTCCGAGTACCCATTACCTGGGATACAAAGGAACAATATATGCACCTGCTGGTACAAAAGGGGATCCCTATATAGATATTTACACCGTCACGGGCAATACTGGCTAATACATCTTGCTGGATATCGGATACCTCCATTAATAAGCTGCCTTTGGAATTCGACAACATTAATTCGTCAGTTAAATATTGCCAAATTTCGGCAGCGGACACGCCCTGTGCCCTCATCTGGTTAACCAGTTTTACAGGCCGTATCCCGGTAAGTATGCCCCAGGGAGGGCGGTAACCCGTGTACCTAGTTAAAAGCTTTAATACGCATCTTTTTAAGCCATATTTAAAGGCTTTATCCTTTATATAACCTTCGGGCAACCCATAAACGGTTTCCCCTTCCGTCCACACCCGCCGGTTGTCACACAGACGGGTGGTAATTTGAACGGCATCGGGCTTTAACTTTTTGTGTTGTACATGGATTGCAAATTCACCGGTATCCAACAAAGATTTCAAACTTGTATACTGTCCTTGGCATCGAATTACTTTTATATGGGCCAATGGATAGAAAACATTAATAATATTTCTTGTATCATTCTCCAATGCATTGTCAGAAAGGAAAAGATAAACCATTAATTTACCCCTAGTATATATTTTTCTTTTCCAGGTCGGTAATTATATCTTTTGCAATTTGTTTATTTCTTCCAAGTTGTTTGGCCAGTTCTTTATCGTCGGCACCTTCCAAAATCAAGTCCAACAGTTCATCCTCGTCCATATCAATTATCTCGTGGGCCTGCTCCCGCCTTATTTGATTCTTAAACACCCTCTCCACAGAAAAAACCCTCCTTAAACTTTTTATATATTATTCCCCTACTCCTATGTTCCTAATCTTTATAGGGGTTTGTCAGGTTTCTTCATGTTAAAAAGGGATTTCGGGCCTTTTCCACGCTCAAACTGGTACATTCTCCATGGCCCGGGTACACATCAAAATCCCCATCCAGCACAAAAAGCTTTTCCCTGATGGATTTTATTAGCCGGGGATAATTACCGCCTGGCAAATCCGTCCTGCCTATGGACATTCGAAACAGCGTATCCCCACTAAAGATTATATCCCGAAGCACAATACAAATGCTTCCCGGAGTGTGTCCCGGGGTATGTATAATTCTTAACCGGTCATCGGCTATTTTTAAGGTTCCCTCATCGATAATATCATCCGCTTCAACCTTGGGAAGCGGCATGCCCAAGGCATTTGATAAATTTTTTCCGTTGTCCGTCAACATATCCTTATCGTCTCTGTGAATGAGTACCCTGCCCCCTAACTTATCCTTTAAATCCTTAAGACCCATAATATGGTCGAAGTGTCCGTGGGTAAGGATAATATACTCTAGCTTGGCGTCGGCATCTTGGATTTTCTTAATAGTATCATCCATTTTTCCGCCCGGGTCTATAACTACCGCCTTTTTTGCCTTTTTCCATAGAAGCAAGTAACTGTTGGTCCCATATATACCTACCACCATTTTATGAACTACTGCCATTTTATCACCTCAAAACTGTTTATTGCTGTCCAGTAGTATGGTCACGGGCCCGTAGTTCTCCGAATATATATCCATCATTGCCTGGAATTTACCTGTTTGTATTTTTATTTCTTTATCTTTAAACCGCTGTATGGTCTGTTCATATAGTTGCATTGCCTTTTCAGGCGAGGCGGCCTGGGTAAAACTTGGTCTTCTTCCCCGTCTACAATCGCCATATAATGTAAATTGAGATATCAATAGTATCTCACCGTTAATATCCAAGGTGGACAGATTAAGCTTATTGTCGTCGTCTTCGAATATTCTAAGGTTAATTACCTTATCTACGATATAATCAATATCTTTTTGGGTGTCTTGGTGACTGACGCCTAGGTAAACGATAAGACCCTGGCCAATTTTGCCAACGGTTTGACCATCAACCCTCACCTCTGCCCTTTTCACCCTTTGCACCACTGCACGCATGGTCTCCTCCTTAAGCATGTACTCTGTAGACTTCCTTTATTTCGGGTAGTTTTTTAAACTTCTCCATTATTTTTTCCAATTGCTTGGTATTTGATATCTCCATTGTTAAGTTTATTACGGCCGTGTTGTCCTTGGTGGTCTTTGCGCTGACTGCCGTTACCGAAGTGTTCATGTCATTTATAAGTTTATTTATCTCCGAAAGCAGTCCGTATTTATCTATGGCCATTATCTGGATTTCCGTTTTATAAGATGCGCCGTTGTCCGTCTTCCATTCAACTTCTATTAACCTTTCTTCCTCTAAAGATCCATCCTTAATATTATTACAGTCCTTACGGTGGATGGACACGCCCCTGCCCCGGGTTATATAACCTATTATTTTGTCCCCCGGCACTGGGCTACAGCATTTTGAAAAGCGCACCATTATATTACTTATACCCTTGACAACCACACCATGGCTAAGGGACCTACCTCTTTGGGGATGTTTGCCGGTCCTGGACATACTAGTCCGGTCAGCCGGCTTGTCTTGATGGACTTTTCTGTATTCATCGATCAGTCTTGTCAATACCTGATTGGTGGTTAGGCCACCGTAACCCACAGCTGCATATACATCATCCGCCGAATGAAAGCTGTATTTTTTGTATACCGCCTCCATCCATTCAGGTTTGGTGAGTTGAGACAGGCTGTACCCTTGACGTTTTGCTTCCTTTTCCAGCATATCCCTGCCTTTAACAATATTCTCTTCCTTCCTCTCCTTTTTAAACCATTGCTTAATTTTGTTCTTTGCCTGGGATGTTTTTACTATCTTTAGCCAGTCGCGGCTGGGGCCGTGGTGGGAGGAAGAGGTCAAAATCTCCACTATTTCACCGGTTTTTAGTTGATAGTCCAAGGTTACTATTTTGCTGTTTACCTTGGCACCGATACACTTATTACCCACCTCACTATGAATAGCATAGGCAAAGTCCAAAGGCGTGGAACCCTGAGGTAGATTTATTACGTCGCCCTTGGGTGTAAAAACAAAAACCTGGTCGGTAAACAAATCAATTTTCAGCGTTTCGACAAATTCCTTGGCATCCTTTAAATCATTTTGCCATTCCAGCAATTGTCTTAACCAGGCCAGCTTTACATCCAAATCGTCATTGGTCTGCCTACCCTCTTTATACTTCCAATGGGCTGCGATGCCATACTCGGCTGTCCTGTGCATTTCCCTCGTACGTATCTGGATCTCGAAGGGTTCGCCTTCGGGACCGAAAACGGTGGTGTGCAGGGACTGGTACATATTTGGCTTTGGGACGGCAATATAATCCTTAAACCTACCGGGTAAAGGCTTCCATAGAGTGTGAACGGCACCTAGTACGCCGTAGCAGTCCTTAACACTGTTGACTATTATCCTTACGGCTATAAGATCATATATCTGCTCAAAAGTCCTGTTTTGGTGATACATTTTTTTATATATGCTGTAAAAATGTTTAGGTCTGCCTTCTATTTCGGCTTTTATACCTATTTCATTGAGCTTACCCCTAAGGATTTTTATGACGTGGGCTATATATTCCTCTCTTTCCTGTCTCTTTTTAGCCACCTTTTCTACCAGTTCATAATAGCCTTTGGGGTTAATAAAACGCAGGGCAAGGTCTTCCAGTTCCCATTTTATCCTAAAAATTCCCAGCCTATGGGCAAGGGGTGCATAGATTTCCAATGTTTCATTGGCCTTTTCTTTTTGCTTGTTTATCTCAATATGCTTTAAGGTACGCATATTATGAAGTCTGTCGGCCAGTTTTATGAGTATCACCCTAATATCCTTTGCCATTGCCAAGAACATCTTTCTTAGGTTCTCAGCCTGTTGATCTTCTTTGCTGGTGTATTCAAATTTTCCCAGCTTGGTTACGCCGTCTACCAGTTCGGCCACTTCCTGGTTAAACTCGTTTTTTATATCATCACAGGACACGCTGGTATCTTCTATAACGTCGTGGAGCAGACCCGCGGAAATGGTGTTGGCGTCCAAGCCGAGGTCCAAGAGTATTTCCGCTACCTCTATAGGATGCTTGATATAGGGTTCGCCGGAAATTCTATATTGTTTTTTATGGGCTTCTTTTGCAAAGGAATAGGCCTTTTCAATTAATCGCCTATCTTCTTCGCTGTAATGTTGCCTTACCCTCATCATGAATTTATTTAACATACCGTCACCTATACCTATTATATAAACTCCAGGCTAGTGTTTAGGTTTTTTTCTTAATATTTTACTAATGATTTTACATTATAGCCCTTTAACAGTTCAATACCGTTTAAATAAGTAAGTTCTATGATAAACCTTACCGATACTACTTCACCGCCAAGCTCTTCCACCAATTTGACGGTTGAATATGCAGTGCCCCCGGTTGCCAACAAATCATCGGCCACCACCACCCTCTGTCCCGGGCTTATGGCATCCACATGTATTTCCAGTTCGTCCTTCCCGTATTCCAATTCATACTCGAACTTCCTTGTTTCTGCCGGCAGTTTTCCGGCCTTTCTGATGGGTACAAAACCACTGTTTAAAGCATAGGCTAGGGGGGCACCGATTACAAATCCCCTGGCCTCCGGCCCGACAACAACATCTATATCCTTATCCCTTAAATCAGCCGCTAACTGATTTATTGCATACGCGTAGGCCTTTTTATCCTTTAGTAGAGTGGTAATATCCTTGAA
>LSQX01203103.1_pt2 | contig 10166 bp, 12 predicted proteins | sample 654561 | NCBI WGS metagenome assembly LSQX01 (sample SAMN04489861, study PRJNA283612) | anaerobic digester metagenome | isolation source: 4 biogas reactors fed with cattle manure at either 37C or 55C with and... | place: Denmark: Kongens Lyngby | collected 2014
CGGTTGGGCAGACCGGTCAGCTCGTCGTGCATGGCCAGGCGGCGGTTGTGCGCATCGGCCCGCTCCTTGGTCATCAGCACCAGTCCCATGCTGCTGAGAATCAGGATCACGCAGGAGATCAGAAAGGTGGCCATCTGCACGGGCGTGGAACTGGTCAGCTGCAGCGCCTGGTCAGTACCCAGTCCGGTACTCAGCCCGCGCACTGCCATGGTGATGATGCCCAGGGCGGCGGCCAGCATGACAAAGTACTGACCGCGCCCGGCGGTGTTGTCGCGCTCGCGGAAAGTGATCGCCAGCAACAGGCTTGCCTGGTAGGTGCACAGGCATGCCACAACCACCGCTCTGGCTGAGGGCGCGTCGGGCAGTATGGCAAGGGCTGGCCCGGCCACCACCACCGGCCACCACAACCATAAACGCGGCATGCGTCGCTGCTGGAACTGCAATATCGCCTCGCAGAACAGGGCAAAAGCCACCACCAGCAGCAGGTTGCCCAGCACCACCGACAGGGAGTAGGGCAGCATCTCGCGCAGGATGAACAGAATGAAGGCGATGCCGTGCAGGCTCAGGCCCAGCGCCCAGTAGCCCAGACCCTCGGGTTGCTCCCGACGCCACAGGGCGCCGGTGCAACAGGCCATGGTCAGACTGACGGCGATGACCATGAGGAACATGGTGGGGATATGCATCAGCATGGATCAGGGTACCTCTGCTTCCCTGCTCAGTGATGATGGAATTATGGCACGGGGCCGTCAGAATGCCATGGCGAGCCGCCCAATGGGCCTCAGAGTTGTTCCAGACAGTCGGCCAGGGTGCGTCCGAGGGTCCCGAGTAGCTGCTCGTAGCCGTGCGGGTCGATGCTGACCGCTATCCCCAGCGGGTCGAGTTCCGCTGTGGTTACCGGCAGGCCGGTACTCAGGGTGGCGATCCGTTCGGCAGGAAACTGCGGCTCACGAAAGACGCAGGCGGGGCCGGCCTCGGTGAGGGCCTGGCGTAGTGTCTGGACGTGCCTTGCGCCTGGCTGAATCTCGGCGGACAGGCTGAACACTCCACGGGGCCGCAGGCCCAGCTCATCCTCCAGATAGCCGTAGGCATCATGGAAGACGAAATAGGGCTTGCCTGCCAGCGGCTGCAGGCGCTGCTCCAGTTCTGCCTGCAACTGATCCAACCGCGCAGCGAACTGCTCGGCATTGTGCTGCAGGCGAGCCTGGTGCTGGGGGTACAGATGCGCCAGATCCCCGGCCATCCATTGCGCCAGTTGCCGGGCGTTGTGGCTGGACAGCCAGATATGCGCATCCAGCGTACCCGGTGCATGCTCGTGGTCGTGGTCGTGGTCGTGATGGTGATCATGCTCGTGGGAGTGCGCATGGCCGTGCTCATCACCGAAGTAGCGCAGGGTCAGGCCGGGTACCTGATCCAGCCGCCGGGCGGTGGACTGGTCCTCCAGCAGGCGCTGCAGAAACCGCTCCAGTTCCGGACCCACCCAGTACACCCGGTCAGCCTCGGCCAGTTGCCGCCGGTCGGAGGGGCGCAGGGCGTAGTTGTGCGGTGAGGCGGCGGGGGGCAGCAGTACCCCGGGTTCGGCAATGCCATCCAGCACCGCTGCGGCAATCAGTTGCAGCGGTTTGATGGTGGTCAGCACATTCGGGGTGGCGGCCATCAGCGGAAATGACAACAGCAGCCCGCCCAGCAGAGTGAGCAGAAAACGATGCAACATGGAGGATACCTCGGCACTGAATTGTTATATGATAACAGTCATTATCGGATTGAAAACAGGTGCGGCATGAATAAAACCAGTCTGGCAACGGCTTCGCCCTGTCAGCACGATCATGAACAGTGCGTCATCGATGCGCTGGCAGCGGCTGAGCAGGTCTGTGAACGTAACGGGGCACGCCTGACCACGTTGCGCCGCCGGGTGCTGGAGCTGGTCTGGCAGAGTCATCGGCCGATGGGCGCCTACGATCTGCTGGATACCCTGGCCCGGGAAGATGACCGGCGTCCGGCCCCGCCCACCGTCTATCGGGCGCTGGATTTTCTTCAGGAGCACGGGCTGGTACACCGTATCGCCTCGCTGAACGCCTTTATCGGCTGCGCCAGCCCGGAACATACCCATCAGGGGCACTTTCTCATCTGCCGCAACTGCCGGGTGGCCTTCGAGCTGGATCAGGAACTGATTCAACCGGCGATTGCCCGGGTGGCCAGTCAGATGAACTTTCTGGTCGAAGCGGAAACGGTGGAGATTGCCGGTCTGTGCGGTCGCTGCCAGGAGGCCGCATGAGCGATGCTCTGCTCAGCCTCAGTCAGGTAGGCTTCCGCCGACATGGCAATGCGATTCTGGAAGATATCAGCCTGCAGGTGCGCCGCGGCGAGATTGTCACTCTGATCGGCCCCAATGGGGCGGGCAAGACCAGTCTGGTGCGCATCGTGCTGGGTCTGCTCAAGGCCGACAGCGGCCGGGTGCAGCGCCAGTCACAACTGCGTATCGGCTACATGCCGCAGAAACTGCAGATCGATGCCACTCTGCCGCTGGATGTGCTGCGCTTTCTGCTGCTGGCTCCGAAAGTGAAGCGTGCGGCAGCGCTGCAGGCGCTGGCGGAAGTCGGTGCCGAACATCTGGCCCAGCGGCCATTGCAGCAGGTCTCCGGCGGCGAGCTGCAGCGCATCCTGCTGGCCCGGGCGTTGCTGCGCCAGCCGGATCTGCTGGTGCTGGATGAGCCGGTGCAGGGCGTTGATGTGAACGGCCAGATCGAGCTGTACCAGTTGATCACCCGGCTGCGCGATCGCTACGGCTGCGGTGTGCTGATGGTGTCCCATGACCTGCATCTGGTCATGGCCACCACGAATACCGTGGTCTGCCTCAACCGGCATGTGTGCTGTTCCGGTCGCCCGGAGCAGGTCAGTGCCGATCCGGCCTTCGTTGCCCTGTTCGGCGAGCAGGCCAGCGCGCTGGCGGTGTACAACCACCAGCACGACCACAGCCACGACATGCACGGCGAAGTCATCAGCGCCCCCCATCAGCACCCGGACGGATCTGCCTGCAACCATGCCTGACTTTCTTCTCTATGCTCTGATTGCCGGTCTCGGACTGGCGCTGGTGGCGGGGCCGCTGGGCTCCTTCGTGGTCTGGCGGCGCATGGCCTACTTTGGCGATACCCTGGCGCACTCGGCGCTGCTGGGTGTGGCGCTGGGCATGCTGCTGCAGGTCAATGTCACCCTGGCGGTAACCGCCGGTTGCGTGCTGCTGGCGGTGCTGCTGGTGGCCATGCAGAACCGCAAGTGGCTGGCCAGCGACACCCTGCTGGGTATCCTCGCGCACAGCACCCTGTCGCTGGGGCTGGTGGTGCTGGCGCTGACCGAAAGCGTGCGGGTGGACCTGCTGGCCTACCTGTTCGGCGACCTGCTGGCGATCACCGAAAACGATCTGCGCTGGATGCTTGGCGGGCTGGTGATTGTCATGGCGCTGCTGGTCTGGCTGTGGCGGCCGCTGCTGTCGGTGACCGTGCATGAGGAACTGGCGCGGGTCGAGGGTCTGCCGGTCAGTGCCATCCGGCTGGCGCTGATGCTGCTGATTGCCATCGTGATTGCGGTGGCGATGAAGGTGGTCGGCGTACTGCTGATCACCTCCCTGCTGATCATTCCCCCGGCGGCAGCCCAGCGCCATGCGCGCACCCCGGAGCAGATGGCGCTGGGTGCCAGTTGTCTGGGTTGCGTGGCGGTGCTGGGTGGGCTGGCGCTGTCATGGAATCTGGACACCCCCGCCGGGCCCTCGATCGTGGTGAGTGCGGCGGGGCTGTTCATGCTGGCGCTGCTGGTGCCGAGGCGGCAGTAACTACCGCCTCAGATCTGCGCCTGCAGGTAATTCTCCAGGCCGATCAGCTTGATCAGGCCCAGTTGCTTCTCCAGCCAGTAGGCATGGTCTTCCTCGGTGTCCTTGAGCTGCAGCGCCAGGATATCCCGGCTGATGTAGTCGCGATGCTGTTCGCACAGGGCGATGCCCTTGGCCAGCGCGCCGCGTACGTGATACTCCAGCTTGAGGTCGGCTTCCAGCATGTCCGGTACGGTAAAGCCGGGCTCGATCGGTGCCGGGCGCATATCCGGCTTGCCGCCGAGGAACAGGATGCGCCGCAGCAGCGCGTCGGCGTGCTCGGTTTCCTCTTCCATCTCGTGGTTGATGCGTTCGTACAGCTTGCTGTAGCCCTGGTCCTCGTACAACCGTGAATGCAGGAAGTACTGGTCGCGCGCGCCCAGCTCACCACGCAGCAGCTCGTTCAGGTAGTCGACTATATCCGGATGCCCTTGCATGGCGTATGACCTCGATGTTCATGCTTCAATTGAATGTCACCATTGTGCCCCAGGGGCTGCGCTGAGCGCCACTGTAACGGGTAAAAAATTGTAGCAATAACAATATGTTAACTAAGTCAGGATGCTAAGCAGAAGCAGACTGATTATCATCTGGCCCGGGCCATTACCCGGGGCAGCAGCTCGCCCAGCTGTTGCGGGCGCAGGGGCGGGCGGATAAAGCCGACATACTGCCCGGCCGGATCAACAATCACCACCTGGCCGCTGTGATCGACCAGGTAATTGTCCTGACTGGTGTCCGGCTCTATGTAGGCCACTGACAGGGCCTGAGCCAGCCGGGCCAGCTCCTCCGGGTCGCCGCTGGCACCGGCGAAACCGGCATCGAAGAAGTTCAGGTAGCTGCTCATCTGCTGCGGGGTGTCGCGTTTGGGATCGACGCTGATCATGGTGACCCGCAGCTGCTGGCGCTGCTCATCGGGCAGGTTCAGGCTCAGTTGCCGCAGTTCGGCCAGGGTGGTGGGGCAGATATCCGGGCAGAAGGTGTAGCCGAAGAACAGCAGATTCCACTGCCCTTGCAGGTCGTCCCGGCCCCAGGGCTGATTGCTGGCCGAGGTCAGCTGGATCGGTGGGATGGGCCGGGGGCTGTCGAACAGGAACAGCCCCGCTTCGGCCAGTTGTGCCTCGTTCAGCGGTGCCGGGTGCAGCACCTTGTGTACCGTGGCACCGATCACCAGGGCGACCACCGCCACCGACACCAGTACCGTCTTCTGAATACCACTCAAAGCCATCCGACTACTCCTGCGTAATGGTCCGCCAGCAGGGCCACGAACAGCCACAGCAGATACCACAGCGAGAACTTGAAGGTCTTGATCGCCGCATGCCTGCGGCTGTCCCGGTACAGCGCCCAAGCCCAGTCGATGAAGCGCAGGCCCAGCCCCAGTGCAGCGATCAGATACAGCGTGCCGCTCATGTGGATCACATAGGGCAGCAGGCTGACGGCCAACAGTATGAAGGTATACAGCAGGATATGCAGCTTGGTGTACTGCTCGCCGTGGGTAACCGGCAGCATGGGGATGGCCACCTTGGCGTATTCGGCCTTGCGGTGGATGGCCAGCGCCCAGAAGTGCGGTGGTGTCCAGGCAAAGATGATCAGCACCAGCAGCAGGGCTTCAGCATCAATCCGGCCGGTGACGGCGGTCCAGCCGAGCAGCGGTGGAGCGGCCCCGGCGAGCCCGCCGATGACGATATTCTGCGGCGTGGCACGTTTGAGAAAGGAGGTGTAGACCACCGCATAACCGAGCAGCGAGCCGAGGGTCAGCCAGGCGGTCAGGGCGTTGATCCACAGCAGCAGGATGGCCATGCCCAGCACCCCGAGCAGCAGGGCAAAGGCCAGCGCATGCAATGGATTGACCCGGCCCTGGGCCAGCGGGCGACGCTGGGTGCGGGCCATGTGGATATCGATGCGCCGATCCACCACATGGTTGATCGCCGCCGCCGATCCGGCGCACAGGGCGATGCCCAGATTGCCCAGCAACAGCACCTGCCAGGAGATCGCCCCCGGGGTGGACAGCAGCATGCCGATTGCCGAGGTGATGATCATCAGGGCGACCACCCTGGGTTTGGTCAGTTCCAGATAGTCCTGCCACCGGGCGGTCGAGTGCCTGGTTGTGGTCATGGTGGTCATGCTTACCCCCTGCGCCGCTGGCGCTTGTTATTATGTGCATCGTCGGCTGGCAATGCTGAGTATGGCTGGGTTTCGCCGTTGTGCTGCGATAAAGGCCGATTAATCAGCCCGGTGTCCACTGTCCGACTGGGCTCCGGCGCTGGGCGTTCACCCGGATTGCTGCCGGGCGCAGTCGATAATTGACCAGCACCAGAGTCAGCAGCAGCAGGGCACCGACGGCGTTATGTGCCACGGCTACCGCCAGCGGCAGGTGCGCCAGGATGTTGCTGATACCCAGCCCCAGCTGGGTGAACAGCACCAGGCTGAGACCGACAGCAGTGGCCGTCAGTCCGGCGCGGTACAGCTTCCAGACCAGCAGCAGCGTGGCGATCAGGGTGATCAGCGCGCCGATTCGATGGGTGACGTGAATGGCCGTGCGTCCTTCGCCGTACAGCATGCCGCCCAGGTAGTTGGGACCGATCTCCTGGAAGATGTTGAAGCCAGCGACAAAGTCCATCTCCGGCCACCACTGGCCATGGCAGGTTGGCAGGTCCAGACAGGCTACCGCGGCGTAGTTGCTGCTGACCCAGCCGCCCAGGGCAATCTGCACTATGACTACCGCCAGCACCGCTCGGCCCAAGGGGCGCAGGGCGGTCAGGCCGACATCCGCCGGCAGGCGTCCGGACAGCCGCAGGCACAGCAGAAACAGCAGGCTCAGGGTGGCGAAGCCGCCCAGCAGGTGTGCGGTGACCACCTGCGGCCACAGCTTGAGGGTGACTGTCCACATGCCGAACAGTGCCTGGCAGATGACCAGGGCCAGCAGGGCCAGTGGCAGTTTCAGTGGATAGCCCTCGCGCTGGCGGTATTTCAGTGCCAGCAGGGCCAGGCCGAGAATGGTCAGGCCCAGCAGGCCTGCGGCATAGCGGTGGATCATCTCCGCCCAGGCCTTGAAGGCTTCCACCGGATTATCGGGAAAGCGCAGCTGCGCCAGCTCCAGCGCGGCATCGCTGCGCGGCACGCTGAGAAAGCCGTAGCAGCCGGGCCAGTCCGGGCAGCCCAGCCCGGCATGCACCAGTCGGGTGTAGGCACCCAGGATCACTACCACAAAGCCCAGCAGCAGGGCCCCGACAGCAAACAGAAAACCGGGTTTACGCATAGTCATCAGCCTGTATCAGCCTATCTTGGACAGCTTCAGCAGCCGCCGCAGGTCATCCAGCAGATGCTTGCCGGGGTTGTCTGCATCCCGGTGCAGCACCACCCGGCCCAGCGGGTCTATGACCCACAGCTGCGCCCCCTGCTGCCACTCGGTTGGATGACTGCTCAGACCGTGGTGGTAGCTGTCCGGGGTCAGCGGCAGTTGTTGCAGGCGCGGATAGTCCCGGCTCAGGCGGCTGGCCAGTTGCTCGGAGGCCGGTTGACCCAGGGCCAGGACATGTTCCACCCGATCGGCCTCGCGGCCGGTGGCGATATGGATCTGTCGCGCCTCGTGCACCAGCTCCAGACAGCTGGTTGCGCATTCACCCGGCGCTGTTACCAGCAGCCGCCAGGGCGCACCGTAGCCGACCGGCTCCAGCGGCAAACCCCAGTCCTGCACGCTCAGCACCGGTTCAACCAGTGAAGAATGGTTGATCTGGGTCTGGGGTATACCGATCTGCAGTCTGACCATCAGCCAGGCCAGCAGGATCGGGCCGAGTACCACCGCAGCAATCGCCAGCAACTTGAGCTGGCCGCGTGGTCTGGCGGAGTGCTGTTCAGTCATGCTCATCATTATTGTTATTCCCCCGGGAGTCGGGCCGACATCCGGCCCAGATAAAGAGTAGCAACAGCGCCAGTGCCAGGGCGAACCATTGCACCGCGTAGCCGGTGTGCTTGCTGGCGGGCATCGACTGCTGCGGCCATTCCAGACGCAGGGCTGCCGGGCTGCCGGGTTGCAGGCGCGCGGTCCAGTCGGTCAGCGCCACACCGGCCTGAGCGGCCAGCACCGGCTGATCGATATGGCTGATCAATCTGGGCCAGCCGGGCTGCTCCGCACCGTGCAGACGGAAGCCCTTGCCCGGCTCCGGCAGCACCTCGACCTGCAATTGCAGGCTGCCCTGCGGCGTCGGCACACTGGGTAGCTGGCGGCGATCCGGCCAGGCCAGCCAGCCACGATTGATGATCAGATGCTGGCCGCTGGGCTGGTCGTGGAACAGTTGCAGCACCTCGACCCCGGCCTGACCGTGGCGGGTGCGATTGTCCAGCAGCCAGATACGCCGGGGGTCGAACTCGCCGGTGACCCGCAGTGCACGCCACTCGGGGTTGGCCGCAGGCGGCAGGTCGACCAGGGCAATCGCCGGTTGCTGGCGCTGCTGCTCGCTGTGCGCCTGCAGCTGGCGTTTCTGCTCCGCCCGATCCAGCTGCCAGAATCCCAGACTGATCAGCAGCGGCAGGAACAACAGGGTGAACAGCCACAGCGGCCAGCCCGGGGCAAAGCGGCGTTGCGCCCGGCGCATTTCAGCCGAGGCGGGTGACATGGGTCGAACTCCGGAGTGGGTCTATACTGCTGAACATCCTGTCGAACATGGATCGTCGCTTATGTGGTTGAAAATAATCATCCTGGTACTGCTTGCCGCCATTCTGGCCAGTCTGTTCAGCGGTGCCTTCTTCCTCCGTGACGCCCGCTCCAGCGGCCGTCTGTTCAATGCCCTGACCCTGCGCATCAGCCTGACCGTGGTGGTCGTGCTGCTGATTGTCTGGGGGCTGTGGTCCGGTCAGTTGCAGTGGGGTGCTCCCTGGCTGCACTGACCGGGGAGCACGGCGTTCAGAGCACGTAGACGAAGATGAACAGCGCCACCCAGACCACATCCACGAAGTGCCAGTACCAGGCAGCGGCTTCGAAGCCGAAGTGATTGTCCGGGGTGAAGTGGCCCCGGTGCACGCGGATCAGCATCACCGTGAGAATGATCGCGCCCATGGTCACGTGGAAGCCGTGGAAACCGGTGAGCATGAAGAAGGTCGAGCCATACACACCGGCCTTCAGGGTCAGCCCCAGATCCTGATAGGCGTGCACATACTCGGCCAGTTGGCAGGCGAGAAAGATCACCCCCAGTACCACGGTCAACAGCAGCCAGTTCTTCAGCGCCTTGCGCTTGTCGGCGCGCAGGGCGTGGTGGGCCAGGGTCAGGGTGACGCTGGAAGTGATCAGCAGCAGGGTATTGATCAGCGGCAACTGCCAGGGGCTGATGGTTTCCGTGGGGCCGGGGAAGCGCGCCGGGTCGGGGTTGTTGATCAGCGGCCAGGAGAAGTTGAATTCCGGCCACAGCATGCCGGATACGCCCTTGTCACCGAGCCCATCCAGCCAGGGCCCGGCAAATACCCGCACATAGAACAGTGCGCCGAAGAAGGCACAGAAGAACATCACCTCGGAGAAGATGAACCAGGTCATGCCCATGCGGAAGGAGCGATCCATCTGCGCGCTGTACAGGCCTTGGCGGCTTTCGCGGATGACACTGCCGAACCAGCCGAAGAACATCCACGCCAGCAACAGCAGGCCGGCATAGAGAATGTAGTTGCCGGGGGCAGCGCCCGAGCCATTGCTCAGGCCATTCATCAGGGTACCGGCACCGAATACCGAGACCAGCAGGGCAATGGAGCCGACGATCGGCCACTTGCTCTGCTCGGGTACGTAATAGAGTTCGTGTTTCTCATGACTTGCCATCTGTTGTTCTCCTTCTCGGCAGTCGCGATCAGTTGCTGTGCAGGGCGGCCAGTCCGAGGCTGGGTGCCATGCGTTCAGTTACATCGAACAGGGTGTAGGCCAGCGTCAGCCGTCGCACGTCCCGGGGCAGGGCCGGATCGACGATAAAGCGCACCGGCATTTCGATACTTTCCCCGGGTTGCAGCACCTGCTGGGTAAAACAGAAGCATTCGGTCTTGTGGAAGAAGGCCGCCGCCCGGGACGGTGCCACGCTGGGAATGGCCTGGGCGACCATCACCTGGTCGGTCGGGTTGTGCGCGAGGAAGTTGACCGTACGGCTCTCGCCCGGGTGCAGCAGAATTTCCTCATCCTGCGGGCCGAACGACCACTGCATGCCCTCGGCATTGCTGGAAATGAACTGCACACGGATCTCCCGGGCCATGTCCACCGTCTGCTCGCTGCCCTGCCAGGCAACCCCGGTGGTCTTGCCATTGATGCCGAAGGCCTGGCACATCACGTCGTAGATCGGCACCA
>LSQX01204272.1_pt1 | contig 10166 bp, 8 predicted proteins | sample 654561 | NCBI WGS metagenome assembly LSQX01 (sample SAMN04489861, study PRJNA283612) | anaerobic digester metagenome | isolation source: 4 biogas reactors fed with cattle manure at either 37C or 55C with and... | place: Denmark: Kongens Lyngby | collected 2014
TTCCCGTTGACCACGTAAAACTGAAACAGGAGGTGGCATGGCGGAAGATTCATTTTGTCCAGTTCGCCCACATTCCATGCACTGACAATATGCCGCCGCGAATCGGGATTGTTTTTAATGGAGTCAACCACCTGGCTGATTTGATCAATATGCCTGCCGTCGGGAGTTGGCCAGCTGCGCCACTGGTATCCATAGATGTGTCCGAGATCACCGTTTTCGTCTGCCCATTCATTCCAGATGCGCACCCCGTTCTCCTGCAGGTATTTCACGTTGGTGTCGCCTGCCAAAAACCACAGCAATTCATGGATAATTGATTTAAGATGCAGTTTTTTTGTGGTGATTACTGGGAATCCTTCACTCAAGTCAAAACGCATCTGATGACCAAAGACGCTGATGGTTCCGGTTCCGGTGCGGTCCTCTTTTTCTGTGCCATTTTCTAAAATGGTGTCCAGAAGATGTAAATATTGTTTCATTTTTTCTGCGGTTTCTTCACCCGTAAAAATAGAGAATCAATCTGTTTTGTTTAGCTTATTTTTCGGATAGATATTCACAATTCAGAATCAACTGTTAATTCCATGCTTAAACAGGCTGATTGTCAGTAAAGTAAGAATTGAATGTTCCGTGAAATAATTTTTTAAAACCTGACTGCAAAACTCGATAAGATTAACTTTTTAAATTTCACACCTATTTTTTCAGTACAATGCGGAAAGTGGTTCCCTTTCCTGCTTCAGACCATTTGATAAAAATTTTTCCCTTATGGTAGTTTTCAACAATACGCTTGGCTAAAGAAAGCCCCAATCCCCAGCCCCGTTTTTTTGTGGAAAATCCGGGATGGAAAATTGTTTTAAACTGAGATTTGGGCACACCCTTGCCGGTATCGGTGATATCAAGAATGACGGAATTTTCCTTCTCTTCCAGTTCAATATGGATGATTCCGTTATTATCCATTGCATCAATGGCATTTTTGCAGATATTTTCAATAACCCATGAGAAAAGAGCCGCATTGAGGGGAATGAGTAAATCAAGCTCTTCATCAAATGATTTTTCAAACTTGACTTTGTGCGAAGAGCGGGTTTTCAGATAGCTGATTGTTGAATTAATCACCTCTGTCAGGTTGGTTGGCGTGAGTTCAGGCTTTGAGCCGATTTTTGAAAATCGTTCGGTAATTTTCTCAAGCCGTTTTGTATCTTCTTCAAACTCTTTTACGATCGATGGCTCAACATCCTGTAATTTCAGGATTTCAATCCATGCCATCAGCGAAGAGATCGGCGTTCCCAGCTGGTGTGCAGTTTCTTTCGACATTCCCACCCACACTTGATTCTGCTCAGCACGTTGGGTTGCATTGAAAGCCGAATAGGCTGCAATGATAAAAACCATTATCACAAACAGTTGAATGAAAGGATAATAGCGAAGATTGCGGAGAATATTTGATTCGCGATAATAGAGCAGAAGATATTTTCCTTCTTCTTCTGAGAGTTCAATGCGGATAGGCTCGGCATGAGTTTTCATTTTTTCCAGCTCATTGGTGAGCACCTGCTCTTTCCGCGCCTCATTGAAACTGATATTTGCTTCGTAGTTGAATTTGCCGTCGGGTTCTACGATTAGAACCGGGATTGTAGTATTCTGCTCAAGGATGGACTGAATCAAAGTCAGATAGGCTGTGTTCAGTTGTTCCATTCCGGTCTGGCTGTTATTCTGGATTCCGGTTTCTGCCAGACGTTTGGTTGCCTGTGCCCACAGCTCCACTTTCTTCTGCTCTTCGTTAGCCATCTTTCCGGTCAGCCAGTTGGTGTAGAGCAGTGAAGCAACACCGATTAATACTGCTACAGCTAACAGTAAAATCTTTCCGCGCTTTCTTTTCAGATATATATCCAAGGTGCGATTTTTTAGTTCATTTATGAAAACGGTAGAAAGGTATAAATATTATCTATTTTTAACCATTTCCCGAACTGCACGAATTATTCCTTTTGTATCAATTCCACACAATGCATAAAGCTCTTCGAGAGAGCCCTGCGCGATAAATGTGTCAGGAATACCGACAATTTTCAGGTGGGAGAAAAATCCTTTTTCAACCATAAATTCCATAACAGCACTGCCAAAACCTCCTTTAACTGTTCCGTCTTCTACAGTAATGATTTTACTGTATTTCTTAAAGATTTCTTCAAGCATCTCTTCGTCAAGTGGTTTGACAAATCTGAGGTCAAAATGAGCTGCTGAAATTCCTTCGTCTGACAGATTCTTAATCGCGCTTTGTGCAAAAATCCCTGATTTGCCAATGGTTAGGATTGCAACATCATTTCCATCGGTCAGTTGCCTGCCTTTGCCTATTTCAATTTCCCGGAAAGGCTGTTCCCAGTCGGGATTAGAACCACAACCTCTTGGATAGCGAATTGAGAATGGTTGTTTGATCTGTTCCATCTGAGCGGTGTACATCAGGTTTCTCAAATCCACCTCATCCATTGGTGCGGCAACAATCAGGTTTGGTATTGACCGCATAAAGGCAATGTCAAAAATGCCGTGATGGGTTTGACCATCTTCGCCCACCAGTCCGCTGCGGTCTATGCAAAAAACAACCGGAAGATTCTGGAGGGCAACATCGTGAATTACCTGGTCGTAGGCGCGCTGAATGAAGGTGGAATAAATATTACAAAACGGGACAATCCCCTGAGTTGCAAGGGCTGCCGAAAAGGTTACGGCATGTTGCTCGGCAATTCCCACATCAAACGCCCGGTGGGGCATTTTTTCAAACAGCAGGTTCATGGAGCATCCTGTGGGCATAGCCGGTGTAATTCCTACTATTTTATCATTCATTTCGGCCAGCTCAACTAAAGTTTTACCAAAAACATCCTGTAGCTTGGGCACCTTTTCAGCCGAACAGCTATTGGAATATATTTCCCCTGTCTCCTTATCAAACAGCCCGGGTGCATGGTATTTGGTCTGATTCAGCTCTGCCTGAGCAAATCCTTTCCCCTTTTTGGTGACAATGTGGAGCAGCTTGGGCCCGGGAATTTTTTTTAAATCCTGTAGAACCTCAATCAGGTAATCAACATCATGACCGTTTACCGGTCCAAAATACCTGAATTCAAAAGCTTCAAACAGGTTATTGCCTTTTAAAAGCAAGTTTTTCAGGGCGTGCTGGTTTTTCTGAATAAGCTTTCTGGTTCTTCTTCCCAATCCGTCAAGCTTTCCCAATCCATCCCAAATTTTTGCTTTTATCTTGTTGTAGGTCTGTGATTTTGAGATGCCTAAAAGATATTGCCCGATGATTCCGGCATTGGGGTCAATGGCTATATTGTTATCATTTAAAATCACAAGCAAATCGGCTCTGCTGGTTCCGGCATTGTTCAATGCCTCAAATGCCATTCCGCCGGTTATGGCTCCATCGCCAATGATGGCAACAAATTTACGGTCTTTCTCTTTTTTCAGCGCTGAAGCTACAGCCATACCATAGGCAGCAGAAATTGAAGTTGACGAGTGCCCGGTTCCAAAGGCATCATATTCGCTCTCACTGCGGCTCGGGAAACCACTGATTCCATGCAGCTTCCGGTTGGTGTGAAAAATATCGCGACGTCCGGTTAATATTTTGTGCCCATATGCCTGGTGCCCAACATCCCAGACCAGCAAATCGTAAGGGGTATTGTAAACATAATGCAAGGCTACGGTAAGTTCCACAACACCGAGGCTTGCTCCAAAATGACCCGGATTGGTTGAAACTGAATCAATAATAAATTCTCTGAGCTCTTCGCAAACCCGGGGAAGTTGTTCTGGTTTCAATTTTTTTAAATCAGCCGGACTATTAATTTTGCTGAGTAGTTCTTCTTTTTTTTTACCCATCTCACTTCAAAATATGTTCAAAGATAGAACAAATAGCCTTTATCCTGAAAATTGAAACAAAATTGGCAAAATATATTCCTTTTCTGTGCATTAATCAACTAAAAGCAACAGGCATTGGGTCAACAGGATAGCATTTAATTAATCCAATATTAATGTTAATGATTGTTAAACATAGGATTTGAATATAAGTCAATCCCTTTTTATGAGTTATATTAATGGACGAAATCGTATAATTTTAACTTTATAGTCTATGCTTGATTACGCAAAAGTTATTTTACCAAAAGTGAGTTTCAGCAAAGAACTCTTCCGAAAAGAACTGGCAAAGTGTATTCGTTGGGTAGATCCTGCTGACGTTCAAAAATTGCACGATTGGTGTTTTCAAAATTTCAATGATGTGTATCCCGATGTTTTGGAAGAGGAATTTTCCCACATCGCGGCGTAAATAATCCGGGGTATATCTTTAAAAAAATATACCCCTTTTTTTTTACTGCTTTTCTAAATTTTCGCAAGGCAGAGGCTCTCCTTTCTTCGGGAGAAACAAAATAGTCCAATGCTGCTTATCCGTATAAAATATTCCTAACTTTGAACACTAAACTCGAAAAAATGACATTGCTGAATTCTGTTATAAATTGGATAAACTTTAAGCGGAACTATCAGATACAACTGTATCGCGAACATCCTGTTGATATCCAGATGGAAACGCTCTTTAATCTTATTCGTCGTGCACGGGAGACAGAGTGGGGAAAAAAATATGATTTTGACAAAATAAATTCGGCAGAGCAATTTCAGAGAATTGTGCCTTTGCAAACTTATGATGATATTCGTCCGTGGGTTGGTCGTTTGCGCGAGGGTGAAACCGATTTGCTGTGGCCGGGTGAGGTGAGATGGTTTGCCAAATCTTCAGGAACCACAAGCGACAAAAGTAAATTCATTCCCGTTACAAAAGATGCGTTGGAAGATTGTCATCTGCGTGGTCCCAAAGATGTCTTTGCCATTTACATAAAAAACTATCCGGAAACTAAAGTGCTGTATGGTAAGACACTAACGTTAGGGGGAAGTCATAAAATGAATAATTTCAGCAATAACTCCTATTATGGCGATCTTTCGGCAATCATTATTGAAAATGTTCCTTTTTGGACAGATTTTATCCGTATTCCACCGACAGAAATTGCTCTTATAGAAGAATTTGAGGAGAAAATTGAGCGGATAATTGAAACTTCGCTCGATCAGAATGTAACTTCTCTGGCAGGTGTTCCTTCATGGAATCTGGTGCTGCTGAAGCGAATTCTTGAAAAAACGGGAAAAAGCAACATATTGGAAGTGTGGCCCAATATGGAAATATTCACCCACGGGGGGGTGAACTTTGAGCCTTATCGCGAGCAGTTTAAAAAACTCATTCCGTCGGAAGATATGCATTATATGGAGACCTACAACGCATCGGAAGGCTTTTTCGCAATACAGGATGACCCCTCACGTGACGACATGCTGCTGATGCTTGATTACGGGGTCTATTATGAATTTATTCCGATGAAAGAGTTTGGGAAGGACAATCCGCCGGCACTGACACTTAATGAAGTGGAGTTAGGTGAAAATTATGCGATGGTCATTTCCACCAATGCCGGGTTGTGGCGCTATATTATTGGCGACACCGTGAAATTTACTTCCAAATATCCTTTCAAAATTAAAATAACAGGGAGAACAAAGCATTTTATCAATGCTTTTGGCGAGGAGGTAATTATTGACAATGCCGAAGGAGCTTTGCTTAAGGCGTGCCGGGAAACGGGTGCGATTGTAAACGAATACACTGCCGGGCCGGTTTACATTGGAGACACTCAAAAAGGGGCACACCAATGGATTATAGAATTTGAAAAGCTGCCGGATAATGTGGAAGAGTTTGCCACTATTTTGGATAAAAGCCTGCAGGAACTCAACTCCGACTACGAAGCCAAGCGGTATAAAAACCTTACTCTGGAGAGATTACATCTGGTTGTTGCACCGAAGGATACTTTCTATAAATGGATGAAAAAAAGGGGTAAAACCGGAGGGCAGAATAAAATTCCCAGATTGTCAAATGAAAGGAAATATCTTGATGACCTGTTGAAACTTTTACAGGAATAAACCAAAATTTTTTATAGATTCGAAAATTAAATAAAAAGCTATGCATATTGCTGTTGCAGGAAATATTGGAGCAGGAAAAACCACTCTGACAGAGTTGCTTGCAAAACATTACAATTGGACACCTCATTTTGAAGAGGTTGATCAAAATCCCTATCTGAATGATTTTTACAACGACATGCAGCGCTGGTCGTTTAATCTTCAGATCTATTTCCTCAATTCCCGGTTTAAACAAATCATCAATATCAGGGAATCAAAAAAATCTGTGATTCAGGATCGCACAATTTATGAAGATTCTGAAATTTTTGCACCCAATCTGCATAGTATGGGTCTTATGAGTACCCGTGATTTCAATAATTACAAATCGCTTTTTGATCTCATGGTGAGTTTCATTCAGCCTTTGGACCTGCTCATCTACCTACGCGCTTCCGTTCCAACTCTGGTGAATCAGATTCAAAAGAGAGGGCGTGCATTTGAAAGCTCTATCCGGATTGATTATTTGAAACAACTGAATGAACGTTATGAAGAATGGATTACAGGTTATACGAAAGGGAAGATGCTGATTGTCAATGTGGACAAACTTGATTTCACATCCAGACCCGAAGACCTGAGTTCCATAATTGATAAGATAAATGCCGAGATTCACGGATTGTTCTAATTCATCTCATCCACTGTCTTTAAAATTTCAGGCCAAATTTCCCGGGGAATTTTAGCTCCCATCACTTCAACCACTTTCCCGGATAATAGAGAACCTATGCGTCCGCATTTTTCAAGGCTGAAATTGTTGACCAGTCCGTACAGGAATCCTGCGGCATAGTTGTCGCCGGCGCCGGTGGTGTCAACAGCTGTGGCTGGAATGGCGTCAATTTTGATTTTTTCATCTCCCCGCTTCACAAGTGAACCTTCCCTGCCGATTTTCACAACGGCAAGCTCACACATGGATGCAATTTCCTTCAAAGCTTCACCGGGCTTTTTTCCGGTAAATGCCAGTGCCTCCTCTTCGTTGGCAAAAACTATGTTAATTTTTTGGGAGACCAAATATTTCAGAAACTCAAGATTCTCTTCAACAATATTGTAGCTGGATAAATCCACGGCAACTTTCAGCCCGTTGCTGCGTGCCAGGTCAATTGCTGTTTCAATTAAACGATGATCCTGAACCAGATAACCTTCAATGTAGAGTATGGAATATCCAGAAAATATTGCAGGAGTCAACTCCTCCGGCTTCATGTCGGCGGCAGCTCCGAGGTAAGTTGCCATTGTTCGTTCGGAGTCGGGGCTTACCAGCGCCATCACCCTGCCTGTGGGCTTTTGACTCAGCAGCAGGTGAGTCTTAACTTGCTTCTGTTCAAATTCTTCGCGGAAAATTTTTCCCAGTTCATCGGTTCCGATTTTCCCTAAGTATCCGCAGGGTGCACCAAGCGATGCCAGCGAATGTATTGTGTTGGCAGCCGAGCCTCCCGTAGTTGTTTGGCGGCGGACATTTTCGGCTGAACCATAAATTTTTGCCGAAAGTTCATCATCCACAAGGGTCATGCTCCCGCGGGGCAAGCCAAGTTCGGCAAGTATATCGTCGTTTTCGAGTGAGTGAATAACATCTACAAGTGCATTTCCGAAACCGATCACAGCGGGTAATTTGTCAGCGTTTTTCATGAGATTGTTCGTTTATATAGTTTTGAAATATCAAGCATCCGCTGAATGGGAATTTGAGCTTTTTCAATGACCTCCTCGGGTAAAATAATTTCGGGTTGCTCATACTTCATGCACAGATATAATTTCTCTAAGTTGTTCAGCTTCATAAAGGAGCAGTCATTGCATCCACAGGTGGAGTCAATAGCCGGGGCGGGAATGAAAATTTTGCCCGGACGCTCTTTTGTCATCTGGTGGAGAATTCCACTTTCGGTGGCAACAATAAATTTTTCTGTTTTGCTCTCTTTCACATATTTCAGCAGCGAACTTGTTGAACCGATATGATGTGCCAGCAACAGCACCGGCTTTTCACATTCCGGATGAGCAATAAATTCGGCATCCGGATATTTATCCATCAAGCTGATGATTTTTTCAACAGAGAACTGTTCGTGAACCATGCAGGTTCCATCCCACAAAACCATGTTCCGTCCGGTGATGGAGTTGATGTAATTGCCTAAATTTTTATCGGGTGCAAAAATCAGCTTTTCATCCGGTGGAAAACTTTCAACAATTTGTTTGGCATTAGCCGAGGTGCAGACGATATCCGACATTGTTTTCAGCGCAGCCGTTGCATTAACATAGGTGATGACTTTGTGTCCGGGATATTTTGCCTTGAATTTGGCAAATTCTTCGGCGGGCGCTGAAATAGCAAGGGAACATCCCGCTTTAAGGTCGGGGAGAATAACTTTTTTGTGCGGGTTAATAATTTTTGCTGTTTCTGCCATAAAGTGGACACCTACAAAAACAATCATGTCTGCATCAGTTTTTGCTGCTGCCTGTGCCAACCCGAGGCTGTCGCCAACGTAATCTGCAATGTCCTGCAAGGCGCCATCCACATAGAAATGACTGAGAATAACTGCATTCTTCTCTCTCCTGAGTTTGTTAATTTCATCAGCAAGTATAATATCAGTCCGGATTGGCTTGTCGATAAAACCTTTTTCTTCCAGCATGCTGTCTAAAATCGCTTGTTCCATTATCTTTTTAAATATATACGATAAAAGTGCCTGTAAAAATACGAATTCATTTATTGAATTAGGCACTTTGTCAATACACAAAAATATTTTAGAATGGGGTTAAAACCCCGTTACCATAGTATTTCCTTAATCCGTTCACTACCCGCCTGCCGGACGGGCAGGAAGTGAACGGCAATGAAAGAACTCAGATTCAACAATGTTGTGGCTTTATTGCCGTCTGCTTTAGCTGACGGTTTGTGTAAGCCATTGTTGAACTGGGCTTTAGCCACATTATGACTTATGTTGGTTAAACGCCTAATTCAATTCATTTAAAAGAAACCGATTTTTGGANNAAATAAAAACCATCTTTAAGTTGATCTTTTCCGTTATGAGAACTCTTAGTTGTAATAACTGTTAGTGTGTCTCCAACTTTAATGCCTTTGTCATTGTTAATTAAGAAGTTTAGTTTATCATCGCCAGTTGCACCATAACCCGCAAAGAAACCATACAATAACGCCTCAATGTCTCCGTCTTTCAAATAAAGATTACCGTACTTTGGGTTATCAATTTTTGTGATTTCACCAGTTACCATGTAGTAAACTTCATCAGAGTCAGGTTTTGTTAGCACCTCGGCAATAGTAATTGGAGTTACAGGAATAACGCTCTCTAAAACCCCATTTGCTACTTGAGGGCCATTATAATCGCCACGCTTTCCTACAACGGTAACTATATCTCCCACTTTGTATTCTTTTCCATCTAAATTAAGACGATATACGTAGGTTTCTCCAGAGAAGTCACTTATATGTATGTTGTTATTATATTTTGCATCAATTTTAGTGATAACACCTGTCAAACGATATTGAGTGTCGCCAACTTCAGCTGCGATAAACTCTGCAATAGTTGCTTTTATAATCGCTCCTTCCTGAAAAATGGTGGTTTCGGTTGAGTAAGTTTTACCCTCTTTAACTGTGCGGAATTTGATAGTAGTTCCACGGTCGCCACCTGCATTAGGCTCAACCTTGAATTTAACTACCACTTCCTCGCCTGACGATTCGACAGACGAAATGGCTAACCATTCCTCGGCATCTTCCGGGATATCTACCGATACACCCTCTCCTTTGACAGAAAGGTGTGCTGTGAACACTCCACCATTGATTGGAAGCACTTGGTTTTCAACAGAATCAACTTTAATAAGCGATTTCTTGATTTCGATAACCATTACATTCACCATTTGAGGGTCTCCTCTGTAAGAACCTTTTGGTCCTTCAATAGTTACTTCATCTCCAATTTCAAGACCGAGACTTTCGAAGTTCTTTTCTGCACCCTTCTTGTCAAGAGTTCCATAGATATACAAAGTACCCGTTTCATCAGTTAAAAACCAGTTACCATACAGGGTGTTTTCAATATTTGTACAAACACCAGTTATACGGAGGGTTTTACCGTCAGGAGTAGCTTTAGCATCAGCAACAGTAGCTTCGGATATTTTTGCTAAACCTTGAATGATGTTAATTCTTTGAGTTTTGCCTCCACTGTGAAGTAAAACCTCTGCGGTGCGACCATCTATGGCAGATGGGGCAG
>LSQX01021159.1_pt1 | contig 10165 bp, 11 predicted proteins | sample 654561 | NCBI WGS metagenome assembly LSQX01 (sample SAMN04489861, study PRJNA283612) | anaerobic digester metagenome | isolation source: 4 biogas reactors fed with cattle manure at either 37C or 55C with and... | place: Denmark: Kongens Lyngby | collected 2014
GCATCCCCTAGAGTGGCACCTTCCTTCGCGACCGCCGCGGCGAAGGGATACAAATTGACCACCACTAGGTCAATAGGTTGAATGCCTAGAGACTGCAGCTCCTCCATCTGCTCCGGAACATCCCTTCTGGCCAGGATGCCCCCATGGACAGCGGGATGCAGTGTCTTTACCCGGCCGCCGAGAAGCGGGGGGAAGCTGGTCACATCCTGCATGGGAATGACATCGATGCCTACATTCCGTAAAGCAGCAAAGGTACCTCCCGTTGAGATGATCTCCACACCCATGTCCACGAGGCCCTGGGCAAACTCGACTATGCCCTGTTTGTCGGATACGCTGAGCAATGCTCGCTGGATTCGCATGTCCCCATTCTCCTTTCAAGGAAGTTCTCACTTCTGAGCCCATAAGCGGCAAAAACCGCCTGAGCTCCAATGCCCAGGCGGTCGGCTGATCGTCGCTACCCTGCTCCCCGGTGGTCTATCCACCTAAATCCGCCAGTCGCAGGCGACCTTTTTCTAAATTCTAGCTTGCTTATATGGCAGCTGTCAAGACTCCAGTGACTGTCACATTGTGTTTTTTCTCATATTTTTCCCAAACCTGCATCAAACCAAACCGGCCGAAGAGGAATCAGCACTATACACACCGAAATAATGTGTAAAACGTCCCAGTCCTGGCAAAGGAGGCTTGACAATGCCTGTACACAACTCCGTTCTGGAGGAAGTCCAATATCAGGTCAATAAGTACCTCGCAACTCATCCCGATGCCCTTTCCTGTACATGCCAGCGGTGCCGTGATGATGTAGTGGCCTTGGCTGCCAGTCGGCTGCCTACTAGATATACAACAACCTTTACCGGACGGGCCCTCATCGGGTTTGAGCTTCAGTCAAAACAGGCTCAGTTGGATATTCTCCAAGCCATCCTGGCTGCCATTGACAGAGTAAATGAATCGCCCCGCCACGATCCCGACCGGGCGGTGCAGATCTAGTCTCCTCGCTGCTCAAGTTCTTCAATCACTACCCGCTCTTCTCCGTCGGTCTCCATCAATCTAACGCTGATGATCTCCCGCAGAGAGGTGGGTACATTCTTGCCGACATAGTCGGCTCTGATGGGCAGCTCCCTGTGTCCCCGATCCACCAGCACCGCCAGCTGGATCTGCCGGGGCCGGCCATGATGTATTAAGGCGTCCATAGCCGCCCTGGTTGTCCTGCCGGTAAACAGCACATCATCCACCAGGACAATGATCTTCCCGTTGATGTCCACCGGCAGTTTGGTTTCCTCCACCACCGGATGCTCTGCGATGGTGCTCAAGTCATCGCGGTAGAGGGTAATATCCAACTCACCCGCCGGCACAGCCACACCTTCGATCTCTTCAATCCGCTGCACCAGCCGGCGGGAAAGGGGTATTCCCCGTGTACGTATACCAACCAGTACCAGGTCCTTCACACCTTTGTTCCGTTCAAGAATCTCATGGGCGATGCGGGTCAGAGCCCTGGCAATAGCAGTTTTATCCATGATCTGGGCTTTTACCATGGGAGTCACACGAAGCCCCCTTCTTGAGGTTTAAGGTCTTGCCGCCACTGAGGCTTAAGTCGTCAATTCAGGGCAAGTTTACCATTCTATAGGCTAGTTTGTCAACGGACCCTCTGCCTTCGCAGCTTCTCTACGACTTCAGCCATATCATGGGGGAGGGGCGCCGAGAAGGTCAGCGGCTCCCCGGTGCGGGGGTGATCAAACCCCAGGTGATAAGCATGGAGAGCCTGACGGGTCATCCCCAGATGGTTCTGTTTGCCGCCGTATACCTGGTCCCCCACCAGTGGGTGGTGAATATGCGCCAGATGCACCCGGATCTGGTGAGTGCGCCCTGTCTCCAACCGGCACTCCACCAAGGCAGATTGCTCAAAGCGTTCCCGTACCCAGTACCATGTCCGGGCAGGACGGCCCTTACCCACTACAGCCATCTGCTTCCGCTTCACCGGGTGCCTGCCGATGGGCGCGTCGATTACGCCCTGATCCTCACTGAAATTCCCCTTTGCCAAAGCCAGATACCATCGCTGGACAGTCCGCAGTTTTAGTTGGGCTGCCAGGGACTTGTGGGCATAGTCGTTTTTGACCGCCACCAGCACTCCCGAAGTGTCCTTGTCCAATCGATGGACGATACCAGGGCGCAGCTTCCCACCGATCCCCGAAAGGTCCCGGCAGTGGGCCAAGAGGGCATTAACCAGTGTCCCCTGGTAGTTTCCGGCAGCCGGGTGAACCACCATCCCCGGCGGCTTGTTGATGACAATAATATCACGATCCTCATAGAGGATGTCTAATGGGATAGGCTCAGGAGCAACTTCCAGAGGCTCTGGCGCCGGTATCTGTACCAATACAGCATCTCCAGCAGTAATGGAATAGCCGGCTTTGACCTGTCGGCCATTGACCAGTACCGATCCTTGATCTATTAGTCTCCGAAGAAACGAACGGGACCGCCCCTCGATCTTTTCTGTCAAGTACCGATCCAGGCGGATGCCGGCCTCCTGCTCTTCAACCATCAGCTGTATAACTCTCCCCTGCTGCTCCATCTCGCTCCCCCACATGCACCATAGGCTTTGGCAGTCAAATCGAAAGCGGCATCAACTGCCGCTTCTGCTTTTATCTCCACGGATGATCAGCCAGAATATCAAAATGACCCCAGCAACAATGGCCATATCGGCAACATTGAAAACAGGCCAAAATCGAACATCTAGAAAATCGATGACAGAGCCCCAGCGCAGGCGATCGATGAGGTTGCCTACACCACCGGCTAAAGCCAATGTCAGTCCTAGTTTAAGAAGGAAGGGTTGATCAGCAAAGGCCCGCCGATGAAACCAAACCCACCCCAGCACACCGCAGGTTAGAAGTATCAGGAAAGGGGTCCCGTTGGGAAAAAGGCCGAAGGCGGCACCGGGATTCCTGACTAAAGTCAAATAGAGCAAGTGGCCCGGCAAAGCCACCGACTTCCCCGGCGGCAGATAAGCTGCTGCCAGGTGCTTGGTGATCTGATCTGCCAAAAGGACCGCTAGGCCCACTCCCAGGAAGCGCAAATCCCTAAACCCCCAATGCGAGTTGACTCTCCGCCCATATTAACATATCAATGCAGCGGGAACAAGTTAAGGCTCCTTTAGAAAGTCATGGCCGGTCTGCTCTCTAGGCCTGGGATATATCTCGTCCCAGTCGGCAGCCAAACGGTCATCGCTCTCGATTCCTTCTAAGGGAGTCACGATGCCCAGATCGTCATCGGCATTGATATACGCGTCATCAACATCCACTGCACCGGGGATGTCTTGAGGGGTGTTGGCTGTTCCCCAGCGGGCCAGTGCCTGCCAAGTATCTTCAGCATCAAAGCCAACATTATCTTCAGATGTCAACTCAAAGGGAATCACCCGCTCTTCCACCGGGCGCACCCAATCATCCCTCGTGCTCTCCTCGGCATCCTTGCAGGCAAAGCAAAGTACTGCCGCTGGCATTGCCCGGAGGCGGCGCTCATCGATGGGCTGTCCGCAAGCTTGGCAGATGCCGTATTCGCCCCTATCCATCAATTCCAGTGCTGCCTCTGTGTCTTCCAGCAGGCGCTGGGTGTTGTCCCTGAGCCCTAAGTCCTTTGCCCTGTCAAAGGTCTCCTGACCCAAATCCGCCGCGTGCTGGTCATAAGCAGATAGCTCACCTACAGAATCGGTGAGCCGTTCTTCCAGGCCGCTGTTGAGGGAAGCAAGGGTTTTCTCCAGCTCCTCTTTTTCCCACTGAAGCCGCCTCCTCAGCTCACCATAAAAGCCGTCACCCATCAACTAAAGCCTCCTTGCACATTACTCTCGCAAGATATCCCATTACTCCCGCAGGATATCCCATTCTCCACCTGCCGGGCAGCTAGGTTCGTCCAACGGGAGAAGCCGCATCGGGATTCCTCGGCGGCCTTGACCCTTTCCCACTCACACTATGGAAAGCGGCGCAGCTCCCTTTCGACAATGCGGGCTATTTCTGCGATGAAATGACCAATCACCGGGAGGTTTAACGAGGCTGCCTTTCCCAGAAGATAGAGAAAGACAGCACCCACAGCTGTAAACCCAACTGCGATGCCGAATCCCCGGGAGATGCCGGCTAAGAAGTTGAGATACAACAGCCGCTTGGGGTTCTGAAAAAGCGCCACGTACTCCGCGATGCTGGCTTTTTCCAAGGCCTCATTCAGCTGGTTCAGCTTTTTCAACAGTGTCGCAAAGACCTTGTGACTTGCTTCCACCATTTTACTGGACTCCCGCTGCACTGTCCGGCGTTATCAGTATTTAGCCTTCCCCAGCAGAGGGCTAAATCACCTTGATGAGTTCACCACCTTTGGCAGGAGACAGCAAACTGCACCCAGCGCAAGCGGCCTGCTTGCTGATGGGTGCAGTCAAGGATTCTATCAGTTTTCCATCATTCCCATTTAGTTGGCGCTGACATGCTCCGCAACTACCTCATAGCATCGCTGGCACAAACTGGGATGCTCCTCGGCAGTGCCGACAAAGGGAGAATAGCGCCAGCACCGCACACATTTTTCCCCTTTAGGTGCCCGGACCAGTACCCGCAGGCGCCCATCTAGGCCGCTCCAAGCGCCGTCAGGTGCCGCAGCCTGGGGATCAGCGATCTCAACCTCAGAAACGATGAACAGGGCCTCTAGTTCCGGAGTATCGAACTGGCTTAGGATCTGACACAGCTCAGCATCGGGATACAGGGTCACACCGGCATCATTGGAACTACCGATGGCCTTTTCCGTCCTAGCCAGTTCTAAAGCCTTGGCCACCTCCCGGCGAATAGCCATGAACTCTGCCCACTTGTCCTCCGCATTTTCGTCTAGTATACCCTTTTCCACTGTCGGCCAGGTGCTGAAGTGAACACTGGGTACGTCCCGCAGCTCTTCCGGCAGGTGCTCCCAGGCTTCCTCCGCTGTGTGCACCAGTATCGGTGCAATCAACCGCACCAAGCCAGCCAGGATTTCGCAGATGACGGTCTGCGCAGCCCGCCGGCTGAGGGAATCGGGAGCATCGCAGTACAGCCGATCCTTAATTATATCAAGATAGAAGCTGCCCAAATCCACGGTACAGAAATTGTGCACTCCATGGTACACTGTGTGGAACTCGTAATCGCCGTACGCCTTGATAACCCTCTCTGTCAAGCGATAGAACTGGGCAAGGATGTATCGGTCAACTTCCGGCAGCTTCTCCCTGGGCACCCGGTCTGAACCAGGCTGGAAATCCGCGAGGTTGCCCAGCATGAAGCGGATGGTATTGCGAATCCGCCTGTACACATCGGACATCTGTTCCAGAATCTTTGGCGACACCCGGATATCTCCCCGGTAATCTGCAGAGGCAGCCCATAACCGCAGAACATCGGCGCCGTAACGGTCGATAATTTCCTCAGGCGCCACCGTATTGCCCACGGACTTGGACATTTTGCGCCCCTCGGCATCCACTATAAAGCCGTGGGTCAGTACCGCTTTATACGGGGCGATACCCCGCACAGCTACTGACGTCAACAGCGAAGACTGAAACCATCCCCGGTGCTGGTCGCTGCCTTCCAGGTACAGGTCAGCAGGCCACTGGAGTCCATCCCGCTGCTCCAGAACAGCCATGTGGCTCGAGCCTGAGTCAAACCAGACGTCCATGGTGTCTTTCTCTTTGACAAAGGCTTGATTGCCGCAGGCCCCGCAGCTGGTGCCCGGCGGAAGTATATCCTCAGCCTCATGGGTAAACCAAGCATTGGAGCCTTCCCGCCGGAAGAGATCGGCCACTCGACCAATGGTCTCTTCGTTGGCCAAAGGTTCACCGCAGGCGTTGCAGTAAAAGATGGGAATCGGAACCCCCCACAGGCGCTGCCGGGAGATACACCAGTCATTTCTCTCCCTCACCATATTACTGATGCGGTCGATCCCCCACTTGGGAATCCACTGCACGTTCTCGATGGCTTCCAGGGCTTGTTTCCGGAAACCTTCAATGGAGACAAACCACTGTTCTGTTGCCCGGAAGATGATGGGACTCTTGCACCTCCAGCAGTGGGGATAGGGATGCTCCACTTTGGAATGGTGGAGAAGCAGATCCACTGCCTTCAAGTCTGATATGATGACATGATTGGCATCATCAAGCTTCATGCCCGCGTACTTGCCGGCCGCTTCTGTAAACCGGCCCTGGTTGTCGACAGGTGCAAAGACGGGCAGCCCATACTTGACTCCCACCGAATAGTCCTCCAGACCGTGACCCGGTGCTGTGTGAACACATCCAGACCCCTGCTCTAGAGTAACATGGTCAGCCAGGATCACTAGCGACGTCTTATCTCTGAAGGGATGGCGGCACAAGACCCCCTCCAGTTCTTGACCTGACCAGCGCTGCAGTATTTCCACCTGCTTCAGATCCACTTCCTCAGCTACGGCGTCTACCAATTCTTCAGCCATGATCATCCTGCCGGCTTCGGTATCCACCAGGGCATACACCAGCTGTGGGTGCAAGGCAATGGCTTCATTGGCAGGCAGGGTCCAAGGCGTCGTCGTCCAGATCAGCATATACACCGGCTCATCAGTGGGAATCTTGCCTTGGCCGTTGGCCACCGGAAACTTGACATAAATGGCATGGGATGTCTGATCCTTATACTCCACCTCCGCCTCTGCAAGGGATGATTCACACTCCGCACACCAGTAAACCGGCTTTAATCCCCGGTAGATGTACCCCTTATTTACCATGGCACCGAAGATCTCCACCTGCTTGGCTTCATATTCCGGTGCTAAAGTCACATAGGGAGCATCCCACTCACCCCAGATACCCAACCTCTTGAACTCGGTTCTCTGCACATCCAGCCAGTGCAGCGCGAACTCCTTGCACTTCTGCCGAAACTCAACCGGTGAGAGGGCATGGCGATCTACACCCAGCTGCCGTACCAAGGCATGCTCAATGGGCAGCCCATGGACATCCCAACCGGGAACATAGGGACAGTCAAATCCGCTCATCGAGCGGGATCTCACCACAATATCCTTCAGTACTTTATTCACCGCGGTGCCCAAGTGGATGTGGCCGTTGGCATAAGGCGGCCCATCGTGGAGAATATACTTGGGATGCCCCTCACGCCTTCCCCGCAGCTGACTGTAATAGTCCTCATTGCGCCACTTCTCTTGGAGCACCGGTTCCCTCTTCGGCAGGTTGCCCCGCATGGGAAATTCAGTCTTTGGTAATTGAACCGTATCCTGGTACTTCATAATGGAACCTCCTAATGGCACGCTCCTCGCTTGCCATACTGCTCTTCTTCGGCTGCACCCCGGAACAGCAAAAATCCTCTCACCCCATAGGGACGAGAGGACCCGCGGTACCACCCCAATTGGCCCAGGCCGCCTCAGGCGGGCCTGCGCCCAGCTCTCCATGCAGTAACGGGCATGTACCGGCCTAGGTTAATCAGCCCATAGGCGGGGCCTTTCACCCGGCAGCTCCGGGGTGATCTTTGGCAAAAACCAGTGGGACCGGGCTCTCACCTATCCCGGCTCTCTGGACCCACTCCCGGTTTTCCTACTTTCCCCTTCACAGCCTTTGCACTCAATTAAATTACATTATACGGCAAGTAACAGGCAACGTCAACTGGTTCCGCTGACGAAAGCTATTGGGCTGCCTCGTCCTCCAAAGGCGGATCCTCTGGAGCTGCCTCGCTGGAACCGGAGACACTGGAAGTCTCTTCCGGAGGCTCTTCCGGCATGAGCCGTACCTGATCTAAGATCTGCAGCAGCTGCATCTCCAGCTGCCGTCTTACCCGGGCACGAAAGGCAAGGGCCTCTCTAGCCTGCTGGATTTCATCGGCCACCTCCCGCCGGGCACTATCCAAGATGCGGGCCGCTTCCCGCTTGGCATCATCGATGATCCGAGCGGCGGTCTGCTCCGCTGCTTCCTTTAGCTCCCTTGATGACTGCCGTACATACTCCAGGGTCTCCTGCAGCGTCCCTTCAACGCCGTTGTAGCGGCTGGCCTGGTTCTTGAGCTCTTCTAACTCCTCTTCCAGCAGCTGTTTTTGCTTATACAGCTCCTCATACTCTATGACTACCTTGGAGACAAACTCATCCACTTGCTCCTTATCATATCCCCGGAAAACTTGTTTAAACTCCAGGTTATGAAGATCGATCGGCCGTAACACTGACCCACCCCCTCAGATATATCGCCTCAAGAGAAGACTAATGCGGCCCTTGCGCGTTAAGCCCAGCTGCTCTGCTACCTCTAAGCGTCCCTTCCCCCGGATGGAAATCACATCCCCTATCTCGATGCTCCGGGCTGGGTTCTCAACGGGCTTCCAATTCACCCTCACCTTTCCACCCTTGATGTCCCTCACCATCTGGCTGCGGGATGTACCAAATCCCGCTCCTGCCACCGCATCCAGCCGCAGGGAAGCAACTGTAGCCCTAATCTCTTTGACCTGCTGTGAAGCCGCTTCCAGCTGTTCGAGATCGATTTCTGCTACATAGACGGGCACCCTCTGCACTGCCTGCAGGTTGTGAACCACTGCTGGCACGATCTCCGGTGTCATCACCACTTGAGCACCTTGCCCCGTCAGGATGATATCACCGATCTTGTCCCGCCTGATCCCGCACCCCAAGACTGCTCCCAAGACATCTCGATGACCTACTTGGGAGAATTCCCCTGCCCCATCAATATTGACGGCTGCCAAAGGCATCTCTACCCGTTCCCTGGGGTAATAATCAGGGAAGACTGCCAGCCGCTGCCGCTCTGCTCCTCGGTAGCCCCCACTGAAGTAGTAGGCTAGAGAGCCCACTCCCCTGACAATACCGACGGCAATCTCCTGCCCCCGGGGATCGAGAAAATCGCTGTATGCCGGCTCATTCTCAGTATAGGCCCGGGCAGCAATGTCTAGAATCCGGCCGCCTGCCTCCCTTTCTTCGCCTTCCAAATGGCTCAAAAAACGCTCCTTATTGAATATCGCCACGAGTCTGCTCACACCTTAGAGACTAATCAACAGCCGCACCAAGAACCTTCGGACAAAGTCCAGCACCAGAAACACTACAATTGGCGAAAAATCAATACCCCCGATGGCCGGCAAAAGCTGCCGGAAAGGTGCCAATACCGGTTCTGTCACCTTGTAGACAAACCGCACCATGGGATTGTAGTAATCAACCTCCGGCAGCCAGGACATGATGATCCTGGCAAGGACAATCCATCGATAAATCATAAAGGCAGTGTTAACCAGCCGTATAAGCCAATACAAAGGTCTCCTCCATCCTATTGACCGTCCCGAAGTTCTTTGGACCGAGCTGCAGCCTCCAGGACAGCCTCAATCAAGGCCCCCCTGATGCTGCTCTTTTCAAGCCTTGTCAACGCGGCCGCAGTGGTGCCTGCCGGTGAAGTGACCATGTTTCTTAAAATCGCAGGATGCTGACCTGTTTCCACCGCCATGGCTGCTGCACCTAGAACAGTCTGAACTGCCAAACCCCGGGCATCCTCACGGCTGAGGCCGGAGGCTACGCCTCCATCAATTAGGGCCTCCAGGAACAGGTACACATACGCCGGCCCGCTGCCAGAAAGGCCGGTAACCGCATCCATCTGAGCCTCTGGCAGTACCCAGACTCTGCCGGTCTGCTGGAAAATCTCAATGGCAGTCTCAAGCTGGCCCGGGCTCACCTGAGCATTGGGGCTAAGTACAACCGCCCCCTGTCCAATGAGGCATGGGGTGTTGGGCATTGCACGGATCAACGGCTGGGCATCGCCTGTACCTCGCGCTAAAGCAGCCAAAGACACGCCGGCGGCCAGGGAAATCAAGAGATGCTTTGGAGTCAGCTTATCCTTCAGCTCTCGCAGGGCCTCCGATACCTGGCTGGGTTTGACAGCTACAATGATCGTATCCGAGACTGCCGGCAAATCTGCGGCCGGCGCCCGGCTGGTGCCCAGTTCTCCAGCCAGCCGCTCCAGATGCTCTTCCCGCTTGTCCGCGAGGGTAATGGCCTGAGGGGCAATCATCCCTGAGGCGGCCAGCCGGCGGGCCAGTGCACCGCCCATCGCCCCTACACCTATGATCCCTAAGCCATCCACTCAAAGAAGCCTCCTCCAGCTGGTGCCGCTACACATGGGTAACACTGCCGGTCACCCATGACATCTTCTTCTCCCGCACGTCTATGGAAGGATCCACTTCTACTAGAATAT
>LSQX01353060.1_pt2 | contig 10165 bp, 4 predicted proteins | sample 654561 | NCBI WGS metagenome assembly LSQX01 (sample SAMN04489861, study PRJNA283612) | anaerobic digester metagenome | isolation source: 4 biogas reactors fed with cattle manure at either 37C or 55C with and... | place: Denmark: Kongens Lyngby | collected 2014
GACGGAAGTTCTAGATATGGCAGATTGAAATGCTTAATCCTTTCACGTAGCGTATCGAGCAGATCATCAAGAAACTCCCGCATTTCAATATCTTCAGGTGAAGCTGCTTTTAGCCATGCTTTTTTCTCTCTTGAGATATCGTCCGGACGGAGCAAATGAACTGGGATAAATCCTCTTTCCCAACATTCTTTGGCTTGATTGATCCACATTGGATATCTATTGCCTTTTTTCTCATATATTGCTTGAGATACTACATCAATCTCGTTAGAATTCAGATAATCAGAAGGATTGACATTGAAATCAATGGTCGATTTGTCTATCGAAACGAGAAAGGTTCTGGTATCGTACAGATTATAAAGGCTCTTCCACATTGCTGTTAATCGTTGTTGCCCGTCCAACAACTGTTCAGTCACGTTTCTTCCACCTTGCGGAGTTCCCGCCAAATATTTACTCTTAAACTGCTCAGGCCCGTCAACCTTTAAAATGAGAGCAGCTCCTGTCGGTAAACCGCTTAACATAGATCGTAGTAAGTTAGATATTTCGTTGTGAGTCCATGCTTCAAATCGCTGGAATCTTGGTAAGGTTAACTGTCCTAATTTGATTAGGCTGAACCAGTCATATAAGGGTCTGTTGTATGCTTGCACTGTCTCTCCTCTCTAAATAGTATTTTTATAGTGCCATAAACATCTATCTTTGTCAAATCAATAAAGCAATACCTATCATGTACTACATAAGTGTTCGCCAGTGAACAAAATAATCGTAACTTTCCCAGTATTTTTTTAGCTGGGCATAACCACGAGTTTTTGGGTGTTCTTTGAAGCTCCAGAACTCTTCTGGATATTTTCTCAGATTTTCTAAAGCCCTATCAAACACACCATACGATCTAATTTCAATATCGTTTTTTTTGTTGAAATGAGACCTCCATTTAGCCGCAGAAGAAACTTTCCACGATTCTGCTGTTCCTGCGACCAAGACGAATCTGAATCTGGAAACGGCTCCAAATATCCTCCTTTTTTCGTGAGGATTCTCATCAAAGTATCTTTGCCAAGACCTAACCTGCTCAATGCCTTGGTTGAGTTTAGCCGTTGGCTGATCTTTTTTTGTAAAAAGCTGAATACAAGGTTTCTCTATTTCCACAAGAACCCATTCAGGACCATCGGAATTATCGTTAAGCCATGCAAAGTCACATCTCAGCCTGGTACCAAAGTTTACTTCACGGAATATCGGTTGGATACCATATTTCCTACTAAACAACTCATAAAACAGAAATGTATTAGATTTCAGTAATTTTAGAATTTTTTGTTCTGAGTTCTCTTTATATGCTTGTTTTAGTGTTAGTTCTACATAGGGTAAATTCCAAGGCATTTCTTACACCTCTTCTAAAACTTGATTACGCAGATAATTTACGTAGATAAGGTCATTAAAGCCATGCTCATAAGGAATCCACTCTGCAACAGAGACAGGTTTTTCTGTTTTGCCGATTTGGGCATTATGATAGTCTTTCAGGTAACCAGTTAATGGCTTTCGTGTAACCTTGTAATTATGAAGTATGGTTTCCAAGTAAGGAATATCAATAAGACAATAATTGAACGAGTTACATTTTTCGGAAAGATCTGGGTCAAGCTTAGCTATTTCTCCGTGAATCAAGCTAGGCATTAGAACTCCAAAGTCTTTTTGCACAAAAATAATCGTTGTTTTGTCCATCTTGCATTTAGATATGATATCACCGTATTTTGAATAGCCTCCAACGCATGAAAATAATTCATCAATCTTAGTAATTGTTTTATTTAAAACATCATATACTCGTTCAACATATTCTTGAGCTTGTAATGAAGCTGGATCATCTCGAATAACATTTGAGGTTCTTGTGCCTTTAACCTCTATAACAAAGACATGTAAATCAATTCTATCGATAACCACGTAATCGGGACCTTTAACTTCTGAACCACTACGCTGATAAGCAAACTCTGGGATAATAATGAATCGATCCGGCTCTAATGTGAACTCTAACAATTCTCCGACATAAAGTTCATAAATAATTCCCATAGTGTTCCTAATGTTAGCATTTTGTTCACTATCAAGATACTCATTGAACCTGATTGGAAACTCTCTAAGGCAAGTAAACAGATCATAGAAGTTTGGAATTATCCTCTCATTAGCAACCTGCACAAGTGGGCGCTTGAGTAATGGGCTTTCATAGCGATAGCTCGAGGTTTGTAATTCAGGAATGACCGACTGAGCCATTTGATGGTGCTTAGAATAGTTGTGCCTGAAATCATATAATGATTGAGTGAGCAAATTCATTAGTTTTTCTAACTCGTGATGTGATTCAAGGAATGCCAAAAGCTGAGACATATCGCGCAGAAGTGTAGCTGAAGATAATCGTTGCTGGAGAATTGAATCAATGATTTGAATTGTTGCGGCGCAATATTGAGCCTGCGTGTTGCAGGTTTTCAGCATTGAATAGAATTGACCATCTTTATAGATATAGAGTAGATTATCTGTAAGAACCATAATCACTAAACAAACACTTAAAATATTTGATCCCAATAGATTGTTTAGGGTTGTTTTCACATCAATCGAGTCGGGGAATCTATCCTGAATTTCAGTTTTATTTTTTAATTCGGTTATATTGAGAAGATAGTTCAGTCTTAACCAATTACATGGTAGACTGTGGTCCGGGATTTGAGCAAATTGATGGTTTGTTTGGTGTATGATTGCATTGCGGACAATCTCATTAATTTCAGATTGATCAGGATCTGGATATTGATCAAAAAAACCGGCTTCTTCGTCTTCAAGTGCAGTTCTTGCTCTTTCGTACATTGAAACCATGTTTAGAGCATTAAGGTTAATCTTTGCAAGCTCTGTAATGTCACTAAAGGCAACAGCCTTGAGCATAACATCAAGAACCCTGAAACTGATATATGGGAAAGGTGTCCTGTTCTCATCCAACAATGTCCTACAAAAGCTTATATAGCTCATGATAGAGATCGGACATAAAACATCTAATGCCTTTAAAATTACCTTTTTATCAGATTCTATTTCGTTATTCATATTGTTTTTCTTCGATTGATTAACACTTCCTTTCGTTACATCACTCAAACTCACTCAAATCAAACTTGAGCGTATTACTATTCTCTCTGATTGTGCGCTGGGTAGCATCATCAAAGCCTTCCAGACTATCTGCTATTATTTCGATTTTGACGGTTGCTGATACTGTAGGTTTTTTGATCAGATGCATCACGATCTCGTCGATGATGGTGGCAAAATCAGCTTTAGCCCTTGTTGCATCAAGCTCTTTGCGCCCGTAATAATGCAGTTTATCCTTTCTTTGTGGCGGTATTATAGGAGCACTCATATCAGGCTGATCATAAGCACCTGCTGTTCCGACGCCACCAAGCCCAGAGTCTGGGTCTGTCCCAACACCATGGTCTTCTCCGCCATAGCTTTCGCCAACTACCTTATGTTTATACTCTTCAGCGACCATAGGATCAATCAAAAGCAGAGAGCTATCATAGACAGGAGGGGCTGAATCAGCAAAAGTGAATCCAACATACTGCTCATTTTCATAGCCATACGCAAAACCAAAGAAGTCCCGGCTTGGCGCTCCCGCACTTATTGCATTCTGGAAAACGCTGTTACTGCTCAGGCGAGGCATATAGAGATAGCAACTCATACCATGCCAAGCATCCTGTGCTTTCACATGCTGAACATCATCTTTCCAATACCATTTCTTAAGCAGGTTTTTGAGATGAATGGGAGCCCACTGCGTGATGAGGTGCTCGTTTTCAGTGAGAACCTTCTCAATTTCAGCCGTCAGATTCTGAGCCGCAGAATTGATTGATAAGGCTTCAAATCTATCGCCCGGCACCCTATCCTGATCAGGAATCAGTAGCCATCTATAGGTCTCACGGATCAGGTGCTTCATGGTCTTTTCAGCATCTTCTTTTCCGACTTTTGCCTGTCTGGTCTGATATTGATCGAGATTAAGCATTTGAATGTCTTTTATGATTGAATCCCAAGCCAATAGAGTCAGGATTTGATCTTTGAGTTTTCCCTGAGACTCGCCATCGGCTGCCAAGAAGATCAAACGATTCTGTTTAAGTCTTGGTTGGTCTCCACGATGTGTCAGAATGTATTTGGCTCCTTCATAGCCGTTTACTCCTCCAATTGCGAAGCTTCCGCCTGTGCGCAAGTAATAGGCCTCAGGTGGCAGCACCACTAAGCGGAGACTATAATCATCTGGGATGTCCTCACTTCTTGTGAATATATGTAGAGCTTCAAACACTCCGCTATCTATGGCTTTTTGCAATTGATCTTTGATCACCGGGATCACGTCATCCCTTTCCACAAAACGCCGCTTGCGCTCCTCCATCTCCCGTCTGAGGTTGGGTCTGGTATCAAACCAGAATTGCTTCTTTTCTGCATTACTCAAATAGTGCAACTTATCAACCAACCTATTCATAGCATCACTGAACAGCCCGATCACCTGACCCGGCACCACACAACCCAAGAGGATACGCTTAAAATCTATGCCTCTGGATGTTTTTGTCGATTGCAAAGAAACTGCATGGGGTGCGCTACCGAGGAAGATAGTACGGGTGAGCTTTCTGCAAGCCTGAACTTGCCCAAACCTAGCTTCAGCATTCTCGATCTGATGCGGTTCAGACCTCGAGCCGTCCACATCCCTCTCCATCACAGGATCCCAGCCTTGAGGCAGATAATAGACCACTTCACTGCGCACATCAGCGTCATAAAGGGGCAGATTGCCCGGCATGATCAAGGGTTCTTTGTTGTTATCTGTCCAAAGTTTATGGATCACCTTAGCCATCAGTTTTAATACACCTCTGGTCCTTTGGAAGCTTTCCAGGCTTGACCAGTCTTCATAGAGTCGGTCAAAGACCTCAGGATGAATGGGATAGGCTTGCAACATTCTTTGATAATAACCCGTTTCCTGAGTTTCGTCGGGGAAGCTGTCTTTTTGTTCGAGGTAAAAATCTGTGAATTCTCGACAGGTATCCTCCATTGCCTTTCTATCTGTTATTTCCTTGAAGAGTCTGCGCTTGACAATTTCAAAGGCTTCCTCAGTCGCCACTGGCGTCCAAATGGCCTGCAATCTGCCAAAGTAACTTTTCAGGGCTGCCAAGGCATTGATCCCCAATTGGCTGCCGGCTTCTTTTTCAGATTCTGGCAAGGAAGCGAGCATGATCGCGTTTGGCACCACTTTTACCGATTCCATTAGGGCTTGGATGAAGGAGAGGTTAGAATCATAGCTGCCGCCGGGCAGACTTTTACCTGGCTCAAATTGCCTTATATATGCCACCAGTTCATCGATCAAGATCACGCAAGGCGCATATTTTTGGATTAAGGGTATCAATATCTCTTTGCCCGGAGATGTGCCATTAATATCTGATTGTTTGACCATCTCATAAGCTTCCACTCCACCAAGCTGCCATGCGAGTTCGCCCCACAAAGTGTTTACGCTAATATTGCCGCGTTTTTTTACCTCACCGGGTGCAAGTTGATTGCCATCTATCACCACAGTATTCGCTTTCGGCAGTTCCGTTACTCCCACGGTATCAAGGATCGGCGGGATTCCCTGCAATTCAGACGCTGCTGCTTCACCTTTGGCAAGATGATACACTGCCATCATTGTATGGGTTTTGCCACCACCAAAGGCGGTTTGCAATTGGATCACCGGCTCACCGCCCTTGCCGCTCAATCTCTGGATCACAGAGCTCAGCAACAATCTCATGCCTTCGGTTATGTAGGTTCTTTGATAAAATAGTGCTGGGTTTTGATATTCTTCACTGGCTTTCCCAAGGTGAACCTGGGATAGGTCTGCGGCAAATTCTGATTGTTTAAAAGTTCCTCTCAGGACGTCCTGATGCGGAATTGCGATGTCTCTCCATGCTTTTATCATAATATCTCCAAATCAAATCTTTGATCTTAATATATATACTGTGTTGGGGTCGTTAGGACTGGAAGCTATTCTGGTGATGATGTTTTCCTCAACTAATCTCCTAAGCCTCATCCGGGCTCCCCTTTCGCTCATTCCCCAGAGTTCTGCTGCTTTACTCGAACTGATTTCATTATGGATTTGCAGATATTCCACGAGTTTCAATTCCCATATCCTTTGGGATGCTTGTGGAGCGGAGCCGGAATATAGAGTTATTCTGAAACTTGTCCCAAATTCCTCAAATCTTGGTTCCGGCAGATTGGCAAGATGACAGGCTTCCTTGATCCTGGAGATTCCTGTACCCCATTGCTCAATCAATCTCAACTCATGAAAAACTCTACCTATAACTCTATTTCTTAGTTTAGAGATTCCAGAGAAAATGTGTTCCATGCTTACGCCAAAAGGCAAACAGCCGGGATTGCTAATCTCAATTCTATCATCATATATTCCCACCCTGATGTTCATCCCCTTGATTGAATAATCAGTATGAACGATGGCATTGATAACAGCTTCTCGCAGGGCAATCTCTGGGTATTCTGGGGTTACTGTGTGTGAAGTAGCACCAATCTTCAAACCTTGCCTTGTATGCCTGCGAATAAATGCGATTACTTCATCAACGGCACTGATCAAGCCTGAGCCGATTTCGAGATTATCGAGAAATTCCGAGCTACTCGCCCCCTTGAATCTGGCACATTTGATCTTGGCATCAGGCAGGATATTTTCTTTATTAGCTCCAAAAAGCAAGATTCCACCAATACTCGGCACCACCTTGCCACCGGCATTTTGCAGAGTTCCTAAGTTTATAAGCTTATTTATATCAATGCTTTTAGACTGCTTCGCAAAAAGCTCGGAAGCTACTCGGAAGTCTATTTCTTCCGAGCTCATTCCCAAAAGAGGAGTTTCGTCAAAACACAAGTTTTGAGCTTGGCGCTTTAGTTCTTCAAGCATCTCTGGGTCTGCTGCACGATTAGAAGATCCCAAGCGAATAAAAGTGCCACGCTCCAAACCCATGGACTTACGGTAATAGGGTCCGTTCAGATGAGGAACATTAATCAATAACAAGGATAATCCTTTATGGCTTAACACATTGATATCCGGAATCAATTGTGGGCTTATCATATCTGAAAATGCATTACACAACCTGGATTCAGCACGAGTAGGATCTTCCACGCCAACAAGTTCTTTGCTGCTGTCACGAAGCCCTATCAGAATCTGACCACCTGCTGTATTGGCAAAAGCAATCACCGTCCTTACTATCGGCTCCAAGGAACTACAATCAAGCTTGAATTCCAGCGTTTTCCCTTCCACCCTGGCAAGTAACTCTTTTATAGCCTGCATAATATCACCTCAACCTTAGAATTCAACTTCAATTTGATCGCCTTGCCTGTCTGCCCGGGCTTGTTTTTCGATGGAGAGCCAAGCAGTGACCAGATCATTGTAGGGTCGGGCATCTTCTGCCCAGCCCTTGCGTTCGCAGGTGGTATAGAGCAGGAAGGCAAGCTGACGAGCTGTTTCAGATATTTGGGGGATGGCTTTCACGATCTCAGCAGCAGCGGATTCTCCTTTGCTCTGATGCAGACGGATGAGATGGTGCAGCACTTCCCAAACCGGCATCCTGCTTTCCTTGGCAGGGTTCCATGTTTCGGGATACTCACTTGGCTTTAGAAGATTTACCTTGCCACTTGCGGCAGCCAGAACCCCGCTATCTCTAACGCCTTCAACGGATACGCCCTTCGCCCTGGCAAGCACATCTGCTTCGCCATAAACACCCTCTTTCCAGCCATATTCGCTGAACCAAGCAAGACAGAAACGGGTACCGCTGTCCCAATCTCCCTCTAATTCTTTAAAATAGTCGTCAATGGCTTTGTTGATCAAAATAAGTGCGGCATGAACTGACATTGGACTACCGTCTGACTCCAGAATTGCTTCGTATTTGGAAAAGACCGCCATGCCGGGTCCGATAGCAGCTTGGGCCAAATCGACTGGGGCTATGGGGCTACTAGATTCGCTTCCATTAATCATAGTATCAATTTCACCAGGAAAAGTTAATGCCAATTCTCTTATAAAGTCTTTTCTGCTGATGGTACGAGTATCTAATAGTCTTTTCCGACAAATTAATATAATACTTGAAGCAAGTGCATTTGCACCAATACCTACAGAACGCACCTCTCTTTCTGTGCTCATTGGCCATGTTCCAGTGATAGATAACCCAGAGTCCAAAATTGCTTGTAGAAATGTCTGCCAGCCATTTGAAGACACCTCTTCTCCTTTTATTTCTGACTGTTTGAAGGCATAGTAAATGCTAATTGGGTATGCAGAAACAGATTGAGATGAGACTTGATAAATTGCTTTTTTCATTCCATCAAGGAAAAATCCTTCAGCATGTTTTTTTGATTCATGCCGGTATGGTGATGCGACCAATTCCTCTTCTTTGGGCGTTGATAAAGTCGATCCTAAATCAATAAAGATTGAACTGATAATTCGTCGTTGTATGACATAAAAGAAATCAGATAAATCTGCATACATAATGTTATCATAATACGGAGGATCGAATGACACTATTTTTTGGCACGATATACTTTGGGTTGAAGCATTTGCCTGAATAGCATGACCTATGGAACCACAAGGCAGGGTTTGGAGCGCAGAACAAACCCAATCAACCATTGACATCCAGTTCCCACTTGATGAAGAAAGCGGATTTACTTCAGCAAAATCCCAAACCATGGCTAAAGCTTGTCGACCAAAGGAGCTTCTTAGCGTTTCCCTCATGGGAATCCAAGTTACCAGTGAAGATGAGTAGTCAGTCAACTTATCTAACACAAAAGTTAAGTATAACTGTATAGCACTAGCTAACGACGTTTTATCAGGCGATGTTTGAGTGCCAGAAGTGGAATTCGTAATAGCTATTGTTTCTGGAAACTTTATTAGAATATTTGAAAATTCGCAAATAGAATTCATTTGCCTTTTGCTAAATAAACTTCCATATGTGTTCATACCGTATAGAGGAACTTGATCTGCGCTTTTACCAACTAATTCTTGTTCTGGTCTCCATTCTGGGACTGCAGATTTAGCAAGCAATTCCTGATGTTCATCTGGCGACAAATAAACACGTGAGTTTTTCCCTTCACATATAATAGCCATCATCTTTGCCCCCAATCTCCCTGCTTGTCCCTCAGATTTAATGTATTTCCCATCGATTGGAGTATTTGAGAGCAAGCAAGTGAAGTTTGAAGACCTTCCTGCAGCTTTCGTACCTTTCTTGATAGCTTCGATATTATCCGGAGCACCAACTCGAACTTTGAACTCGTATTTGTCTCCATCTATTATGGGTTCAATCCAAGCTTCTTTCCCCTTTTTGCTTGATAATAGGAAAGTAGATGTAAGCGGCACATCCACATGTGAGTAGAGCGGATTGGGGCTTTTGACTGTCCTTGCCCAGATATAGGCTATTACGGTAAGTTTCTTGCCCTTATATTGCTCAAGATCAGGTCTTTCATTTACCATTTCCTTGCTAATCTCAATGGGCGGATAGAGGTGTCCGATGCGCTTGAAGGCTTCTTCTCTCACCCAATGTCCCCAACGACGCACATCCTCAGCCAGACCGGTAAGCCCCGGCCAAGTATAGTTTGTGATAGTCGTTTGCTTTTCTCTTTCTGGAATGGGGCCTATAGGCCTATGTCCCACAAACTTGGGTGGGATTTCGATCATGGCTTTGTTGATGAGCACAGCCACCGGATTCAGGTCACTTGCCCATGCTTCCAAACCCAATCTCTGAGCTTCCAATGGGATTGAACCACCTCCGGCAAAGGGGTCGTGAAAGGCGGGTAGTTTTTCAGGATTGAAGAGCTCCGCAGCTTGGGGATGGTCTTTATTCAGTTCGCAGGTCACCTTCCAGCTTTTACGGATCTCTGCCCGGGCTTTTTCCAATACATGCTCATTATTGGTGTTTTCCCATATTACCAGATCACGGATAATCTCAAAGAGTTCTTCTCGCTTGCGGTTTGCATCAGCCTTGCGCTTATAGCCGATTTTTAGTTCCTCATCCCAACCGGGATCGTTCACCATCTGGGCAAAAAGCACTGCCCGAGCTGCTGCCAAAGGGCGTCTTGCCCAATACAGATGCAGGGTAGAGGGGTGACCGTGGCGGATGGATTTTTCCCGCACGCATGCCTCATTTATCTCTTTTAGTGGCAGCGCCACTTCGAT
>LSQX01135717.1_pt1 | contig 10164 bp, 5 predicted proteins | sample 654561 | NCBI WGS metagenome assembly LSQX01 (sample SAMN04489861, study PRJNA283612) | anaerobic digester metagenome | isolation source: 4 biogas reactors fed with cattle manure at either 37C or 55C with and... | place: Denmark: Kongens Lyngby | collected 2014
GACTCCGGCGATCGCCTGGAAGAGAATCGGCACGCGAGAGCGAATGCTCGAATTCGGCAAGCTGATGAACGAGGCGAAGGAGGCGGCGCAGACCGACCTGGAAAAGACGCGCGTGGGGCTGTTCGAGACCAGCGTCTGGAACCGGATGAAGAAGGCGAGCATGGAAACGGTGGGCGGGACGTTTGAACAGATCGACTGAAGAAGAATTGCAGATGCTGGCTGCGGCCGACGACCTGGCCACAACGCTCGCCCGCGAAATCGCGGCTCACTCAGGGTCCCTTCGTGGATGGCTGACGCAACATCACGAGCTCGTCGTCAAGACCGTGGCGGAAGAGATCAACCTGCCGCGAGGTCGCCAACAGGCTCTCCGCGCGAATCGGTCTCAAGCGAAACGGAAACAGGCCAGGACCGTCGATCAAGTCCCGTAGCGGCGCCGTCACACTGGCCCTCGCGTGCAAAGAAGCCTCGACAAGCCAAGAGATCAATGACAGATCATCAACCGGCAGGGCTGACGGCGCGCCATACAGACCCTGCGATTCGGCCTCGTTCAATACTCCCCAGTCCACGTAGGACCGCAGCACGTAACGGACTCGGCGTGACACGGTCTCCCGCTCGCCATACTGCTCTCGCACGCGACGTTGCACCTGCGCAGCGGCAACAGATCCCTGCAACCGCAAGAGGCGGCCCACCTGTGCTGCGACACTCGCCCAGAAGGGATACACCGCCATGATCATCCCCCAATGGACAGCGATCCGCTCCTTCTCGGGAAGACGTTTCAGCAAGCCAATGCCTTCGCGACGCAGTGGCTCCAAGTCAGGCGGCGCTTTGGCCCACACATGAAGCAGCACGGTGATCGATTTGTCAATTGACCCGCGAACCACAGATTTATCAGGCCGGAAATGCTCACTCAAATCCGTCTTCAGAATCCTCCCAATGGTCGCCGCGTCGTTATCAGCAAGGCATAGAGACGCTGTCTTCTCCAGCCATTTCAGCCTGACGAGACGATCTATCCCAATCTGAGTGAGTCGGCGATCTCTCCTGGCGGTCACACGCCCCTCCTCTCCACCTCGATCAACGGGACGATCATCTCTTCAACGGAAATCCCGCCATGCCCGACAATCTGCTCTCCCTCGCCTACAAATGCCTGCCGGCCGCCGGCGATCAGCGGCAAAAAATCACTCGGCAGACCGATCGGCTCCCATTCAATCGCAGTTGCGTACCGCTGTTTCACTTTGTTGCGAAGGATCACATCGGGGTAGACGCGGACACGTTCGCCGCGCAGGTCCGCCACGGCCCCTTCGGCGGGGCGGCCGCACCCTCTCGCCTCGACGTTTCCGTGGTCCGAGGTCAACCAGATGCGAAATCCCCGATCCAGGAGCAGTCCAAGAAGTGAACTCAGGTACGCCTGCTGACTCCACAGGCGCACCTGGTTGTGCATGCCCGCCAGCCCGAGCTTCATTCCATGCATGATCTTGTCAACCTTGCCAATGACCAGCCCGGCGACCCGGACCTTCGGATGAGCCAGGGCATCGGCAATGCCGTCCAAGCTGCCTTCGCCCAGCCCCCGTTCATACACCACCTGATTCGGCAGCAGCCCTTGGTCGGCCCAGAACTGCGACCAAAGCGCCGCCTCTCGGTCGTTCGTCTGGATGCTGCTGGGAAAGAAGATCGGCGGCTTGCCGGCGAATGCAGCCTGCCGGGACACGGACGTAATCGATGGAATCCAGGCAAACACCGAGTGCTCGCGGAAGACCCAATCGGGTTGCCGTGCCGCCAGCGATTCACGAACGACAAGCCACTGATCCAGCGAAAGTCCGTCCACGAGCACCAGCGCGCTCGTCGCGCCGCGGTCCTCCATCTGCCGTGCCAGGAACCGCGGCAGGTGGTGTAGCATTACCGGGGGATTTGGTGGCAGGTTGACAAGACCGGCATACCGCTTGGAGAGCCACGCGGCGAATCCCGCATCCACCCGCGCCCGTAGAGTTGTCATGCTCCGCCGCAATTCTTCAGACGCCGAAATCTCCTGCTCGGCCGACAACACGACCAGTTCCGCCCAGCCGCGGGCGAAATGGAACCAATCGGTGTGCTTGGCGTTCTCGGCCGGCAGCGATGCCTGCAAACCCTCAATCAGCTTCGCCATCCGGCGGAACCGGTCCTCCGACGCGTCGGTGCGAACTCCGATGTTCACCCACGTCGTGACAAGCCTCTCCGCGTCTTCATGGGCAACGGAGGTCAGCAATCCCTCCAGAAACAGGTTGTCGATATAGACTTGGATGTCCGGGTGCTCGAATGGCAGATTGGCCGGGCCGGTCATCGTCAGGTCATAGGTTCCTCCGCCTTCTCCAGCGTCTGCTGATCTGTCTCTGCCGGCCATGCGATCCAGGAAGATCGGCCAGCGCTCTTGAAGGAAAGCGAAGAATGCCTCTCGGTCTGCCGCGAGCTTTTCCAGTGGCCAGTCGTCAAAAGAGTTCGTTTGGCGCAGGATATGGATGAACCGCGCGTCGAGAACCTGCGGAATTCGCTGGCTGCGGTAATGCCGCCGAAGAAGCGCTCGCAGCAGGTCCGATGGCTGCCTGATCAATTCTGGCGCGATGCCGAATACATGGCGAAGGACGAATTCCTTCGTGGCGTTATCGCTCAGCGGGCCGGGCGCATGCCGCTTCTGCGCATCATACACGGCATCCAAATCTCCGCGATCAAGCGCCGCCACGACGGGATAGCTGAGGTTGGGAAAAATCTCGCCAAGACTAAAGGACAGCCTGCGACCGGCCCGAAGCAGATCGTGCGGAAGGGCGCAGAGGTCCGCGACGCCCGATCGCAGCAGGACCACAAGGTCCGTCTCTTCGCCCGCGTCCCAACGGGCTCTGAACTTCGATTCGTAGGCATAGCGGAACGCGATGTGGTCTTCGAAGGGAATCAACTCGAAGCCCCGTTCGCGCACACCCTCGAGAATCCCTTCTTCGAGCAAAAGCCCATCCGGGTCGGCCACCAGCGTCAGCCGCGCGACCTTCGGGGTGAACTCTTTCAGGATCTGGTCGCGCCAACTACTCATCGCCGCCGCCTTCCACTCGGATCACAACCAGCGGCGCCATCTCGGGATAGGCATGGGCCTTCTCCTCAAGCTGCTCCCGGAAGCATCGCTCCTCCTCGGCCAGAAGGTTCAACCGATGGTCGCGAACCTGGGGCAAACCGATCCGCTCCACGCTTCTACGCCGGGCAGCAAAGGCGTAGTCGGCTTTTTCACGTTCGCGGGCAATCCGCGCTCGATGCTCCTCGACGAGCGCCTCGTAGACGGGCCTTCCGTGTTCCTCGGCGGCGCTCCGCAACGTTTCGAAGACAGACTCCGAAACCGAGCCTTCCCGATCAACGTGAACCTCCGGACTTGCCGCAAGCAGTTGGTCCCAAACGTGCCTGGCCGTCGGCATGTAGACCATGCCGTTGTCAGCCAGAAACAGCGGCATGATCCTCCGCCGATTCCAATCCATCGCGGCGATCGCGATCCTCCACAAAGACCACACGCCTCTGACTTCGCCGGACATGCCGGGGATCGACACTGCCGCGACCGGTTGGCCGGGCGCGAAACGCGGAAGCTGCATCGCCAGGCCGCGGACTTTCGGCTCCTCCAGCGTCAGGTGACGCGCGGCCGGAAACCTCGCCGCTTCCTTGCCGGTGAACACCACGTTCTCATAGGTTTCTCCGTCGGGCCAGGTCAGGTTCCAGCGCTCGCCGCTTCTCTCCACCTTGCCGCCGTGCGCCTTCAGATAGCTCACCGTCATGCGCTCGACCCAATGCGGCAAGGGGTGGCTCAGCAGCCGCTGGGCTTCGCCCGGGTCCAGGTCCTCGGTCGCGCCAAGAACGGATACGGTCGTCCGCGCTTCGCGCGCCTGCTCCTCCAAGCGTGCCACCGCGCTCTCCACAGATTCCTCCACCTTTTCGGGATTCAGGATCGCCTCGACATACATCTCGTCGAACATCTGGCCCGCTTGGGCCGAGTCGAGCACGTCGCCGGTCTTGTCGATGCCGAACTCCTCGAAAATTACCGCCAGTTTCTCTTCCAGCACCTCCCGGACACGGTGCTCCACCGAACCCTCGAACACGAAATTCACCGCGCGGACGACGTGCGACTGCCCGATCCGGTCCACTCTGCCGATCCGCTGTTCCAGGCGCATCGGGTTCCACGGGATGTCGTAGTTGACCACGACATGGCAGAACTGCAAGTTCAGACCCTCCCCGCCGGCGTCCGTCGAAATCAGGATCCGCGCGTCCTTGGCGAAGGCCTCCTGGACCCGCTTGCGCTCTTCCATGTCCATCGAACCATTCAGGCACACGACCGCGAACCCTCGCTCCGTCAGGAACCGGCGGAGCATCTCCTGGGTGGGAACGAACTCGGTGAACACCAGCGCCTTGAGCTCCGCGTCTCCCTCCTCCGACTGGAGGCGGTAAAGCCAATCCAGCAGCGCCTCGGCTTTGGCGTCCGGCCCCGCCTGCTCGCAGCGCGTCGCGGCCTCCAACAACAACTTCACCTCGGCGCGCTCGTTCTTCAGCGCTTTGAGGCGCGCCTGAAGGAGCACCTCCACCTGCTCTTGCCCATCCAGGTCCGTCCATTCCTCCTCGGAGGCGAACGGGAACAGGCTGAGTTGCTCCTGCGGCGCCCCCAGCACCTCCAGCCGCTTCTCAAGCGTGCTGCGGATGGCCCTCGTGCTCGAGACCACCAGCCGCTGCATCAGGATCATCAGAAAGCCGATCGCGCTCCGCTTCTCGCGCATCGCCTGGTTGTAGCCTTCCCGCACGTATTCGGTCACCGCCTCGTAGAGAACCTGCTGGCTGCGGTGGCGCTCCTCCCAGGAGACGGCAACAAGCTGCGTCCGCCGCGGTTTGAACAGCGGCTTCCCCTCGGCGTCGATCGCCCGCCGCTTCTCGGTGCGGATCACGTGCGGCTCGACCCGCGCGCGCGTCACGCTGCCGATATCCGGAAACGCCTCGGCGTCGATCAACGACACCAGGCGGTGAAAGGCGTCGGTCTTTCCCTGGTGCGGAGTCGCCGAGAGCAGCAGCAAATAGGGCGCTGCCTCGGCCAGTCCCTGGCCCAGCTTGAACCGCGCCACCTGATCGGTGCTGCCGCCCAGGCGGTGCGCCTCGTCGACGATCACCAGGTCCCACCCGGCCGAGACCAGGTCCTCGAACCGCTCGCGGTTGTATTCGCTCAACTGGGCCGCGCTCCAGCCGCGCCGCTTGTCCAGGGGCTTGACCGAGTCCATCGGGACAACCACCTGGGAAAAGACCTGCCATGCGTTGGCCGGCAGCCCCTCTCCATCGTGCTCCCCCTTCTCCGCGCCGGAGGCCGGCGCGATCCGCCGCAGGGTCTTGATGTCCTCGGGGAGCACGAGCTGAAACGTCTCGCCAAAGTGGAAGTGCATCTCGCTCACCCACTGGCTCACCAACCCCTTCGGCGCGATCACCAGCGTCCGCCTCACCAGCCCGCGGAGCTTCAACTCCCGCACAACCAGACCCGCCTCGATCGTCTTGCCCAAGCCGACCTCGTCGGCCAGAAGATACCGCACCCGCTCGTTGGCGATCGCCCGCGACAGCGCTCGGACCTGGTGCGGCAGCGGAATCACGGAGGACCCGATCGGTGCCAGCAGAACATCCTGCGTCAGCGCGTCGGCCACGCGCGCGGCGGCGGCGAGGTAGGCGATATTCTCCGGCGTACTCGTACTGGCGCTCTCGATCGGCTCGAGCCGCCCGGCTGGGATGCGGACCACCGCGTCGCGCCCGGGCAGCCAGACGCGGCAGGTTGTCTCACCCCACAGCGTCTGCGCTTCAATCACCTGACAGAGCTGCCCGTGGTCAGGACTGTAGTACCACTCGCCTTGTGCTCGGCTGCCCATAATCTCCGTTTCTCAAACTCAATTCCAATGGTTTTCCCACGTGAAATTCACAGGGGCTGGTTGCCTGTAATGATCCGCCAAGCATCCTGCATCCGCTTCCCATCCATGGGTAAGTTGGATTCGTTTGCCACTTCCTGCCATGTTTCTGTGGGACTGCGTTCGAGCCATGTCCTTGCTTTCTGAAGCCGCGGTGCTGCCTCAGCATCGGTCGCTTCTAGACTAAACCTCTTGCCCATCGCGACGCTGATCGACCGGGGAACCCCCAGGCTGCGCATGAGAACTGCCTCGATGGTCGGTACGCCAAAGTAGATCATAGACGGTACCGATCGAATTGCTGCCTTCACCTCGTTAGACAAGTCTGCGCCTGCAATCTCACTCATCGACTGAAGCGCACCGATCCCCCATGAGCCTTGGTGAGTCAGAGTCTGGTACACCGTGCGGCAACACTCCGTAAGTCGCTTTTGGATATCCGCAACATCTGCGAAGTGCCGGTCGGCAATTTCCCGAAGCGTCCTTCCGGAGACCCACATCTCCAGCAGGGAAGCGATGGTTTTCCCATCTCCGCCGCCAATCGTTGGGATGTTCAACTCCGGTACCCTTAGCAGCGCACCGACAAGGCTCTTCATCCCTTCGCCACCCGCCTCGAAGAGACGACTTGGGCTCCACTCCTCGGCTTGAAGGCTAAAAGATTCTTTCCTATGCAGCAGATCCATAATGCTCTCTGGCGAGAATCCGGTGCTGTCCACCAACGTCAAGACTCCAGCGGGGAGATCGTTAAGTTGTGCCGCATATATCCGGGTGGATTCGATCAATTGCTCCGCCAACTCAGGCTGATGTGCACTTAGTCGGTGGTACGCATAAGTGCGTTTAAGTAACTTTTCTGTGTCGGTGATAAACCGCGCGTGATCGCCGATCTTCCGGTAGCTGTGCGCCAAGTATTGGACAAAGCTCGACCATTTCACATCGTTCTTTACCAAACGGCGAAGATCGAGATCCCACCCGCGTTCGACCGTGTCTCTAATCATCTGCTCTAGCGCGGAAGCAAGCTCAACAACATTTTCATTCACATACGCTTCCAGAGAAGCGTCGTCTGGTTGTTGAGATGCAAAAATGACCAGTCCAAGCGTGTCTTGGAACAGGCGTCCAGCGCGGCCGGCGATATTCCAGAATTCATCAGGACGCAGCTTGGACTTAACAAAAGTCTCCCCAACTCGCATTGCCTTGAAATGCGTTGACAGGACGACATTTGAGATCGGGAAATTCACACCCTGCGCTAGGGTGGTCGTGGCGACCAATGCAGCTAACTCGCCCTCCTCAGTCAGCCATTCCAACAGGGTACGCACTTCTGGTGAAATGCCCGCGTGATGAACTGCAAGTCCCTTTCCAAGGAAGGAATACAATGCAAAGTCTTCCCCATATTCGGCTTTCACGAATTCCTTTACTAATGTAAGCTTATCACTCTCCCTGGCAGGGAGCAGAAGCGCAAGCTTCTCCGCGAGATTCCAGCAATCAGTCGGTGAATAGGCCAAGACGATAGAACTTCCACGGGAAGCAAGCGTCCTGGCGACGAGTGCAGACACTTGGAGCTTCGATGACTTAGCCTGTGTCAACGTAATGTCATGGGTCTGTTCGGGATCAATGGTTACTCGCTCGTCAAAGGCGATAGGTACACGATGCGCGCGGCTAACGTGCAGGGGCTTTACCTCGAGGCCCCAGACTTTTCCCCGGCCTTTTGGATACGCGAGGCCGATCATCTGATCATTGGGCTGCCAGTTGATTGCGAGCGACGGAGTCACACTCCTGGAACGCTCATCATCAAGCCACGTTGCGAGTTCTGCCGCGTTTGGTATAAATGGGGTCAGCAGCAGAAAGTGAGTGTCCGGCGATTCACGATTGATCGTCGCCAGTACCAATTCGCTCCGCAGCCCACGTTCTGCGTCGCCAAGATTGTGTGCCTCATCCAGCACAACCAAGCCAAGCGGCCGGCCTTCTTGGTCAGCGGCTCCGCTGCGGATCAACAAATCGAGTTTTTCCGGAGTAGTCACGAGCACGTCAAAACTGCCGGGTGTAGTCAGCAACTCCTCTTCCAGGACATCCATCTCGTAGGCAGGAGTCGCCTGTTCGATTTTCAACCCTAAAGGCCCTAGGTCTCGCCGCAAGCGAACGGTAATTTGGTTAACTAGTGCGCGCGTTGGCACAAGATAGGCAATCCACGAGTTAGCGACATTGACCTTCGTCTGAATAATGCGAAATTCGGCCAGCAGAGTCTTGCCGCTGGAGGTTGGCATCTCCACCACGACTGCGCGATTGCCAGTGTGCATGACTTCTTGAATGGCGTCTCGTTGCGGCGGCAGCAGCTCAAACAGTGGCCGCGTTTGCAGCCCGTCAGTCAGCGCCCGTTTGAAATCCGTCAGCTTGCTGTTGTAGGCAGAGAGTTGGTGCCAAATCGTTGAGCGGATGATCACTCTTGATGCCATGCTCATCCAACGCAGAAGCAGAGATAGCTCAATAATACCGGCGGAATCCGCCGCCTTGACAGCGCGTGAAAGATGAAAGTCGACGTCATCCAGTGCCGTGCGGGGCGTACCTTTGCCAATAAACGAACCGAGCATTTCGACCGCTTTGGCCATTTGGTAAAAGGACACCAACTCCATGGCCGCTACCTGCCGCAGTCCATTCTCCTCCCGCAGGTACTCCCGTTCGTAAAGCTGTTGGGCATCCCGAAGTTCAGCAATCGCACGCGCCACTTCGCGGAGGTCATTCCAGTCCTTCTTTCGTACCACCCGCAGGAATGAGTCAGCTACGCGGTACAGAACTAGCTTAGGCCACCCTGCGTCCTCGGGGTCAAGTGCGGGTATGGGCCAAGCATTCTCATTGAGATAGCGGCGTATGTCAGCACTTCGATCACCCAACACCCCAAGCGCCGCAAGACGAATGGCTCCCTTGACACACGCTTCCTCGGTTTCTCCAAGAGGCAGAACCCGTCTAATCTCAAACCCAAGAGAGCAAAAATCACGAAACTCGATTCCTGCGTCCGAGCGAACATTACGTCGCCAGGCAGTCTCCAAATCGAGGCAGCGAAGCTCGATCAAATGCAATGTCTGTTGTAACGTCTTTAGTGCATCCGCGGACACTGAAATGAACGCTGAGGGATCACGGTCAGCAATACGCTTAAGTACGGTTTTCGCCAGAACGACATTGGCATCATGGGCTGTGCGATCCAGCGCCTGTCGTCCGCCAGTTTTAGCAATCAGTATGTCCGTCGGAAATGTACTCATGGGAGCGCCTCTTGATCATAAATGAGGTTGACCCATTCGTTTTTGTGAAAAGGCAGATAAAAGCCGAGCAAATGAACTTCCGCCTCTCCGGGCGTGTGATCGATGCCAGCACAGATCTTCGTCAGGTCTGTTGAGTTTGGAGCACGTCCACCGCTTACCAGTACTCCGACAAGCCAAAGGTCTCCATTTGAATAACGGTTCAAGGCCTCGTTGAATGCTGCCTCCCATTCCGTGCCGCGCATTCGCACCAGTAACCAGCTGATAAGCTGTTGTTGATCCGCAGGGCTGTGCCGAAGTTGGATCATCTGGTTGCGAAGGCAATCGTCCGTTGAATTGACCACTTGTGGTGGCACGCGGTCCTCAGAAGAAGACTTGACCTGGCCAAATACGAAACGCGGGGTGGCGCGGCGCTGCAACCCAACAAGATCCGCACCTGGCAGACTGGCTTTGCGGGTTCGCTTGTCGAAAGCCGTCGGCCATGGAAACATGGCTTCGTGTCCATCCTCCATGGCGATTTCGGCAAACGCTTCACCGATCTCCCATTCTTTCGCGCGAGGCGACGACACAACCTGTCCAGATAGTCCGCGCAAATCGAACCCTGTCGTTTCCAATTCAATCAAATGCTGCCGTAGCTCTTCCGCTCCGTCTGATTCCGCCAGTTTGGCGGATACGCGACGCACAAAATACTCTCGGCATGCTTCTTTGGACTCGGCAACAAACCCGGACACTTGAATGTGGCAGGCCTCTGCGCTAAACTGTAGTTTCCAGTCGATTGTGGGATTCATTCTACTCGCCCCCCATTCTCGTCAGCGCCTGGTCGTACCACATCAGCAGTTTCGGGTCTTCCTGGAGGACGTTTTCGGGGATCCGCTGGGCAACGGCGATGATCGTCCGGTAATCCCGGTTCTGCCAGCAGTGCTTGAACCCGGCACGGACCGCCTCCAGGCGGATTACCTTCATCTTCTTAGCCTTCGGGATCGGCGCTGGCTTGGGTTCCA
>LSQX01261165.1_pt1 | contig 10164 bp, 8 predicted proteins | sample 654561 | NCBI WGS metagenome assembly LSQX01 (sample SAMN04489861, study PRJNA283612) | anaerobic digester metagenome | isolation source: 4 biogas reactors fed with cattle manure at either 37C or 55C with and... | place: Denmark: Kongens Lyngby | collected 2014
GGGCAGCATCAATGTTCTTCTCCCGCAGAATCTCTCTGACACGCTCTATGCGAGCCTCAGTCTCTTTTAGATTAAAATAAGCCACTTATTCCTCCTTAGTATCAAAAGGGGGGCCAAGGCCCCCCCTTAAAGTAAATGTCTTCTCCTAGCGGATAAAGATCTCTTTCGGGAAGTTAGTTAAATTCTCTGCCCTATCTTTTCCGACACGGACACTGTCCTCAACTCTAAATCCATAACCATCTTTGTTATGGAGGAAGATGTCGATACAGTAGGTCATATTCTCCAACAGCTCATAATCACTGTTAGACTCAATCCAGGGTGGTTCACCCTCCATTAGACCGGTAGCGTGAGCTGGTCCATAGAGGAGCCAATCGTGGTAGCCCCTCTTCTTGAGGGTCTCTTCATAAGCAGCCGCAACTTTACCGGCGTTGTTACCGGCATAGAGTTCACGACAAATCACTTCGTGAGCTTCATAGGCTGCATCAATCGCATCGAGCATCCAGTCGGCTGGCTTTTGGATGATTACCTGGCGTCCAATCGAGGAGGCGTATCCTTCATATCTGGCACCCACTCCAATATGGACTAAATCACCAATCTCCAACTTTTTCTGGCGTGCACGGCTGATTGCCTGGTTCCCACCCAGCCCTGAAAGGGTCCACATTGGATAGGCTTCGTTCTCAGCACCCAAGTCGTAGATTTTTGAGACTCCCAAACCGCGTACCTGAAGCTCGGTCATACCAACTTCGATGTTCTCAATTACATAGTGCATCGCTTTGTTAGACATTAAGCCGGCAGTACGCATACAGGCTAGCTCATTTTCACTCTTAACCATTCTGGGACGCATCACTAGGTCGTCACCATTGACGAGTTGATCACAAGAGAAGCTATTTAAAGCTTTCTTGAAATCGCCGTAGACCAGTTGAGAGACGAGATTGTAACCGGCAATAGCTGCCTTTTTAACCTTGTCGCTTCCGGTGACATCACGGATTGCATCCTCTAGTGAATCGAGTTTGACTCCTGGATACTCAGGGTTAGATGACTCTCTAAAAGATTGAACGCGACGGATATCTTTGATTCTTGAGCGATCGCTGGCATAAGTTAAGCTCTCGGGCCCAATGATCAATAGTGGCATCCCCTCTTGTCCCATCAGGACTCCGGCAGTCTCAAAAGAGGGCCAATAATCGCTAAGGTAGCGCACAAATTGGGGCTCAGCTTCATGAGCATAAGCTAGAAGTACATCAACGTCGGCCTCTTTCATCAGTTTTTGGATAGCTTTGTAGCGATCCAAGAATTCAGAATCTGGTATTTTTGGAAATTTAATCATATTATTCTACCCTCCTTTTCCATTTGTCCAATTCAGTCTTCACAATAGTTCCGAACAAAGGGGGATAGCCTTTTGACCCCATCTTCGGTTATTACGAATCCCCTTCTAAATAAATACTGTTACGAGTAAATGACGCTCCGACCAGGAGCGTCATTACATCCTAAGTTCAATTAGAACCAGCGATAATCGTCTACATCAGCCGCCCAAATTGGTCCGGTTGGTGTGGGAACCCACTTATCGACTTTCTCACCTCTGATGATCTTGTCGAGCATCTCAACTGAGAGTGCACCTTCGGTAAAGGGGTCCTGAGCAACACTGGCATAGAGCTCGCCATCGAGCAGTTTGTCTTTAACAATCAGGTCCTGTCCTTGGCAGAAGAGGCCAAATCGGCCTGCATAACCGGCAGCTTGAATTGCCGAGTAAGCGCCTTGGAACATTCCTCCGTCCTGAGCAACAACGATGTCGATTCTGTTACCAAACTTGGTCAACATGTCTTCCATGATTGCCATTGCTTTGGAAGGATCGTACTCTGCGTACTGGTGATCGTTAAGGATGTTTACATCGGTTCCTCTCAGGATCTCCATAATACCAATTGTTACGTTCTCGGTATAACTTGATCCGGGGCTTCCCTCAATGTAAATCATGTTCTTGGTAGAACTGGGGTTCTCGTCAAAATATTGGAGAACGTTTCTTCCAAGCCAGCGCCCAATTTCGACCTCATCCGAGGCGACCATACAGGGGACTTTGTCGAGGACAGAGTCGGCGACGACGGTGTTAACAGCAACCCAGGGGAGACCTGTTGAATCTAGGTACTCTACCAAGGGGGGTGTTGAGGCTTGATCGCCTGGCCAGTAGATAAGGGCATCGTAACCGTCGGCGACAGCGGCTTTGAATTGTGAGAGCTGTTTATCAGCGTTCTCTTCACCATCGACAATCTGTACGGTGTATCCTAACTCTTTGGATCTCTCCCTCACTGCTTCCTGTAATGGTGCTCCGTAAGGAGCTGTATAGTAAGCACTAGACATGAAAATCTTTTTAGCACCCGGTGTTGCCTCCTTTGCACCACCAGCTACGACTACGCTCAGTACCATTACAAGCATAAGTACAATCAAACTAGTTTTCTTCATAAGAAACCTCCTATTTGTTCACTACCTCACATCGGTAGTATTTCCAATTACTCCATTCTCCTTCTAGCTACAATCGAGTCGAGCATGATAACGGTAATCAGAACCAATCCACGTACAAACTTTTGCATTGAACCACTTACTCCCAAGAGGGTCAAAGCGTTAAACAAGATTGCCAGTAGCAAGATTCCAATCACAGTTTTGTGGACTCCCCCACTACCCCCCAACAAGCTGGTTCCTCCAATAATTGTCGCTGTAATACAGTGGAGGGAGAGGTCTTGTCCGTAAGGTGCCCAGCCCGCTTTAATCCTTACCCCATACATGATGGCAGCTAAAGCTGCAGCGGCACCCAAAATTGTAAAGACAATAAATTTTGAGAAGACAACATTAATTCCTGAAAGACGGGCTACCTCGTAGTTCCCTCCGGTGGCGTAGATGTCACGCCCAAACTTTGTGTAACGGAGGAACCAAATAAAGAGAACTGCAACCGCCGCGTAGACTATAGGGATGATTGAGATATCACCAATGTGGATTTGACCAATCTTTCTCAAAACGGCGTTATCGGTATTGATGGGTTGAGCTTTGGTAACAACATAAGCTAAACCACGAATAGCAATCATTGTCCCCAAGGTTACTACGAAAGCAGGCATCTTCACTTTAGCCACCAAGAAGCCGTTGAAAGCACCAAAAAGGGCTCCACACAAGAGGGTTACGATAAATGCTCCCAAAACCCCAATTGTGTTACAGCAGATGGTAAAGAGGACCGTTGACCAACCAAAGATCGATGAGGCTGAGAGGTCAAACTCTCCACTGATAACGACTATCGTCATTGCACAAGCGGCAATACCGTAAATTGAACTCTCATTAATAATATTGACGATATTGTCCCAAGTTGAGAATGAGCGCTTGGTAAAGACCATAAAGATGACGAAACCAACCAAGAAAACTGAGACAGCATTTTCGATGAGAAATGTTACAACTTTTCTTCTATTAGGCAAGGACTTTGTCATGAGCTATCTCCTTTAATTTTAATTGTTTATTGAGGATGTCCATACCGACAGCCACTAAAATCAAACACCCTTTGACAATCTGTTGGTGGTAGGCTGTAATCCCCAGAATGTTGAGTGCGTTTGACATGATACCGATGATGACGGCTCCAATTACCGTCCGCATTACGCTTCCGCTTCCACCACTCATCTGGGTCCCTCCGACGACGACAGCTGCAATTACATCCATCTCGTAGTTGAGCCCGGCAGTGGGGTTGGAAGAGGTAACGCGGCTACAGAGGACAACTCCCCCCAGCCCGGCTAACAGTCCCGAAATTGCAAAATAGCTAATCCGGTTGAGTTTGATGTTTATTCCACTCATCTTGGCAACATCCATATTGCCTCCGATGAAACACATCACCCTTCCATACTTGGTCTTCTTGAGGGCAAACTCCATCACGGCAGCTATCCCCAAGAATATGATAATCGGCATAACCCCTTGTCCCAGCGACTTAAAGAAGCCGTCCGAGACGCGACCGGCAATGAAAAGGCCGTTTGAGGGGAACAGGGCAATCGAAGCGACAACTACCTGCATCCCGTAGGTGACGATGAAGGCTTCACCGCTACGCCCATCAATTACAGAAATGAGCACTCCGTTAATAACTCCAACCGCAACACCGGCCAATAGTCCGTAGAGGACCGCTATATACTCGTTAGTCCCGGCGTTGATGTTCAGAATCGTAATTACACCTGCTAATGAGACTACAGAACCTACCGAGAGGTCAAAAGCCCCTCCGATAATACAGTAGGTCATCCCGCAGGCTACAATTCCGACAACTGCCACCTGACGTAAAACGTTGAGGAGGTTGTTGAATGTTAAGAAGTTACGCTCAATAATTCCAGTTACAATAATGAGTAGGAGAATTACCAAGATTATTCCGTTATTCCTCACTACATCGACAAATCTTTTTTGGTTCATGTTCCCTTCTCCAAACTACTCAATCACTAATTCCATAACTTTATCACCAGTCATATCTTTACCGGTGAGTTCCCCTTTAATCTCCCCCCTGTGCATCACCAGTAGGCGATCACTCATGCTCAATACTTCAGGTAGTTCTGAGGAGATCATGATAATTGACTTACCCTGCTCGGTGAGGTCATTCATCAGGCAATAGATTTCATACTTTGCCCCAATGTCGATACCTCGGGTAGGTTCATCAAAAATCATTATTTCTACATCGGAAAAGAGCCATTTGGCTAAAACTACTTTCTGTTGGTTACCTCCTGAAAGGTTTAAAAGGGTCTGATAAATCGAAGGTGTACGGATATTCAATTTCTCTACATACTCGTTGGCAACTTTGGCCTCCATCCCCTTGCGGATAATCGGTCCCCGCTTAACTGCGTCCAGTTTAGTAATCGTAATATTCTTTGTTACAGTAGTATCGAGGACTAGACCGGTCTCTTTACGGTCTTCGGTGACCATCCCAATCGAGTTCTGCTTCCCCTCTCTAGTTGAGCGGATTGTTACCGGCTTACCGTAAATCTCAATAGTTCCGCTGTCGGGGGGGTCGGCTCCAAAGATTGCCTCGGCCAGTTCGGTACGTCCTGCACCAACCAGACCGGCAATTCCCAAAATCTCCCCTTTGTGAAGATCAAATGAGATATCGTTGAGGGTTGTCCCTCGACTCAGGTTCTTAACCGACAAAACCTTCTCTCCCGGTTTGACACTACGGGGGGGATATTCGGCATCCATTGCCCGTCCCACCATCAACTCAATAATCTGTTGACGAGAAGTATCTTTGACTAAACTCTCCCCCACCAGGCGTCCGTCGCGTAAGACTGAGACCATGTCACAGATTTGGAAGATCTCATCTAATTTGTGGGAGATGTAGATAATGGTAATCCCATCATCCTTCAGCTTCTTAATAATTGGGAAGAAAAGCTCAATCTCCTTTTTTGTCAAAGAAGAGGTGGGCTCATCCATCACAATTATTTTAGCTTGGTAAGAGAGCGCCTTGGCAATTTCAACTAACTGTTTCTCGGCCGTTGAAAGGGTCCCTACCGGTTTAGTTACATCAAAGTCAAACCCTAAACTTTCGAGCAGCTCTCTGGCACTGGCATTAATCTTCTTCCAATCAATATGCCCCTTCCCCAGATAGCGACCTAAGAAGATGTTCTCGGCTACCGAAAGGGAGTTAATAAGGTTAAATTCTTGGAAGATTGTGCTAATACCCTTCTCTTGAGCGTCCCGCACCCCATGGAGCTCCAACTCATTCCCGTCGAGGACAAGAGTTCCAGCTGTTTGGGTGTAGACCCCATTCAACACTTTCATCAGTGTCGATTTCCCCGCACCGTTTTCCCCAATCAAAGCGTGGATTACCCCCCGCTTTACTCTAAGGGTGACATCATCCAGGGCCACCACACCAGGGAAAATTTTGGTGATTCCATTCATTTCTAAAACGTAGTCGTTCATTAAGGTACCCTTATTGTCTCATAGAATAGCTAATTGTAAATTCATTAATGTTGGTTTGTAAACCTCCAAAAATAAGTTTAACGTCAAACTTAAATCTATGGTATACTCCTTAACAGCAGAAGTCAAGAAAAATCGAAAACAATCGCTTCTGCCTTACAACGATGTAAACGGCATTTAAAGGTATTTAAAAGGGGGATGTGGTTTTTTTATGAAGAGCTCAGTCGTTACTATTAAAAGCTTAGCAAAAGAGGCGGGTGTCTCCTTCTCTACAGTCGCCAAAGCCCTCAATGATGACGAGACAATCAACATTGAGACCAGGAGGCGAATCCAACTCTTGGCTAAAAAGCACAACTACCGTCCCAACATTTTGGCCAAAGGGTTGCGCTCTCGTCGCACCAAAACAATTGGGGTAATACTGAATGACCTCCAAAGCCCCTTCTATTCTGAAATTTACAAAGCAATTGGTGAGATCTTAAACCAGAAGGGATACACAATGTTCCTCGCCGACTCCAAGTATGATGAGAAACTTGAGAAAGAGAATATCTCAACTATGATTGGTTTGGGCGTTGAGGGGCTAATTATCTCTTCGGTCAGTGAAAAATCGAAGAATATCGACTTTCTCCTTAAGAATGGGGTAAAAACTGTCTATATAGATAACCGTCCCATCCGTAACGATATCAGCTGTGTCTATGTTGACCACTCTGTAGCCTCATCGCTGGCTACCAACCACCTAATTGGTCAAGGTCACCAAAAGATCCTCCTTTTAAACGGCCCCCAACACCTCCCCTCTTCACGTCGCTTTCTGGAGGGGTACAAGCGGAGCCTCCTAGAGGCGGGTCTCCCTTTCAATCCTCAACTGGTAATCTACGACTCAATTGCCTTGGAGCCGACAGCACTCCTCATAGAGGAGATCCTAAAAGGGGAACACTATTTAAAGGGTGATGACTTTACAGCGATTATAACTCTGAGTGATGTCTCGGCTATCGGAGTTTATGAGGCAGCCCAGAAGCACTCCTTCTCAATTCCCCAAACCTACAGTGTGGTGGGTTACGACAACATCTTTGCCACTAAATATCTGGCCCCCGCACTAACCACTGTCCACCAACCTAAAGAGCAGACCGGCTTTTTAGCCGCAAACATGCTTCTAGGTCATATCGCCGATAAGGAGGGGGATAAAGTGCAGGTGATCCTCAACCCTACCCTGATAGAGCGCGATTCGGTGCAGCCTTTGGTATTGACCAAATAGACTCAATAGTGTAGGTTTTTCACTGTTAGCGGCAGTGGTGGAAGTGGTAGACACGCTAGCTTGAGGTGCTAGTGACCGTTAAGGTCATGCTGGTTCAAGTCCAGTCTGCCGCAAACAAGAGAGACCCTTTCGGTTGAAAGGGTCTCTTTTTATCATCCAGAGGTAGTTATACTTTCTTAAGGGCGCCACTGCGAATCGAGTCAATCAGGACCGATACGAGTAAGATTATTCCTTTAATGATGTGCTGCCAGAAGGTTTGGACGGCTAACATAGTCAAGCCGTTGGCTATCGTGGTCAACATGATGACACCAATAAAGGTCCCCCAAATACTCCCCTTCCCTCCGCTGAGCGAGGTTCCACCTAAGATACAGGCTGAGATAATAGTCATCTCATACCCCTCTCCGGCAATGGGTAAGCCGGCCCCCGACTGGGCGGCCATCAGAATCCCCGATATACCGGCCATCATCCCGTTGAGGATATAGACCACAAAGATCATCCTCGAAGTGTTGATACCTGAGAGGTAGCTGGCGCGAGGGTTACTCCCCGTGGCGTAGATTCTTCGCCCAAATGCGGTGTACTTAGCTATGTACCACATTGCAAAATAGGCTATCAGCATCAAGATAATGATGAAGGGGATTGGTCCAATATAACCGCGTCCCATCCACTTAAAACTGTTGTTGTTGATAACAATGGAGATTCCATCATTGGAGAGGTAAGCAATTCCCCTAAAGATGGTCATCGTTGAGAGGGTGGTTATCATGGGGTTAATCTTGGCTTTACTCACCATCAGGCCGTTGAAAGCTCCTCCGGCTACCCCAGCAGCAAAAGCGATTACGATAGCCACAAACATAGAGGCGCCCGATTTAAGGAGGATTGCACAAATCATCCCCGTCAGTGCCATGATGCTTCCCACTGAGATATCGATACACCCTTGAATCAGGGCCAGCGTCGTGGTAGTGGCGGTAACTCCAATAATAGCCGAATAGATCCCAATGTTGAGGAAGTTTTTAATTGTCAAGAAATAGGGTGACAAAATTGTAAAAACTAATCCAATCAGAAAGAGAGCTATGAGAAGGGTAACCTCACTATTGTCTTGAGTGCGAATTTTATTCAAAATTGATTTAAAAGTGCTTTTCATTTTACATACTCCCAACAGCTAATTTCATAAGAACTTCTTGGGTGGCCTCTTCTCTAGGAACTTCACCCGTTAAACGACCTTCGCACATCACTAAAATTCGATCTGACATGGCGAGCGTCTCTTGCAATTCTGAAGAGATCATAATAATTCCGATCCCCTCTTTACTCAGTTTCTCGATAAGACCGTAGATATCGGCCTTAGCTCCTACGTCGACACCCCGCGTGGGATCATTGAGGATTAAAATGGTGGGGTGAGTCTCCAACCACTTGGCAATTACCACTTTCTGTTGGTTCCCCCCCGATAAACTATCGATTGGGGTGGTAGAACCGGGGGTTCTGATTTTCAACTCATCAATCCACCTACGCGTTATCTCCTCTTCTCTCTTAAGGTCGAGTTTGAGGAAGTTCATCAATTTCTGAATGATGCTGATTGATGTGTTAAATTTAACTGATGTCCCTCTGAGGAGCCCCTCAACCTTTCGTTCACTGGGGATGTAGGCTATTCCGTTTTCAATCGCCTGTTCAGGGCTGTTGAAACGGACCTTCTTCCCCCTTACAAACACCTCCCCCTCTTGCATCACCATATCGCCAAAGAGGAGGCGGGCTAAGTCGGTTCTTCCGGCACCCATCAACCCAAAAAGACCCACTATCTCCCCTTTGTAGAGGGAGAAGCTAATATCCTGAATCATCCCCGAAGAGACTCCGTTAACCTCTAGGAGGATCTCTCCCGGTGATTGAGGTTCATGGGGGTACATCTCATCAAGGGTTCTTCCAACCATGTGGGTGACGATTTCGTCGCGATTGGTCTCAGAGGTCTTTAAGTTGGCTACACTTTTCCCATCCCTTAAAACCTGGATACGGTCTGAGACAGTAAAGATCTCATCCATGCGGTGGGAGATGTAGATTACCCCTACCCCGGTGTCGGCAATTTGTCGCACTAAGGTCAAAAGCTTTTCGGTCTCTACCCGATTAAGGGCTGAGGTGGGTTCATCCATCACCAAGATCTTCATCTCCATGTCGATTGCTTTGGCAATTTCAACCAATTGTTGCTGAGCTGTCGACAGGGTACTCATCAGGACATTGGGCTGAATCTCGTCGGTAATCCTTTTGAGAGCCTCATCTGCCCTACGATAACCGTTTCTCCAATCAACTTTTTTTAGCTTCCCTTTGGTGGGAAGGTTATTAACTAAAATATTTTCAGCAACGCTTAAGGTTTGGAAGTTGTCAATCTCTTGGTAGATGATAGCAATCCCCATCCCCAACGATTCACTGGGGGTGTAGATTCCCAACTTCTCTCCAATAAACTCAACCTCCCCCTCATCTCGATGGTAAGCTCCCGACAATATCTTCAACAGGGTCGACTTTCCCGCCCCGTTTTCTCCAACCAAAGCCAGAACTTCACCGGCGTAGAGTTCCAAGTCGACATCGTCGAGGGCTTTTACACCAGGGAAGCTCTTAGAAATTCCTCTCATCTGCAGGATAGGATTAGGCATTGTTCCTCCAATCTTGTTGTACTATACGCCAAAGCCCAGGGTGGCTAAGAAAGCCATATTGGGTTGCGTCACATCTAAACGCCCATACTGGACAACCACATCGACATCACTCTTGATACGGAGTGAGTATTGCTCATTAATTGGGAGCTCAACCGTTAATACCTCTACATCGGAAGATCTGAAAGATCTAATCCGCTTAGCAGGTACGGTAAAGGGGACATTCTCTACCGGCTCCTTATCTTCGAAGTAAATATCGATTAAGAGATTGGCATCAACGTCGTTGACATTGAGAATCATAATCGACTCGTGCCCCGAATAGACATCGTCTTCGGGTGCATTAGGTGCCGGTCGATACCCATCAACAATAAACCAAGTCTTCTT
>LSQX01243137.1_pt1 | contig 10163 bp, 6 predicted proteins | sample 654561 | NCBI WGS metagenome assembly LSQX01 (sample SAMN04489861, study PRJNA283612) | anaerobic digester metagenome | isolation source: 4 biogas reactors fed with cattle manure at either 37C or 55C with and... | place: Denmark: Kongens Lyngby | collected 2014
TCCTGCCTGTCTCTTGGGGTCGGAGATGTGTATAAGAGACAGGGACAGTTTGTCGGCGAGCCGAAAGACGAATGATCACCTTATCCAAAAACTATGAATTTGATCCTCTTAACATCAAATACGTCAATCGCTTGAGCGATGTATTGTATACCATCGCCCGATTATACGAAACAGAAGTAAAATACGTCGAATGGGATTAGACAAAACAAGCTTCTGATTTGTATCTCATTTAGAGGGGGTGAATACTATGAAAAAACCAATCATCATCGGACTGATAATCGTCCTGTTCCTGGGAGCTGTGTTTACCCTGGGGTATTTGAGTCGATACAATCCATCATCGATGGGGAAAAGTGCAGCTGGTTCGCCTGAATATTCTCGCGATGTTGCTGCAGAAGAGTCGATAGCACCTCAGGCAGAACCTTATCCAACAGATTCTATTGTGGAACAAGGAGAGGCAGACCGCACGGGTGAAAAAATCATTCGTGATGTCCGTTATGAGATCCGCTCCAAGACCTTTGAAGTGGATCTGGAATTTCTCACCCGATTGCCCGATCAATTCGGCGGCAAGGTGGAAACGGTCGATCAGGGGACAAATTACTACGGATCAGACGAGCAACGCTATTACAATGTCACGTATCGTATACCGACCGATCGATTAGACGATTTTCTGGCTGAACTTGAAAAAGACCGACCCATCTTTCACAAGTACTACAATCAATATACTGTGACCGATACGTATAATCAAACCGAAGCCCGTTTGAATACCTTGATCGCAACTGAAGAACGTTATTTGAGTCTACTGGAAAAGGCCGAATCGATTGAAGATATTATCGCTGTTGAGCAGGCACTGACCAATGTTCAAAGTGAAATCGAATGGTTGACGATCACCAAAGATCGCTTCGACAAAGACATCGATTATACCGCTGTCAGAGTGAGCCTGGTCGAAGTACTGGCTAGTGAAAGCCTTACCGGTCAGTCAAACTTTTGGGATGAGATCAAAGATGCTTTTGTCACCGGAATGGCCAGTTTCTTTGCCGGACTGCGTAATTTGATCCTGTTCTTCCTGAAGATTTGGCCGTTATTGATACTGATCGCTGCCGGAATCGTATTCTTTCTGGTGCGCTATCGACGTCACAAAACCAAAGAGTAGGGTATAATAGAACTGCCGCAAGGCAGTTTTTTTAATAGACCAGAAGGAGATTTCATGAAGCAACTGATGATCATCGATGGCAACAGCATTCTAAACAGAGCTTTCTATGCGCTGCCGCCATTAACCACCAAAGAAGGAACCCCTACCAATGCCATCCATGGCTTTTTAGCTATGTTGATCCAAGTCGTGCGAGAAAAATCTCCCGACTTTTTGGTAGTGACTTTTGATACCAAAGGCGGTAATTTTCGGCATGCCATGTATGCTGAATACAAGGGGACCCGTAAAGGTATGCCTGATGAGTTGGCGGTTCAGTTGCCGATTTTAAAACAGATCCTGGATGATCTTGGTGTGTTTCGGATGGAGCTTTCGGGTTTTGAAGCAGATGATTTGATTGGAACGCTTTGTCGCATCAGTACAGATGAGAAGCTCCTGACCACTGTTATCAGTGGTGATAAAGATATGCTCCAACTGGTCGATGATGATACTGTGGTCGGCATTACACGACGTGGCACCAAGGATGTTCAATATTTCAACCAACAGACCGTCAAACAGGAAATGGGGATTTGGCCGGATCAGGTGGTCGATTACAAAGGGATAAGAGGAGATACTTCCGACAATATTCCCGGCATTCCCGGCATCGGCGATGTCGGGGCAACTAAACTTTTGAACCAGTATCCTCATCTGGAGGATATCTATGACAGTATTGAAAAAATCACCGGTAAAATGCAGCAGCGATTGATCGAGCATAAAGAAAGCGCTATGTTGAGTCGTGAACTGGCCAAGATCGATACCAATGTCCCACTGGACAGCAAGTTATCAGATTATCTGTTTCGTGATTTCGCTGGAGAAAAAGCGCAACCCAATTTATCAAAGTATGAGCTGCGTTCCATTGCCAACCTGCTTCAGGTCGAGATGACTGAAACAACTGAGAATGCTTCAGAAGAGATCGATGTAAGTTTAAGCGACCGGGAATTGGCGGCTGTGATACTAACGTCACAAACTGACGTTCGATTTGCTGTTTTAGCAGATGAAGCTTTCATTATATCTCAAGATGAGTTCAAACAACTGCTGCAACAACGACCGAAATTGATCGCATTCAACCTTCAGCAGTGGTTTACGATCTTTGAGGATTTAGGAATCGATTGGCCGAAGGAAGCTGACGATGTCATGCTGGAGAATTATTTGCTTTATCCTGATAGAGACAGCGAAAATATGTTGAGCATTCTGGGAATCAGTGCCTTGCCGCAGACCGATCAGGAATGGCTTGTGGTGCCGAAGTTATTAGCCGGCAAACATCGTCAACTTCAAACTGAACTGAAAGAAAAAGGTTTGATCTCGCTATATGAGGAGATTGAACTTCCACTGGTCCCGATCCTGGCCGATATGACAAAGACCGGCTTCAAAGTTGATCGGGAAATTCTGAAAAGTTTAGATGAAGATATATCGTTAAACCTAAAGCGACGAGAAGAAAATATCCACCGATTGGCCGGCTCCAAGTTTAATATCAATTCTCCCAAACAACTGGGAGAAGTCCTATTTGATCAACTCGGGCTGCCTGTGATCAAAAAGACAAAGACCGGTTATTCGACCAACCGTGATGTGCTGCAAAAATTATATGATCGTCATCCCATCATTGAAGAAATCCTGGATTATCGCATGTTGGCAAAGCTCAAAGGAACTTATATTGACGGTTTGGATAAAGTAATTACAGATAATGGAAGAATCCATACCACCTTTCGTCAAACGATTGCTGTGACCGGAAGATTATCATCGACCGATCCCAACCTACAGAACATCCCAATTCGATTAGAGGAGGGGAGACGAATCCGAAAAATGTTCACGGCCAGTGATGACGATCACATCCTGTTGGCAGCAGACTACAATCAAATCGAGCTGAGAGTTCTGGCTCACATCTCGGGCGATGAACATCTGATCGAAGCTTATCAAAATGACAATGATATCCACCGGTTGACAGCTTCCAAAGTTTTCGACATACCGTATGATGAAGTAACGTATGATCAGCGGCGTGAGGCCAAAGCCGTCAATTTTGGGATCGTCTATGGGATGAGTGATTTCGGGCTGTCAGAAAATATTGATATACCGATCACGGCAGCCAAGGAATATATCCAACGCTACTTTGAAGAATATCCCAAAATCAAACTGTACATGGATCAAGCGATCAAAACGTGTCGGGAAAAAGGTTATGTTACGACACTGCTCGGACGGGTCCGAACGATCCCTGAAATCCATGCCAAAAACTATAATGTACGTAGTTTTGCTGAACGAACAGCCATCAATACGCCGATCCAGGGATCAGCGGCTGACATCATAAAACTATCCATGATCCGAGTCGATAGAGCACTAAAGGAGCAAGGTCTCGACAGTAAACTGATTCTTCAAGTGCATGATGAGTTGATTTTTGATGCCAGAAAGTCAGAGTTAGATCAATTAAAAAGATTGGTGGTCGAAGCTATGGAAGAGGCATATCAATTGATTGTGCCGCTTCGGGTATCACTTGACACCGGAGAGAATTGGTATGAAACAACATAAGTGGATCGGGATCGGTGGAAGTATCGCCTCGGGTAAGAGCACTTTATCACGGTTTATTCGTCAAGCCGGTTATACGGTAATCGATGCGGATCAAATTTCCCGTCAGGTAGTTGAACCTGATACACCGGGTTATCAAGCGGTCAGGGATCACTTTCCCAAAGCGTTTGATGGTGATGAACTTAACCGGTCCAAGCTGGGAAAAATCATTTTTTCAGATCCAAAAAAAAGACAACTTCTCAACAGTCTGCTTCATCCTTTGATCATTCAGGAAAGTCGCCGACAACTTGAAGCTGTCGATGGTTTAGCATTCTTTGAAGCACCACTGTTATTCGAATCGGAGATGTTGGAAGACTTTGACCTGACGATTTATGTAACCGCCAGTCGGAACATTCAAATCGAGCGGCTGATGCAGCGTGATGGTATCAGTCGAGACTATGCCGAGCAAAAACTGGCAACATTCAAAGAACCGGGAAATAAGCCCTCGATCATCCTGCAGAATAATGGAACCCTGGAAGAATTCAAAGCTGCTGCTTCGGAACTTCTCATGCGATTAACCGCTTGACACGACGGCACTTTCTGGTATAATCCTGTTATATGCGCAAGAGTGGCGGAATCGGCAGACGCGCTAGCTTGAGGGGCTAGTAGGAGCAATCTTGTGCGGGTTCAAGTCCCGCCCCGAGCACCATTTAAAGCGATGAAATGAAGTGGTCATTTCATCGCTTTTTTTTCTGTGTTTTACTTTATCCCGCAATAAGGTTATAGTAATGGAGTTTTTAAAAATTTACCAAACTCATCGGGAGCAGAATTAAGAAAGTGAAAATTATTATCTACTACACACCGGAAAGAGATGAGGCTCAAAATGATGCCGGCTGCAGCTGTAGCTCACCATGTTATTTGTCGTTCGACGGCACTTCTCCCATCGGCTCTTTGCCACTGTTTAAGCACGATGATTTTTCTATTGTGGATGATCTGTCTGAAACATTAACAGAATATAATGACTTAAGCACCTTTGAATATGAAGAGAATGATAATAAATGCTACTTTCAATATAAAGATTTGTTAATAAGCGATAAATCTTTCTGGGAAAAACTTGACTATTAGAAGAAGTGTATCAAGTATGAAAATGACTCATCCTGAAGAAATCCTCGTAAAGGTGTTTAGGAAATTTGTCGAAAAAGGGCAAATAACCTCTGTTGCTCAAAATTTCAGTGGTTTGATAAATCAGACTTATTTCCTGTCTCAAATCGGCTCAGATGGTGTATTGCGCAAGTACGTTATGCAGTGCATGAATCGAAATGTTTTTAAAAACTTGCCGCAACTCATGGATAATGTTTTTAGAGTGTCACAGCACATGGAACAAAAAAGCAAGTCGTCGGCAGACCCAGATGCTGAACGAAGTTTTTTAAATTTTCTGTGTACTCTTGAGGGTAACTGTTATATTGATTCGGAGGAATTGGGCTTTTGGAGAATGTATCGGTATATCGCACACGCTGTAGGTCGACTTGAAGCAACAACCGTTAAAGAGGCTTATTCAGCAGGCAAAGGTTTCGGCAAGTTCCAATGCCAGTTGGCTGATATGCCGCCACCAAGATTATACGAAACTTTAAGTCGTTTTCATGATACCCGGAACCGGTACGATATTCTCAAAGATGCTGCCAGCCAAGATCCTCATAACCGTTTAACCCATTGCAAAGATGTACTGGATAATCTCCTGTCTCTGGAGGATGCTGCTCTGGCAGTTCAGAAATCTCATGAAGCAGGCAGAATACCTGAGCGGGTGGTGCATAACGATGCCAAACTTTCCAATGTATTGCTCGATGAAGAGGATGGCAGAGCTGTGTGCATTATAGATCTCGATACATGTATGCCGGGACTGTCTCTTCATGATTTTGGCGACCTGATGCGCAGCATTTGTACCAACTCCGCTGAAGATACTCAAACGCCTGAAAACATCCAAATAAGATTTGATATGTTCGAAGCTCTGGTAGCCGGTTTTCTTGATGGCGGTGATGGCTTTATGCTTGAAGAAGAAAAATATTTGATGCCTGATGCAGGAATTACCCTCACATCGGAAGTTGCAGTCCGATTTTTAACCGACTATCTTTCAGGTGATGTGTATTTCCAGACAAAATATCCGGAACATAATCTGGTAAGAGCACGGGCACAAATGACACTGGCACAGAAATTTGTAGACTCCATTGATCACCTTCGGGAAATAGTATCCAAGACTGAGTCTGATCTTGCCGAAACTGGCAAATAGAATCAGTGTGCTTGAAACGGAGCGCTTCCGTGTGATAAACTTCACCAAAGAATGGAAAATCAGAAGTACAGTAATCCGTTTAAGATAGGTCATGTCATTCTCGCACTCATTTTTACGGTAGCGACATTATTCTCACCTTTCAATTACTGTGTTGCGGCATCTTCCTCTACGATAGCTATAAATGTAAAGGCATATTATGATGCTGAAGATGGCGATGTTGTATGGAGTGTCTCAAATTCAGGAGACGCTCTCGCCGACCGTATTTCACTCAGTCTGAAAGCAGATAATTCAGATATAATCGTTTCTGAAACTTTTTTTTTAGATGGTGGAGATGAATATTCCGGACGCTTGCACACTCCTTTTTTAAAGGAAAACAAACGTGGAAAATACATACTGCCGCTGTATGTAAAATATGAGGATGGTCTGGGGAATGCTTATTCCACAATCGCCTGGGTTCGTCATTGGATCGATGAAGATCCGAAAGCCTTTTCAGAGCCGGTGCAAACCAGCCTGGCTGCACCTGATGAACATGAATTTATTGTCGTTGAAAAGGGGGTCCCCGGTGGAAAAGGTACAATTTCTCTGATGGCGATGTCGTTTATCGACGAAGATATTATAGCTCATCCCCGCTTTCTGCTCCCATCCGGAATCGAACTCGAAGGCGATGCGCCAAGAGAGTTCAAAATACCTGCACAGGGCATCAGCCATCTTGAAGTTACTGTAACTAATCAGGCTATCAACAAAAGCGGTGCTTATCCGGTAGCGGCTATCCTTGAGTTTACCGATTCAAGTGGTGTACGGCATTCCGTCGACTCTTCCACGTATCTGCGAATAGAATCCGGTGTCGATGATGCTCATTTGGTAAGAATGCCGCAAAAGATGCCCGTATCTGTTTTCTACATTGTATTTAGCATTTGGGCGCTGCTTTTCATTTTGCGGTGGCGTCGCGGTTACCCTGCAACGAGAGGTCTTCCGGAAAAGTTTTTTAGATGGATTGATTTTGCCATTGTTTCAGGATGCACTATCTACCTTGGATGGCTGCTTAATATCCATCTGGTGTTTCTAGATACACTTTGTGTTGGCGGTGATACACCGGCGCACCACTACCTCGTTTCACACATGGGAAGGACCGGCAAGATCGTATCATGGGCACCGGGCTGGTGGAGTGGTTTCCCCATGTTCAGGTACTATTTTCCGCTTCCATATATTGTGATGGCGACCTTATCGCGTCTGTTCGCTCACAATGTAGTTTTTAAAATATGCTCGGTAGCGGGCATAATGGTGCTGCCATTGAGTTTTTATTTGTCAGGAAAGATCTTGCGATTGCCGAGACCGGCACCGGCAATTCTGGCATGCCTATCCATCCCCATCGCCCTTGATAACACTCATAGCATGTGGGGAGTAAATGCGTATAGTACTCTTGCTGGTATGATAGCCAATAGCTGGAGCTTCGCCTTTATGCTTCCGGCAATTTCTTCAGCTTGTCGCGACGCCCTTGATAATCACTTCCGTTGGAGAACCGTGGTACTGCTTTCTGCCATGGTACTTTCGCATTTCTTTACTTCGATGATGGCTGCCGGCGTCCTGTTTGTGCTGATGTGCGTGTTAGTCATAAGGGAATCCATGGACAGCGTTCCTCTGCGCAAATGCGGTTGGTTCGTGCTTTTCCGCGAAGGCATCTGCGTCTTGCTGATCTGCTCTTGGTGGTTGTTACCACTCGTTGTACTTCGCAACTGGTCGGTTGACTTCGGAGTGCCCTGGAAAATAAACTTCTTCAAGCAACTTCCGCCGACTTTGCCGCCGAGCTTTGCCGGTTCTTTAATTTGCGGTGCAATAGCTTTGTTTTTTGTCCGACGTGAAAAACAGGATAAAGTAAATGTCGAATCCCGTATCTTAATGTTTATACACGTAACTATGCTTGCAGCGGCATTGCTTCTCTTTTACGGTGGCGGATTTTTAGTAGAAGTATTCGTAAATTGCAGATTCTGGCCGTTCATAACTTATTCTTTACTCGTTATTTCTGCACTCGCATTTTCCTATGCCTCAAGAGTCGCTGACATCCCACTTGCCGGTACAATTGCAGCACTGAGTTTTTGTGCAGCATTCGCCTGGCGTACGGGTGGCAACCCTGTCAATCCGGCGTGGTCGAACGAAAATCACGTATCATTCTGGTCACAGGCAAACTTCAGGGGAATGGAAGCAATGCCGGAAGGATACGTCATGTACGAAATAGCGGAAGCCGTCCGCGGTACGCCCGGACGGATGTCCAACGACCTGCATGTCGGCAACGAATACTTTGGCTCAAGTCGTGTTTTCGAAGCCATGCCGTTTCTTGCCGATAAACCTATTCTCGAAGGGGGAATTGTAAATTCTGCCCTCGGTTCATTAACCGCTTACGCTGTACAGGGAGAAGTGTCCGATAGCACTGCAGGATTTCCTCTTATAGTAAAGCCGCGCAGTTTTGCGCCGGAGTCAGGACTCCGCCACCTCGAATTTATGAATGTGCGGCAGTTTGTTGCAAGGTCACGGCGTGTGCAGGAAGCTTTTATGAATGATGAGGGGTGGCAGCTTAAAGATGAATTCGGAGGCGGCAAGTGGAAGCTGTTTGAAAGCACCATCGAGTCGGCATCACCGGTGCGCATATGGAATACTGAGCTTCCCGTCTATCGCTCTGAAAATTTGCAGGCGGATCTGCTCGAGTGGTTTTACGAGATAGGTGCTGTTAAAACTCCTGCAATCCTTTTATCGGATGGAGATGAGCCGCCACCTGGCACTGAAGTTAAAACTCATGAAGAGTTTGTTGCGATGCTTGCCGCCGCACACGGTAATGCCGCTCCGGCAGCAGGGTGGCTCGATGAAGTGTCTCGCACATGCGAAGAAGCCGTCGTCTCAGACGACGGCTCCATACGGTTTGTTACCGATTCTATAGGCGAACCTCATTTGATAGCTGTTTCATATTTTCCAGATTTGCGTGTTCGCGGAGCTGACAGAATTTATTTTGTAACCCCGGGGTATCTCATTGTTTTTCCAACGCAAAGCGAAGTTGAAGTATACTATGGCAAAGGGTTCGCCGTTATAGCTGGTGAAGCCCTGTTTTTAGCAGGGCTTCTTATAATGGCTATTTCGAAAGGCGTGCTTCCATTTCGGAGAGTTGCTTTGTCAACTCTGAAGGGAGCTTATCGCCAAACTTCTCAAAGTGCTTCTTGATTTCGGGAATAACTTTTTCCCAGCCTTCAGTATCGCACTCCAGGAGAGCTTCCTTGTCAGCCTCAGGCATGTCGAGTCCATCGAAGTCGATGTCCTTGGGCAGATTCCCGATAGCTGTGGTAATAGCTTCAACTTTACCTTCACACCGCTCAAAAATCCACTTCAGGACACGGCTGTTTTCGCCGAAACCGGGCCAGAGCCAATGACCGTCAGCAGCCTTGCGGAACCAGTTGACGTAGTAGATTTTAGGAAGTTGTGCGCCTTCTTTTTTGCCGATTTTCAGCCAGTGTGCAAAGTAATCACCCATGTGGTATCCACAGAAGGGCAACATGGCAAAAGGATCGAAGCGGAGTTCACCGACAACGCCGGCTGCAGCAGCAGTTCTCTCCGATGCCATAGTTGCACCGAGGAATACTCCGTGCTCCCAATCCATTGCTTCATTCACAAGAGGCACAACCTCTGCGCGGCGACCGCCAAACAGGAAGGCACTGATAGGCACACCTGCGGGATCTTCCCACTCCGGTGCAATCACAGGGCACTGTGCTGCCGGGGTAGTGAATCTGCCGTTCGGGTTGGCAGCTTTGACCTTTGAACCCTTTTTCCAGGGGCGGCGCAGCCAGTCGACGCAGAAATCTGGAGTTTCGTCCATATCTTCCCAGTATATGTCGCCATCTTCCGTAATAGCACAATTGGTGAAAATGCTGTTACCCTTGTTTACAGTAAGCATAGCGTTGGGGTTCGACTGCATCGAAGTGCCGGGTGCTACTCCAAAGAAACCGGCTTCCGGATTAATTGCATAAAGGCGACCATCATCTCCGAATTTCATCCAGGCAATATCGTCACCGATCGTTTCAACCTTCCAGCCCTCAATCGTAGGCTCCATCATGGCAAGGTTGGTTTTGCCGCAGGCGCTCGGGAACGCGCCGGCGATGTACTTGGTCACGCCTTCCGGGCTGGTGATCCGGAGGATGAGCATATGCTCCGCCAGCCAGCCTT
>LSQX01067454.1_pt1 | contig 10161 bp, 8 predicted proteins | sample 654561 | NCBI WGS metagenome assembly LSQX01 (sample SAMN04489861, study PRJNA283612) | anaerobic digester metagenome | isolation source: 4 biogas reactors fed with cattle manure at either 37C or 55C with and... | place: Denmark: Kongens Lyngby | collected 2014
GGGAACTGAGGATCTTATTTATAACCGCTTTTACAAATGCAGCAACAACGACGACAAGCTTTACGGAGGCACGGGAATTGGCCTGACAATAGCTAAGCATCTGGTTCGCTATTTGGGTGGTGAGATTTGGGTTGCGCCAAAGGCAAGCGTTGGAACAACTTTCTGCTTCACTATTCCATTCCAGAAGATAGTTGCGCCTACAAGCGAAAAAATTAAACTGTGGCCTTCAGACTCGATCAACTGGGAAGATAAAATTTTTCTCATTGCCGAAGATGAAGAAGATAATTTCAGGTACCTTGAAGTTGTTCTTTCATTATTTAACGCTCAGATTATTTGGGCACGCGATGGCCGTGAAGCCGTTGACATAGCCAGCAAAAGAGATGATATCGACCTGATATTAATGGATATTAAGATGCCTAAAATGGATGGCTATTCAGCTACAAAAAATATCAGGAAGATTTCTCCCCGCATTCCGATTGTTGCTCAAACCGCTTACGCCATGCCCGAAGAAAAAGCTAAAGCGATGCAGGCAGGCTGCAACAAATATATTACCAAGCCTATTAATTATAATGATTTGATTGAACTTATCAGCCACTACGCTGCATCAAAAAAGGAAGTCCTACGATAACTACATAGAGGCCTCCCGAAAAGATTGCTAATCAAAAGCCCATGCCTATAACCGAAATATCGTCAAACACAGCATGACGATTTACATGTTTGGCTATATAGGTCTTTATCTCTTCAATATTTTGATCGATTGTCTTCTGGTTTGAAATAATCTTCTCAACAGACATCAGACCTGAGGTTATTTTATCGCCCTTTTCAAGTTCGACAAGTCCGTCGGTAAATGCAAGAAATTTGGAATTTTTCCCAATTTTCACTTTTCCAACCTCTATGGCCGGCACTACATCAAGCATTCCCAATCCGATACAGCCCTTATCCAACATTGAAAGTTGCCCCTTTTTAGGTTCATAAAGCAGAGGGGGCAGGTGCCCGGCATTAACGTAGATAAGCCTGCGTGTAAGCATATTGTATTTGCCAATAAACAGTGTTATAAATTTTTCATTGTTGGCACTCTCATTAACGCGTCGGTTGAGTTGATGAATAAGCTTACGAAAACTAATGCCCGAGGTAAAAACTGAATGAATTACTGCTTGAAAATTGGACATAAGAAGTGCCGCAGAAATTCCCTTTCCGGAGACGTCAGCAACACAAAATCCTATTGTGTTACGCGATAAGCGCAGAAAATCATAGTAATCGCCACCAACCCCCAAATGAGGTTGATAGATAGTGTGAATCGAGATGTCTTTGTGCTGTGGCAGTTCCGATGGACCGGGAATCAACTGATTCTGAATACGGGATGCAAGTTCCAGCTCTTTTCTCATAATCTGCTGCTCAAGCAGGGCACTGTGCATTCTTTTGTTTTCGATGAAGACAATTATCAGATTGGAAATAATCTGAATAAGCTTCAGGTGTTTGATGGTAGGACTGATTCCCTGAAACTCCTCGTCAACATCGCCAATCAGAACATAGCCTATGGCCTTAAATCGGTGGAAAAGTGGGATAATCGCATCAAAGCCTTTGAGGTTATCAGGTGGCGACAGGGTTATATTCTCGATGCCCTGATACTTGAGCAAATCTCTCTCCACATCAATAGATGCCACCTCATCGGAGGTGACACCGGAACTCAACAAATTTTGCCACAGTCCATCAGAGCAAGTGTAAACCAGCACCTTACCCACGTCAAGCTCTTCCCTCAACAGAATCTCAAACTCCGACAACAAATCGTCGATGCTGTGATCTTCGTTTATCGTCTGCGCAAGATCCAGTAGTATATTTAACCGGTCTTTGTATAGCTTAACTCTTCTCTTTCTGGCCTGTGTAATCATCGGCTTTTTTTCCCATTGGTAGTAAACCGACTAAATTTACAAAAAAAAACAGAAAGCAACCAAATTTTTAATTGTAACAAGTGCTTTTCTAATAACTATTGAGCGTAAAATTCGAAAAAAACATAAGTTCTACTCTTTTGAACGCTCTACATAAGAACGCTCCTTGGTATCCACTTTAATCCTCTCGCCTTGTTCAATAAAAAGGGGGACCATAATGGTAGTGCCTGTATCTATGGTTGCAGCTTTTAATGATGATGTTGAGGAAGTATCGCCTCTGATACCGGGTTCAGTATAGACTACTTCATAAACGATAAACTGGGGAAGATTAACCATAATAGGAGTCTCCGAGTCAACATGATAAACCATATCAACTTCCTGTCCTTCACGAAGCAAATCGGGTGATTCAACCAATGATTCCTGAATACTCATCTGCTCGAAGCTTTCGTTATTCATAAAGTGATAACCCAAATCATCTTTATAGAGAAACTGATGGGGGCGGTGCTCAACGCGCGCCTCAGTAACTTTAACTCCCGAGGTAAATGTATTCTCCAATATCCGGCCGGTGGCTATATTCTTTAATTTGGTACGCACAAAGGCCGGAAATCATTGAATTTCCACAGTTATTTGACTAGCTTAATAGTTTGTTGCTCACCTTGAAACCTAACAAGCATAATATAAATACCCGAAGGCCAGGCACCCGTATATACGCGCTTGTCGCTAACTTCCTGAGAATACACCTTGCGCCCCAGGCTGTCGAACACGTCCACCATAAGAGGTGAAGAGAGGTTAATATCAAGATATAACCATTCTTGCAGGGGTATGGGGTGGGCTCTGAGGCTCGTCAGCCACACTCCCTCAGTAGCAGATGCCGAATCAAAGACACGGTCAAGCCATTCAGGATTGTCTATGTAGGGATTTCGATTCCCCTGTAAAGAATATATTTCCCTATTTCTTAAAGCTTCTTTCTGACTTACCGGATCGTCGTGATGCCACTGAATAAGCATCTCCAAAATCCAGGGTTTCAGAGCAGGCCATGAGCTGCCATCAAGAATATCGGGTATCATACCTTGATTACTCCATGAGGGACTACGATGCATATAGCGTGTAAGCATATAAAACCAGGCTCGTGCAAGGTCACCTTTATAACTATCCTGCGGTTCGAATACCATACCATCGAAAACAGAACCATACACATTGGTACCGAGCCTACTCCCGTTAAGAGAGAGCCATTGCGGAAGCTCAACTTCACCAAAGCTAAAGTTACTTCGCATACTATTTACCAGCTTGTCTGAGGGGAAAATATGATGGACATCGGTGTACATGGTATCAGCATCACTTCCTCCCCACCAACTAACAGGCCAGCTATGTTCACGATTGTAAAATCTACCCTCTTCAGTAACATCCACCCCTTTGTCCTGATCAGTGTATAAAGTGTACTCATACGGAGATTCCTCGCACTCGAGAGTTCCATAAACATCCCAAATCTTACCGTTAAATTTCAGGTCTGCATCGCCAAAAAGTGTCCAGATATCGCCATAAGACAGCACTGTGTGTTCATTTATCAATTGATGCAATTGCAACATAAGCTCTTTGCCTTTCCCATCAATACCCAGATAATAATTATCAGGAACAAAAGAGGATATCCCCTTTCCGCTAATATTAATCTCTGTCTCTAGTTCACCTGTCCGGTGAATTATTCTGCCCTTGTAGTCCTTAAGCTCATTGGGCACAAAACGCACGTACACAGGCATATTATTAAACTCACGGTCACTGATTTGCAAATTCGCCTGATAGTTCGCATCGCAATCAAGGGAAATCAAAAAACCATCACTTGCTTGAAGCACTATATCTTCTGTAAGGCCTCCGCCAGATAGATAATAAAACTGCACATCCGAAACCTTGCCTGCTTCGACTTCCCTAAAAGGATAAAGTTCCCGACTTATTTGAATCCCTTCCACAAAACTTGCCTGGCGTAATACTAACTTGTAAACAGTCTTGTATTGGGGAGCTTCAGCACTCACGGTGACTTGTAATACGTCTCCATCTACAAAGCTCACAAGCTCAAGCTCTGAGGGCTCAAGGTAAAGTCCATTCAATTGGAAATCAATCTGCGATTCAGAGCTTAATGCCGTAAGCGCTGTTCCGGCAAACGTGCTGAAATCCTCAAGCTCGAGAACCGCTCCCGGATCGGTCTGTGCATCGGCAACTTCGATTCCGCTAAGGCCCAACACCTCCACTCCGCCGACCAACCAGGATTTTAGACGCGATTCGGTAGAGATAAAACCCTCAGCAGCTTCCAGTCGCAAATTATCAAAACGACAATTGCCGCTGGTAGAGCTAGCGCCATCCACTACTATGCGAAGTAAAAAGTCAGGGTTGTTATGCATTCCCGGCAAATCGCTTACGACAACTTCGACAAGCTGGCCTGACTTCCATGCGTTTTCCCATGCGGAAATATCTATAGTTTTGAGAGTAGTCCAATCTTGTCCACCGTTACTGCTATAATCTATACGCTGGCTGGTAAAGCCCGTGCCGGTCCTCCGACCGGCATAGCTCAAGGTGTAAGATCCGGAAGGTATAAGCGGTGGTGATATGGCAAGCCAACGACCGTTATTAATGCTACCACTGCCGCCCTGGGGACAGAAGCTACCTCCTGCCTGTTCTCCTTCCAGGCCATTAATCATTGTTCCTCCGAAGGACACCACATTGTCAAAATTATGCGTCAGCAGAGCTGTGCCCAGGTCGGCACTAAGAGAAGAACTCCAATCACCTTCGGAGGGAGGATTGTTAAAATTCCAATATGCAATAGCTTGGGAGTGGATGCAGGTCGCGACTGAAAGATTAAATGCGAGCACTGCCACGATTTTCAGTGTAAGGTTGAGCTGCTTCATCGCAAATTGATTTAATAAAGATGTTGCAGAAAGTTATAACAAAAAATCAAACAGAAAAAACATTAATAGATTTAACAAAGAAAATACATAGCACTAATAATGAACAGCAGCCGCCCCGTAATAGAGCGGCTGCCTTTCGTTATATGAACACATATTTTTTTTATAGCTACTATACAGTCATAATATCTTTCTCTTTTCTTTCTAACAATTCGTCTATCTTTTTCATAAAATTATCAGTCAGCTTTTGAGCTTCTGTTTCAGCATCTTTCTCCATATCCTCAGGCAAACCATCCTTTTGAAGCTTTTTAAATTCATCAATTGCTTCACGTCGCAAATTGCGGATTCCTATTCGTGAATCTTCAACAAGCTTCTTCACTATTTTAACAAGTTCTTTGCGGCGCTCTTCGGTGAGTGGTGGCACGTTTATCCTAATAAGATCTCCGTTATTGTCGGGATTCATGCCCAGATTAGCCGCCATTATCGCCTTTTCAATTACTGCTATCATGCCTTTCTCCCATGGCTGAATAGCAATCGTACGCGGATCAGGAGTGTTGATATTGGCAACCTGAGATAAAGGAGTCATTGAACCATAATAATCAACCATGAGGCCATCAAGCATTTTAGGATTGGCCTTTCCCGCCCTAACTTTAGCCATCTCCTTTTCCAGATGCTCAATCGTTCTGTTCATTTTTTCTGTGGTATCCTCAAGGACTAAACTTACTTCTTCTTCCATGGTTATAATATATTAGATTTCACTTAAGCTAATTGCCTATTCACTATAATAGCAGCTAATTAGCAAATATAGGAAAAAGTGGGGATACAAGTATAACAAATTACCTCTTTTCAAGACCCGACAGGATATCGATGGCTTCCTCCCGGCTGTTTCCGCAAAAAAGAGGCTCTGCCTTAAATCCCTTGCACACACGTGGACGCTCGGGAGAGTCAAAAATTTTACATTTTAAATCCTCGCTAAGATGGATGCACGGTATGCCTGCAGGCTTTCCAGAAGGCATCCCGGGTATAGGAGATGATATAGATATCACGATACAACAAGCTGCGCAATTTGCCCTGCATTCCATAACAAACTGATAAAATTAAGTATCTGATAAATCCTCTTCTCAGGGCTTATTGAGGCACGAAGCTGGAAAAGGGGTTTTGCAAGCCTCTGAACTGCTCCAGGTCGCATACAAATGCCCCAACCACCAGATTGAAACGAACGCGCACCGGAAGTTTGTTGGCATCGCGGGTAATCCATACCTGCATATCGTCATCATTCTTAAAAGCCCTGCCAACTTCGGTTACGGGCGAAAACTTGTAACACTCCATCATTCCAAAACGGGTCTTTATGGTTTCCAAACCCATATACCGTATTCGAAGGGGGAATACCTCATCTGCAAAGTAAGTATTAAGAACAATAATCTGCCCCTTAACNNATATAATATCATAAATATCAGCTGTTACGTATTTCTCGACCGAACGCTGGCTTGATACATGGGTAGAGTCTCTTCCATGCTTAAAAACTGCCTCGTTATACCATTTGTAGCGGCCTTCGCTTATGTTCCTAATGCTTTTAACAGGGCACATAGTTTTAGGGTCAAAAAAACTCTCATAGACATCCCTCACTCTGAAAATCTTATCAGTAAGTCCACTTGTATATCCACTGCCTACCATGTGATATACTCTTTTGTTATTTAACAGAGTGTCTTTTACAGTCAAAGAAGCGCGTCCGCCCGTAATAAAACCATATTGGAGGACGTATTGCAGTTCTTCACCGGGGCCAAATGATTTGGTTGGAACATTCTGCTTAAAAGGCACCTCAGCGCTTGCACTGCTGCCGACCATAAGCATAAATGCATAAGTATATAGAAAAGTTAAAAGGCGCTTCATATGATAATAGTTTAATAATTAAAAACTATCCCGCATACACATAATCATCTAAAAATTCACAAACTCTATTCTTTCAAGATTGCAAGTAAGTCATTATTCCAAACAATCTATAAGTCTTTATACAAATTGTGAGCCCTTCTTGTTTCAGATTTCAGATTATGTCATATCATTAAGCGCAACTCCTTGTATTTGTGAGGCTTACAGGAGTTAAAAAAACTTGTTTTTTGGTGTCGTAGCAACAAAATTCTTTAAATAAAAGGGCTCGAAATATGCTACATCTTCAAATTTCCCGACCTTATATCTATCCTTTGCAAGCGGAACCATTGCCGATGCCAAAGGTACAATCCCGTCAATAAAAAAAGCACTTGGATTAGCAATAACAGAGCTGCATTTAGGAGCCCCGTCCCCGAAGTAGTAGGTAGGTCGTGCCGACCTAATATCTGCGAAACTATTTTCATCAATAATCTCGGCAGCCACAGGTCTTTCCTCCTCAAGCGCTTTATTATAAAGTGCTGAATAAACCTCCATTCGGCGGGCATCAATCATCGGACAAAGCAGGGCCTTTTCTTCTATTTCCGGATGCTTTTCCAAAAAGTTTGCTGCCAGCACTTCAAGAGAAGGTAGAGCAATAAGAGGAATACCCGCTCCGTAGCAAATTCCCTTACTTACCGATACTCCTATTCTAAGACCGGTATATGAGCCCGGCCCGCTGCTTACTGCTACAGCGTCAAGCTTTTCAGCCGTGACATTCGCTTGCTCCAATAAGCTTTCAATAAGACCAGTAAGTTTCAAAGAGTGGGAGTTTGGAGTATCTTCCCTTAAGGAGCTTATTAGCTTACCTTTAAGAGCTAATGCAACCGAACAAACAGCAGTAGAAGTCTCTATGCAAAGTATATTAGCCATTCATCAATGATTATGGCTACAAAAATAACAATATTATTCTTGTCGGGAGAAAATCTTAAAATACCGCGCGTATTATTACGCGCGGTAAAAGCTAATTCTATAATACCAACTCTTTCCCTTGGTAGAAATCCAGAATCTTAAGACGCAGCAGATAGGTGTATTTTGCCTGAATAAAATCTGATTCAGCCTTCATAAACTCTGTCTTTGCCACGTTATAATCAACGACATTAACCATACCGACATTGTAGCGCTGCTCAGTATAGCGAAACGATTCGCGGTAAGAATCAGCTGCTATTTGACCGGCCTCGTACTGGCGAAATGCTGCCTGCGCATCTGCATGAGCCTGCTCGATCTCCTTGCGTAAGGTTTGCTTCTCCTGCTCCAGAGTATATTGAGAGTTCATCAATCCGATATTGGCATTTTTCACTCCCTTACGAGCCGACAGCCCGTTAAACAAGGGGATGCTAAGGCTAAGCCCATAATACTGAGAGGCATTATCCTTAAAACTCCGGCTAAAATCAAAATTTTGCATACCATCATATTTGCTTACATAGGTTCCCCACCCAACATTAAACGATAGGCGCGGCCATAAATATCCTTTGGCAATATCAACATCTTTGTTGCTACTTTCCAAACGATATTCAGAAGCAGAAATTTGAGGAAGATTGTTGACAGCATAATCAAATACGGCATCAGCAGCACCAAGCGGAACAGCTGAAAGCTCAGGTAATTCAGGAATAACTATATCAAAGCTGTCGCCTGATTTCAAATCAAGAGCGTGTTTCAGATCTAGATAAGAAAGCTGTAAATTATTCTCCAATTGCGTTACATTAAGGGTTTCCCGGGCAGCCAAAGATTTGACCTCAAGGAGGCTGCCTTCGGGAAGAGTTCCTGCCTGCACTAGCTTTTCGGTTCTTTCCACCTGAAGATTAATTGTTTCAAGTTGCAACTTGGCAGCTGCCAGTAGCTCTTTATCGAATAGGATCTGGGTGTAATAGGAAGTTATGGCAAGGGCCAAATCATTTTCAGTCTTCTTGGCATCAGCCACGGCAGCCTTCCAATCAGCCCGGTACTTTTTGACACTATTACGGCGCGTGAAACCTTCAAAAACAGGAGTTACGGATGATATGCCAAAATTCCCGTCTTTGGTTGTAACGTCGATTATCCGAAAGGTATTTTCATCACGAACACTTCCGCTCTGAGTACGATAGCTACCATTGGCATTTAGATTTGGCAAAAGGTCAAGTTTCTTTTGCTCTTGCTGGTTATAAGCATAATCAACGTTCAGTTTTTGGCGTTTAAGCGCCAAATTATTTTCACGGGCATACTCTATGCATTGTTGCAAACTCCACTTAGTAGGCAGAGAGGCGCTTTCCTGCGCTTGACTTGGAATCAAGGCAAACAGGGCAATTATTAAAAGATAATGTTTTATGGTTTGCATACTATTGTAAATTTCGATATCGCATAAATAAGGGATAAAAAAAATATGTGACCAGACTACTTGAAAACAAGCTGTAATCGGCGCTAAGCTGCGCCGGAATTATATAGCCGGCACTTTTACTTTATCCTCAGCTTTCAGGCCTTCAAGAAGCTCAACATTAAGCCCATCTGAAAGGCCTATTTTCACAAGGCGCTTTTCAAACTTCTGGGGTTCTGTCTCCACCTCAACAAAAATCGAATCCCCACTGAACTGAAGGACCTTTTCATTAATAGCAAGGACGCTGTCACGACGATCGAGCACGATATCGGCATTTGCGCTATAACCGGCTCTGATAAACTGATTCTCTTTCAGCTTCATGGCAGCCTTTATTTCAAACTGAATGGCACCTCCTTCTTCCACTCCTTTGGGGGATATATACTCCAGATAAGCATCGAAGGCATCACCTTCAATAGCGCCAATAGTCATAAGCAGGTGCATTCCTTCTTTAATCTTTCCTACTTCAGTCTCGTCAACTTTCCCTTTAAAAATCATCTCTCCCATATCGGCAACATAGGCAACTGTAGTCCCGTCATTAAAGGTGTTACTTTTAATAACTGAGTTACCCTCTTCAACAGGCACATCGAGCACCATGCCACTAATAGTAGAGCGAATAACAGTATTTGTCTTTGAACCCATCTTCTTTGTTACCCCTTCCTGAATCAACTGAAGATGATTCTCGGCAGCCAGCAAATCTTCCCGGCTGTTTTTATAACGAAGTTCCTCTGCCTGGTACTCACTCAAGGCAATAACTTTTTGCTCGAATAGCTCTTTCATCCTGTTAAAATCAACTTCAGCATTCTCAAAGGCTAAGCGCGCCTTATTAACACGACTTTCAGCATCATTTACCTGAACCATTTCAGGTATAATCTGAATTCGGGCAATTATATCACCTTGTTTGATGAGCTCTCCTGCCTCTACATAGATATCGGTAATAATCCCTGACTCCTGAGGCTTTATGGCAATCTCTTTGCGCGGGATAACAGACCCTGTCGCAACAGTCTTTTTAATTATGTTGGTAGTAAGCGGCGACTCAATCTCATAAGCTACCGGCGCTTTTTTTGATTGTTTATACAAATATACAAACACCCACACCTGTCTCTTATACACATCT
>LSQX01096495.1_pt2 | contig 10161 bp, 6 predicted proteins | sample 654561 | NCBI WGS metagenome assembly LSQX01 (sample SAMN04489861, study PRJNA283612) | anaerobic digester metagenome | isolation source: 4 biogas reactors fed with cattle manure at either 37C or 55C with and... | place: Denmark: Kongens Lyngby | collected 2014
ATTAAGATCGATGTCCGCCTGATTGCCGCCACCAACCGCGATTTGTGGGAAATGGTTCTGCGCAAAGAGTTCCGACGCGACCTGTTTTACCGGTTAAACGTGGTCCCCATTTATGTTCCTCCTCTCCGGGTCAGAAAAGAGGAAATCCCCTTTCTGGCCGCGTTTTACCTGAAGAAGTTTAATAACAAATACGGATTCAACAAGCGGCTGCATGAGAAAGCCGTTAAAGCTCTGATCAACTATGATTGGCCGGGTAACGTCAGAGAACTGGAAAACCTGATCGAGAGGCTGGTAGTAACCTGCGCCGGTGACGTAATTACCGATGTTGGACTGCCGGTGCCGGAACCTCAGGATGTTATCACTCTCAACCTCGATCCTAATTCATCCTTAAAAAACGCAGTCGAGGAATTGGAGTGCCATCTAATACAGGAGGCTCTAAACCGCTGTGGTTCTACCAGGAAGGCGGCGGCCGAACTGGGAGTCAGTCAGCCGACTATTGTCCGTAAGGCTGCCAAGTATGGACTAAAGCTCAGGGATGAACAATAAGAAGAAGTTATCGGCAAGCACACCCGAAATTTAAGCCGGGCGTATTGGGAGCGCCCGGCTTTTAATTAATGTCCTAACAATTAACAAAAGGATAATTCCTTTAGGGTTTAACCATTATCTTTACTGCATCCCCTTTAGGGTCATCGAGCCTTTCAAAGGCGTTTTGCAGCCCTTCAAGACCTACTATATCATCAACAAATCTTTCCGTCTTAAGAGCTTTGCGGGCAATGTAATCGATGGACATGTCAAACTCATCAGGGGAATAGCCGTAGGAACCCTTAATCATGATCTCTCGCATGTTTACTCTCATAGTATATATGGGAACCAGATCATAGTTCACTCCAACCAAAACCACGGTTCCACCGTAGCCGGTTGCGCCAATAGCAGATTGAACCGCCGGAGCCGGTCCCGCACACTCAAAGGTCTTGTCAAACCCGCCATCGGTTCTCGCCAGGAGCTTCTTCTGGAGTTTGGGATCGCCGGCATCGAACACCTCGTCTACATCCCCATAAGCCAGTGCCTTCTCCCTGCGGAGCGGATTAATCTCCGACAGAGCTACATAAGCCGCCCCGGAAATCCGGGCCCAGGCTGCACACAACAGTCCGATGATTCCTGCACCCACAACCAGCACCCGGTCTCCTGTCTGCACATTTCCCAGGTGAACAGCCCGTAAGGCAACGGCTGTTGGTTCTACCATAGCCCCTTCTTCCGTGCTCATCCCTTCGGGAAGTCTCCGTACCATCATAGGATTGGCCAATATATACTCGGCATAAGCTCCCGGGGTAGTAATACCGGGCGCATCAGCCAGGTATTTGACACAGGCAGCATACAACTGACGCTTACAAAACTTGCATTCCATGCAGGGGTTGGCCGGAAGCGCGGTTACACGATCCCCAACCTTAAACACATCCTTTGCCGGGCCTGGATCAGCTATGATCCCGCCAAACTCGTGCCCCATGATCAGTCCTACCGGGGCTCCATTATGCCACATGTGGATATCAGAACCGCAGATACCGGTTCTTTCTACCTTTATTAACAGTTTGGAGTCAGTTGCTTGTGGTTGTTCGGCTTCGATCAGCTTCAGTTGACATTTACCCTCGATGGCAACAGCCTTCATATGAACAGCCTCCTATCTGCTGGAATTTGATGAGCTGCTACCATACCGGATGAAACGCTGTAACCGTCCCAAAGAGCGTTATAAACATAACCGATATGGTAACAGCTCGGTTAAGTATGCCGGTCGGAAAAACTATCGCCCAGCCTTGATTTTGAGTTAGGCCAGCATTATATTTGCTCTCACTCAGGTACTAACCTATATGGGCGTGCATCCCGCCATCGATGGGTATGGAATGACCGGTAATATGGTCGGAAGCTTTTGAGCAAAGGAAAACTACAGCTCCCTTCATATCATCCGGACCGCCCACCTTGCGCAGTGGAGTTTTATCATAGAAGACCTGTTCGCCGCCAAGGTTTTCCCAGTGTCTCTCAGTCATATGGGTCGGGAACGGGCCGGGGAGGATAGCGTTGACATAGATGTTGTAACGACCCCACTTGACCGCCAGATCTTTGGTGAGGTTTATAACCGCAGCTTTACTGGCGTTGTAAGCAACAGTATCCTGCTCCTCGGGGAAAGTCCCGCCCAAACCGGCAATGGAGGCAATATTGACTATCTTACCGTAACCGATCTCTTTCATACTGCGAGCACACAACATACTCAGGTGGAACAACCCTATTACGTTAACCTCGAAAACCCAGCGGAACCTGTCCATGGGGAAGTTCATGGCGTCGGCACCCCAGGTGACCCCCGCATTGTTAACCAGGATATCTACTTTGCCGAACTCCTTCAATGTAAGGTCTACCAGGTTTTCGATCTCCTCGCCCTTGGATACGTCGCAGCGGGCAGGAAGAGCCTTGATACCGTACTTAACCAGCTCATTGGCCAGGGCTTCACACCGTTCTACCTTACGGGCGGCAACAACCACATTGGCACCCGCTTCGGCCAAGGCGTGACACATCTGATTGCCAAGACCAACTGAGCCGCCGGTAACAATGGCAGTTTTTCCGGACAAATCAAACAGTTCCTTAAGATTCACATCCATACCTCCTTAAAAAGTTTCAATCTGTATCCGCGAAATTTGGTGCCCCACAATTGATCGCCATAATATGTGGCTGACCGTGCCAAATTGGCATGTCCCCTAGCACTCAAACTGCTTTAATTATAGATTTCCAGCGGCTTAAAAGCAACTAAGCGCGCCATTTTTAGACAATCACGGAGAAACGTAACCAGTGGAGAGCCCCCGGTTTGATTGAAGCCGAAACCCGATATCCAAGAGCAAGAATCCTGAAAAATTGGGCTAAACTCCCCTGGGCGGCCTTTCCAAGCCCGTTAAATTTAACTATAATTATAATAATGGGAAGTTTAAACACGTAATCTCATAACACAGCAGGTGCTTCAAGGAGGTTTGCTATGTGCAGCAATAGCTTAAACAGCTTTGAAAAACACTTCAGCGAGACCGTCCGCGAATTGATTCCCCTCCTCGAGGGATTTGCTCATATTGACACAGTAGTTGGTATACCATTTTTTAACGAGAAGACCTCGCTCCTGGAAATGCTGCAGCTTTTGTGCAGCAACCCGGAAAACTTGCCATCCCCCAACACCATGATCGCCTGTATCGGAGATCCTGCCGGCAGTGATATATTGGAAGCCATTAAAAGATTAAACCTTCCTATTCCGCATTTTGAATACGTATTGGCGCCGGGGATTAATGGCCGGGGCGCCAGCATCAGAGCCTTAATTGAGATCGCCAATTACCTGGAAGCAGATTTGATAGTGCTGGCTGCAGATCTCAAGCAGGAACATGGGCGGGGCTTCCGCCCGGATTGGGTAAAGAGGTTGGCTCTGCCGATTCAAAAAGACTATGACCTGGCTCTGGGATGTTTTCAACGACATCAGCTGGAAGACCCGGTAGGCGTGCTTTTTACCGGACCGCTTCTCGAAGTGTTTTACGGTTTTCGGGTTACCGATCCCACCAGCGGAATTTATGCGGTTAGCCACGACCTCCTGGAAAACTACTGCCAGGATATCAGACTGTGGACTGATACTACCAGAGGCTACGGTATCGATCCCTGGCTCATAACCCGAGCCCTGCGTTGGAACAAAGCCGTCTGCGAGGTAAAGCTTGAAAGTAAACTGGCGCGGCCTTCCCGGGAGAAGGTGGACCTTGTCTTCAAGGATAACGCCCTGTCACTTTTTGAGTGCATAACCCGGGATGATAAGTACTGGTCAAACCGTCCTCAAATCCTAAAGCACCTGGATGTTTTCGGCCGGCCTTTCGTTTCTGATGTCCCAATGAATCCGGCTTTTTCATTCATTGACCTGGTCGGGTCCTTCAAAAGCGGGTGCAGTCAATACGGTAATCTGTTGGATTCCCTGCTCCCCTCGGACATTGCCGAACACTTAAAAGACGAAGTTCAATTCTATACCAGCCGCTTCAGCTTTGGGCCGCATCTGTGGGCCGCCGTGGTCAATAATTACCTGCTGGCATATGCCTTTAAAAAGGAAATACCGGTTGATGACCTTCTTATCAGCCTGACTTCCCTCTTTAACGGGCGTATGGCCGGTTTTTTGGCCGAAACAACCGCAGGCACATTCACAGCCCCGGATAAACTCCCGATTGAGCAATATTCATTTCCGCCGGGTGCGGTCGAGGCGGCCAGAGAACTGCAAAGACAGGCGTTCTACATGCTGAGCGAAGGATTATCCGAGGATTGGCGGCAAGCGGCTCTTGATACCCGACCGGTAATTGTACCGGCCCATTATATGGAATTCATCCCCGGGGTTCCGGTTATACTTCCCAAGACCATTGTCGGCCCCGGCAATGCGACCGTTCGGATCGAAGAAGTATTTACCCGATTGCAAAACCGATATCAAGACCGTTTCAACAAGTTTGTTCACGAGGGGCTGAACCTTCCCGGCGATGCGGACTCACGCGCACTGGTCGCCGGTGTGGCCGGGTTTATGGCTGACCTGGAAAACATACTGGAAGAAATCCTTCCTGGTGATCTCTACACTGAAGAAGGGATTGACCAGCTTCTCAAAGGTATTTTCGATCTCTTTTCATTCCCCCGGGTATTGGCGGTCAAAAGCGATGTCCTGCGGGAGATGCTCATTAAGTTTCGCGCCTCGAACCTGATCATCTCCCGGGGTTATCATGATGTCCAAAAACTGGTGGCCGATATGGATGTAAGAGATGCCGTGAGCCTGGCCGGTCTGATGGAAAACCAGCTGTTCATCGAACAGACCCAGGAGTGGCTTCTTGAAAACTTAAGTCCTGAAGATATGGAGGAGGTTGATCTTAAACCGCTGATCCTGGGAAATCAGGACATGCACGGTTCGTATCGGCTGCTCACCACCTCCAACTTTAATATACTGGTAGCTCGGATATTGGCCAGTCCGCTCAGTAAAGGAGTGGGCGGTCGGTACCCCCGGCTCCGTTACTGCCTGTCGGTTGTCCGCCAGGCAGCCATATCCGTCAACTACTCGCGTTTATGGCGAATCTATGTCCGCGAACGCAGGAATCTGGGGGATAAGATCGGCAATTCCCTGGCAGGTTGGTACCGGACCGGCACCTTCTCTGTCAACAATATTATGGAGAACACCAATCACCGTCTGCTGGTCGGATTTTTTGAGGCACTGGTCGCCAGGTTAAAGGCTTCCGGCCGGATGTCCGCCGCCAAAATGCTGGAGCTGATGGTGCAATCCTATGGGCTGAGCCAGACCTTGGCCGATGGGACCTTCCTTCCCTGTTCCGCCTGGACCTGGGCCAGCTACAGCTACAAAGGCGGCCAGGGATTGCCCACCCCTCTGTCCAGCCATGTGGAAGAGCGATGGTTTAACCATGACCTGCTGGAGGAGATCTTTTCCTCCCTTGGTTATGACACTGCGGTGGTTGATGAACAGGCCATTCAACTGGTGGGCGAAGGCCGTTCCAATGAGGATCTGCTGACCGCGGTGCTGGGAGCAACAGCTGAGAATGTGGTCGCAGTCTCCCAGGATACCTATCCGTTCCCCCCGACCAAGAGCCTGGTTCGCTACCCGGGAAATCCGATATTATCACCTATCAAAGAGCATTTCTGGGAGTCGCGCTATGTTTTGAATGCCGCTTCCCTGCGCATTAAAGACCGGGTTTATATCCTTTACCGGGCGTATGGAGATGATGAAATATCCCGGATAGGTCTGGCGATAACCGATGGTTACCGGGTACTGGAGCGACTGCCATACCCCGTATACACCCCGCTGGGTCCAAAGGAGAAAAAGGGGGTTGAAGACCCCCGGGTCGTGGTAATCGACGGTTACATCTATATGATGTATACGGCCTATGATGGTGTTATCGCTCAGGTATCAGCCGCCGCCATCTCCCTTGACGATTTCCTCAACCGCAGGTTCGACCGGTGGGAGAGGAAAGGCCTGGCCTTTGAAGATGTATGGGATAAGGATGCGATTCTCTTTCCCGAGAAGATCAAAGGCCGCTATGTCATATACCATCGCATAGAACCCGGTATCTGGGTGTCGTACCTGGATGAACTCAAGTTCCCGGCACCTCGGGGAAGACATTCCATTATCATGGGGCCCCGTTCCGGGCGTATGTGGGATTCGGTCAAGATCGGTGCCGGTACCCAGCCCTTGAAAACGGACTTTGGGTGGCTCATGATTTACCACGGCGTGGACAGGGATCGGGTATATCGCCTGGGAGTCATGCTGGTTGATGCCCGCGATCCGGAACGCCTTCTCTACCGTTCTCCCAATCCCGTGCTTTCGCCCGAAACGGAATGTGAAATAGGCATTCCCGGCAAAGCCTGGGTGTGCAACGTAGTCTTCACCTGCGGAGCGGTTCCGGCTGAAGACAAAGATTTACTGTACGAAGATGATGAGCTCCTGGTATACTACGGTGCCGCCGACTCCCATCTCTGCATGGCAACGTGCAGGGTTGGAGACCTGCTCCCCGAAGAAATAAGACGCAAATACCGGGGAGCAGTTTATGAAAGCGAATAATATAAACCGATTAGGAATGCAGCAATTGATTTGACAACAGCATGGTTACCAAGGCCTCGGCTCCCTGGTTGGGATTTAATCCGTCGGGGGTTAACCCATCGTGACAGCCCCCGGTTTCAGAATTGATCAGGGGCAGATCATGGATGTTTTTCCCCAGATACCACTCCCAGATGATCTCCATCATGGATTGAAAGTCCTTCTGCCCCGTTACGCGAAAAGCCTCGCGGCAGGCCAATATCATAGAACCGGCTTCCACCGGCTGCTGGTCAAAAAGCGGTATCTTTTTGCCCTTTGTCCACCACCCTCGGTTACCTACAGGGGTAAAGTATCCCTTCGCCAGCAGGCTGTCCCCCAGAAACATCAGTGAATCCCGGGCTATACCCTGCACTTTCTTGTCTGCCTTGATGCCGCAATAGGAAAAAAGGGCGTGGGGGAGAATGGCATTGCAGTAAGTCATGCGGTCCTCAAACCACCTCCACCCGGGCGAATTATATCGCTGGTAGAGGCCGGTCAACTGCTCAACACAACGTTGGATTATGCCGGATATCCGGCGGTCATCCTCCGGCAATTCACGGGCGAGGACCGTACAACCGATTAAGACGTAAGCATTGCTTCGAGGAAACTCCAAAGTCTCAATAAACGGCAGGGCATCGGCAGCCATTTCCCGGCAGGCTTTCGACACCCCCGGCAATCCCGAAACAGCCCCAAAACAGCAGGCCATAAAGGCCCGGCCCTGGCTGTCCTCCGAATCCAGATCGGTAACATATCCCCGGTTCGGGAGCCACCAGTTGCGCCATCCCTCACCCCGGCGCCACGCTTTCTGAAGCGCCTCGCAGTAAAGGTTGGCATATTCTTCACGCTGAGAGCCCTCCATGTTCAGCGCCACCAGCAAAGCTCGGGCGTTGTCATCAGTCGTACACCCGCTGTTTATATCGGGTTCGCCGTGGGGCGCAAACTGGATTATACCGTAATCACAGGTCAGGCGCGCCAGATGGCTGTAGTTCATGCTTGTTCTTTTCCTCCCCGAACACGTTCCAGCCCGTATTGTGTAATCGCCTCGTCGGCTACCTGGCTGTAATAACCCGCAACACTGTTCCAGGTCAAGGTCTTCCCATACTCCCAGGCTTTCTCCTCCAAAGCGGCCTGGAACTCAGGATCTCCCAGTACCGCATCCAGCAGCTCGGCCAGAGCCTCGGGTGATGCATCCCTGGCCACCAGCCCCCTCCCCTCTGCCAGAAGCTCACGGGCGTATTCGTAAGGAGTGGCCACTGTTGCCCTCCCGCAACCGATGGCAAAGGACAGGGTGCCGGAAACAGCCTGATCAAGGGTGGGATACGGACTCAGGTATACATCAGTCATGTAGAGCCAGTCTCCCAATTCCTCCATATCCAGGAATCGGTTAATAAACACAACCTTCTTTTCCATCCCCAACTCGGAAACGAGCCGCATAACCTCTTCCCGGTACCTCTCCCCTTCCTGCCGAAGAAGATTGGGGTGGGTACTGCCTGCAATAATATACACACAATCGGGATATCTTTCCGCCACCCGGTGAAAAGCCCTGATTCCTATTTCCAGTCCCTTCCCGGGCCCAATCAGGCCAAAGGTGGCAATTATGCGTCGTCCCTTGTATCCATACTGTTCCTTTAGAGCATCCCGGTCTTTGGCTTGAAACTGTGGAACGCCGTGGGGAATAACGTGTACTTTGTTGGGCGGCAGGTTGTAAACCGGTCCCAGCAAGATGTCCCGGGCCCGATTTGTCATGCACACCACAGCCGTGGCATAACCCGCCAGTCGATTAAACACCTCCTGGCGATGGGCTGATGGTCGAGGAAGGACTGTATGAGCAACAAGCATGATAGGCTTTTGGAGCCGGGCAGCAAAATCGAGTATAAATTCGCCGTCTTCTCCCCCATATATACCGTACTCATGCTGAATTATAACCACATCGATGTCACGCGACCTGTTGACCCAGCTGGCACACCCGGTGTAATCGGAACGCCGCTCCTTGCTTAACCAGTAGACCACCTCGAAAGGATAAAGGTACTTGGAGTCGCTCACCGACGCAATCCTTACGTCTTCACCCCGGGAACAAAGACTATCCTTTAAATCCTTAGAGAACGTTGCAATCCCACACTTAATTGGCACATAGGTACCAATCATCAAGTAGCGATTCATCACATCACCCCCAAAAATTATAAAGTAGCATGTCCCGGACAAAGCAATGCAACCTTTAACTCAACCCCGAGGAATACCGAGTATAACACCTCCTTTACATGTCTTTCCAAATTTATTTTAGAAACAATCATTGGTGCCAAGCAAACCAGAGGAGCGGTAAAATCTCACTCTTTGGGGCTGTTTCACACTTTTATCTCCAAACCTAAACTGCTCAGGAAACTGCACAGCTCATCCCCTATCCGTTTCAGCCCCTCCTCGGTCCGGCTTTCATAACGCACGATCAACTCCGGGCCGGTGTTGGACGCCCGCACCAGACCCCAGCCATCCGGGAATATTATGCGAGCTCCGTCAACATCGATAACCTCGTATTCTTTGCGAAATCTTTCCCCGACCTTTTCCACCACCAGGAACTTTTCAGTATCCGAGCTTTTGACCCTGATTTCCGGTGTGGTCCAGTACTGGGGAACATCCGCCAGGAGCTGGCTCATACTCCGGTCGGTGTTGGAGAGTATGCGCAGCAAACGAGCGGCGGCATACAGAGCATCATCATAGCCGTAGTATTCATCGGCGAAAAACATGTGCCCTGACATCTCACCGGTAAAGATGGCTCCTATCTCCTTCATTTTGGCTTTAATCAGCGAGTGACCGGTCTTGTACAGCAGGGGACGCCCTCCCAGCCTTTCGATTTCATCAATCAAGGCCTGCGAGCATTTCACCTCGACAATGCAGTCGACGCCGGGATGGCGGGGCAGGATTTCCCTCCAGTATAGAATCATCAGCAAGTCTCCCCAGATAATGCGGCCATCCTCAGCCACTACTCCCAGACGGTCGCCGTCACCGTCCAGGCCGATGCCCAGATCGGCCTTTTCGCTTTTTACTGCTCTTATCAGGTCCTGGCAGTTCTCCACCTTGACCGGATCGGGATGGTGGTTGGGGAAATCAGGGTCCGATTCACAGTAGAGTTCCACCACCTCACATCCCAGTTCTCGAAACAGGCGGGGCGCAAAGAAGGAAGCCGTTCCGTTGCCGCAGTCAACAACGAGCTTTAAACGGCGGGGTCCCAGGCTTATCCTCTGTTTAATATTGTTTATATAATCTTCGGTGATATCCAAATTGGTTACCTTGCCTTTAGGGGATTGGGGAGTGAACACCCCATCCTGTGCCAGGCGGTACAACCTCTGAATTTCGTCTCCGTATATGGTGTTCTCCCCGATCAGGACCTTGAACCCGTTATACTCCCCGGGGTTATGGCTGGCGGTGATCATTAGTCCGGCCGGAATCTCCAAGTGCCGGGCCGCAAAGTAAAACATCGGGCTTACCACGACCCCCAGGTCGATCACCTGACAACCGGAATCGGTAAGAGCCTCCACCGCCACCTCCCGCAGATG
>LSQX01201431.1_pt1 | contig 10161 bp, 8 predicted proteins | sample 654561 | NCBI WGS metagenome assembly LSQX01 (sample SAMN04489861, study PRJNA283612) | anaerobic digester metagenome | isolation source: 4 biogas reactors fed with cattle manure at either 37C or 55C with and... | place: Denmark: Kongens Lyngby | collected 2014
ATCTACACCATCGCCCGGATCGTCGTCTTCAGGGACAGCCAGACTCTTCCCGCGAAGCGGCCGGAATGGTGCATTCCCCTGAAGAGCGGCGGCCTGTACAAGGATGCCGGTTTTGCCTACGGCAACCCCTTCAACGAAGAGCTGTGGGATTACAATATCGCCATCGCCAAGGAGGCCGCCCTGCTCGGTTTCAACGAGATCCAGTTTGACTATATCCGTTTTCCGGACAAGGCGGCCCATGTGGAGAAGGTGGCCGATTTCCCCGGCCGGGAGGGACGCACCAAGGCGGAAGCAATCCGCGGCTTCATGGATAAAGCCCGCACCGAGCTGGCCCCGTACAAGGTTCACGTGGCCTACGACGTCTTCGGTGTTATCGCCAGCTCCTGGGGGGATGCTGATGATATCGGCCAGTGCTGGGAAGATTTTGCCGCCCGCTGCGACTATATCTGCCCGATGATCTACCCGAGCCACTACTATCCGGTGCGCCAGGGCGGTGCGGTGGTTCCGTACTGGTTCGGACAGCGTTTTCCCGACGTCAACCCCACCATCACCATCACCGGGGCGCTGAAGGATGCGCTCAAGCGCAACGCCGCGGTGAAAGACCCGGCGATCATCCGGCCCTGGCTGCAGGCATTCACCGCCAGCTGGCTCGGCGCCAGGTTCGGTTCAGGCAGCTACATCCAGTACGGTCCCACCCAGATCCGGCAGCAGATCGATGCGGCCATGGCCCTGGGGATCGACGAATATATGCTCTGGGATGCCAAAAATGAAAACTATCCCCGCGAGGCCTTCTTTGACGACGCCGAGGCCGACCGCCGCTGCGAGCAGTCGCACCGCGACCGCGAATCGCAGAAACTCGATCTGCTCGGCCGGAGCCCGCGCCAGAGCGCGGAGGCGTACCTGGAAGCGCTCCAGAAAAGAAACTGGCGCGAAGCATACGCCCTCCAGTCCGGTTACAGCGGCGGCGGCAACAGCTACCGCGACTGGATGAAAGACGGCGTCGGGAAACTCGATGATTGGCGCATCACAAGCGTCGAGGATACCGCTGGGACAGCCGCCGTCACCCTTGCGCTCACGCTGAAGCTGCGCGGCGAGTCAGTCGCCCTTGATGAAAAATGGAGCCTGCTCCAGGAGAACGGAGTCTGGCGGATCAAGCCCTCGGTCAAATTTCTCGAACTTCTCGCCGGCGCAGAGGAAGGGCAGTAAGATAGGGCCACCCCGTTGGGCCGGGATCCGCCCGGCCCAACCTTAAATTTTTATAAGCACCGCTCCCCGCGAACTGCCGCCCCGGGCTGCCGGGTGCGCTGCCGAGCGGCCCCCTTGCCGCCTCCGGAAAGCAGCAGCCCCCTTTCAAGCGGGGTATAACCTTTCATCCCCTGCCGCAAACTATACTGTTCATTAAAACCGGGAGGCGATCGCTTGCTCACTTACAACCGGCGCGGACGGCCGGCCAGACGGCGTCATGAACAGCCGCAGCCGGCGCTCCTGCCGCCGCAGCAGATCCCCGCCGCTCTGGCCGGTATTCAGCAGCTGGGCCAGATCCAGTTGCCCGCCGTGGAGAGCAATATCTACACCCTGACGATCATCGGCCAGATCGAGGGACACCTGACCCTGCCGCCGCAGAACAAGACCACCAAATACGAGCATATCATTCCCCAGCTCGTCGCCGTGGAGCAGAACCCCAAGATAGAGGGGCTTCTGGTGCTGCTGAACACGGTGGGAGGCGATGTGGAGGCGGGGCTGGCCATCGCCGAGATGCTCGACACCCTCTCCAAGCCCACCGTGACCCTGGTGCTCGGCGGGGGCCACAGTATCGGGGTGGCCCTGGCGGTGGCGGGCAACTACTCGCTCATCTCCGAGACGGCAACGATGACCGTGCACCCGATCCGCCTGGCCGGACTGGTCATCGGTGTCCCGCAAACCTTTGAATATCTCGACAAGATGCAGGACCGGGTGATCCAGTTCATCACCCGCCATTCCCGGATCTCCGGGGAAAAATTCAGGGAGCTGATGTTCAGCACCGGGCAGCTGGCCCGGGATATCGGCACGGTCCTCGTGGGAAAGGATGCCGTCGACGTGGGGCTGATCGACGAATCCGCAGGGCTGGGGCGGGCGGTGGCCGTTCTAAACGAGCTGATCTGGGAGCGGCGCCCCGGAGCGACGCCCTCGTGATCTACTATGCCGCTTTCCCGGCGGAGCTGGCCTTTGAAGGTCTGGAGAACTTTGCCCCCCGCTACCGGCAGATCCCCTTTGCCCGCGGCTATATCATCGCAGAGGTCGTCTCGCCGGTCTCGCTGCGTATCGTCAGCCTCGTCAGCAGCGAGGTGCAGGACTATCTGGTGCCGCAGCTTCAGCCGGGCCGGCTTATCGAGCTGCTGCCCGGAACCGGCGGCTGAAAGGACCCCCGCCTCGCCTGACCGAAGAAAGCGGGCATATTCCCCGAGGCAGAGCGTACAGATAAACAAAGCGGGGGAGGGGGGAGGCTGTTTTGCCGTTTCCGGGCCTGCTTCGGGCAGCATACTTCCTGCTGCTTTTTCTTTTTGGGCTGCACTGGATGAGCCGCTCCCTGGCCCGCAGCGCCGGCGCATCGTTCAAAAGCTTTCTTCAGCGGATGACCCGCACCCCCTGGCGCGGTTTCCTCACCGGCTTTCTGGTAACGGCCCTCTTGCAGAGCAGCAGCCTGACCACGGTCATGGTGGTCAGCCTGACCAATGCCGGGATGATCACCACGGCGCAGGGCTGGGGCGTGATCATCGGTGCCAATGTCGGCACCACCATCACCGGACAGCTGCTCTCGTTCAACCCGGGCGGGCTGGCCTGGCTGCTGCTGGGGGCGGCCCTCCTGCTGGCGCTCTGGCCCCTTCCCGGGCTTCGCCGTGCTGCAGCGCCGCTCGGCGGCTGCGCCCTGCTACTGCTCGGCCTGGAGGGGATGACCGCAGCCCTGAGCTCCCTCCGGGAGGCGCCCTTCTTCAGCAGCGCACTCCAGTTTGCCGCCGCCGCACCCTGGCGGGGCCTGCTCGCGGGGATCTTCGCTGCGGTGCTGCTGCAGAGCAGCAGCGCCGTCGTCGGTATTGTCCTCGGGCTGGCCCGGGGGGGGCTGCTCACCCTGCCCGTGGGGGTGATCATGGTCATCGGTGCCGATCTGGGGACCTGCTCCACCGCCCTGATCGCTGCTGTCGGGATGAAGGGCACCGCCCGCCGGGCCGCCTGGTTCCATCTTCTTTTCAATCTGGTCAGCCTGCTGCTGGCCCTGGCCTTCTACCCCTACCTGCTGCAGGCGGCGGTCAGAAGCGCCGCCACCCTGCCGCGGCGCCTGGCCAATGCCCATCTGCTCTACAATCTTCTCGGAGCGGCGGTGCTGCTGCCGCTGCTCCCACCGCTGGCCCGCCTGCTCGGGCAAGATAAACCGCCGGCCTGAAACAACGCCCGATTGATCCCGGATCGGCAAATCTCTTCTTCCGGCTGCAGGATAATGCGCCGCAATAAAGAAATGATCCCTGCACCTATCTTTGGATCACTTGAGGAGGTTATAATGGGATTTCTTGAAACGGTTCTACTGGGCGTGGTCCAGGGGTTGACCGAGTTTCTTCCGGTAAGCAGTTCGGGCCATCTGGTCATCTTTCAGCGTCTTTTCGGCATCGAAGCGAGCGGGGTCACCCTGGAGGTGCTGCTCCATCTGGGAACGCTTCTGGCGGTGGTCGGGGTCTTCTGGCGCGATTTTGTCGATCTGCTGAAATTTCCCCGCGACTCTTTCCAGAGGCGCTTCCTGCTGCTGCTGATCCTCGGCTGTATCCCCACCGCACTGATCGGTTTTCTGCTCGGCGATCTCGTTGAATCGGTCTTCCATTCGCTGCCGCTGACCGGGTTCGCCCTTCTTGTCACCGGCTTCATCCTGAAGCTCTTGACCGTGCTGCCGGAGGGGCGTAAAGATATCGCCACGATGCGGCCCGCCGATGCTCTCTGGATCGGGCTGCTCCAGGGGATCGCCGTGATTCCGGGGATCTCGCGCTCCGGTTCCACCATCACCGCCGCACTCTGGCGGGGGCTGGATCGGGCTACGGCGGTGCGCTACTCGTTCATGCTGGCCGCGCCGGTGATCTTCGGTGCAGCCCTGCTCGAACTCAAGGATCTCTTCACCGGAGGGATCGAGGGAGCGCTCCTGTTGAGCTACAGCGCCGGGGCTGCCGCCGCCTGTATCACCGGCATCCTGGCGATCAAGTTTTTCATCCGCCTGCTGCAGCAGCGCAAGTTTCACTATTTCGCCTACTACTGCTGGATCCTCGGGGCAGTTGTGCTGATCGCCGCGCTGCTGGGGCGGTAACAGCGGAAGTGGGGCACAGCTTTCCCCGGCGCCCGGGGCCCCGGCGGAGCCGGCCGCGATTTGCGGCAGCGCTCCCGGTTTGCCCTGGCGAAAAAGATCGGATATAATAGGCCTGTAGAGGGAATATCTGGGAAAGTGTGGTGAAATGAAGATGGCCCGCCGCCGCACCGGCAAGGAAGAGGAGATCGGCACGCAGATCAAGGGGATCTTGATCATCGCTGTAGCGATATTCTGCTATGCTGCGGTGAGCCATGCCGGGCAGGCTGGAGAGCTGGGCCTCTTCGTGCACAATCTTTTCCGGACCGTTGCCGGCGATACCGCGGTGGTCATCCCCCTGCTCATCGCCATCTTCGGCCTGCGGACCATGGTCCCCGAGCATAAGCTCAATCTGAAGAGCCGGCTCGTCGGGATCATCATCCTGCTGCTTCTTTTCACCATCTGGGCTCATTTCAAGCTCATGCTCGAGCAGGTCGATGCTTTCACCGGGCAGGATTTCTACCGGGCCTGCCTGCAGATGGGGCTGCAGAAGGAGGGCGGCGGTATTCTCGGCGCCGCCTTTGCTGTGCTCCTCTTCTTCTGCTTCCGGGAGATCGGCAGCTATATCGTTCTCGCCGCCCTGGCCCTGGTGGCGGTGCTGCTGATCACCAATGTGACCGTCACCCAGATCTTTGACTATCTCGGCAAATTTTTCGCCTGGACCGGCGGCCTGCTGAAGCGTCTGGGGCTCTACCTGAAGGAGATCTACGCCATCCTGATGACCGATTCCGGGGAAGAGGAGAAGCCCTCCCCGCCCGAAAAAATAGCAGGCGGAGCCGCCGGGATCGAGCCAGAGCCTTCCGGGCCGTCCATCGAGCTCTTTACCGCGGAGCAGAAAAGCGCGGCCGCCAAACCGGCGGAGAAGAGCGCCGCTGCCGATACTCATTACCAGAACGAGCGGCGCCTGGCCCTGGTCGAGCCCACCGATGAAGCTGCAGCGGAACCTTTCCGGAAAAGATCGCTCCAGCAGCAAAGCCTTTACCTGAAGCCCTCCCTGGAGCTGCTCGCCCCCCCGTCCAGGCCCGGCGAGCAGCATCAGGTCAAGGGGATCCGCGCCCGGGCCCGGCTGCTGGAGAGCACCCTCGAGAGCTTCGGGGTCAGGGCCAGGGTGATCCACGTGCAATCGGGGCCCACGGTAACCCGTTTCGAGGTCCAGCCGGAGACCGGGGTCAAGGTCAGCCGGATCGTCAGCCTCTCCGATGATATCGCCCTGAACCTGGCCGCTCCGATGGTCAGGATCGAGGCGCCCATCCCGGGGAAGGCCGCCCTGGGGATTGAGGTGCCGAACAAGATCATCTCCCTGGTCTACCTGCGCGAAGTGCTGGAAGATCCCGCTTTTCAGGAGAGCAGCTCGCCCTTGACCATCGGTCTGGGCAAAGATATCACCGGAGTGCCGGTGATCGCCGATCTGACCAAAATGCCGCACCTGCTCATCGCCGGCTCCACCGGTTCCGGGAAAAGCGTCTGCCTGAATGCGGTGATCATCAGCATGCTCTACAAGGCCCGTCCGGATCAGGTGCGCTTTCTGATGATCGACCCCAAGGTGGTCGAGCTGAGCGTCTACAACAATATCGGCCACCTGCTCATGCCCGTGGTAACGGAGCCGAAAAAAGCGGCGCTGGCGCTGCGCAATATGGTCCAGGAGATGGGGCGGCGCTACGAGATCTTCGCCCGCGAGGAGGTCCGCGACCTGGCGACCTACAACGAGCTGGCCGCCGGGGGCCATTGCGAAGGCGAACCGATGCCCTACTACGTGGTGATCATCGACGAGCTGGCCGACCTGATGCTGGTCTCCCCGGGTGAGGTTGAAGATTCCATCGGCCGGCTGGCCCAGATGTCACGGGCGGCCGGTATCCACCTGGTGATCGCCACCCAGAGGCCCTCCGTCGATGTGCTCACCGGCGTGATCAAGGCCAATATCACTTCCAGAATCGCCTTTACCGTCTCCTCGCAGGTCGATTCGCGCACCATCCTCGATATGGCCGGGGCGGAGAAGCTTCTCGGCCGGGGGGATATGCTCTTCTATCCGATCGGCTCGGTCAAGCCGACCCGCGTTCAGGGCGCCTATATCAGCGAGCGCGAGATCAAGCGGATCGCCGACTATATCAAGGAACAGGGAAAACCTGAATTCAAGATCGATCCGGAGGAGCTGGAGAGCAAGGCCGACGAGCAGTTCGAGCCCGATGAGCTGTTCCCCGATGCGGTGGAGCTGGTTGTGCGCATGGGCGAGGCCTCCATATCGCTGCTGCAGCGCCGTTTCCGCATCGGCTATACCAGGGCGGCGCGGCTGATCGACGATCTGGAGCGCTGGGGCGTTGTCGGCGAGCACGAGGGGAGCAAGCCCCGCGAGGTGATCATCGCCCCGGATCAGGCGGCGGCGCTCTGTGAAGATTTCAACCGGAGAGCAAATTCCTGACGGTTGGCTCAATAAAGAGCAAAGGAGGAATCAGTGGTGAAAGAGCTGGTGGAGCTGTTAAAGCGTGCCCGCCTGGAGAAGAAGATCACCCTGGTCGAGATCAGCGAGCAGACCAGGATCCAGCCGCATTATCTGGAGGCGCTCGAGAGCGGCAAATTCAACCGGTTTCCCGGCGAGGTCTACCTCAAGGGTGCGCTGAAGAACTATGCCGAGGCCGTCGGCCTCGATCCCGGGCAGGTGCTTAACCTGTACAGCACCTTGAAAGCAAAACTGTCTCCCGAAGAACCGGAGCCGCCGCCCCCGGAGAAAAAGGTGCACCGGCCGGTGCGGGTGGAGAGAGGGCCTTCGCTGATCTACGGCTTCATCGTGCTGGCCCTGGCCCTGCTGATCGGCAGCTACTGGTTCCTGGAGCAATACTGGCCCCGCAGATCGCCCGAACCGCCGCCGGGGAACGGCTCTCCGGGCGCCCTTCAGCCGCCGGGGCCGGGAACGGAGAATGGAAAATCCGGCGGTGAGATCGTTCCCCCGGAGCCCTCTGTCGAGCTGACGCTCCTGACAGCAGAATCGACAACGCAGGAGACGGTTTACGCTGTGCGCAACGCCGATTCCCTGACCCTGGAGCTGACCTGCACCGCCCGGTGCTGGATCAAGGCGCTGGCCGACGGGAAGGAGCCGTTTCCGCCACGAAATTTCCAGAAAGATGAAAAATCCACCGCCCGGGCTAACGAGCGGCTCTGGATCCGCCTGGGCCATCCCCCGGGAGTGATCCTGAAGATAAACGGCGCTGTCGTCGAGGCGGTGGAAGAGCGAAAACATGCCCACAGCTTTCTCTTTACCCTTGAACAGGATTAGAAAAAAAGGGCCGGGATCGACTGCGGCGGCAGCGGGGCGCACGGTTGCCGCCGTGGCCCTGGGCTGCGCCCAGAACCGGATCGACACCGAAGAGATCCTCGGCCTGCTCGGTCGCCGCGGCTATCTGATCACCGATGATCCGGCCCGGGCGGATCTGATCCTGGTCAATACCTGCGCCTTTATCGAGAAAGCCCAGCAGGAATCGATCGAGACCATCCTGGCCCTGGCCAGGCTGTGCCGGGGCCGGCAGAGGGTGCTCGTCGCCGCCGGCTGCCTGGCGCAGCACTTTGGCGGGAAGCTTCTTCAGGAGATCCCCGAGCTGAACGGCGTTATCGGGGTGCACAGCTATTCCCGGATCGAGGGGTTTCTGGAAAGATGCTTTCAGCGCAGCAGGGAGCTGCTCCTGCTGGAGCCGGCCCCCTGCTACGGTGCGCTCGGGCCGCGCCTGCTGACGACCCCGCCGCACAGCGCCTATGTCAAGATCGCCGAGGGCTGCGACAACCGCTGCTGCTACTGTCTGATCCCCTCGCTGCGCGGCCCCCTGCGCAGCCGCCCCCCGGGCGAGATCATCGCCGAGATCCGCGATCTTCTCGCCGGGGGCACCCGCGAGATCAACCTCGTCGCCCAGGATAGCACCGCCTACGGCAGCGAAAACGGCGCTCCGGGCAGCCTTCCGGAGCTGCTCGAGCGGATCCTGCGGGAGATTCCCGATCACTTCTGGCTGCGGATTCTCTACGCCCATCCCGACCGCGTCAACGGGCCGTTGATCGAGCTGATCGCCCGTGAAGAGCGCATCTGCAAATATCTCGATCTACCGCTGCAGCAGATCAATGATCGGGTGTTGCGGCGGATGGGGCGGCGCTACCGCCGCGCCACAGTGGAGACGCTCTTGCGGGAGCTGCGGCGCCGGATCCCCGGTCTGGTCCTGCGAACGACCTTTCTGACCGGGTTTCCCGGGGAGAGCCGGTCAGATTTCCGCGAGCTCTGCTCGTTCCTGCAGGAGCAGCCGATCGAAAGGGTCGGCGTCTTCGCCTACTCGAGGCAGCCGGGGACCGCAGCGGCCCTCTTCCCGGAGCAGGTTCCCTCCCGGGTGGGGGAGAGCAGGCGGCGTGAGCTGCTCAGGCAGCAGCAGGGGGCGGCCCTGACCTTCAACCGCAGCCTCATCGGAAAGATTTTCACCGTGCTGGTGGAGGGGCCTTCCGGGAAAAAGGGCTCTTTTTACCGCGGGCGCACCTCCTTCCAGGCTCCCGCAGTGGACGGAGCGCTCTATTTTCGCTCCCCGCAGCCGCTCCAACCGGGCAGCTGGGTCCGGGTGCGGATCAGCGCCGCCTCGCCGTACGACCTCTTCGGAACACTCCGATCCTGAAGCCGGCAAAACAGCTCATCCTCTCCATATAAAGGCAGTGCCGCCGCCGGTTGATGCCGTTGCTCCAGCACTGCTTCTCTGTTATAATCAGAATACGTTATGTAAACTTCAATGGGGCAGGCAGCCTTGTTGCAAAAGGAGCGGTTACGGTGCCCGAGCTGGACTGGCCCCGGGCGCTGCTGGTGGCAGTGGTGGTGCTGGGGTTATTCTTCGGAGCAAGCTATCTCTACGGGAATCATATCAGGAAGGGGCCCTTCCTGGAGCGGCTCAGCGCCCTGGAGGGAGTCGCCTCGGCGGAAGTGATCTCCGGAGGCGGCAGCGAGAGGCTGCTGATCACACCGGAGCCCTCCTACAGGGGGCTGCTCGAAGATCTTTTCACCGCCGCCGCGAAGGAGGCAGCGGCAAGCTACCGGAAACCGCTGCCCCTGGAGATCGCCGATCAGCGCAGCAGCAGGCTGGATCAATTTGCCGCCGCCGCCAGCCCCGCACTCCATGAAGCGGCCCGCACGGGTCGCTACCGCGAGGCCGCCGCCGTCATCGACGCCCTCGCCGCTGAAAGCGGCCTGACCGATTGCCACTTCACCGTTGATCACCGCCAGATCTACCTGCAGGCTCGCGACGGCGCCTGTTACCTCTACCGGATCGTGCCGCTGCCGCCTTTCGAGGAAGGAGAAGCTGCCGATGCGTGAACTTGCTGCCGGGCTGGGCGCCGCCGCCCTGATCATTTTTCTGTTCTACGAGAGCAGCCTGATCCCGCTGGTGATCCTGGCGGGGCTCTTCCTGGTTCTGCTGCGCTTCACCGGGCTGAAAACACCCCGGTTCAGCTCCGTGGGCCAGTCGACCCGGGTTAAAACGATCAGCTTCAACCAGATCGGCGGCCAGGAGGTGGCCAAAAAAGAGCTTCTGGAAGCGCTTGACTTTGTCACCAAGCCACGGGAGATCAGCCATCTGGGGATCCGCCCGCTCAAGGGAGTGATGCTGGTCGGCCCGCCCGGTACGGGGAAAACGCTGCTCGCCCGGGCTGCAGCCGGCTATACCGGCTCTTCCTTCACCAGCGTTGCCGGTAGCGAATTTATCGAGATGTATGCCGGTGTGGGGGCACAGCGGGTCCGCCAGCTTTTCCAGGGCTGCCGCAAGAAAGCGCAGGGGGAGCGCCGTAAAAATGCGATC
>LSQX01016360.1_pt1 | contig 10160 bp, 8 predicted proteins | sample 654561 | NCBI WGS metagenome assembly LSQX01 (sample SAMN04489861, study PRJNA283612) | anaerobic digester metagenome | isolation source: 4 biogas reactors fed with cattle manure at either 37C or 55C with and... | place: Denmark: Kongens Lyngby | collected 2014
GTTTTACCAGCTGAATTTAAACATTTTTTATACAAGGAAGAATTGCTTTAGCTTTTTATTTTAAATATTTGCACATCTTTTTTTACTTAGTTTTAAACTAAAAATTTTGTAAATTATCTTTTTTAAATTAACATTTTCGGAGATAAAATGGCAAAAACATTAAATCGTGCAACTATTTTAGGGTATTTAGGACAAGACCCAGAGGTAAGGACTACTCCACAAGGCTCCACCGTTTGCAAGCTTAACGTAGCAACAAATGAATCCTATAAAGATAAAAGCGACCAATGGGTAGAAATAACTGATTGGCATAGAGTTACTCTTTGGGATAGGCTCGCCGATACAGCTTCGAAGTATCTAAAAAAAGGTAGTAAGGTTTATATTGAAGGAAAAATCCGCACAAACTCTTGGGATGACAAAGACGGAAACAAACGCTATATGACAGAAATTATTGGCAATCAGATGCTTCTCCTTGATCCGAAATCCTCTGATGGAACTGATTCTGGCTATTCAAGCTATAAGAAATCTTATAGCAATAATGAAGATACCGCATTTAATCCAAAGGATTTTGAAAGTTCCGAAAATGATATTCCAGAAGACGATGAGGTTCCGTTTTAATAGTTATGAAAGTATTAGTTACAGGTGCAACGGGCTTTATTGGCAGCCATCTTGCTGATTTGCTCTATGAAAAAGGCTATTCAGTCAGATGCACAATTAGAAAAACAAGTAATTTGCAATGGCTTCAAGGAAAGCCGTTCGAGCTTGTGGAAGCGTCCCTTTCAGATAAGCAATCACTTGCCAAAGCTGTAGAAGGAGTTGATTACATTTATCATATTGCTGGACTTGTTGCGGCAAGAAGTTATGAAGATTTTTTAAAAGCAAATCGAGACGGAACGATTAATCTTTTAGAGGCTGCTAAAAAGAACGCGCCCAATTTAAAACGTTTTCTTTACGTAAGCAGTCAGACAGCTGCAGGTCCTTCGCTTTCATTAGAGAAGCCTCTCACAGAAGATGAGGAGTGCAAGCCGCTCACAAGGTATGGAAAGAGCAAGAAAGAAGCCGAGCAAGCAGTTTGGAAATATAAGGATCAGCTCCCAATCACAATAGTTCGTCCCCCTGCGGTTTATGGCCCTCGCGATGCAGAAATATACAAAATTTTTAAAGCAGCTAAAAGCGGTTTAGGAACTATGGTTGGAGTTTTGAAGCCAAAATATTTGAGCTTGATCCATTCAGGCGATTTGGTGCGCGGCTTTGTTCAGGCGGCAGAATCGGAAAAAGCTCTTGGCAAAACTTATTTTATTGCCTCCGATGAGTTTTACACTTGGGATAAACTAATTCCGCTTATGGCAAAGGCAGTTGGCAGGAAGCATATTTTGAAACTAAAGCTGCCACATTTCCTTGTTTTAAGCGTTGCTGCTATCTCTGGATTTTTTGGAGTTTTTTCAAAAAAGCCACCTGTTTTTAATTATGAAAAAGGAATAGATTTTATTCAAAATTATTGGACTTGCTCAATCGAAAAAGCAAAGCAAGACTTTGGATACGAGCAAAAAATCACGATTGAAGAAGGCTTGAAAGACACAGCAAGATGGTATAAAGAAAATAAATGGCTATAGAATGCGGTCCAGATATAAAATACTTTTGTGGCTTCTGTCGCTTTTCATATTTCTATTCGTGCTAGTCTATTTCCTTTTTAAGGTAGCTTTTTTGTCCTTTCCAGATAGTGAAATAAGTTTTAAATCTGACGCTATAAAAGAAGAGATTTTTGTCTATAAAAATCAATATTCCATTCCTCAGATAATAAGCAAAAGCGAGGCTGATGGCTATTTTATGCTTGGCTTTATGCATTCTCAAGATCGTCTGTGGCAAATGGAGGCACTTCGCCGTCAAGCTAATGGCACTCTCGCAGAAATCCTTGGAAGGGAATACATTGAGCTTGATGTTTTTAGCCGTTTAATTGGTTTTAATAGGATTAGTGAAGACGTTTTTACTAATTTAAGCGAGCAATCAAAAGCAATCCTTAAGCATTATAGCGATGGCATAAATTTTTTTATTGAAAAGAATACAAAACGCCTGCCTTTTGAATTTAATCTTTTAGATTTTAAACCCAGCAAGTGGTCTCCACTGGATTGCATAGCTATTCAGCGGCTCTTTGCTTTCGAGGAAAGCAACTCTTTTTGGAACGATTTAGCAATGACTGAAATTGCTGAAAAAATTGGAGTTGAAAAAGCTAAGCAATTACTTCCATACTATAATTTAACTGCTCCTTTTATTTTCGATGAGCAAAGCAGTATCTACCAAAGTCTGAGAATTGACAGTGCTAAGATTAAGGATACTTTGGCTTTGTCGTCTAAGAAAATGAAAGAAAAAGAGTTTACGTTTTTCAAGGAAAAAGAGAGTGAATTTGCAAATCTTAACGAGAAGTTTTTTGAAATCAAGGAAAAGTATTTCACGAGCAATGCCATTATTGGAAGCGCTGCCTGGGCTGCAAATAATAAGAAAAATAAGGGCGCCATTTTAGTTGGCGATATGCACCTTGCTTTAACCCTTCCTCCACGTCTTTATCAAGTCCATTTTACAAGTAGTGAATTTAATTTGGTGGGTTTTTCATTGCCCGGCACTCCTTTAATTTTAAGCGGGAGAAATGATTATATTTCTTGGGCTATGTCTAATGCGATGGTCGATGACCTTGATTTTTACGCTGAAAAAACTGATTCCTTAAATGCAGATTATTACTATAATTCTAAAAATCAGAAAGTTAAGTTCAAGTTTATTGCAGACACATTAAAAATAAAAAATCAAGCTGATTCTGTTTTTTATATAAGGCTTGCGGGACGCTCTGCTGTTATTTCCGATTTACAAAATTTAGCTGAAATTGGCGCTAAAAATTCAAAGCAAAGCTACTCTATTGCAAAAAAATATTTAATCACATTCAATTGGACTGGGCAATATAAATCTGACGAGTTTCTTGCAAATAATAAAATTTTGAAATCGAAAAGCTGGTATCAACTGAAAGCAGCTTTAAATACTTGGCAAGTCCCGGCGGCGAACTTCGTTTTTGCTGATATAAAAGGGAATATAGGCGATGTTCCAGCTGGTTTGCTGCCGCTTAGAGAATCTTCCTGCGTGCCTTGGCTTTTAAATCCGGGCTGGCGAGAGCAGACAAATTGGGCTAAATCCGTAAAAATCCAAAATCTTCTAACGATTGCAAATCCAAAAAAGCAATACTTGATCGCTGCAAACAATCCAATATCGAGGAAATATACTCAGTTTATTACGAGTTACTGGGATATTCCATCGCGAGCAATCCGCGGCGATTCCCTTCTTTCAAAGTATGAAAATTACTCTTTTAGCGATGCACAAAATATGCTTCGCGATAGCTATTCACCTTATAGCAAAGAGATATTGCAAAGCACGCTTCCGCTGCTTCAAAAGCATAATGTAAGTTTTAGCACATTAGAAAAAAATGCCTTGCTCTATTTGAAATATTGGGATAATATTTTATCGCCAGACCAAATTGCCCCAACGATTTACAAAACATTTTTAGAAAAGCTTATCTCAAATACTTTTCAAGATGAGCTTGGCAGCTCATTTCTGGCTTTTACGAACACAAGTCATTTGCATTATGCAAAAATTTTAGAAATTATTCACTTAGAAAAATCTGACTGGTTCGACAACAAAATCACAAATAAAATTGAAACGAAAGAAGATATTGTTCTTAAAAGTTTTAAAGATGCGATAGAAGAATTAAAGAGAAATTATTCGAAAAAAATTGATAGCTGGAAATTTTATAACCTTAATAGCATTAAACTTAAGCATAGCTTTAGCGAAATGGAATTTTATAAACACGCAGTAGAATCGGATCGGCTAAGCATGAGCGGAGATTTTTCCACAATCAATTTTTTTAAAATAAAAAACAAGTTTGAAGCTATTGGCTGCGCTGGCAGAATGATTTGCCCGATGGACGAGGACTGCGTTTATTTAAGCATACCGGGAGGAGTGTCGGGTCAGCCATTAAGTGGAAATTTCACAGACCAAATACAGTTATGGCTTAGCGCTGGTTTTATCGAAATTCCACTTTCTAAAGAGCCAGCCTTAAATTACACTCTTTTCATCAAAGCCGCACCACAAAAACAATAAAAATATATAATAATTCTTCTAATGATTTAAATTTTTTTATTTTTGCAAAGAATAAATATTTTAAGAAGGGAAGAAATGAAAAATAAATTTTTTTTGGCAGCCTTGCTAATATGCTTTTTTGTAACGCTTTTAAGTCAAATTGCACTTGCAAATTACGAAAAAGTTGATCTGATGAATGGCATCAGGGTTAATAAAATATCAGTCAGCCAATCTTCTGAATTTGATTATGGACTGCTAAACAGTGTTTTCGATGGAAATCCAAATACTTTTGCCTCATATAATCGCGGCGATACTTTTGCCATAACTTTAGAATTTTACAATGGGACTCCGCTTGTAAAAACAAAGTTTTTTACAAAAAGTCCAAATGCAAGTTGGACATTCGAAGCGGCTGGCTCCTTGTTTGAACTTAATTACAAGCAAGGAGAGTATGTGAAAGTTGCCGATAAAAAAGCGATTGAGCAAAACAAATGGGATTCCCTTCTTTTTGAAGAGCAAAATTATTATGCTTGCAGATTGACGATTTTTGCCGATTCTGGCGATATTAGTATTAACGAATGGGAACTTTTTGCTGACTATCAAATTCTTGATATTTCCTTAACGCCAAAAGAAATTGAGCTTCGTCCAAGTTGGCAAAAAACAGTTAAACTCAATATTACAAGCAGTATCGGCACTTTCCAAATGAACATTGACGATTTAACTCGATTTAGTAATAATCCTAACGTTGCAAGAATTTTGCCAGACAATCAAATCGTTGGAGTGGCACCCGGCGAAACAGAAATAATTGTAAATTACGCTGGTTTCAGCGACAGTTGCAAGGTATTGGTTAAGGAGGGAAAGCGCAGCACAGACCCGGGTGATTTAGCCGTTAAATTTATTAAGCGATTGCCGACAATGAACTATGTTTGGGGGAGCGAGAATCCTAAAGTAGATGGATGGCCCCAAGTTGGACAGGAGATTGCATGGCTTGCCCTAATCAAAAATTTTTCAAAAAATGATATTTTTGCCCTGAAATACCGCTGGTATATTGATGATGAAATTAAGGAGGAAGGACAGATAGATATTGCAGCATTTTCGATTGCGGAAATTTTGCTTCCAGATCTTTGGACGGGTGAAAGACAGAGAATAAAATTTGTCCTCGACCCAGAAAATAATATAGAAGAAGAAGAAAAAGCAAATAATGAATTAGAAATTTATAGCGATGCGCTATCGCTTGCTCTTTACGTAGAAGAGTCGGTTTATAATCATTTTCGGGAAAATCAATTTTTGCTTGAAGCTGGCTCAAACTGTTGGGACGATTGGGCTCAAAGGCAGATAAGAATATGTAATGCTATGCTTGAAAATGCGATTTATCCCGCTACTCCGAATGGAGTTATAGACCGCTTGCGCTTGGATAATATTGCAATCGTTCCGGACAGCGCTTTGCCTCTTGCGGGTGGAATGGCAGAAAACACTCCAAATCTTTACGATAAAACCGTAGATTTAATTTGGGGCTTTCCAGCGAATTTGCTGTCCTCGGATTGGTATTCTAATCTCCGCGATCTTTCTACGGACAATCCTTTTTATTATGAAGGCTCTTTGATTCACGAATTGGGTCATGCACGCTATTTGATTGATGTGTATGGCTTTAATGTTCATGATGATGCTAATGGCTCAACAGTTGCAATAAAGGAAGACGATGAGCTAATTGTAGGCACAAAATATATGCCCTTTCTTGCTTGGGATTGCGTTCATTATACTCCTATAAAAGGACTTATGAATGATAATTTTACTTTTATTGATGAATACAGCGCCATCGCACTCAATATGATTGAGCATCAGCGAGCAATTTATGGAAATTACAACGCACCGGGGAATATTGGAATTTTTATGAACGATATTCCAAAAGAAAATATTCTTATCGTCAAAGATTCGCTTGGCAACATTTTGAGCAACGCTGAAATAAGTGTTTATCAAGCAAAGCCCTTATACGGCGTTTGGTATGGAAAGCGTTTTGAAAATAAGCCCGACACAGTTTTTCTTTGCGATGAAAATGGCGCGGTGCGAATTGGAAACATGCCATTTATAAAAGAAACAGGCATAAGCCCAAGCATAACCCATGATTATGGCTGGTCTAATGGAACAATAATTTTAAGAGTGGAACACGAGGGACGCATTGGCTATACTTTTTTTGAGTCCTCTTTATGCAATTTGAGCTATTGGCAAGGGGATTCCATTCAAGCAGAATTTGAGATAATGTTCCCACTATTTGAGTATAGCAAGGTCGAGGAGGCGCGCTCAGAGCTTTCTCACTCCATTGCTCCAAACCCGGCTACAAATTATTCAATTTTGCATTTTTACACAAATTCTTTCAATAATTGCCTAATCAAAATATTTGATGAATTTGGGAAAATAATAGAAGAACGCAATTTTTCGCCAGAAAACTTAGGGAAGCAAAGCATTTTGCTTGATTTTGACCAATATTCCACAGGCAATTACTTCTATATAGTTCAAAGTGAAAAAATAAATTATTTCGGAAAATTCATTGTGATAAAATAATGGAAGCAATTAATAAAGACATAACAATAGAGGATTTAACAAGTTTAGTTCCCGAATCTGTAAAATACTTGATGGACGAAGGAATTCGCTGTATTCGCTGTGGAGATCCGATTTGGGGAACCCTGGAAAGTGCGGCATTAGAAAAAGGCTTCACTCCGCAAGACGTAGATAGATTTGTCCAAGAAATCAATAAGATGATAAAAAAGTAAATTAGATAAACGCAAGCTATCAATTTTCATTTAAAGCTTCGTTAAAAAATTCTTCAATTCTTTTCTGAGATTCTGGAAAGGCTTCCTTATGAGTTCTAAAAGAATCGGAGATGCAAGCTGCGGGCATATTATTTTTGAAAAGCCAGAACGCTGGCAAGCTCTCTAAATGAACAATGTCGCTATAAATGTGGCTTGATTTATAATTGGGCATTGAGTAAATTTCATAAACAGTTTCAGGTATTTCTGCTAAATATACTGTTTTTAGTAAAAAAGCAGAAAGGGAATCCGCATTTCCACAAGAATAGCAGGTGGGAGAAGTGAAAACTATTAATTTATGCTTCCCAATGTCAAATTTTTGCTTAACGCTATCGACTATATTTTCCAATGGGTTATACTCATCCCAAAAAATATTAAAAGTTTGATAATAGGGCAGAGCTCTTAATTGTGATAAGCTAAGCTTTTCCGTTTTATACTCCGTTTCACTATTGCAAGCTAAAAGAACAAGAATAGAAAAGGCAAAAATTATATAGTATTTCATTTCAGATCCAATTTATATTTTCAATTTATTAATGCAAAAATACGAATTTTAAAAAAATCAAACTAATCTTTTCATTAAATTCCAAACTTTCCTTCTTTTCCACCTCTATAGCCGTTTATAAATTGCTTGAAACTGCTTAGTTTTTTGTCTGGAAGCTGAAATTCAAGAAGTGAAATTGCCCCTGTTTCGCAATTAACGGTAAAATTATTTTTATCAATATGAAAAGTTCCGGGGACGCCATTAGCTTTTTTTTCGCATTGAACTCTAAAAATTTTAAATCGTTTCCCGTGAAAAATCGTCCAAGCGCCCGGAATGGGTGAATGCCCGTGAATAAAATTGCGGACATTTATTGCGGAGTTATTCCAATTGATTTCACTTTTTTCTGCAAAAAGCTTGGGCGCCGAACTTGCTTTGCTCTCGTCTTGCCTTAAAGGTCGAAAAGAATCTGAAAGCAAAGCCCGACAGGTTCCCACAGCAAAGGGAGCAGATTCTTTGCTCAAAAAATCGTGTAAATCGCCAGCAGTCCAATTTTCCTTAACCTCGTATTTCTTTTGTAAAATAATATCGCCCGCGTCAATTTTATCTTGTAGCAAAAAAGAACTAATGCCAGTTTCCCGCTCTCCATTTATAATTGTCCAATTAATTGGAGCAGCTCCGCGGTATTTTGGCAATAAACTTGGGTGAATGTTAAATGTCCCAATTCGCGGAATTTCGTAAATAATTTTTGGTAAAATGCGGAATGCAACAACGCAAATTATATCTGGCTCTATGCTTTTCAAAGCATCAATAAATTCCTCGTCTTTCAGATTTTCTGGCTGCAAGATAGGCAGTTCTAATTGCTCAGCAGTGTTTTTTATTGGCGTTGGAACTGGCTTTCGCCCGCGCCCTTGCGGCTTATCTAGAAGAGTAACAAGGCATTTTATTCCAAACTCACTATGAAGAGCTTTCAGTGCCGGGATAGCAAAGCTAGATGTTCCCATAAATACAATTTTTATTTCTTTGTCTTCTTTCATACTTCAAATTGTCATTCCGAGCGTAGCGAGGAATCCAGAGTGATTGCTGTATTGAAATGCTTTCTGGATTCTTCACTTTGTTCAGAAAGACGCTGCCACTCTATCTCCCCCTTTGGAAAAGAGGGCTGGTGGATTTTTCAAATTGTCATTCCGAGCGTAGCGAGGAATCCAGAATGATTGCGTAAATGAAAGGCTTTCTGGATTCTTCACTTCGTTCAGAATGACAGTGCCATTCTATGTCCCCCTTTGAAAAAGGGGGTCGGGGATTTTCTGGATTCTTCACTATCGTTCGGAATGACATTCCCAAATATCAATCCCTAAGCCCACCAGCGGGATTAATGATTCTTTTATTTAAAAAGAAAAATATTCAAAATTAAATTTTATCCGCTATAGCTTTTGCAATGTCAAGCGTTTTGTCGTCTCCGCCCATATCATAAGTGCGGACCTTTCCTTCTTTTATAACCTCAGCAGTAGCTTTTTCAATTTTTGCAGCTCTTTCGTCTTCGCCAAGCCAATCGAGCATCATCTTTGCAGCTAAAATTGTGGCAATCGGATTTACTTTGTATTGTCCAAAATATTTTGGAGCAGAGCCGTGAGTTGGCTCAAATACAGCGAGATCTTCTCCAATGTTCCCAGAGCAGCCGAAGCCAAGTCCCCCAACCATTTGAGCGCATAAGTCGGAAATAATATCGCCATATAGATTTGGAGCAACAAGAACATCATAATTATATGGATTTTTCAAGAGCCACATTGTCATTGCGTCAATATTTGCATCGTCCAAAATAATGTTCGGATATTCCTTTGCAATTTCTTTCCCAATTTCGAGGAATATGCCATCGGTGGCACGCACTACGTTTGCTTTATGAACGACAGTTACTTTTTTCCTATTATTAGCTTTAGCAAATTCAAAAGCGGCGCGAATAATTTTTTCAGTGCCTTTTCTTGTGTTTATTTTGCAAGAAATGGCATAGTCATTGCTCTTAAGATTTTTAAATTTATCGAAAGGTTTAGACAGTTTTGACAAAGTTTCTGCGAGTTCATCTGGAACGGTATTGAATTCTACTCCAGAGTATAGGTCTTCTGTATTTTCGCGGTAAACTACTATGTCTATGTCGTTTCGAAAGTTAAGCGGATTGCCCGGGTATGCCTTTGTAGGGCGCAAGCAAATATATAAATCGAAAAGCTGTCTCATTCTAACGATTGGGGAGCGGTAAATCAAGCCTTTTCCTTTCAGCTCTGGAGCAAGTTCTTCTTCCGCAGCTTTGACTGGCTTAGATGTAATTGCGCCGAACATTGCGGCATCAACGTTCTTTAATAAATTGATAGTTCTTTCTGGGAAAGCATCTCCTTCTTTGCACCAATAATCCCAGCCGATGTCCCCGTGTATGTATTCTGCTGGTAAATTGACTTTGTCCAATACAATTTTTGCAACTTCAAGCACTTCGATGCCAATGCCATCGCCGGGAAGCCAAGCTATTTTGTAATGCTCTTTTTTTGTTCTTTTCATACTTTTCCTTTTTTTGCATTTATTAAAAAAACTAATTTAATAGTTTGTTTTTTATTAAAAAAGTATTAATTTGGAAAAAGATATAAATTGTTGTTAATTTTTCATTATTATTTCATTATTTTGTTTTATTTTCCTGTTAAAGACATTGATAATTTGAAATAAGAGAGAAACACAGATTCGACTATATTGTTTTATTAAATAAATTGTGATTATATGCAAAAACC
>LSQX01147287.1_pt1 | contig 10160 bp, 10 predicted proteins | sample 654561 | NCBI WGS metagenome assembly LSQX01 (sample SAMN04489861, study PRJNA283612) | anaerobic digester metagenome | isolation source: 4 biogas reactors fed with cattle manure at either 37C or 55C with and... | place: Denmark: Kongens Lyngby | collected 2014
ATCCTGTCGCTCCGACCATTAAAAAGCATTTAACCACGGTGTTTTTCGCACCGTGGTTTTTTCTTTTTCGAGCACCCTTATCATAAAAAGTACATTATATGATACGCGTGAAAGCAGTTTCCGTTTATACGCTTTTTCATATTATTGACTTAATTAATATTTTTAAAAGTTCTTTAACACTTTACCTTGACATCACATTAAAATTCACTTACAATGATAGGAAAATTACAACGAGGTAATGCTTGTCAACGGGTTGGGGGCCCAAAACAAGAAAAAAAATTGGGAAGTAGGTGTATGCATGAAACGAAGAATTATATCTTTGCTGATGGTAGTTCTGATGGCTGTAGCGGTAATGATTACAGCTGCGGGGTGCCGTAGGGAAGATACCGAACCGAAAACAGGGGGCGACACGATTATCATTGGGGGGGCAATGTCTCTGACAGGTATCCAGGGTCCACTTGATGCACCGGCTATTGAGGGGATCGAGGTAGCTATCGATGAGATTAATGCCAGCGGCGGTATTAACGGGAAAATGTTGGAGTTCCGCAACATGGACTCAAAATCAGATCCGACAACCGCTGCTGAAGTAGCCAAACAGCTGATTGACCAAGGCGCCGTAGCCATTATTACCTCTTCGGATTATGACTTTGGCGGTCCGGCAGCGCGCGCAGCCCAGGAAGCCGGTATTGTCGGCATCAGCCCCAGTGCTTCCTCGCCGCTGTTCGGCAGCACGATGCTTGGCGATAAGCAGTTTACACTCTCCATGTGGAACACCACCATGGGTGCCGTGATGGCAGAAAAGGCCTACGTAAAAGATGGCTTAAAAACATGCTACGTGATTACTGACGATTTTATCGATTACACCAAGAGCTTATCCCGTTACTTTGTACAGTGCTTTGAGAGACTGGGTGGTAAAATACTGCGGGAGGATGTTTTCAGCCAAGGTAAAGTTGATACCGCTGCTCTGATTGCACACTACAAAGCTTTACCGGAAAAGCCCGACTTTATCTACATAAGCTCGTACATGCCCGATCTCGGTACGATTATCAAGGAATTCCGTACCGCAGGTATAGATTCCCCGATCTACGGCGGCGATGCTTATGATGATCCGGCACTCTTTGAACTGCTCGGTCCGGAATTTGGGAACAAGATTTATTGGGATTCTCACAGCTTTAACAGTGAAGAGGCGGTCCCCGGATTTAACGAGTATAATGCAGCTTACAAAAAGAAACACGGCAAAGATGTAGATGCACCCTGGTCAATGGCAGGTTATGACGTCGTCATGGTACTGGCCGAGGCTATGCGTGCAGTGGGTACAGACGGCGATGCCATGGCCAGGTATATGGAAGAAAACACCTTCGATTTGCTGACAGGAAGGCTGGATTGGTCAGATGCGGCAAGCGGTCACGAGCCCAACAAGGCTGCGGCTGTGATGGAGCTTGTCAACGGTAAGCCTGTCTTTATCGAATGGGCAACTCCCGAGTACCTGCCCCGGCCGTAACTGTTCCTTGCCGGGCAGCCGGAACTATTTGTGCAAATCATGATCTATTAGGACAAAACAGCGTTTGAGATAAGTGCAAGCGTGTTCTATTGAGAGCACGCTTGCAGTTTTGGAGAGTGACATTATGGAAAGCAAATCGACTTTCACCGTGAAAGGACTTAGCAAGTCTTTCGCCGGCCTGAAAGCAGTAGATGATGTCAGCCTGCAGCTGGAAACGGGCGAAATTCTGGGATTGATTGGTCCCAACGGGTCTGGTAAGACGACATTGATTAATCTGATGACGGGTATGCTGGAAAAAGACAGTGGACAGATTTTAATCGACAATCATAACATCGGCGAAATGCCCGCTTACCGTGTTCCTTTTTATGGCTTAGTGCGCACTTATCAAACTATTCGTATTTTTAAAAACCTCAGCTGCCTCGAAAATGCGATGATTGGTGCTCTTGGTGTCGGAACTAAACATCGTGAAGCAGCACAGCTGGCAGTGGCGCTGTTGGAAGAGTTGGGACTGGGAGACAAGATTGAGCTGTCTGCTCAGAGTTTAACCTTTCGTGATCAGCGTTTGCTGGAGATTGCGCGGGCTTTGGCAGCAAAACCTAAATTTATGCTGCTCGACGAACCGGCAGCCGGCCTGAACGAAGAAGAAACAGATGAGCTGCTGTCCCTGTTGAAACCGATGCCCCACAGCAAGCAGGTCGGCATTATTATCGTCGAACATGATATGAGGCTAATTATGAATCTTTGCGACCGTCTGCATGTGCTGAACTATGGAAGAACTATTGCTGAAGGCAAGCCCGAGGATGTGCGTAACAATCCGGAGGTAGTTAAGGCCTATTTGGGGAGTGCTGCTCATGAACAATAACCCGGTTCTGCAAATCTCGGATCTTTATGTGGCTTATGGTTCCATCCTGGCTCTCCATGGAGTTTGTATGGAAGTACATAAAGGTGAATTGGTAAGCATCTGTGGAGTCAACGGTGCGGGAAAATCGACAGTCTTAAAAGCCATAGCCGGAGTGCTGAAGCCCCGTTCAGGCAGTATTCGCTTTAAGGGTAAGGAAGTCGCTGGCTATAAGCCGGAACAGCTCCATAAAATGGGGATGGCTTTGGTGCCGGAAGGACGTGAGATCTTTCCCTCGTTGACAGTAGAAGAGAACCTGCGCATCGGAGCTTATGGACGTCGCCTGGACAAGAGCTTTGCTGCCGACTTAGAGGATTTATTTAACCTTTTTCCCATTTTGAAGGAACGCTACCATCAGGCAGGGGGACTGCTGTCCGGTGGTGAACAGCAGATGCTGGCCATCGCGCGCGGCCTCATTTCAAAACCCGATCTACTGATGTTGGACGAACCGTCACTGGGGCTTTCACCTGCCCTTGTTGACCAAATTTTTGAGCTGATTATCGAACTTAAGTCCCGCAACATCACTATCCTGCTGGTCGAACAGAATGCCCAAAGGGCTCTGGCCATTGCTGACCGTGCTTATCTTTTTGCCAACGGCCGGGTTGAGTATTCCGGCCAACCACAGGAACTGATGGGCAACGTGGACATCACGTCGGTGTATCTGGGCCATAATGGAGGCGATGTTTGATGAATGCAGAAATTTTATTTGAGTTTGTCATCAATGTGCTCAGCATGGGCAGTCTGTACGCCTTGATATCATTAGGTTTGGTATTTGTTTTTGGTATCTGCCAATTAGTTAATTACGCCTATGGCGAATATATTACCGTCAGCGGCTATGTTCTGTATTTTCTTGGTGTTTTTACCAATCTGCCCTGGCCGGTTGTTTTTCTTTTAGGTATCCTGGCCGGTGTAGCAATTGGTTTCTTCAGTGAACTGGTCGCCTTCCGGCCCTTTCGGGAACGCTCACTTGATGCCCTGCTGGTCACCTCCTTTGCGGTCAGCATCATTCTGCAGCGGCTGTTTCAATTGGGTATCAGTCCGCGTTCAAAAGCTGTACCCGTACCGGCATTTTTTAATCTGAACATCCAATTATTTGGTGTAATTACCCCGCTGCGCAACCTGTTGATCATCGGGACTACCATTGTGCTGCTGACTGTTCTGGTACTGATCATGAAATATACTACACTGGGTATTGCTATGCGCGGTGCTTCGGAAAATTTTGTCACCGCCCGCCTGATGGGCGTGCCGGCTAATCTGATGATTTCTGCTGCTTTCATTATCAGCGGTTTGCTGGCCGGCGTGGTGGCCATCTTCTGGTCTGCGCGCACAGGTTCCGTTGAACCTATGATGGGCGGGACGCCTTTGTTAATTGGCTTTATCGCTGTGGTTATCGGCGGGATGCATTCTTTACCCGGGTCAGTGCTGGGCGGGTATGTCTATGCCTTTATTTCTAACGTACTCTCGCTGACACTGCCATCCTCTTTACTGTCATTCCGTGATGCTTTTATGTTTGCGATTGTTATCGCCTTTCTTGTGTTAAAACCTGAAGGACTGCTGCGTGGTAACTACCAGGAGGAGCGTGTAGGATGAATCTATCAAAGGAACTATCTACCCGGCAGGAGAGTGCAAGACATGCTGCCGCCAAAGATTATACCGAGTACTTTAGTTTTTCCCGTAAGTCCTCGACGGTAGTTATTTTGATCGCTATCCTGGTTGTCATCGGCTATTTTATCTGGTGGCTGAACATTCCTTTCATTGAGGATATTTTTACAGCCGGCACCATTACTTTAATTATGGCCCTCGGTTTTCAGCTTTTTATGGGCAACTCCGGTGTCCTGAATTGGAGTTATGTCGGCTATGTCGGAATCGGGGCATTTGCCTCGGCGATCTTCTCGATGACACCGTCGTTTAAGGCAATGCAAATTCCAACTATGTATCCGTTTCTGGTTAATCTGCACCTGCCCTTTCCAGTGGCTTTGGTAGCCGGAGCAATGGTGGCCATGATTGTGGCAGCCCTTGTCGCCTGGCCTTTGATGCGTCTTTCTGACGCGGTAGGAGCAATTACCCAGTTTGCACTGCTGATTGTGATCAATGTACTGCTTTCCCAATGGTCACAAATAACTAACGGTCCCAGGACTTTTACCCTGGGCGGTACGCGTCTGACCTCGCTCTGGGTGGCCCTTGGCGTGGCGGTGCTGGTTATTATCATTGTTTATTATTTTAAAGAATCTTCCCTGGGTCTGAAACTACGGGCTACCCGCGATGATCGTTATGCTGCCCGATCCAGCGGAATCAATTTTGTGGCAGTACGTTATTACGCCTATGTGGTGAGCGCTTTTATCGGCGGCCTTGCCGGAGGCTTATATTCACACTATATCCTTTCCATTACTGCCGCTTCTTTTTATATGGGTGAGCTGTTTATGATTCTTTCCATGCTGGTGATCGGCGGTTCCATGTCTGTCTCAGGAGCATTTTTCGGGACACTGTTTGTAACCCTCATGCGTCAGTTTTTGCGGCAGGCTGAAAACTTCCTGACCAGGAGCGGTTTTGAGGCCTCCGGTTCAACAGAAATTGTTGTTGCTGTACTGATGATTATTTTTCTCGTCTGGCAGGCGGACGGTATTACCGGTGGAGAAGAGCTGACGTGGGAAAAAATCAAACGTAGATTGCCCAACGGTAAGAAAAGCAGAGAAAAGGTTTCAAAAAATGTAAAACAGGAGGAGAAGGCATGAAATCATTAAGTAACGACCAGGTATTCTATGCCTTTGCACCAGACCTGGAGCCCCACTTAACGGTGGACCAGGGTGAGGAGTTTGTGCTGAATACCTGCGATTGCTTTGAGAATCAGTTGAGCTCTGATGAAGACACCCTGGACAAACTGGATTGGAACAGAATTAATCCGGCAACGGGACCGGTTGCTATCTCAGGAGTCAAACCGGGCAACGTAGTTCGTATTGACATTAAAAAATTGGAGCTGACCGGTAAATCGGTTATGACTACCATTCCGGGAGCAGGAATGATTAGCGGTATTACCGAAGCTTCGACGCGGGTAATGGATAACGATGATGGTGTGCTGACCGTAGCGACGGAGAAAGGCGAGCTGCAGCTGCCCTTAAAACCTATGATCGGCGTCATTGGTTTGGCTCCGGCTGAAGGAAGCATACCAACCGGTACACCGGGCAAACACGGCGGCAATATGGACTGCAATTTGATTGGCGAGGGTGCCTCACTTTATCTGCAGGCCGCTGTGGAAGGTGGTCTGTTTGGCTGCGGTGATGCCCACGCTTTGATGGGTGACGGTGAAGTTTTGGTTTGTGGTGCAGAAACGCCGGCGCGGGTAACTTTAGCGGCAGCCGTAGTTGATGTGCCGCAGCTGCCGACGCCCTTTGTGGAAACTGAAGAGCTGTACGCGGCCATTGCTACAGCAAAAACTTCAGACGAAGCGCTTAAAATGGCAGTGGACAATATGTTTGCTTTCCTGACAGGCATTGTTGGTTTGAGTGAAGGAGATGCCGGTCGTTTAATGAGCCTGGTGGGCGATTTGAAGTTCTGCCAGGTAGTAGATCCGGAGATTACGGTGCGTTTTGAGTTTCCGAAAGCTGTACTTGCCCAGTTAGGTTTTGCGGGCATTGGCGTTTAGCTCGCAAACCGGTACGTGAAAACAGCTGACACTTTGCTGTAAAGGTTGAATCCCACCGCCGCCCTCGGTAGAAGAGGGCGGTTTTTATATCTCCTGCTTTTTTGCTGTGTCAGATTGCTTTAAGCGGCAGTATAAACCGGCGCTGTTCCCAGCGCTAAGCAGGGAGGGGCAGGGTTCGGTTTACACTGTCAAAATAGTATGGTAATATAAAATAGTCTGACTATGGTGTCAGTTAGGGTGTAGGTATGAACTGAACAGGGCGCGTCCTCTTCTTTTAATTCCAGAAGGTGTGGTCAGCTTAAACAAAGGAGGGTAATTCAATGTCAGCACCGCAAAGAGTTTCAAGTGTAGTTGTTAATACATACGGTCTTGCTAATTTAGGATTTTCGCTCATGGTCAGTATGACCTCCAATTACTATGCTTTTTTTCTGACTGATGTTCTTTTTATGCCTGCTGCTGTAATGGCAACACTGATGATGGTTTTAAATTTACTGGACATGTTAACTGTGCCTGCTGCCGGGGTAATTATGCAGAAATCAAACCTGCCCTGGGGCAAAAATCGGTCCTGGATGCTGATCGGACCGCCAATCACCCTGGTTACTTTTACGCTCATTTTTACCAATCCCCCCGTAGACTCTGTTTGGCGTTATGTTTGGATCGTGATTGTTTATACTATTGCCCATGGCTCCTATAATCTCTCGTTTGGGGCGCTCAATGCCATGCTGCCCATTTTGGGCAGAAATCCGAAGGACAGGGCCATTCTTTCTATCAGACGACTGCAGTTCAGCTCTGTTAGCCGCTTTATCTTTGGCGCAATCTCGATGCCGATGCTGCTCTTTTTTACAGGCGGAGGCGCGGCTGTGCCGGGTGTGCGCGGTTTTACTTTTACTGCACTAATTCTATCCTCAGTCATGTTAATGATGTTTTGGCTGGTGTTTAAAGTTACTGAACCTTATGAAAGTGGTAGCACAACCCGGGCAGAACAAAAGAAAAGTGAGCTGTCGGGGAAGGAAATGCTGCAGCAGCTTTTTAACAGTCCTCCTTTATTGGCTCTGATCTTTGGTGAAACAGCCCGCAATGTCGCTGCTTTTGCTTTAACTTACACCATTGCTTACTACTTCCGTTATGTAATGCAAAATATGGCCCTAATGCCGGTATTTATGTCATCCATAGCAGTCATCGGAGTGGGAGCATCCATACTTGTGCAGCTTGTCAACAAATTTATGGATAAAAGACATATTTATACAAGCGGATTATTTTTGTGTTTAGTCGGACACACGCTGGCATATCTTTTTGCCCGTGATTTAATCACTTTTATCATCTTTATGGGCATTAATCAGATTGGCATTTCTTTCATGATGGGAATTTCCTTTGCCATGTTTTCTGACTGCTGCGACTATGGCAAATTAAAGACCGGCAAAGATGCCACGCCCTTTATTATGAACCTTTCCAACCTTTCTCCCAAGTTGGGCAAAATTGTCTCCAGTGGTGTGATTGGTTTCTCTCTGGCGGCAATTGGCTATGTGGCAGATATGGAGTACACCCCGCAGCTGGCTGCCAGTATTCGTGCCATTCTGCATTTAGTACCCATGGTTTTTATTGCCCTTGCCCTTGTTATCACCACTCTGTTTAACAAGCTTACCACAGCTAGGGTCTTGGATATACAGAACCAGCTTCGTGCTGCCCGGGAAGCTGAATCAGCGTCAACTAACTAAAATATATGATTATTTATTGTTTTCACTTAAAGCAGACTAGTCAACAATATTGACCAATATAAAAGATTCAGAAAAGTCTTGCATGCGGCTGCAGATTATGATATCTTAATATCGTAGGACAAGTTAACGAATTTTCAAAAAATTGGATAACAATTCTACTCCAGTCTTGACAATTAGGTAATATGATAGTTTTTCAAAGCATAAAAGTGTATTAACTTAGGTTTGTACACTTTTTGCAAAATAAACTGGAGGTGAAAATGTTAATGCAGAAAGAACTTCTAAAAAGTTTTGTAGATATGGATGAAGCTGAAGCTGTCAGGATCGCCAGGGAATTGGTTGAGACTGAGGGTGGCGCAGTAGCAGTCCTTGACACCTGTAAAGAAGCCATGGAAGAGGTGGGTAGATTATTTGAAGCCGGTGAGTATTTCTTATCAGAGTTAATTGCTGCCGGTGATATGTTTAACCAGATCATGGAATTTACCCTACCTAAGCTGCAGGGGGGCGAAGTTGCCAGTATCGGGACCATGGTTTTAGGTACTGTTTTGGGTGACGTACATAACATTGGTAAGGATATTTTTAAAGTGATGGCCGAAGCATCGGGCATCAATGTCATTGACATAGGCATTGATGTGCCGCATGAAAAGTTCGTGGAAGCAATTAAAGAACATAAGCCGGAAATTGTTGGTATGAGCTGCCTAATTACTCTCGGTGTTGATTCCATGAAGCGGACAATTGAGGTGATTGAGGAAGCCGGTCTGCGCGACGACATTAAGATTATTATTGGCGGCGGCCGCGTTAGCCAGGCTGTCATGGAGCACGTGGGCGCTGATGCCTGGGCAGACGACGCCGCGCGTGGTGTGCGTTTAAGCAAAGAATTGCTCGGATAAGGGGTGAACTTAATGGTTAGTCCGGAAGCGAAAAAGCTGGCAGAAGAACGGGCGGCAAGGATGCAGGCAGCTCTGGATTTAAAAGAGCCGGATCGTGTGCCTTTCACAGGCTTGGGCGGCGATGTAATTCCTGCTTATGCCGGTATCACTTCTTATGAGTATGAGTTTGATTTTGAAAAGAACCGGCAGGCAGCCGTTAAGTGGTTTACGGACTTCCCCAGTGACAGTGCCCCCAGGGTGGGACTTGGTGGCTTAGATAACCAGTCAATGGGTGTAGCCTTTCAAGATTATCCGGAGATCGTAAGCGGCGTTAACTCAGTTAACGGTCCCATGAATGATGTTCTCAAGATGAAGTTTGTCCGTTTCCCGGGCAGAGAACTTGATGAGAACAGTGCCCGCCAGTTCATAGGCGGCAAGAACATGGAGCCGGAGGAGTATGATCAGTTAATTGCCGACCCGGTCAAATTCTGCTTCGAAGTAATTATGCCGAGAATTTCGGGCGGGTTAAAGGACTTAGGTTCTCCCGCTTCGCTGGCTACCATGGCCCGCTTTGGTCTGGAAAAAGCGAGACAGGATGCCGAAATGGCGAAAACGATGCAGGCCTTGATGGAATTGGGTTATTACTTTGCTCCCAGAGGTGTCTGCCTGGCTCCCCTGGATTTAATCAGTGACCAGCTGCGCGACATACCCAACCTTATTCTGGATTTGCGCCGCTATCCCGACAAAGTTAAGGCTGCAGCGGAAGCATTGGTAGAGCCCATGGTTAAAATGGGAACGATGAGCATCAAGGCGGGAGCAAAGGAGTGTTTTATCCCACTGCATTTGAACGAGTATCTCTCGCCCAAACAATATAATGAGTTTTACTGGCCAACCTTGAAAGAAGTTATTCTTAAACTGGTTGAGGCGGGCATGAAGGTTCAGGTGTTTTTTGAGGGTTGGCATGACGCTCACCTGGAGACAATCCTTGAGCTGCCTGCCGGTTGGGGTACAGCTTATTTTGAAAAAACAGATGTGCGTAAAGCAAAGAAACTGCTGCAGGGACATACCTGCATCATGGGTGGTATTGATGTAAGTGATATTATCAGCCTGACCCCGGCTCAATTGGACGAAAATATTAAGAAGCTTTTTGACGAAATGGCACCCGGTGGCGGTTTCATCTTCTCACCCAATATCGGCACCTGCCCACGTGAGACGCCTATCGAAAACGTCAGGGCTGTTTACGAAGCTGTAGAGAAGTATGGTAAGTATTAATAAATAGGCTGACAGGGGCCTGCCCCCTGTCAGCTCTCAGTTAACAAAATATTGTAGTGGTGCTGTAGACGGATGCAATAAGTAATTTGGCTGATTTAGTGCAAGTATTAATTCATCTGGAGGTGTACTGTTTTATGCGGGAAGAATTGTTAAGAAGTTTTGTTGACATGGATGAGCAGGAGGCAGTAAGAATCGCCAGGGAATTGGTTGAGACTGAGGGCGGTGCGGTAGCAGTCCTGGACACCTGTAAAGAAGCAATGGAAGAGGT
>LSQX01250974.1_pt1 | contig 10160 bp, 9 predicted proteins | sample 654561 | NCBI WGS metagenome assembly LSQX01 (sample SAMN04489861, study PRJNA283612) | anaerobic digester metagenome | isolation source: 4 biogas reactors fed with cattle manure at either 37C or 55C with and... | place: Denmark: Kongens Lyngby | collected 2014
AGATGTGTATAAGAGACAGTCATCATGCACCCGGCCATCTGGAAGGCATCAGGCCACGCCGACGGCTTCGCCGACCCCATGGTGGATTGCAAAGATTGCCGCAAACGCTTTCGCGCCGACCAACTGTGCGAAGAACAAGGCCTGGAGTTAATCAAAGACGGCAAAACCGTCGCCCTGCCGGATGGCGCCAAATGCCCGGCATGCGGCTCCCGCAACCTGACCGCGCCCCGCAGCTTCAACCTCATGTTCAAGACCTTCGTCGGCCCCATCGAAGATGACTCCAACGCCGCCTGGCTGCGCCCCGAAACCGCGCAAGCCATCTTCGCGCAATTCAGCAACATCATCGCCACCGCTCGCCAAAAGGTGCCCTTCGGCGTGGCGCAAATGGGCAAAAGCTTCCGCAACGAAATCAATCCGCGCAACTACACCTTCCNNTTGAGTTTTTCATACGCCCGGACGAAGCCGTGGAGCTGATCTGTGGCAAGGTAACGACTCTGGCTGACAATCCGGATTTGACCGGCAAGCCGCAGGATGACTGGGGCTGGGAGGTTTGGCACAAATACTGGGTGGAGCAGCGACTGGCTTGGTTCCGCTCGATCGGTCTGCCCGGAGATTCACTCGTGGAATACTGGCAGACTCGCGAAGAGCTCGCCCACTACGCCCGCGCCTGCGTGGACATCGAATACGCCTTCCCCTTCGGTGTGCAGGAACTCGAAGGCATCGCCGCGCGCGGCGACTTTGACCTCACCCAGCACCAGCGGCATTCCGGCAAGCAAATGGATGTGTTTGACGAAGCCCTCAAACAGGCCGCGGACAAACTGGACGCCGCCGCCAAAGAGGCTTTTACGGAAAAAGTGGTGGCGGAATGGACCGCACGCAACCAGCCGGCGGAAGCCGCCCGCGCTTTCGTGGCCAAACTGTTTGAAGGCAAATATGTGCCGCACGTCGTTGAGCCTTCCGCCGGCACCGACCGCCTCGCGCTGGCCTTGCTGAGCAATGCCTACGACGAAGAAACCCTCACCGACGACAAGGGCAAAACCGACCAGCGCACCGTGATGCGTTTCCATCCCAGCATCGCCCCCATCAAACTGGGCGTCTTTCCCCTCGTCAAAAACAAGCCGGAACTCTACGCCAAGGCGCGCGAAATTTTCGCCCAACTGCAACGCCGCTGGAATTGCTTCTGGGATGAATCCGGCGCCATCGGCCGCCGCTATCGCCGCATGGATGAAGCCGGAACCCCGTGGTGCGCCACCGTGGATTTCCAAACGCTGGAAGACGGAACCGTCACCCTGCGCGACCGCGACAGCATGCAACAGGTGCGCTTGAGCGTGCCGGAACTCATCCAAAAACTGGATACGGAAATCGGCTGACCCGCACGGAAGCTCACCATGGAAATTCAACGCAACGCCCCCAACCTCTCCGGCGCGCAACCCTGCCCCAACTGCGGAAAGACCATCGCTCGAAACGCCACTCTCTGCGTTCACTGCGGCTACAATCTGCAAACCGGGGAAAAAACACGTCGGCAAATCTCCCGCAAGAGACTTTGGCTGGGACTGCTCGTGCTGCTCTTGGCCGGCATCGGGCTCGGCATTCTCGTTTGGCAGTCCACCTGTGCGACACCGGCGCCACGCCAAACAACAGCAGAAGCCATCCCGACCGAATCCGCAACGCCAACACCTGCCCCAACCGCGCCCGCCCCCGTTGCGACGGATGATTTTGCCGAGCGAAAAGCCGCCGCCATCGCCAGTCTTCAGGCAAAACTGGATGCCGACGAACCGCTGTTTCAGATGAATGAAACCGTTGAATTGCGCCGCAAAAACGGGCAAGTCCATCGCGGAACATTTTCCGGACTCGCGGGCGAAGGCGAACAGCGCGTCGCCCTGATTGCCGGCGCGTCCGGCGAAATCGGCGTGCCCGTCAATCAATTGGATGCCCCCTCCCGGCGGCGCGTGGACCCGGACTACCGCGCGGAATATATTCGCTGGCGCATGAGCGCCGATTAACGCGCCTGGCGGCGGCGCAATTGCCCGCATGCCGCGTCCGCGTCTTGTCCCTTGGACGCGCGCAACGTCACGGACACGCCGTGCTGCTCCACAATCCGCTGAAACGCCTCAATCGCGGCGCGCGGCGGTGCTTCGCCAGCAAACTCTTCCACCGGACTCAAAGGAATCAAATTGACGCGGCAGGGAAACGGCCGCAATAAACGGGCCAATTCCCGCGCCATCGCTGGCGAGTCATTCACGCCCCGAATCAGCGTATATTCAAAAGTCACAAACCGTTTGGTTTGGCGCGTGTAATCCCGGCAGGCGTCAATCAAATCGGGAAGAGAATATTTATTTTCAATCGGCATCAACTGACGACGCAGCTCGTGGTTGGGCGCGTGGAGCGAAACCGACAGCTCCACTTGCAAGCCTTCGGTGGCCAGCTTGCGAATGCCGGGAATAATGCCGCTGGTGCTGATGGTGATGCGCCGCGCGCCGATATTCAGCCCCTCCGGATGGTTGAGCAGCCGAATGGATTTAAGCACGTCGTCATAATTGTCCAACGGCTCGCCCATGCCCATATAAACCACGTTATCCGGCCGCCGCCCGGCAAACGCCGCCACCAACTGAAATTGCGCGACGATTTCACCGGCGGACAAATGGCGGACAAATCCACTTTGCCCGCTGGCGCAAAAGGCGCATCCCATTTTGCAACCGACCTGCGTGGACAGGCAAATGGTCGTCCACGTGCGCGCCGGAATTAAAACGGTTTCGATGGTTTCGCCGTCATCCAGCTCCATCAGCCATTTGCGCGTGCCGCCGCTTGAGCTCGACTCCTTGAGCATCTTCAAGGGCTCCACGGTGTGCGTCCGGGCCAGCGTTTCCTTCAGCTTCCCGGGCAGGTTGCGAATATCCTCCCACCGCGTGACTCCCTTGGCCTGCACCCACTGCCAAAGTTGCTGCCCGCGAAACGCCGACTCCCCTGCGGCCGCACAAAGCTCCCGCAACTCATCTGGCAGCAGACCTTGGAGAGCAATTTTCATGAATGAGGCGGCCGGCGCGCAAGCCGGCCCTCACCCCGCTGGCCCCATCAATAGCGGTAGTGGTCGGGCTTGTAGGGGCCGTCCACCGGCACACCGAGATAAGCCGCTTGCTTGCGGTTCAGGCGGTCGAGCCGGACGCCCAGATGCGCCAGGTGCAAGCGCGCCACCTTCTCGTCGAGAATCTTCGGCAGCGTGTAAACACCGACGGGATATTTGCCCGGGTTCGTGAACAGCTCGATTTGCGCAATGGTCTGGTTGGAAAAGCTGTTGCTCATGACAAAGCTCGGATGCCCCGTGGCGCAACCAAGATTCACCAGCCGCCCCTCCGCCAGCATCAGGATGGACTTGTTTTTCTTCGTCCAAATGCGATGCACCTGCGGCTTGATTTCCTCCCAGCGATATTTCCGCATGGCGGCCGTTTCAATTTCGCTGTCGAAATGGCCGATGTTGCAGACAATCGCCAGATTCTTCATCTTGAGCATGTGTTTGGCGGTGATGACGTCGCAGCAGCCGGTCGTCGTCACGAAAATATCGCCCAGCGTGCAGGCTTCATCCATGGTCATCACTTCGTAGCCATCCATTGCCGCCTGCAACGCGCAGATGGGGTCAATTTCGGTCACGATAACGCGCGCGCATTGCCCGCGCAGAGATTGGCACGAGCCTTTGCCGACATCGCCATAGCCCGCCACCACCGCGACCTTGCCGGAAATCATGACATCCGTGGCGCGCATGATGCCATCCACCAGCGAGTGGCGGCAGCCGTAGATGTTGTCGAATTTTGATTTCGTCACGGAATCATTCACGTTGAAAGCGGGGAACAACAGTTCCTTGCGCTCCGCCATCTGATAGAGACGATGCACGCCCGTGGTCGTTTCTTCCGTGACGCCGCGAATGGTCTTGGCCATCTTGAGAAAACGATCCGGATTCTTTTTCACGGCCTTGCGAACCTGAGCTTTGAGAATCGCCTCCTCTTCGCTGCCATAAGGGCCATCCAAAACCTGCAAGCCTTCTTTCACGGCCTTGTAGCCCAGATGCACAAACAGCGTCGCGTCGCCGCCGTCATCCAAAATCATGTTGGGCGTTTCCTTGCCCCAGTCGAGAATGCGGTCGGTAAATTCCCAGTATTGCTCCAGGCTTTCGCCCTTGATGGCAAAAATCGGCGTGCCCTTGATGGCCAGCGCGGCGGCGGCGTGATCCTGCGTGGAAAAGATATTGCAGCTCGCCCAGCGCACGCGGGCGCCCAGCGCTTGCAGCGTCTCAATCAGCACCGCGGTCTGGATGGTCATGTGGATGGAACCGGCAATCCGCGCGCCCTTGAGAGGCTTGCTCTGGGCATATTCCGCACGCACGCTCATCAAGCCCGGCATTTCGTGTTCCGCCAATTCAATTTCCTTGCGCCCGAAAGCGGCCAGCGAGAGGTCCTTGACGACTGCATCCAATTGTTTTTGTTTCTTTGCCATTCCCTTGCTCCTTGGGTCAAAAATCAGCCCGCACTATACTTATCCCCGCCCGCCGATGCAAGGATGCAACCGCAGGCGAAGCAGTAAACAGGCACAAACTATGGGGACAACACACCCGTTGTCGCGCGTCCGTTCTTCAAGCGCAATACATGCGTCATGCCGGGCGGGATTTCATCGCGCCGGTGAGTGACATAAAGCGCCGTGGTCCCTTGGCGAATACGGCGGTCCACTTCCGCAATCAAACGCTCGCGCTGGGTTTTATCAAGTCCCTGACACGGCTCGTCCAACACCAAAAGTCGTGGACGCTTCACCAGCGCGCGAGCCAGCAAAATCAAACGCTGTTCGCCCGTGGACATCTCCCCGAACAGGCGCTTGCCGAGCTCCCCCAGCCCCAACTTGCGCAGCCAGAGCCGGGCTTGCGCCCGCTGCTTGGCGGATGGCGCCTCATCCGCGCCATCGGCATCCAGAAAGCCGCTCAACACCGTTTCCAGACCCGTGAGGTTCGGATCGCAACTCCGCGATAATTCCGGCGAAACCCAGCCGATGTGCTTGCGAATATCCCAAACGCTTTCGCCCGAGCCGCGCGGCTGGCCGAATATGCGCACGTTTTTCGCAAACACCTGCGGGTTGTCGCCGATAATAAAACTTAACAGCGTGGTTTTGCCGGAACCATTCGGCCCCATGATGGCCCAACTTTCGCCCGCGCGAACCGTCCAGTTCACCCCGGTGAGCAGACGTTGGTTCTCCCAGAAAATATCCACATCTTCAAAGTGAACCAATTCCGTACCGGCCTTGAGCCGGGGCCGCGGGGCCGTCTTGGATGGCGCAGATGGCGCACAAACGGAGGCGGCTGGCCGCCATTCCGCAAGAGAACTTTGCCGAACCACCCGGAAACGCTCAATGCGCAAAACATGCGTCAGCCCGCGCGGCCAATCGGCGGGTTGCGCGCCAATGACAAGCAGCGTGGTCGCTCGCTGACGAATGAGCGTTTCCAGAATGTTGCGCAGATGTTCGCGATATGCGGCATCCAACCCCGCAAAGGGATCATCCAGAATAAGAACAGCCGGCGCGCGCATCAAAGCGCGGGCCAAGGCCACCTTGCGACGCTCTCCATTGGAAAGCGCCAGCACCGGCTTGTCGAGAAGGGATTGAATCCCCAGCCAGCGAATCACCTCTCGCGCCCGCTTTTCCCAGCGCTCGCGATCCGCGCGACGGCGGCGGACCACCTCAAAGGGATTGATGTTCTCCACCGCGCCCCACTCCAAACATTCGCGGGTGAGCAAACTTTCTTCCTGATCCAGACTGAACCAGCGCGAAGACGCGCCCGCCACGGTATCGAAGTCGCTGCCGTCGGCCAGCAAACATTCAATTTGGTCTTCGGGCTCCCGGCGCGGCACGGGCGGGAAATCATATTCGATGGCGCCGGCCACCAAGGGCAAATCCCCTCGCAGGGCACGCGCAAAAATAGTTTTGCCGGCGGCCGTTGGACCCGTCACCGCCCAGTGCTCGCCCAAACGCAACGTCCAATCCGTTTGCGGAAAGACCCGCTTGTCGCCGAGCCGAAAAGTCGCTTGGCGCAATTGAAGAATGGCGCGCCGTTCAGTTTTCATCACGAAACAAAATAATGAAGGGGCATCGCCCCGACAAGCGCAAGAAGAGGGCGAAAAGATGCTTTAACGCGATCGCCTGAGCTTGCCGCCCTGACTGGCAATGTTCAGCAAAACGCCAACCATGAACAAGGCCATCATCAGGCTGGTGCCGCCAAAGCTGATAAACGGCAGCGGCAGGCCCTTGGTTGGCAGGCATCCCGTCACGACGCCGATATTGATGGTCGCTTGCAGGGAAATCAGAACCGTGATGCCAAACGCCACCAGCCGCCCGCTGACGTCGCGCGCACGCCCGCTGATGCGCAACCCGCAAATCAAAATAATCACAAACAACAGCACAATCGTCAGCGAAGCGCCAATCCCCAGCTCTTCGCCAATGATGGCAAAAATGAAGTCCGTATGGGCTTCAGGCAGATAATATCGCTTCTGGAGGCTATTGCCGAGGCCCACGCCCTTGCCGCCGCCCGCAGCAAACGCATTCAGCGCCTGCATCAGTTGGAACGCCTCGTCTTGGGCATACCTTTCCGGGTTCATGAAGGCCATGATGCGCCCCATGCGCTCTGGATTTTGCATAATCATCCAAGCCAGGCCTCCGGCCGCCACAACACCCAACGGTGCCAACACCAGCAGTGGCGCGCCCGCCACAAACATCATAAGCCCGCCGGTGGCGCCAATCAAAATGGTTGCCCCGAAGTCCACTTCGAACACGATTAAAAGCAAAATGCTTCCAAAAATCGCGCCGGGTATCACCACCCCGTTGACGAACCCGCTTCGCTCGCGGCGCTTCACGCCGTACCAAAAGGCCAGGAAATTGATGACGGCAAACTTTGCTAATTCCGATGGCTGGAACGTCAACCCGAACGGCAGGCGCAGCCAGCGGCGGCTGCCTTTAATATTCAACCCCACGTTGGGCACATACACAAGGACAAGCAGCACCGCGACCCCGATTAGAATGGGCCACGCCCATTGAATCCACCAGCGATAATCCACCTTCGCCCCAATCCACGCCGCAATTAACCCCATCGCCAGCCAAACGGCCTGACGCTGAAAGAAGTAGTAAGGATTGTGCGCCATTCTTTCCCCTTGGGGGGCGCTGGTGCTGGTGAGCATCACCATGCCCAGGCACACCAGAATCAGCACGGCCAGAATGAGGGTGGCGCTGGTTCTCACAACAGATTCTCTACGCAAATAAAACGCCCGGCTGGTGGGCCGGGCGGTCACGCAAAGCCCTATCCGGGCCGCATGTCATGCTTACCGAGTGGGCGGGATTTTCAGCACTTGGCCGGGCTTCACTTCCTGACCCGGCTGCAAGTTGTTGATTTGCCGCAGGTCGTCAATATCCACGACAAACAAACGGGCAATCCCTTCGACATCGTCACCCGGCTGCAACTGATATTCCAGAGCGCTGTCCTGGCTGTCGGCCACGGGCGGCACATCCTTCTTGGGTTCTTTCTCCACGGCGGCCGGCTCTTCGGACTTCTCGGCTTTTTCGGACTTCTCAGCCTTGTCGGCCTTCTCGGCTTTCTTCTTCGCCGACTCTTTCTTCGCGGGCTCGGCGGACTCGGCGTCTTCCTTCTTCTCACCCTCGGCTTTCGCATCCTTCTTGGCGCCGGGAATCGTCAGCTTTTGACCCGCGCGAATCTTGTTGGCGTCGGTGATGTTATTGGCGGCCATCAGGTCCTTCAGCTTGACCCCGTGCGCCACGGCAATCTTCGACAGCGCATCGCCGCTCTTCACCACATAGCTATCCCCCGAGGCCACCGCTTCCTTGGCGGCAGACTTGGTCTTGGTGGCGGCGGACTTGGCCGTCGGCTGCGACTGCGAAGGCTTGCTGTGATCCGGCAAAATCAGCTTCTGGCCAACGATGATTTTGTTGGCATCCTTGATTTTGTTCAGCTCCGCCAACTCGCGTTGACTCACACCATGCGCCACGGCAATCTTCGAGAGCGAATCGCCGCTCTTGACCACATACACATTCTCGGCGGCCACGGACGTCTTCGCCGGTTCCGGCTGCGTCGGCGGCTGCAAAGCGGGGAACGGCACCGGCTGCGCAACCGGCGTCACGGTTGTAATCGTGGGCGGCATGGGCGGCGGGGGCGCGGAATCCACCACGGTGGGCGTGGTCGAACCGGCGCCGCTCTGCGTGCTGGTGCAGCCCTGCGTCATAATCACCGAACCAATCACCGCGACATGCACGGCGACAATCAACCCGGCAACAACAGATACCCTCATCTTCGAACTCCTTACTTCTAACTCAATCGAAATTTAACTTCGTAACTCATACTTATACGAACAAATCGCCCCGACAAGCAATCATTTTCAGTCATTTTGTTTTTTCGGCGGCGACCAAACGGCGGAAGGTGTCGCCCCGTTCGGCGAAATCCTTGAACTGGTCATAGCTGGTTCCGGCCGGCGCCAGCAGCACCACATCGCCGGCGCGGGCCGCGCGACGAGCCGCCGCCACCGCCGCCGCCAACGTGCCGCAATTTTCGCACGGCACCGCGCCCCCCCACGCGGCGACCATGGCCTCGGCCGCCTCGCCAATCGCAAACACGCCGCGCACACGCTCCCGCAAAACAGACACAGCCGCCGTAAAATCCGTTTCCTTGGGGCGGCCGCCGGCAATCAGCCAAACCGGACGCTGCTGCATGCGCACCGATGCCATCAGCGACGCCACATTGGTCGCCTTGGAGTCATTCACATACAACACGCCGTCAACTTCGCCTACCGGCTCCGCTCGGTGCGGCAGCGGGCGAATGCCCGGCAACACCTCGCCAACCACCGCTGGCGACACACCCGCCGACGTGGCCGCGCCCAAAACAGCGGCGGCATTGGCGCCCAACACCTCGTTATCAAACAGCGCCCCCGCAATGCCCACGGACACATCCCCCCGCCTGTGCAACTGCCCCGGCGAATACCCAAAGTCCGCCGTCGGCGTCGCCCCGAACGTCAGCCACTGTCCGCCCCCGCCCGACCACTCGCGGAACCGCTCGCGCCACTCCAGCGGCGTCAGCGCGACATCCGAATCCCGCTGATTTGCAAACATCCGCGCTTTCAGCCTCGCATATACCTCCATGGTGCCGTGCCTATCCAAATGGTTGGTGAGCACATTCAGCAACACGCCAATGTCGGGCCGAAAGGCGTCGCACGTTTCCAACTGAAAGGAGCTGACCTCAATGACCAGCCAATCCGCCGCGGGATGTTCCACGACCGCCTGAGAAACCGGCAACCCGAAATTACCGCAGGGAATGGCCGCCCGCCCCGCCGCTTGCAAACAGTCCGCCAGCGTCTGAACCACCGTACTCTTGCCGTTGCTGCCGGTGACCGCCACCGTGCGCCCGCGAAACCGGCTCCATCCCAATTCCATTTCGGAAAGCAGCGGGATGCCGCGCTCGCGCACCGCCGATAAAAAAGGGCCATCCACGCGCAGGCCGGGGCTGACAACCGCCACATCAAAATCGCCGTCCGGCGGGCGGGAAACTCCCCACTCCACCCGGCACCCCAATTCCTTCAGCGCCGCCGCCGGATTCTGCCCGCCCAGCGCGGCATTTTCATCCACGGCCACCACGGCCACCCCTTCGGCGCGCAGCAAACGCGCCGCCGCCACCCCGCTGCGGCCCAGCCCGCAAACCAGCGCTGTCGAAAATGACGTCATGCCCCTCAGCGGATTTTCAGCGTCACCAGCCCCAGCAACGCGCACGCGATGGATACAATCCAAAAGCGAATAACCACGGAATTTTCCGCCGAATCCGGCGACCGCCCCTCCGCCTGCGCGTGCTCCTTCGAGATAATTTCAAAATGGTGGTGAATCGGCGTCATGCGGAACGGCCGCTTTTCCGGCGCAAGCCCCTCGCCCGTTCGCCAGCGGTACACCTTGCACGCGCCGCGCTGAATCATCACGCTCACGGCCTCCACCAAAAAGACGAACCCGACAATCAGCAGGGTCAGCTCCTGCTTGATGAGGATGGCAATCATGGCAATGGTGCCGCCCAGCGCCAGACTCCCCGTATCGCCCATGAACACCTTGGCCGGATACGCATTCCACCACAAAAAGCCCAGCGCCGCCCC
>LSQX01284875.1_pt2 | contig 10160 bp, 7 predicted proteins | sample 654561 | NCBI WGS metagenome assembly LSQX01 (sample SAMN04489861, study PRJNA283612) | anaerobic digester metagenome | isolation source: 4 biogas reactors fed with cattle manure at either 37C or 55C with and... | place: Denmark: Kongens Lyngby | collected 2014
ATCCAGAGTCGCCAGAAGTCCGTGGTCTCGCCCACCACCGCCGAATAGAAAGGCAGCGCCAGGCTTAGCAGCACCTGCTTGAGCGCCGGGTGCGGCGCCGGTATGCTGGCCACCATCCCGGCCTGCGCGAGCATCCTCTCGGCCTGCCAGACCCCCAGCGCCAGCGGCGCCGCCGCCGAAGCCAGCCACCAGTACCGCTCCCGGCCTCGCCGCCAGGCCGTCGGGAGCAGCCACAAGTACAGCAAGGGCATCAGTACGAGCGGCACGAAATCGGTCCACATCATGTGGAGGGTCGCCAAAGCTATCAGCACGTATCCCGGCTTCCCCTGGCGTTTGGCCACCACGGCCGCCCATGCTGCGAAGAGCGCCACTACCGCGGTCAGGGAGAAGTACCGGGCCATGCGGAAGTACAAGAGGCCCACCGGCGAGAGGACGAACACCCACAACCCCAGCACCTCATACGGTTGCGGCAAGAGTTGCCTGGCCAGCAGCCAGACGAAAAGGGCCGCGATCATGGCGCAGAGCACCGAGAAGGCGCGCAGGGCGGCGTCGCTCTCGCCGAATAGCCCGCGCCAGACGAGCAGTGCATGGTAGTAACCGGGAGGGTGAAAGGCGTCGAAGTGGATAGTGTCCTCGCCGAGGTGCCCGACGGTGATCTGCTCGTCAATCCAGAACTCGCGCTCGCCTAGCCGGTAGCTCAGCAGTCCCAGGTAGATCACAAAGGCCAGGGCCACGAGCAGGTAGCCATGGCATCTCCCCTCGTCCGGGTGCGACCGGGGTGCCGACGCCGGTAAGGGAGGGGAGAGGGAGTCCTTCATTCCAGCGCCACCGCCTGGTAGTGCATCTCCAGCCTCCCCGCGGACTGACGGAGCACGATATGCCGCCGCCATTCCTCCAACGTCTGGGGGTAGTCCGTACGGAAGTGGGCACCCCGGCTCTCGCGCCGCTCCAGAGCGGCGCAGGCGATCAACCAGGCCACCTGCGCCATGTTAGCCGCCTCCAGCGCCTCCAGGTCGGCAGTCTCCACCTGTTCCGTCTCCCGGCGAAAGCGCCCAAGCTCGGCTTCCGCCTGCTCCAGGTCCAGACGGTTACGCACAATGCCAATGCCTTCCCAGGTGAGGTGCTGGATCTGGGCCCGCGCCTCCGGGCGCAGGGCCGGCAAGAGCTGGAGGGTTGCGACCCGCGCAGCCTGTTCCAGCTCCGGTTCAAGAGGTTGTACGGCCGACATCGCCGCGGCGGAGCGTTCGCCAAACACCAGGCCGTCCAACAGCGAGTTAGAGGCCAGCCGGTTGGCTCCGTGCACGCCATAATCCGCGCACTCTCCACAGGCGAAGAGCCGGGGAAGCTGCGTCTCCCCATGCAGGTCCGCCATGACCCCGCCCATCATGTAGTGAGCGGCAGGCGTGATGGGAATGGGCTGGCCGGCAGGGTGGAAGCCGCGTCGCTGCAACTCCTCGACGATGCCGGGGAAGCGCTGGCGCAACTTGCTCTCGTCACCGAGCGGCGAGAAATCCAGGTACATGCAGTCCGCGTTCGCCTTGCGCATCTCGGTAAATACGGCTCGTGCCACCACGTCACGTGGAGCCAGTTCCGCCAGTCGGTGGTAGGCGTTCATGAAGGGGCGGCCCTCGGCGTCCACTATCCGGGCGCCCTCTCCGCGCACGGCCTCCGAGATTAAAAACTTGGGGTATCCAGGAGCGGCCAGCGCAGTGGGATGAAACTGCACGAACTCCATGTCGCGCAGCGCGGCCCCGGCCCGAAAGGCCAAGGCTGGGCCGTCCGCCGTTGCCACCGGGGGGTTCGTGGTGTAGCGGAACAGGTTGCCCGCGCCGCCGGTGGCGAGGAGGACACAGTCAGCGAGGAAGCGAATCCGTCGCTTCGTTCCCACTTCCATGGCCTCGAGCCCGACGCACTGGCCGTTGACCACCAGCAAGTCTCCCGCGGCCATCTGCTCGTGTAAGGTCACGTTGGGCAGCTGGGCAATGGCCTCCGTGGCGGTACGCTGCACCTCCGCGCCGGTGGCGTCGCCGTGGGAGTGGAGAATCCGGTTGCGTCCGTGAGCCGCCTCGCGGCCGTAGTGCAACTCACCGTTAAGCTGGTCAAACTGCGCCCCATGCGCGATGAGCTCCCGCACGATATCCGGTCCCTCGCGGGTGAGTACTGTGACCGCGGGCTCGTCGCACAGGCCGGCTCCGGCCTCCAGAGTATCACGCCGATGCAACTCCGGCGAATCGGCTGCGGGCAGGGCCACGGCGATGCCGCCCTGCGCGTACTGGGTATTGGTCTCCCGGAGTTGGCTTTTGGTGAGCACCGTTACGGCGCCGTGGGCGGACAGGTGCAGGGCCGTCCAGAGTCCAGCGATACCCGAGCCCACGACCAGAAACCGGCAGCGCCGGAGGTCATCAGGATCCGTTGAGCGACTCATTCATGCTCCCCGACCGGAACCCTTGCAGGTCCGCGGTCACGTAGGTGAAGCCCAGCGACTTGAACCCCTTGACCAGGCGCAAGCGCAGTGACTCTTGTAGCAGGTGCGGCAGCTCCTCCACCGGCACCTCTATCCGTGCTACTGACCCGTGGTGGCGCACGCGCCATTGCGAGAAGCCGGCTTGGGCGAGTAGCTCCTCGGCCGCCGCCACCTGGCGTAGCTTAGCCAGGGTGATCTCCTCCCCGTAGGGAATACGTGAGGCCAGGCAGGCCCGTGAGGGCCTCTCCGCCGTGGGGAGGTTCCGCCGTCGTGACAGCTCGCGAATCTCCATCTTGGTTAGTCCGGCCTCCTGGAGCGGAGCTCGTACCCCGAGTTCCTCTGCGGCACGCGCCCCGGGCCGCTGGTCCTGCCGATCATCGGCCTGCGCCCCGTCCGCGACCCAGGACAGCCCTGCCTCCTGGGCCAGGGCGTTCAGCTTCTGAAACAGGTCGCGCTTGCAGTAGTAGCAGCGGTCGGGCGGGTTGTGGGTGAACTGAGGCACAGCTATCTCTGAGGTCTTCAGGGTCAGGTGGCGCACGCCCAGCTGCGCCGCTATCTGCCGGGCCTGCTGGAACTCCGATTCGGGATACACCTCAGAGCGCGCGGTGATGGCCACGGCCTGTTCCCCCAAGGTGTCAGCCGCGACCGCGAGTAGCAGCGTGCTGTCCACGCCGCCCGAATAGGCGATCAGTACACTGCCCATCTCGCGCAAGACGTCTCGCAAGTGCCGTTCCTTGGCTTCCAGATCATCCATAAGCGTAGGGGGCTCGTATCGCCCAAGCTGAGAACCGAGAAGGCCTTCTCTGAACTCCTCCCTGGTGGGGCCGTCAGTATAGCACACAGCCGCCGCGCGTGAAAGCGCCTGCCACCTCTCAAATTGCCAGGAAGAGCCGGTGGGCTGCAACTGATGGTGTGCCTGATCTTAAGGCCCCCCCAGGCGTTAGGGGCTGGAAGAGCGTGGAGGCGAGAGACCAACGCCCCGATATCCGCTCACCCTTGGCTGGATACGCAGTGTTTAGCATAAAAATATGCGACTGAGTTCTTGATTATAAGTAAGAGCGTAAAGCGGCGTGGCACCTTTTTTGTGCGATTAGCCTTGACTATCCTCTGGGTTCGCACTATAATTATCGGCGACCCTGGTCAAGAAGCCGGCCGGGTGTCTGAGCCACGTAGCGAGGGGGATGGTAGCAAGGTTGTAGTTAGGCCTAAATACCTGTCCGCGTGGCAGGTGCCGGCCAGTCGCAGATGTACGCGCACAACCCAAGGAGGGTACCATGCACAAGCACACCTGGGTCGTCCTCGTTTGTTTGATTTTACTCAGCCTCAGTACCGTCGTCTGGGCGGAAGATGGAGCCACGGCGGGAAATCCCACGATGTCAGATTCGGTTCCTCTTGACCACTGGGCGTATGACGCTGTCCGGAAGGTCGAGGCGGCCGGGATCATCATCGGGTATCCCGACGATACGAAGCTCTGGTCACGGCCTATGACACGATACGAGTTCGCCATGGCTATCTCCCGCATGCTGGATGCCCTGCGGATACAGGGGATCTTGCCGGCGGGGGAGCCGGGGCCTACTGGGCCTGCTGGACCCGCCGGACCTGCCGGACCTGCCGGGGCGGCGGGGACAGGTGGCGGGACCGGTGCAACAGGTCCCGCGGGGCCGCCAGGGCCAGCCGGGCCTCCCGGGCCGCCAGGACCGGGACCGGACATCAGTGACATCATCGCCAGCCTCCGTCGTGAATTCGCCAAGGAGCTGGCCGACCTGAGGGCTCAGGAACAGGACCTGGAAGCGGCCATCATGGACCTCGACCAGCGTGTCAGTCTGCTGGAGAGCCAGCGGCCCCTGCGCATTGGTGGGTTCGTGGAGTACAAGCTGGGGCTGGCTGGCCATGAGCTGGACAACAAGTCGAACTTCGATGCGCTTGACGTGGGACTCGGCGGTATCTACGAAGATCGGTACGGCAACAGCGGCCGTGTGACCCTGCGCTTCAAGGACTCGCCGATAGTCTCCTCGATCCTGGGGCGGGAAGTCGGCGAGGAGCCGTATGTGGAAGATCAGCCTGGTGACCGTGTAAACGGTGACAACAACTTCTGGTTGGAGGAGGCCTGGTACGCGCGCGAGTTCGGCGCCAATCGCTACTTCCGTCTGGGCCGGCAGTATCAGTCCTACGGCTTGGGAGTTCTGGTGGATAACCAGCGGCGGGCGCAGGAGGGCCTACGCCTGAGTCTAGCCGACTTCCCGGCGAAGCGCCTGACTCTGGACGCCTTTGTCGGCGGCGCTGAGTACGATTGGGAGTTGGAGTATTCCGGCGGCGGCGTCTTCAAAGGTGGGGATGGGTATATCTCGAGTTCGTTGCACTACGAGGATCCAAGCTTTGCCCTGGGCTTCAACTACCTGCCCGATGGTGTGGGGTCGGAGGAGGAGGGTTGGGGTGGCGATATAGCGTGGCGCTGGTCCGGTGACAAGTGGGTACGCGGAGAGTGGGCCAAGATGCTCGGACACATCAACCGCCCGAACTATGGTCCGACCAACGACCCAGAGGCCTACCGGATTCTCGCCGACCTGTACAAGAACGAACGGACCCTGCTGCAGGGGTTCTTCTCAAGAACGCAGGCCGAGTTCGATGTCACGTACTCCATCATCCACCCCTATTACGAGGAGCTTACTCCCTCTAACCAGCGAGCACGGGGCCTGGATACGCGTGGCAACTACAAGTACCTGGATCTGGACTGGGAGCGCTGGATCTATGGTCCGCCGCAGGTGACCAACCTGGAGTTCATTGGTGGTAACCTGTGGACCAAGCTGGGGACCTCCCCCATCCGCCTTACCTACTACTGGGTGGACAAGGTGAGCGACTTCTTCGCGAACTCGCCGGTACCGGCCCTGGCGTACAAGCATCTGTACGCGGTATGGGTGTCGCACCCGGTGGCGGATGGGATTACCCTGTCCCTGACCTACGCAGGGCAGATTGCCGACGACGGCAGCGTGCCGGCGGGTGTGACCACCGAGGAGATCAATGATCAGCAGCTCCTGATGCTGAGTACCAACGTCGCCTTCTAGAGCGGTCCGCAATGTAGACCCGCGTCCTGCTGTAATGGAATGACGACCCTCACCCCGGCGGCAAATTGGCCGCCGGGGGTTTGCTTTGCCAGGGAGGAATTGCTATGACGGGCATGATCACGGTGTGGGCAGATCACGACCTGGGAGTCATCAACCCCAATATCTACGGCAGCTTCGCCGAGCACCTGGGACGGTGTGTGTATGGGGGGCTATGGGTGGGGCCAGAGAGCCAAGTGCCTAACGACGAGGGCCTGCGTACTGCGGCTGTGGAGGCTCTGCGGGCCATGCGGCTTCCCATTCTGCGCTGGCCGGGCGGCTGCTTCGCCGACGATTACCATTGGGAGTGGGGAGTCGGAGCAGAGCGCCGGTCGCGGCGGAATCTGTGGTGGACCCAGCCGGAGACCAACGAGTTCGGCACGAATGAGTTCCTGCGCCTGTGCGCGGCGGTTGGTTGCGAGCCGTACCTGTGCGTGAATGTCGGTTCCGGCACCGTGGAGGAGGCCGTCAACTGGATGGAGTACTGCAACTCCGCGCAGGACAGCCGCTATGCTAACCTGCGCCGCACTCACGGCCATCGGGAGCCCTATGGCGTTCGCTACTGGGGCGTCGGCAACGAGAACTGGGGCTGTGGCGGTTCCATGACTGGCCAGCAGTATGCGTACGAATGCCGCAAGTACGCCACTTTCATGCGCAAGCTGGGCGTGGATGTGGAGGGCGGGGTGAAGCTGGTGGCGGCCGGGCACGGCAATGATGATGCCTGGGACGCGGAGATGTTCCGCTACCTACACGGGTCCTTCCACAACCTGGATGCGGTGTCAATCCACCGCTATTCCTTCGCCGGCTCCTGGGAGCACAAGGCCGAGACACTGGACCCCACCGCGGAGCATTTCTATCGTCTGATGGGGGATGTGGTGGGGATGGAGGAGCGGGTGCGGAGAGCACGAGCGTTGGTGGAATACTACTCCCCGCCGGGACACCCGCTGGAGCTGTTCATGGATGAATGGGGAACCTGGTACAGGGATACCGAGGAGGGGCTGTTCCAGCAGGCTCCGCTCAAGGACGGGCTGTTCGCCGCTGCGGCGCTGAACATGTTTAACCGCCACAGCCCGGTGCTGGCGATGACCAGCACGGCGCAGACTGCTAACGTCTTGCAGGCCTTGCTCCTGACGCGTGGCTCAGAGACAGTTCTCACACCAACCTACCATGCCTACGAGATGATGAAGGGGCACCAGGGGGCAACCCTGCTGGCTAGCCGCGCGAGCTCCAGCAACCTGGCCGACTCAGACGGTCGCGAGTATGAAGCGCTGAGTCTCTCCGCCTCGCGGTCGGAGGATGGTCAGACGCTGACGCTCAGCGTGGTGAACTTGAGCTGTGAGCAGGACTGCGCGACTGAGATCATGCTGCGAGGCGTGGACGCAATCCAGGGTGCAACGGCTCGGATTCTCACTGCCGAGAGCACGGCAACGGCGAACGATTTTGAGGATGGCGAGCGGGTCAAGCCTCAGGCGGTCCCTGTGGCCGCTGGCTTGCCGAGCTTTGCGCATACCTTCCCTGCTCATTCGCTGACTGTGATTGAGATAGCGCTGTAGACTGGTCATTGCAGGCCTGCCTCTGTCCTCCGCCTCCCGGGCGAGAAGGGAATTCCCTGCTCGTGGCGAAGCACCTCACAGCCGCCGGTAACCCCGGCGCAATTCAAGGGAGGATATGACTATGGGCTTTGGCATCATTCACTACAACACCCCCGGTGACACTCTGGAGGAGTTCCTCGACTACATAGCGGAAACCGGCTTTGAATCCGCTGAGATCCAGTCCGGTGACCTCTGGCCCGAGGGCGAGAAGAACCCCGAGAAGCGCGCGGAGTCTGTCGCTGGCTACATGCGCGAACGCAACCTGCGCGCCTCCGCGCTTACGGCTGGGAATAACTTCTGTACTGAGGACGACGCAACGTTGACCGCGCAGGTGGAGCGCCTGAAGCGTGTGCTGGACCTGGCGGATATTCTCGGGACCAAGATCCTGCGAACTGATGCTGGCTGGCCCGGGGAAGACCCGCGGCCAGGCATCGTCTGGGTGGACCGCGTGGCCGAGGGGCTGGAGCGGACGCTGGAGTTCGCGGAGCCGCGGGGCTTCAAGTTCGCCCTGGACAACCACGGCAACGTCACCAATGAGTGGCCGGTGCAGCTGATGGTCTTTGAGAAGCTCCAGTCGCCCTCCGTCGGCGCGAACCTCGACACCATGAACTACCGCTGGTACGGGCATAGCGTCAGCTTCCTCAAAGAGATCTATGCGGCCATCGCCCCGTATGTGATCCACACGCACCTCAAAGATGGCGTGGGCTCGCGCGCGGAGTACCAGGGGCGGATACTGGGTGAGGGCGAGATACCTCTGGAATACGCGGTTAAATGCCTGAAGGACGCCGGTTACGCGGGTGACTGGACGGCGGAGTATGAGGTGCATGGTGGCGACAAGGCCGCCGACTGCCGCAAGTGCCTGGAGTGGATGCGGGCGCATGTTTAGTCAAGGTGACGGTGCGTAAGGCGCGTGTGATTCGGAGAACTCGAAGGAAGGGTGAAAAGGGATGAGCAACGCGCGAATCATGTACAACATGACGGTGGAGGAGGTCTGCGAGGGACTCAAGGAGACGCAGACCGTGCTCGTGCCGGTAGGAGTGGTCGAGCAGCATGGGTACCATCTACCGTTGAGCACGGATATCCACAATGCTCAGGAGATCGCGACGCGCGCCGCAGAAGAGACGGGTACCTTTGTGGCGCCGACTGTCCACTATGCCTTCTCAGGGGGGATGTTGCCCGGGACCATCAATCTGAGTCCCCAGGTGACGTCGCTCGTGCTGATGGACATCTGCCGTAGTCTCATCCTGCAGGGGTTCCGCAACCTCCTCCTGGTGTTGGGGCATGGCGCCACCGAGAACATTCGAGCTGCGGAAGACGCAGCGCTGATGGTCCAGCGGCTGAGTCCGGAGACCGGGGCGGCGATCGCGCTGGTGCGCTTCTGGCAACTGTCGCCTACCTACGCGCAAGCCAAGGAGGAACGGGATTACCACGCCGGCAAGTACGAGACCTCTCTCATGCTGTACTGGAAGCCAGAGCTGGTGAAACTCGACCGGGCGCAACTGGATGCGCCGGAGCTCGCGCAGCGCATGCGCGAGGATCCCGACGCTTATCTGGTGAGCGAAAAACGGGTGGAGGACCCAAACGTGGTACCGCGGCAGCAGCAAGATCCGAACATGCAGGTGGGAGTAATGGGAGATTACAGCGGGGCCAGCGCAGAGTTCGGCGAAATCATGTGCCGGGAAGCGGTAGCAGGGCTGGTCAGCCTGATACAAAAGATGGAGTCGAGCCCGTAAGGCAGTTGAACGTGAGGTCTTCCCGGGGCGAAGTATGAGACTGACTGTTGAACCTGAACGGTGCGATTTGTGCGGGGCCTGTGTGGCGACCTGTCCCGCGGATATGGTTCGCGAGAAGGAAGGGCGCATCAAGATAGGTCGCGTCGCCTGCCTGGCGTGCGGCCATTGTGTTGCCATCTGTCCTACCGAGGCCATCAGGGTTGAGGAAGCGACAGGCGACAGCCTTCTGCCGACGGCGCCGCCGGAGGTGACCCCCGAGCATCTCCGGCGGCTGCTTCTCCAGCGGCGCTCCGTGCGGCGGTACGAAGCGCGACCGGTGCCACGGCAGACGCTGGAGGAGATGCTCGAGGTTGCGCGCTGGGTCCCGACGGCGGCCAATTGCCAGTGTGTGCGCTATGCCGTCATTCTGGACCCGGTGCTGCGCGACGAGGTGGCCGCGGAGGTGACGGTCTTCTACCGCGCGTATAACGAGGCGCTGGAGGACCGCGAGCACACCGCGGAACGGTTGGCGGAGATCGGGGTGAACGCGGAGTTCGGCATGCACCCGCACATGCTGGCGGCGGTGCCGGCCTTCGTGAAGAACATGGAGCGGGGGCGCGACCGGTTGTTCTTTTCGGCGCCGGCGGTGATCATCGTCCATGCTGACCGCGGCGAGGTCCTGCCGCAGGCGGCGTGCCACTTCGCGACCTTCGCGTTGGTGATGATGGCGGAGACGCTGGGGCTGGGAACCTGCATCACCGCGTATGCCTCGGAGGCGCTCAGGGCGCTGCCGAAGCTGCGTGAGAAGCTGAGGATTCCTGAACAGAACGTGGTGTACGATGTGGTGGTGGTGGGCTACCCGGCGGAGCGGTTTCAGAGGGTACCCGGACGGAGAGCACTGGAGGTTGACTGGAGATGAGTGCGGTCACTGACTTACCCGTGTGTGCCGAGGTGGAGGTACTGATCGTCGGCGGAGGTCCGGCGGGAGTGTGCGCGGGGCTGGCCGCGGCTCGTCAGGGCAAGCGCACCCTGGTCATCGAGCAGTTCGGTTGTCTCGGAGGAATCGCGACCGTGGGCGGACATGGGCATATTAGCACCAACGCCGCCTGGAAGTCGGATACCCGGGTGGTGGGCGGCATCGCTTGGGAGATCCAGGGCCGAGTGGAGCAGGCCGGGTTTGGCGTGCGCAATCACTACGGCTCGTGGTTTGAGATTGAGGGTCTGAAGTTTGTGCTGGAGGAGATGGCCCGGGAGGCCGAGCTGAAGCTGCTGTACTACACGCACTTTGAGGAGG
>LSQX01285362.1_pt1 | contig 10160 bp, 12 predicted proteins | sample 654561 | NCBI WGS metagenome assembly LSQX01 (sample SAMN04489861, study PRJNA283612) | anaerobic digester metagenome | isolation source: 4 biogas reactors fed with cattle manure at either 37C or 55C with and... | place: Denmark: Kongens Lyngby | collected 2014
CCCTTGATGTACACCGGGCTTCCGCTCATCCCTTGCAGAACTCCCGAATGGCGCTCCACCACCGGCCCGTCGAGCACGCGCGCCATGATCAGGTCCTGTGTGTAGTAGGCCTTCTTCATTACTCCCAGGATCTCCAGGTTGAACTCGGAGATGGTAGTGCCCTGAAACACGGTCTTCCCTGTGGCCCGCATGCCGCGTTCGATCTGGTCCGTGGGCAGCATGGTATCGGGATTGAACAGGGGTGAGAGTTCCGCGCGACAGGCATCGGTCAGCGTGAGGAATAGAAGTAGGCTCAGGACAGTGACCAGACGTGAACGCTCAAGCATCGTAAGGGTCCTTTCTGTCAAACGGGTGGTCAGGGACGCGCCTGATATCTCCGGCAACAGCGCCGATTGGGCGGCAGCACTCAGCATTTCCCTGCGTTGTGATGCATATCCTCCACGAAACCGGGAACGGGCGGCATGGTCTTACGGCTAATCTCCCGCTCTTACCTCATGAGCTTGGTCAACAGGCTCTCGTCCACTGCAATCGCATCCCGGGGGCAGGCTTCCATGCAGCAGAAGCATTCCAGGCAGCGCTGACGGTCAATGTGTGCGTAGTCCTCGATAGTGATACATTTGGCAGGACATGCCTCCCGGCAGCCTCCGCATCCGATGCACAAGTCGGGGAGAACACGGGGCCGCGTGTAGATCAACCGTCGTCCGAGACGTCCCAACCAGGCTGGCCAACGGGCAGGCGGAAGGTGCGGCTGCCGCAGGCGCACGCGCAGAGGCTCCACCTCGGCGCCTTTCACGCTTATCTGATCCATGTCGGCGACGCCATACTGGGCTTCTGCTGCGGCGGTTGTCGTGCGAACGGAGTGGGGACGAAAGTCGCATACATGCCCCGCGAACGCATCCAAGGCCACGGCATCATCGCTCGCCGCAATCCATCCCGTCTGCCGCGCTGGTCCGCGAACCGGTCCAGCCCCCTCCATCGCCACTACCGCGTCCAGGACAGAAAGCTCCGGGCGGTAGGCAGCGAAAGTGTCCACAATGGCCTCGGAAAGAGCGGGATTTCCCAGCATGTGCAGGTCCATGCGCTGGCGGGGGGCTACCAGACCGAAGGTGTTCTTGACAGCCCCTGTCAGTCGCGTCTGCATGTGTGTCTTGAGCTTGGGGAGATTGATGGTGCCATCCACTTCGTCGAGTAAGCGAGTCAGATGGGCCACCGGCACATGGTAGGGGCGAGGCACCGGGAATTCTCGATAGCCCGCCGAGGCGCACAAAGCCCAATCCACCGGAAGCCCCTTGCACACCTCCACGTAGCCAGTGGTATGGAACAGCCCCGGGGCAGCGGGCTGCTGCGAGCCCGTCCTTCCGGTGAGCCAGTAAGTGGGCTGGTCGGCCACCAGCAGCAAGCACCCGGCCTCATGGCAGATCTCCGCGACAGCCCTGAGTACCTGCGGGTGGGTGCATACCGGGCGTTCTGGACCACGAGGGTTTACAATGTTGGGCTTCAGCAGGATGCGGCGGCCCGACCGCAGCAGGTCAGTCGTTGTAGGCACCTCCAGCAGCGCGCGAGCCACGGCTTCCCGGACGCGGGTGGAGTCATATTCGCGGCAGTTCTGCAGACTGACAATGCTTCTCAAGGTAAGACCTTTCCGGGAGGAGTCCCAGGTGTTGAGAGACAATTATACCGCAACCCATGTGTCCGCGCAGCCAGTTCCGGATACTTGTTCCTCAGAAGGCACTCGACCGGGCCAAAACCCGGTTACGCTCCGCCCTGAGTCGCGAAGCCCGAACAGAGTTGACGCTCCGCATGTTGCGGCATACGCTTGAGGTCTGCCGCGAACTCAACAGTGCGGGCATCATGCTCAGCGGTCCAGACGAACTGGCTGACCTGGCGCGGGAGTTTGAGGGGGAGTTGGTGTTGGCGGGGGAGGCGGGGATGCGTCGTGACATCATGGAGGTGGGTGCGGCCGTTGGGGAGGCGGACCAGGCCCTGCTCATCGTTTCCAGCGATCTCCCCTTAGTCAATGTCTCTGACCTGGAGCAGGTAGTGGCAGCTTGGCGCAAAGGGCATGGAGTGGTGTTGGTCCCCGACCGTCGCGAGCGGGGCACCAACGTCATGCTAGTGGACCGGCCGGAAGTCTTTCCCTTCGCTTTCGGCGGAGCACTCGGACAGGGGAGCCTGGAAACCCATTTGACTCAGGCGCTGGGTACGGACCTCTCGCCGGTGATCCTCAAGTTACCGGCCTTGGCCCTGGACCTTGATCTGCCGGCCGACCTGGCAGTCTTCGTGCGCGAGGCCCCCGACCACCCCCTGGCGCGGTTCTGCCTGCGCGAGGCCCAGGAGGACTTCACCTTCGAGTAGACGGCTCTGCGGCTCTCAAGTTGAAAGTGGAGCTTCGCGGAACCAATGGGTCTGTCAGTGGTCGCAGAGGTTCTCCCCGGTCTGAAGAGAACCCTTCAGGTAGGAGTTTACCAGCTCAGCAGGGGAGGCCACCGGTGCCCCTACGAGGAGCTGCACGCCATGTTCTGCGAAGATGCTCTGCGCGCGGCGTCCCATTCCTCCGGCGATGACCAGGTCCACTCCGTTTTCTTTCAGCCAGCGCGGCAGAAGTCCGGGCTCATGTTCGGGGGCTTGCACGGTCTCGGTCTGAGCAATGGTCTCCCGGTTCTCGTCAACGTCTACCAGCGTGAACTCACTGGAGTGGCCAAAGTGAGCGCAAAGTGCGCCGTTGGTGGTAGGAATCGCTATTTTCATGTTAGATGAATCATCCTTTCGTTGGTTGGAAACGGCTAAGCCGCAAAGCTGTGAGCGTTCGCCGGTTCATGAGGGGGCCTGTTCATATCTGACGGGGCGAAGGCCCCGGAACGTCTCCTAGGGGTTCCCGCCGGTGAAAATTGGCGAGCCCGGGAAGCCGGGCGTCAGAAGGTCACCAGTCTATCGGAACCTCGCACGAGCTCATACTGGTCTTTCAGGGTTGACAAGGGGCAGACCTCAGACCCCTCCGAATCCCGTATTTTGAGACAGGCTCCGCAAGCGAAGAACTGCCCTCCCGCCTCCAGCACCTTCTGCGCCTGAGCCTGGACATCGAATTTTGGGTCCTTGATCTGGCCCAGCTCAACTCCCTTACCCGAAAGGAAGATATGGACTTCGTCGCCTTGCTCCAGACTGTACAGGGCCAGGCGCAGCCCATTGAACACTGTTTCCGGGTCGGTTTGGGTGATGATCATGCCCAGCTTCATCGTGATAAGCCTCCTGAGTTTCCCTAAGAAGTTGAGGGAGCCGGTCTAGAGTTGCCACCAACTCCCGGTGTGGCCCTGGGTAACGCGTTCCCCGAGTCGGGCGGACAGATACCGGTAGGCTCGATCACCGGTGCAGTGGCAACAGACGATGTGCCGGATATCATGCTCCTGCAGGAATCCGGCCAGGGCCTTCAGACGAGCGTCGTCCGCGCTGCCCAGGTGCATGCCCCCGATCGCCAGGTCCACATGGCTGCTCCCGGCCAGCTCCAGCGCTGCCAGCAAGTTATTCTCCACCCCACGATGGGAGCACCCGAGGAGCACCCCCACCCGCTCACCCTCTTGCAGAATCAGACATTGTTCATCTACGAAGCGGTCGGGCTCCAGGTGGTCGGTCTGAATCAGGAACCTATTGGCTGCGGGATCGTTGGTCTCGATACGTAAGGGGATCACTCCACTCAAGGTCACGCCGGGCATGATGGTCTCGGGCCGTTCATTGAAGGTGAAAGAAGTCTCTGAATTCTTGTCGGCCTGCGGCATGCCAATGCCTCGTCTCCGAAGGCCATCGTTGGCAAAGCGCGGGCGCAGACAATCTGGATGGGCGAAGACGGTGACACCGGGCAGCAGCGCTGCCGCAGCCGCGAGGCCCCCCGTGTGATCGTAGTGCCCGTGGCTCAGTGCAACAGCCTGTATCGCTCCAGGGTTCTTCCCGAGAACGCGCAGATTGTGCTGCCACGCATCACTCTGCCCAGTGTCAAAGAGAACCGAGCCGGCATCTGTCTCCACCAGGAGGCTTATGCCATGCTCCGATCTCAGACCCCGGCCGGGCAGGTTGTCAACTAGCAGGGTTATCCTCATCCGCAGCTCTTGCCTTTCGTGCAGCCTCCGCAGCCTGCACCCGGCTGACGAGTGTACTGGTCTCCGTGATCAAGGGGTTTGCCGCATAGTCTTCCAGTGTGCCCGCATCAGAGCGAGCCGATAGCTCCGGGTCAAGGGGCATGTCGAGCAGGTGCGGAACGCCCATCGCCTCGGCCGTTTCTTCACCATCCACCTTTCCGAACGGGTAGTTCGCCTCTCCGCAGTGGGCGCATGTGAGGAAAGCCATGTTCTGCACGAGACCCAGAACCGGGATGTTCATCTTCTCGCACATGTCCACCGCCTTGCGCACGACCATCGCAGCCAAGTCTTGAGGTGAGGTGACGATAACCATGCCCTCCAAAGGGAGAGACTGCATAATGGTGAGAGGAATATCGGAGGTTCCTGGAGGCAGATCGATCAGCAGATAGTCTAACTCACCCCAGAACACATCCTGGTAGAACTGGCGAACCGTGTTGGAGAGAAGAGGGCCACGCCAGACCACGGCTTGTCCGGGGTGGCTGAGGAACAGGTTGATGGAGATGAGCAGGATTCCGGAGCCCGTCTTGACCGGGTATATCCCATGCTCCGTGGTCTCAGGATGTTCAGTAATGCCAAACATGGTTGGGATGCTGGGGCCGGTGACGTCGGCATCCAGAATGCCCACTTTATGCCCGGCACGTCTGAGCGCACAGGCCAGCAGACTCGTCACCAGAGACTTACCCACACCTCCCTTGCCACTCATGATGCCTACGACGTGGGTAATCTGGTTCGTATGTGCGGCCAGTCCCTCTTGCTTGTCTGCCTGAATATCAGCCATCAGATCCTCCATCGAAGGTAATTGCCCAAACTACGGAGTCGAGAGTTCTATGCACTTCAGCCCCGGACAAGCACGGCTGATGATAGGGCCTGCTGCCCGAGTCCTCGTCATATCAACCCGGCTGTGTCTTCTGCCGAGACAAGGATCGCTGATGAGTGCGCTGTCACGGATGGTGAGGTTCCCTGTCTAGTGCTGCGTTCTTAGGGCAGCGGCGGGTTTCCCCCGAGCCCCTTCTGCACGAGTGAAAATGTAGGTCTGAGTGCCTTTAGCCAACAACCTGAATTTCCCCTCGGCCGTCAGGCAGGGCTCTACCTGTTCTTTCTGCAGATGGTGATCGCTGAAAGAGAGCAGGCCCCCCGGCTTCAGCACGCGGAACAGCTCGGAGAGCACCTGTTCAGGGTACTCCAGGCCGTGGTAGACATCGTACAACAATACCGCGTCCACGCTTTCGCCCTCTAGTCCAGTGTCACAGTCCGTCAAGATAGTCTCTACATTACGTAGTCCCTGGCGAACCGCTACCGTTTGCACGTGCCTTAGGCGCGCCGGATTGACGTCCGCCGCAAAGACTCTCCCCTTCTCCCCGACCAGGCTGGCCGCAGCGAAAGTGTAGCTTCCGAGGCCGCAGCCATAGTCCAATACGCTCCAGCTCTCTCTGATACCTATCTCGTCCAGCTTTCTCGCTGGCGGTGATATCCAGTCTCTCGCCCGGAAGAAGAGATCTTCAAGCGCATAATGGACCCGGAACAGGGGACCACCATGGGTGGCGGCTGGTTTCATATCCAGTGACCTTCGACATCCGCCGAGTCCGCTGCTGCCAGCTTGCCGGTCCTGAACGCTTCCAGGGCTTCAGCACAGGATCCCTCGAGCCCGGTGAAGATCTCTATTCCTGCCGCTTTCAGGACACGGTGTGCGTTAGGGCCCAGATGCCCGGTCAATACTGCCTGTACCTCCAGGCGGGCCACATTCTGGGCTGTCTGTATCCCTGCGCCCTGCGTGGCGTTGAGGTTGATTTCGTTATCATGGACATGCAAGGCGTTGGTTTCGAGGTCGACAACTAGCAGAAATCTAGCGCGCCCGAACCTCTGGTCCACTGGCGCCCACAGATCTGCTTCCGCTCCAGTGACCGCAATTTTCATTGTCGTCCACGTCTTCCGCGGCCCATGCCACGGCGCTGGCCACGTCCGCGCCCCGCCCCGCGTCCGCCCCCTGGTGTTAAGCCAGAGCCTGTCTGCTGCGTACCCAGGCTTCCACCAACCAGACGCTGAAACCAGTTCACGGGCTGGGATGGCTGAATCTGAACGTTTCTGGCATCGGACGTGGCGCAGGGCCCCAGCCCTCTGCCAGTCATTGGTCCTTGTCCGGTCGGCCCCGTTCCATCTCTAAAGGGCATCTCCCTTGCCTCCTCTTGAGATTCACACGCTACCGGACCAGCACCGTAGCCTTAACGCCTGCATCCAGATTCGCAAGGCCTGCCAGCACTGCCCTTCCCCCCGCCTCGTGTCCGTCCAATAACTGTATCTCTCCGGTAGATGTGAGTTACATCTATACTATACAGCTAATTTCACCAGACGTCAATAGGCTGCCCACAGGCGCTACTGCGCCCGAGCTCCCCTTCGCGAAACCGGATATATGCAAGTGTCATCTAGGGGAGAATGTGCTATAATGTATACGACTTGGATCGACCAAGACCAAACGACACGAGGAGATGCTAGAACATGCCCCGAGGTTACTGCCACCGGCATGCGGGACGAGGTCCTTGCACCTGCGCCATGGGGAACCTCTATCGCTTTGCCGAGCCGGTTGTGTTGTACTTGCTGGAAAGCAACGGTCCGGCCTATGGCTATGAGCTGGCCGGACAAATGAAGAGCCACACACTGACTGACGCAGAGATCGACCGGGGTGCACTCTATCGAACCTTGCAGCGACTTGAGTCTACAGGGCATGTCACTTCTGACTGGGATACCAGCGGTACCGGTCCTGCTCGCCACGTGTATGAGATCACCGCAAGTGGTAAGGCGCATCTGCGGGAGTGGGCCGTGGTCCTGGGCAACCTGGCGCATTCCATGGAGGCCTTCGTCGCCGAAGTCAACGTTTTGACCCAGCCCGAGGTTGGTGCGGGGGGGCAGGACTGAGAGCAGAGGCCCCGAATGCAGGACAGAGCAGGCGGTAACAACCCTTTCGACGCGGCAGCGACCAAATACGACGCCTGGTTTGACACCCCACTGGGAAGTCTGTTGTTCCAGGCTGAGAAGCAGTGTCTTCTGCCCCTGGTGGATGTCCGCTTGCAGCCCTGGTTGGAGGCGGGGGTGGGGACCGGACGCTTTGGACAGGCGCTGGGGGTAACCTATGGCCTGGATGCTTCCTCCAATATGCTGGCGATTGCCGCCGGACGGGGGCTGCGTGTCTGTCAAGGGCTGGGGGAGCGGCTCCCGTTTGGCGCGAAGGCCTTCGGGGGGGTGCTGATGGTGACTACCCTGTGCTTTGTCTTGGACCCCAATCAGGTCTTGCAGGAAATCGTCCGCGTCCTCAAACCCGAGGGTCGTCTGGTGTTGGGGATGATGCCAGCGGATGGCCCGTGGGGGCAGTACTACGCCCTGCGCGGACGCAAAGGACACGCGGTTTGGAGTCACGCACGGTTTCTGACCGTCTCTGAGGTCACGAATATGGCGGGGGCGTTGGGGTGGGACTTCGACAAGGCCTATAGCACTCTGCTTGTGGGCCCGGAGGAGCTTCAGGAAGTGCCTACAGTCTGCGCAGGGGTTCTCCCTGGTGCTGGTTTCGTGGCGCTGAGCTTTGTGGCGGGGAGACCCGGTTCGCTTGCCAGCCCACCCATGTCAAAGACTTCAGGAGATGATTATGGCCGATAGACAGCCTCTACTCAGTCGCGGAGAGAGAGCACAACAACGCCGTATACGCATAGCGCGCTGGGTCGTGCTCCTGGTGATTCTTCTGATTTCCACCACCCTGGGCCTTCTGCACCAGCTTCTTCCCTACGGGAAGGCACCAGTTGGTGTGGACGCCCTGTGTCCCTTCGGGGGGATTGAGTCGGCCTTCACTCTTATCTCCACCGGGGCCATGATTCAGCGCATCTATCTCAGCAGCTTCATCTTGCTCGCGGCGGTGCTGATCACCGCGATCCTCTTTCGCCGCGCCTTCTGCGGGTATATATGTCCGCTGGGCACTCTTCAGGAGATCTTCTCACGCCTGGGCCGCCGCATCTTCAAACGCGCCTATCGCCTGCCCGCGGCAGTGGACCGCCCGGCGCGATGGCTGAAGTATGTGGTTCTGGTGGTCGTCGTCATCGGATCGGCTCGCACCGCGGACCTCATCATCCGGCCCTACGATCCCTGGGCTGCCTACCACCATCTGGCCTCGAATGAGCTCTGGCTCGAGTTCTCCTGGGGAGTAGGAGTACTGCTGGCCACTCTGCTCGGGGCTGTAGTCTTCAATCGCGTCTTCTGCAAATATCTTTGTCCGATGGGTGCGCTGCTCGGTCTGCTCTCTTTCCTCTCCTGGACTCGTGTACGTCGGCGCCCGGAAACGTGTATCCAGTGTGGCCGCTGCGACCAGATCTGCCCCGTGGACCTGAAGGTTTCAAGCCGGGAGTTGGTCACCTCGCCGGAGTGCCTGGATTGCCACGAGTGCGTCAACGTGTGCCCGGTGCCTGAGACGCTTGTTGTGGAGACGCGTCGCCGAAGGCAGATCGCTGCGAGTACCGTGCTTGTGGCGGTAACCGCGATCTTCTTGGGCACGGTGGGCATTACCTCCGCGGCCAGGCTCTTTCAGTGGACGACGGTGTCCATAGCGGCGGAAGTGGGCCGGAGCGGTGCCTTTGATCCGGCGCTCGTTCGTGGAAAGATGATCTTCGGGGACGTCATCGCGGCCTCCGGCGTTCCGGAGGCGGTAGTCACGAAACACTTTGATCTGACCCCAGAGGACCTCCGCGCGCCCATCAGAGATGTGGGGGTGAAGCGAGGGTTTGGAGCGGAGGACGTTCGTGACTTTCTCGCCGACTACCTCGCGGGCCAAGTTCCTGAAGCTCGGCAGGAGAGGGAGCCCTCGTCCCCGACCGCTGCCTTTGATCCGGAGAGCATAACCGGCACGATGACGCTAGAGGAGCTAGCAGAGGCCTCGGGAATACCCGCGGACAAACTGCTCGCCGAGCTGTCGGTTTCAGAGGCTGAGCGCAATACGCCACTCAAGGACTTGAAGGAGCGGTACCCACTGGACACGCAGGCAGTGCGAGAGGCCGTGCGGCGACTTGGGGAGAAACGCTAGGGCCGGGCGGTGGGCTGGTCATTTCCACGGCGTCTTGGACGTGAGACTCACGGGGACAGGCGTAGTGCCTGGGCGCCCAACTCTATACGGGCACTGGCCTGGAGTTTTCCCTGGCGTTTCACTCAGGAAAGCGAGCTTGCTCTAAGATAGCTGCGTTCCCCGTCGCGGCTCACTTCGCAACCCCGCATCGTTCCTTCAGAACCGTGGCGGCGACGGTTTCCAGCGGGTCCCGGAGCTGTATCTCCAGATACGTTGCCTGGTCCATGCAACTAGAGATATCCAGCATACGTATGCACCTGACATAGCACACCATACTGTCCTTTCTCCTCCTTGTCAGGCAGTCATCAACAATCTCTCAAGTGACAGTTCCGCTGGTAACATACCCCGGCGGTCGTGGAAGACCACTAGAGAGAAGGAGGTCGGTGCAGTATGAACGCGGCGATGAACTTCGAGCCCTTCCTGCCGCTGTCGCCGGCCCCGCTCTCCCAGATAGGGTAATTCCTGCTGCCGTGGGGCCAAGATACCGCAGGAATGGACGCTTGACGCTCTCCTAAGCCGGTGATAGCATCCTCCCAAATGCGCGCACTCGTTGGGCAGTGAAGACTGGTGCCGAATGAGGAGCCACGCGAGGGATTCAGTATTCACGAATGAAGCTCTGCAGAAGCTGAAGGACAGACCATGAAAACACGGCTCGTCAATGTTCTTGAGATCGTGCGGACGAACTTCTGGTTTGTACCAGGCGTCATGATTCTCTCGGCGATCGGGTTGTCGTTTCTAATGGTTGTCGTGGACAGGCGGATCGATGCGGGGTCATATGGTACCTTCGGCCTGTTGTATGCCGGTGGGCCCGAGGGGGCACGTTCGATTCTGTCAACGATTGCCGGATCCATGATAACCGTAGCGGGAGTCGCATTCTCGATCACTATTGTTGCGCTCACTCTGGCCTCTTCACAATTCGGTCCCCGTCTGTTGAGGAA
>LSQX01222004.1_pt3 | contig 10159 bp, 10 predicted proteins | sample 654561 | NCBI WGS metagenome assembly LSQX01 (sample SAMN04489861, study PRJNA283612) | anaerobic digester metagenome | isolation source: 4 biogas reactors fed with cattle manure at either 37C or 55C with and... | place: Denmark: Kongens Lyngby | collected 2014
TTTACTTGACGCATTCAAGTGTAGTGGATGGCATCTGTCCCAGCCTAGTCCGAGACGGAGATCGGACACTACGGACAGGAGTACACATCATTCGTTATCTGTTACGTTTGTCGGGGTTCATAGTAGTAGTTATATGATACAGGAGTATTGTTAATGATTAAAGCGATTTGCCCTAATCATGTCGTTGTGCTCGTTCCCGCTCTTATTTGCCTGCTTGCTGCGGGTTTGTCTGCGGCCAATCTGCCTGCCGGAGCGGAGTTTATTATTCAATCGCACCGAGGAGCCGGGAACCTGGCCCCGGAGAACACCCTTCCAACGTTTCAGTTGGCGTGGAAAATGGGCACTGTCCCGGAGGCCGATGTTCGAGCTACCACGGACGGCGTCATCGTCGCATTTCACGATAACAATCTGAAACGACTTGCACCGGGTGCGCCGGAGGATATTAAAGCCAAAAGCGTCAACGATTTGTCCTGGGCTGTGGCATCCTCTCTGGATGTTGGCGAATACAAAGGGACAAAGTACAAAGGGGAGCGGATGGCGCGCATAGACGAGGTCTTCGACGAGATGAAGGGCCGCCCGGAGAGATGGCTCTATTTGGATGTCAAAGAGGTCCCGCTCGAAAAAATGGCGAAAATGGCATACCAGCGCGGCATACAAAATCAGCTTATACTGGCATCGACACACTATGAGCACCATCAAGCGTGGAAGAAAATGCTGCCGACCTCCCAAACTCTGTTGTGGATGGGAGGAGAGGAATCTGCTCTGCGAAAGCGCATAGATGATCTGCGCAAGGCCGATTTTGCATGCCTGACTCAGCTTCAGGTTCATATAGTCGTCGGCGATCTAAACTCTGCCGACCCGTTCTCGCCGTCATCTGCGTTCATTCGAGAAGTGGCAAAGGAGTTAAAATCCAGGGGCATTCTCTTCCAGACCTGGGTGAGAGGCTCCGATGACCCTCGCGCCTATGAAATGCTGCTAGACCTGGGGCTTGATTCTTTCGCCAGCGACGATCCGCACGTGGCCCTTGAGGTGATGCGAAATTATCACAAGAGGACCAAAAAATGATAAACGCGATAATAAATTTCTTTCGTCCCGCAAAACCCATACCGCAAATAGAGGACCCGAAAGAAGTCGACAGCTTGTATCGATACTGGCGTATTCGCATGATGTATGCCACGCTGATCGGCTATGCGCTGTTCTATTTTACCCGCACCAACCTTGCATTTGCCCTGCCCGGAATTGAGAGAGAGCTGGGCATCAGCAAGGCCAACCTCGGCTTGTTTCTGACCCTGCACGGATTGCTCTACGGAGTGTCCAAGTTCGCAAACGGTTTGCTTGGTGATCGAGCCAATGTCCGATACTTTATGGCTGCCGGGCTGCTTTTGTCCGCGATAATGAACATAGCGTTCGGATTAAGCAGCTTGTCGATTGCTTTCGGGATATTCTGGCTGCTAAACGGCTGGTTCCAGGGGATGGGTTTCCCGCCGTGTGCGCGGGCGCTGACCCATTGGTTCTCTCCAAAGGAGCGCGGTGTCAAGTTCTCTATCTGGAATACCTCGCATTCAATCGGAGCTATGCTCGTTGCGCTGCTGTGTGCGTGGCTGGCGACTTACAACTGGCGGCTGGTGCTGTGGGTTCCGGCGGGGCTTGCCATACTTGGAGTTGTCTTTCTTCTAAACAGGCTGAGAGACACCCCTGCATCGCTGGGATTGCCTGCTGTGGAGGTCTATACCGGAGGGGACGAAGCGCCGGAGGAATCCGCTACCGAAAAAGACCCGGGATTCCGTCAGTTTGTCATAAAAAACGTATTTTGCAACCCGATGATATGGGTGATAAGCATAGCCAACTTTTTCCTCTACACCGTGCGCTATTCCATTCTGAACTGGCTGCCGACGTTTCTAAGCGAAGCTCGCTCGGTTGATATAAAACATTCAGGTTTATTTGTCTTCGGAGTTGAGTTTGCCGGAGTCGCCGGCATGCTGACGTTCGGATGGCTCGCCGACAGGGTATTTCACGGTCGAGCCGCCCGCGCGTGCTTCTTCAGTATGATCTTTTGCACGCTGTGTATGATGTATTTCTGGAAGCTGCAGTCACATTCTATGCTCGTCAACGCGGCTTTGCTATGCGGGGTCGGGCTGTTTGTATATGGTCCGCAGGCGCTGGTCGGCGTCATCGCGGCAAATCTGGCTACCCGAAGGGCCGCCGCAACTGCTATCGGCGTGACCGGTTTTTTTGGTTATATGAGCGGAATCATATCCGGATGGGGCGTAGGGTCGCTGGTTAAAGCCAACGATTGGAGCCCGGTATTCGCGATGCTGACAGGTTGCGCGGCTATGGCTGCGTTGCTGTTTGCAGTTGCCTGGAACGCCTACAGGACGACAGCCCAGTAGGGCGGCAGACATATCCGCATATTATTGTTGTGTTTTAATGTCGCTGATTTCGGGTATTGAATCAAGCGTTGCATAGTCACTCTTTGGGTGGTACAATACACTGGAAGTCATATCGGGTCGGTCATATATGGCGTAAGTGTGGCGTAATTCACCAAACCCATGCCAGTCGTGCATGTATGTCTTAAAATCACGTCACCGTCGGCATTTATCGTCTACACAACGATGATGTCGTTACTAGCGTTGTCGAAATACTGAAAAATTGCGTGCTGAACTATTGACAGCAGGGCTATTGTCGAATATACTCACTATGGGGTTTGGCCATCAACAGCGATATGCACGGGGCAGGCTATGATGAATTTGCATATCGCGGATTATGTTCTCATAGTCGTCCTGGGGGTTGCCGCATTTTCTGATATTAGATATCGTAAAGTGTGGAACTGGCTGACAGCATCTGCAATACTCGTCGGCTTCGTGCTTGCGTTTCATACAAGAGGGGGAGCCGGGATTATCGACAGCCTCAAAGGTTTCGGCGTTATGCTGGGCGCGGGGCTGGTCGGATATATGATCGGTTTTATCGGCGCAGGGGATGGCAAACTGCTGGCCGGCGTCGGTTCCATAACCGGCATCAAACCCGTGGGCTTGATATTGGCCGGAAGCGCGATAGCCGGAGGAGTTATGGCTCTGGTTGCGCTGACTATGACGTTTGGGCTTAAATCCGGTTTACGAAAAATTGGGCCGGGATTTATGCAAATGGCCGCGGCGAAATCGGTCCACGCAGGAGCCATAGACGGGAAAAAGACTAGATTGCCCTATTCGCTTGCAATTGCGGCAGGGGCTTTGTTCTGGATGGCAATACGCTGACATAGAGTTCAGTCATATAAGATATGTAGGGAGAGAGACCACGAAAAAAAAGGAGGTGTTAGATGATGCTGAAGAAATTGATGGGATTCGTGAAAGAAGAGGAAGGCGTGACCATGGTCGAGTACGGACTTATTCTCGCTTTGGTTGCTATCGTTGCTATTGCAGCTTGGGGTTTTCTAGGTGAATCCATAAGAGACAAAGTAACTACAGCGGGCGAAAAAGTGGCGGAAGCCGGCGATTAGTATTAGATTGAAAAGCGCGGCGACTTTGGGTTGCCGCGCTTAATTTGTTAGTAGGAGAATCGTGCTGAAAATACACGCAGGAAAATCTGGCGCCCGGATGGCGCGCAGAGGGGCGGCTATGGTCGAAATGGTGATAGCCCTCAACGTGTTGATGTTGCTCGTCTTCGGCATGATCGATATGGGCTTGATGCTGAAGAACTCTTTGGCGATTTCGCATCTGGCCAAAAACGCTGCAAGAAGCTATGCGTTAGGCACCGATGAGGGGACAATCGAAAGTCGGGCGAAGGCAGATGCAAGGGATTTGGGCTTGGACTTGGGACCGCAAGACAATAAACTCGAGTTCACGTTCGACGTCCATTCCGATAGCGATAAGCCGGAAGTTCCTATCCTGCATAACATGGAAGTTACCCTGACCTACAGGCATAGTACCGTTGCCGGCAAACTGCTGGGATTGCCTGACGAAGTCAATCTAAAGGGCACAGGGGTCCACATAAAGGAATAGGCGCGGCAGGAAAATGAGAAAAGTATTTCATACAAGACGCACACAGTCCGGCGCTGTGATGCTGATGGTGGCTATTGCATTGACCGCCCTGCTGGCAATGGCTGCCCTTGTCATAGATATCGGATTGCTTTACGTCGCACGACAAAACGCGCAGAACATCGCCGACCAGTGCGCCGTATCCTCCCTTGCCGCCATCAATAACTACGCACACTCCGGAGTGCAAGAGGATACAGTAACGTTCGAAATCGAGAAGGTTTCAAGCTACCTCTTCGCCGCATATCCCAGCATGACAGTCGGAGAAGATACCAGATCTGCGGGCATTATGCAGGTTCCGGGGTTGAAGCCGATGTTTTGCGGGATCGGATACGACCATTTTATACGCAATGATTCCCTCAATCCGCCGCTTGACTTTCCGGCCTGGGGCGAAATAGATTTTAACGTATCCGTTCAAACCTACTGCACTATCCCTGTGGATATGACATTTGGCAAAATCCTTGGAATGGGCCGCCAGGAGGTCAGCGCAACCGCGGTCGCAAGGCTTTACTCCGTGCCGAGGTTGACCTACAATTATGTGCCCTGGGCGATAAAATATAAAACGGTATTTCCGCCGCCGGGTGCGGGAGAAGGGCCGCCGGTGGGCAAAGAAATGCCAGGACGCTTGCTTGTCCCCGGAGAAGCAGGCGGCTCAATGCCATTCGAAATCATAGCTGTGGAACTGCCCGGCGGATACGAAAATCGACTTGCGGGCGATGCGGATCCGATCGAAATGGGAACCGATCTCCCGGCTGAGCCTCCGGAAACGGCAAAATTGCCATCGTTTGTAGCTCCGATTAGCCGAATGGATAACTTTGGCAGCGCCACATACACGGCCCTGCAGGATCGGTTCGGAGCAGACCCCGGCGTCGATAATGGAGCCTACGATAACTGGCGACAAGTCGGCGAAGACACGACTTTTGCTGATCACGACAGAATTGTGATGACTCTTATAATAGATGAGACATCAGAGGCCGATGGGACCTACAAAGTGCGCGGTTTCGCGCCATTATTTGTAACAAGATATGATGCGCAGACGGGCAACATAGACTTTGTCCTGCTGTCGTGTTTTAACACAAATGACAGAGTGCGCTGGAACCTTAAGATCAAACCAAGATACACTACGAGTATGGTTAGCAAAGTAATGTTGTATGATTTTGGCACAACGCTATCGAGATATTAGCGGCGGAGTTGTGAGGTGCGTCGGCTGCGTGAATGAGACCGGCAGGCGGATTTTGCCCGCGTATTGCGGGCCAGAGGAAGACTATGGGCAAAAACTGGACTAAAAGAAACGTACTCTTGCTGGCTGGATTATTGGCGGTAATAACCGGCCTGGTTGTTTGGAAATATGTCCCCCGCGAACGTCCAAAGGTTGAGACTGCGGTTGCTGCTGTTTCGATATCTCGCGGAGATTTGATCACACGGGATATGGTGACGCTCAAAGCGATCCACCTGCACGGTAAAACACAGGTGTCGGCGGACTCTGTGGTAGGCAAAATCGCGCTCAGCGATATTGCTATGGGTGCGTTTTTCGAGCCTGGCCAGCTTGGTCCTTCCGGGCTGTCCGCTCGTGTGCCCGACGGCATGCGCGCGGTTTCGGTCGGGGTGGACGCCGTGATAAACGTGGGCGGCTTTGCACAGCCTGGGGATCGGGTGGATGTGGTTGCCACTTATAATCGCGGCGAACGGGCATATTCCGAGACCATCCTGCAAAACGTCGAGCTTTTGGCAGCAGGTGAAAAAGTTCAGGCTAGCACAAAGGAGACCGCCCAACCGGAGCGCAAGACCGTTACGCTGATTGTCAGCCCGGAGGAGGCCCAATTGGTCACTCTGGCCGATAATCAGGGCAAACTCCGGCTGGTGCTTCGCAATCCGGGAGACTCAAGCAGGGAGGCGCTGCGGCACACTGCTACAACTTCTCCGGTGACGATCAAGGAAAGCCAGCAACCTAAACCCGCCGTAGTGCGCAGCGTGCCGATTAGTGGCGGCCTGCCCCCTCAATCTGTCAAGGAATTGATAGGAATAGGACAAGACACGCAAATCGTTCCCGAAGCTTTGCCCACTGTAGAGGTTATTCGAGGTAACGTAAAGACCATGGAAGTCGTCAGCAAAGGATAGCTGAGGCAGAGCAAATCGCGAAAGCGATCTGTCTGGCACTGGGAGGTGCGCAATAAATGAGATCAATTATGGCCGGCAAAGGGATGCGAAGCGTTTTAATAGTGTGTTTTGCCGTTATCATTAGTCTGGCGCCGTATGCGTTTGCGTATGCTCAGGAATCCGGCGTTGTGGCGACCGTTTCCGAGATCGGGCCGGACGGCAAGGTCATTGCTAAGGCTGATGTTAATCGTGGTTTGGCGGAAGATGCGGATCTGGACAGGAACGATCCGGTGGTTCCGCATGCAATCGCACATAAAAACCTTGAGCCTGGCGCGTCGATTTTGCTGACAGGCAGCGGGATCACCCGTGCAGCAGTCAACCTGCCGGATATAGTAGATTTAGTCGTTGTCTCGCAAACCGAGGTGATTCTAAACGCCAAAGCGGAGGGCAAGGCCGTTGTGCGCATCTGGGATGCCATCTGGAAGCCTGTGACCTATTATGTAACCGTCATTAAGCCCAAACCGGAACCGGAGGCTGTCGCAGCGGATATTTGCGCGCAGATCGGCGTGTCAACCATTAGCGTGCAGGCCAGCCAAACCGGAATAGTGCTGTCCGGCACGGCGAAAAGCGAGGAGCAGATTAAAAGAGCCGAATATATCGCGCAGGGCACGGGCTTAAAGGTTTTGAACCTTGTCAAGCTCGATACTGTCGAGTCAAAGGCGGTAGTTGAGTCGTTGAAGGCGATTCTCGATAATCCGGCGCTCACCTTCAAAGAACTGCCGGATAACACCGTGCTGATAACCGGCGATGTGCCGACTACGACGGAAGTGCTCAAGATTCGGGATATTATCGGAGCCTATGTCGGCGAACTCCAAACGACGTCAGGCAGCGGAGCGGCCTCGAAAAGCGATGCGCAGACGGGATTTTCGGGGGCTGTGTCAATGACCGTCCCTGATGCAATAGACCGGGCCAAAACCGAGGTCAATACAACCGAGGATGGCGGAGTAGTGGTCGGACAGGAAGTGACCGCCGTTCGCAGCGTTTTTTCGGGACGTGTGCCAAATGGGCCGCGAGTCGTGGCGGTGCTCAATGTCGATCTGGCCACAGCCAAGCAGGTTTTGGTCACCGCGCAGGTTTTGGAGGTAGATAAGAGCAAACTCAAGGACCTCGGAGTCAATTGGGGATCTGCCATCAGCGGGAAGTTTGAGGCTCAGCCGTTTTTTGCCCTGGAAAATGCCGGTGATACGGCATCCGGCATTGGCAGCATTCCTATCAAAGACGGGCTTAACTCGTTCAGCAGACTGCCGTTTGCCGCACAAATCAACGCTCTCGTCACGAATAACTACGCTCGCATACTGTCCGAACCTAAGCTGTTGATAGCGGACGGGCATTCGGCGAGCATTCTGGTCGGCGGGGAGTTGCCCGTTCCGATAGCGCAAAACTCCAGCATCGGCGTATCGTCGATTACGGTTCAATATAAGCCGTTCGGGATCCAGTTGACTGTGCGGCCGAAGATCGGCGATGATAATCGCATTTCAATGACAGTGACCCCGGAGGTAAGCGGAATCAACAACGATCCCAATTATGGTGTCCGGACGGGCGGGATTACGGTTCCCGCGCTGACGGTGCGTCGTGCGACTACGACTGTTCACGTTCAGAACAGCCAGGCGCTTGCTATTGGCGGGCTGCTGTCAAGTGACGTCACGAAATATGTCAGTCAGATTCCTCTGTTGAGCAAAATACCGGTAATTGGAGAGCTGTTTAAGAGCAAGAATTTCGTAGAGAGGCAGACCGAGCTTATTATTGTGGTTACGCCGCAGTTGATAGAAAAAGATGCAAATGCTCCGATACCTGTCCCGCAGGATGGCGACTGACAGGCGATGGTGATATGTAGTTATGAGTGAAAGAAGCGAAAGCATACGGGTTTTGGTGGCCGCCAGGGACAGGGCTGTTCGAGATCATCTGCGTCGGGTGTTGACCTCGACAAAGGATTGCATCGTCACGGGCGTAGCGGTTGATGGGCAGGAAGCCGTCCACATGGCGGGTGTGCGCAAACACGACGTGGCCGTGGTAATGCTGGATTTGCCGATTTATAATGGCCTGGAAACGACCAGGATGATTCGGCAATATGTGCCTGCGGTGAAGGGCATTCTGATTGGCAACGGGGATGTCAGCCCGGATATGACCAAGCAGGCGATGCTTGCCGGAGCTTCCGCGTGTCTGTCGTCGACTGAGATTGATTCCGCGCTTCTTTCGACTATCAAGGACATATACGACCCTCCTATGCCTCCTCTCGCGCCGCCCTGCAATATAATCGCGGTTACAGGGGGCAGAGGGGGCATAGGGAAAAGCACGGTTGCGTCAGGTCTGGCGCTTTGCCTGCATCAGAAATTCCCCGGTCAGGTTGTCCTGCTGGATATGTATACTCAGTTCGGCGACATCTCAACTATGCTGCGCATAGAGGATCCGAGGCCGTTGGTCGAGCTGCAGGCCGAAAAAATTGACCTCGAGCTTCTGCAATCGTATATGTCCGATCACCAGAGCGGGCTTAAAGTGCTGATAGGCTCTATCGTGATTAGTCCTCTGGACGCACTCGGCGGAGATTTGCTGGAAAACATAATCCACGAATTGAAAAAGGGCTACCGGTTTGTGCTGATCGACCTGCCACCTCTTATGCACGAGCCTGTTCTGAGGGTCATATCGCTGATCCACGAGCTGATAATCGTTACAAATAGATTCGAAGTGCAAACGGTAACTGACGCAAAAAGGCTGCTCGACACCGTTGCGCCGAGATATATACCCCTGGAGCAGGTCAAACTTGTGGTAAACAGGGTGTCAAGGCACGATTCAATTTCGCAAGATCAGATAGAGAAGGCGGTTGGCGTCAAAATACAAGCCATGCTTCCAAACCAGCGCAATCTGGCAGGGGATCCGATGCGTGGCAATACAAAGCTCGCAAATGCGCTGCATCAGCTTGCCAATATACTGGCCGAGGAACCATCGCAACTGATGCCCGATTCGGGACAGGAATAAATTGAGGGGGTTGAAAGACTGGCGTGACATCAGTAGATGAACTTTTTAAGGTTCCTGAACCAGCCCGGCAGGATGGCTTGCGCAATGATATGTTTGTTGAGATCGTGGTGGCCTCCCACAAGCTGGTCACCGACGAATACGAAGCCGCTAAACTAGTCGGATTAAAGCCGGAAGCAAGAATTAAACTAGCCGAAGACGCCGTCAGAAAACTTGTCGCAATTCGCGCAATTCACCTCACCACCGAACAAATTCGATCAATCGCCAGAGAAGTAGAAGCGGAGATATCGGAATATGGGCCGATACAAGCTCTGATAGAGGATCCGGAAGTCACCGAGGTGATGGTCAACGGGCACAGCAATATATACGTTGAGCGGGGAGGCAGGATTAGTCGGCACGATAAAGTCTTCCGAGACGATGCTCACGTGATGAGAATCATCGAGCGGATAGTTCACGCGCTCGGCAGACGAATCGACGAGAGCAGCCCTATGGTCGATGCGCGTTTGCCTGATGGATCGCGTGTTAACGTGGTTATTCCTCCGGTTGCCATAGACGGCCCAACCCTCACTGTGCGCAAGTTTGCCCGGCAGCCGCTCACCGCACAGAAGCTCGTGGAAAACGGGACTATGTCCGAGTCGATGCGAGTGTTTTTGGAAGCTGCGGTCAAGGCGAAGATCACAATGATGATCTCCGGAGGCGCTGGCAGCGGAAAGACTACCACCCTCAACGCCCTGAGCGGTTATATTCCCGCAGAAGAGCGCATAGTAACCATCGAGGATGCCGCAGAACTGCAGTTGCAACAAAAACATGTTGTGCGACTGGAGTGCCGACCTGCAAATATCGAGGGCCGCGGAGAGGTCACGGTCAGGCATCTGGTCAGAAACTCGCTGAGGATGCGACCGGACAGGATTATCGTTGGCGAAGTGCGCGGCGGAGAAGCGTTGGATATGCTCCAGGCGATGAATACCGGCCATGAAGGCTCTCTTTCCACCGCACACGCCAAT
>LSQX01225760.1_pt1 | contig 10159 bp, 5 predicted proteins | sample 654561 | NCBI WGS metagenome assembly LSQX01 (sample SAMN04489861, study PRJNA283612) | anaerobic digester metagenome | isolation source: 4 biogas reactors fed with cattle manure at either 37C or 55C with and... | place: Denmark: Kongens Lyngby | collected 2014
TTTTACCCACACCGGTAGGGCCGAGAAAGATAAATGAGCCTATGGGCCTGTCCGGTTCTTTCAGACCGGCCCGGGCACGGCGTACAGCTTCGGAAACAGCCTGGATCCCGTCTTCCTGACCGATGACCCTTTCTCCTATCTGTTTCTCCAGAGCCAGGAGTTTTTGCATCTCACTTTCCATGAGACGGTCTACGGGGATCCCCGTCCAGAGAGAAACAATACGGGAAATATGCTCTTCCGTCACCTCTTCACTGAGGAAACTTCCGTCTTTTTGTATTTCAGCGAGGCGGGCATTTTCTTCCGCAAGCTGTTGCTGCAGTTCATTGAGCGTACCGTAACGGATTTCGGCCACTTTATCCAGCTGTCCCTGTCTTTCCGCTATTTCTTCTTCACGACGCGCCTCATCTATTTTCCCCTGAATGGCACGAATGGACTCGATGCGCTCTTTTTCCGTTTTCCATTTGGCCGTTTTGGCGGAAAAGTCTTCCTTCAGATTTTCCATCTCCAGTTCCAGTACGGCGAGGCGTTCCTGAGCGTTTTTGTCCTTGTCTTTTTTCAAGGCCAGTTGTTCGATCTCCAACTGGCGGAGGCGGCGGGCAATGATATCGATTTCATAGGGCATACTGTCGATTTCAATACGCAATCTGCTGGCGGCCTCGTCAATGAGATCAATGGCTTTGTCGGGGAGAAAACGATCGGCAATATAGCGGTGGCTCAGACTGGCGGCTGCAACAAGTGCATCGTCCTGAATACGCACACCGTGGTGAACTTCATAGCGTTCTTTGAGTCCCCGGAGAATGGCAATGGTATTTTCCACATTGGGCTGATCCACGAGAACAGGCTGGAAACGGCGTTCAAGAGCCGCATCTTTTTCCACATGCTTTCTGTATTCGTCCAGAGTCGTGGCGCCGATGCAGTGCAGTTCGCCCCGGGCAAGAGCCGGCTTCAGCATATTGGAGGCATCCATGGAGCCTTCCGAAGCGCCTGCACCGACAATGGTGTGCATCTCGTCAATAAACAAGATGACCTGTCCTTCCGCTTCCTGCACAGCGGCAAGAACAGCCTTGAGCCGTTCTTCAAATTCACCGCGGAACTTCGCTCCCGCAATGAGCGAGGCGATATCCAGTGAGGCCACCCGTTTATTCTTGAGCCCTTCGGGAACGTCGCCTGTAACGATGCGCTGGGCGAGCCCCTCCACAATGGCCGTTTTACCGGTTCCCGGTTCGCCAATGAGGACAGGATTATTCTTTGTGCGCCGTGACAAGACCTGAATGACCCTGCGTATTTCTTCATCACGGCCGATGACCGGATCCAGTTTTCCGGCACGGGCCAGCTGAGTCAGATCACGGCTGTATTTCTGCAGAGCCTCATAGGTGTCTTCCGCATTGGGATCGGTTACCCGTTGGGTACCCCGCACTTCTTTCAATGCCTGAAGAGCGGCATCCTTTGTGAAGCCTGAACGTTTAAGAAGCTCGCGCGCATCTCCCCCTTTCTCAAGAATACCCAGAAGGATATGTTCCGTACTCAGGTATTCATCTTTCAGATGTTGCGCCTCTTTCCAGGCTGCATCAAGAACAGTGCGGGCCTCGCGGGACCAGTCCAGATGCTGTGATCCGCCTGTGATTTTAGGCCGGGAAGAAAGGGCCTGCTCAACAGACTGCAGCAATTGTGCCGGAGCAACGCCGACGCGCTGTAAAATGGAGCTTACGGCACCCTGCTTCTGGTCTGTGAGTGTAAAGAGAAAATGAAGGGGTGTAATTTCCGGGTGGCCTTTGGAAGAAGCAAGCTCGTAAGCAGCAGCCAAGGCTTCTTGAGATTTGATAGTCAGTTTGTCCATGCGCATGATTGTTTTCCTTTCACATGTCTATGCCTGATTATAATAGAGCAAGGGCCATGCCGGGAAATTTACACATATGAGGCTGCTTACCCTTCCTTTTCTGATTCATTGTGAAACAGACTGCTCCGCTCTGAAACAGTCTTCGAAAAAGATTTTGAAAATAAAAAGATAAGGGCGAAGCCCATGAGGGCCCGCCCTTAAATACGATTCAGGAAGAGTGATACAGGTGCATAAGCCGCTGATCAAAGTGACTTATGCAGTCATGAGACAAAAATCTTTATTCTTTGTCGGAATCACTGCAGGAAGAAGAGCAGTCCGATTTCTCTTTGTCTTCAGGACACTTCTTGTCGCTGCATTTGTCTGTGGCGCAGGCACTTTTCACCGGACAGGCCGGAGCAGCACCAGCAGCTACAGGGCAGTCCGCGCTTTTTACGCTCAGCTCATTACTGCACGCCCCTTCTTTGGGACAGCTTCCATCCTGAGCAGATGCTGTAAAGGCAAATGCGGCTACCATCATCACAACGGCCATCAGGGCCACGACATTCATCAAAGGGGTGTTGCTTTTCATTTTGTAATCTTTCTCCTTGGTTGACAACAAAATCTTTTGTTCAGCATACTGATCAATTGAACAGCCTGCTCACGCTTTTTATTCTCAAAAAAGTAAATTCTTTTGAAGCAAAGTACTTTCAGGCGCCCGAAAACAAAATAAATGAAACTCAAATACCCTCAGAGCCTGTCTAATATTATGGAGTACTGCTCTTTTGTTTGATTCGCCCAGAGCAGGGTACTATAATTCAAGAAATACCAACCGAGGAGAAACTCATATGTCCAAGATTACCCGCCGTCACTTTATTCAATCCGCCACCCTTCTGGGCGGCACCTCCCTTCTTTTGCGTCCCGGCAAAGCCTCGGCCCGGGCTGTGGGCGCGAACAACCGCCTGCGTGTAGCTGTGGTCGGTTTGAACAGCCGCGGTCAGGCCCATATCGCCGGCTGGCTTGAACAGCCTGATACGGAAATCGCCTATCTGGTTGATCCTGATTCCCGTGTCCTCGCCCGATCCATGAAGTCTCTGGAAAAGAAACTGGGCAAAGACTTTGTCGCCAAAGGTGTTGCCGATATCCGTGATGCTCTGGCTGATCCTGATCTGGATGCCATCTCCATTGCAGCCCCCAATCATTGGCACTCTCTCATGACCATCTGGGGAGCTCAGGCGGGCAAACATGTCTATGTGGAAAAACCCATGAGCCATGATATTGGGGAAGGCCGTGTGGTTGTGGAAGCCCAGAAAAAATATGGTGTTGTTGTTCAGCATGGTACCCAGGGCCGCAGCAATGCCCGGACAGCGGGTCTTCATGAAGCGATTCATGCCGGCAAATTCGGTCGTTTGAAAATTGCCTATGGCTATTGCTGCAAACCCCGTGGAAGCATCAAGTTCGCTGATCCCGCCACTCCTCCGGATCATCTGGACTGGGATCTGTGGCGCGGCCCCGCCGTTGTTGATGACTATCATCGCAATTATGTGCACTATAACTGGCATTGGTTCTGGAATACAGGCAATGGTGACCTGAACAACCAAGGCACGCACCAGCTGGATATTGCCCGCTGGGCCATTGATCCCGATCAGACCCATCCCATCCGGACAATGGCTCTGGGCGGACGATTCCAATGGCACGATCAGGGAGAAACGCCCAACACCATGTTCAGCATGGCTGAATATCCCAATGGTCAGTATGTCTTTTTCAATGTGCGCAATGTCAATTATGACGGCTATGAAAATCAGGTGGAAAACGAATATTACTTTGAAGATGGCGGCAAAATCATTCGTGACAAGTACTATCCCAAAGGCAGTGACAAAGGGGAAGCCCTGGACGTTGGCGAAGGCCGGGTAACCCCCGGTGGTCATTGGGGCAGCTTTGTGGCGGCCTGCCGTGCCGGGGATCCTTCGCTGGCCAATGGCAATGCTCTGGAAGCTCACTATGGCTGCGTGCTGGGCCATCTCATCAACAATTCCTACCGTCTCGGTCAGAAGGTGCCTTTCAATCTCCAGGCCGGAAAATTTGGTGATAATGCCGATGCCTTTGAACATTTCTCCCGTCTCCATGAAATTATGAGCAAAGGGGTGGGCATCCCTGAAGACGGTAACGAATATACCGTGGGTCCCTGGCTGAGCTTTGATCCGGAAACAGAAAGTCATCAGGGTGACTTCAGTGCTGAAGCCACGGCTCTGCTGAAAGATGTGAACCGGCCCGGTTTCGAGATTCCCGGGATTACAGAGCTCTGATCACTTTTGGCTAAACAGCTTCTGTTATGCACCCCTGTCTGTTGCGGGGTGCATAACTGCTGTTTTTCATCTCTCTCATTGCCGGAATCCCAAGCGAAAAGAAAGTATATGAGTAACTCACCCTCTCTGGAACTGGCTGTTGTCCTTCCCTGTCTCAATGAAGGCGACAACCTGAGATTGCTGCTGCCGCGCATCCGGTCAGTTCTGGATGATCTGGCGACAAACAGCCATATTTTTGTGATTGATGGCGGAAGCAGTGATGATACGGTCCGGACGGCGACAGATTTCGGAGCCACCGTTATTTCTCAGCGGGGTCGGGGCTATGGTGGAGCCATACGCACTGCTTTCGAAGATATCCAGGCACGGTGGCTTCTGACGATGGATGCGGATTTTTCCCATCATCCCGTCCTGATCAAATACCTTTTCGTCCGTCGCCATGATGCTGAAATCGTCATTGCCTCCCGCCATGTGTATCAGGGTTATGGCGATATGCCTCTGAGCAGACGTATCCTCAGCGGCTCTCTCAACCGTGTTTTCGCCTGGGTGCTGGGTATGAAGGTGGGTGATCTCTCCAGTGGTTTCCGGCTTTATCATCGCAATGCCATTGCACGGCTCGAGCTGACTTATGAAACCTATGCTGTTTTACAGGAGATTCTGGTGCAGGCCTATTGTGAAGGCTTTCGGGTTCTGGAAGAACCCTTCCATTATCTGCCGAGACTTCACGGCGCCAGTCATGCCCGGGTATTTCAATTCGGCGTAGTCTACCTGAAAGCTTTGGGAGCCCTGTGGAAACGCAGAAACTCTTCCGCCAGCGCGGATTATGAAACACGGGCTTTTTACAGCATCATCCCTCTGCAACGGTGGTGGCAGCGCAAGCGATACAAGATTTTGCGAGATCTCATCGGTGATCGCATGCATGTGCTTGATGTGGGTTGTGGTTCCAGCCAGATGCTGAACTGCATGCCCCAGATGACAGGTGTGGATTCGCGGCACAACAAGCTGCGGTTCATGCGACGGACAGCCAGAATTCTCGTCAATGCGGATGCAGCCTCTCTCCCCTTTGCAGATCACCGCTTTGAAGTCATTGTTCTATCCCAGGTGCTGATGCATGTGGACAATCCCGTGGAAGTCATCCGCGAATTGGCCCGTTGTCTGCGGCCCGGCGGAGAGTTGATTGTAGGCACGCCCGACTCGAGCCGCTGGAGATGGCGTTTTCTCGGCTGGCTCTACGGCCTGGTTCATCCCGACGGAAGACAGGGACAGGCCTACAATGCTGATGAGCTGCGCCGCCTCCTGGGCCAGAATGGCTTTGATATTGTGGAAAGCCAGTATATTCTGGGCGCGGAGCTGATTCTTCTTGCGCGGAAACGCAGAGGCGGTGGCGGGAACTGATGGGATCTATGATCGTTCTTCCAGAAGAAAACCTCTGAGAGCGAGTTCGGCTTTTCCTCCCTTCTTTATGTCCAGAAGAAGTTCATAAGCGGAGGGTTGAGGTATGGGTGCGAGATGGGCCTTTGCCGGAGGTTTTGCGGCGGGAATATTTTCCCGGGTTTTATGAATCATCTCCGGCGAAATATCCAACACAAGGGCTGTCTCGCCTTCGATGCCATGTTGTCCCAGATTATGTTCTCGTGTCTTGATGTGGATCTTTTGAGAGCCCTTACCAGCAGAAAAATAGAGTGTGAGTCTGTAGTATTCATCGTGTTTAGCCAGAGGCAGGGTTATCAGCGCACCGGAAGCTGGCAGATTATGTCCTTTTTCTGTTGCTGTCCACTTTGAATCGAGGAACTGAAGACCTTCCCCGCCTTCCCCCAGATAATAATGCCTGCCGGGGATGGCATTGTCTGTCATAGTGCGGAAAACGCCCCTGGAGGAATAACAGTTTCCTGTAAAATTCCAGGAGGCATCGTTCCAGGAAAATCCGGAAATGGCGTATTCATAAAGAGGAGCGCTCCCTCTGTTTTTGTACTCAGAGCTGAAAAAATAACGGACGCGTTGCGCATTCTCCGGTTGAAGAAGCGATTCACCGGCATATTCTTCCGCCGTGAGGAGCCCTGCGCTGTCCAGAAGAGTTGGAACAACGTCCAGGAGGGATACGCGCCGTTGGGACAGTTGAAACTTTTCTCTGCTTCCCGGGGCTTTGAAAAGAAGGAGAGGCAAGGCACGCACTTTTTTCGCAAAAAGATCCAGAGGCGGATCGGTAACAGCCTTTTCTGAATCAAAAGCGCCGAAGCGCATGTCGCCGCCTTTCCATTGCAACCCGTGATCACCGAGAATCATTATAGTGCTTTTGTCATAAATACCCAGTTTCTGCAGTGAATCAATAAAATCTCCTATGAGATCAGCCAGTATTTCGGTAATCTGACTCACATTTTCACGGTGGTCCAATACACGCTTGCCATCCAGGATCAGAGGATCATGGAGCCCCTGCAAATGGTAAAAAGTGAAACGGGGATCTGAAAAAGCAAGACGCCGCTGGTCCTTGAGCGTTTTCCGAAAGACATCGCGATCCAGATCATCGGAGCTGTCAAGAATTTTTCGTGTATAAACACTCTTTTTCAAGATATGAGGCACGGACTGAAACAAGGTTGTATAAAGGAGTTGACATATCTCTTTGCCATAGTAAGGGGTGAATTCCTCGGCTTCCGTTGTGTAATTATCAGCAATGGACTCAAACAGAACAGGCCGGTACATGCTGTGTGCCAAAGTGAAATAATTGTAAATTCCGACAGAATAGCCCGCTTCCCGGAATTTTACCGGAAGGGAGTGGTTCTCATATGCCTTTTTCAGATAGGTCTGATAGGAATCTTTGAACTTGAAGTGCTGGCCTGTCATGATCACCGGCAAGCTGCGGTGGGTGTAGTAGTCCGTGGCGAGGGTATCGGGGTAATAGGTGAAACCGGGCAGTTTCAGACCGTAATCCGGATTCTTTTCCAGATATTCATTGAAATAATCACTTTGAAAGGCATCGAGCAGAAGAATTACTGTATTGGTCTCTTTGGAAAAACTGAAAGCATTCAACCAACTGACAGAAGTATCCTCTTCCACCACTTCCTCAGGGATCATATCCCGAGACTGGGTCAGTGCGATTGCAAGATTGCTCAGACTTAAAAAAATCAGAAGACCGAAAATACTTCGAAATATCCCCGGCTTTTTTATACCTGTAAGAACACACAGACCGGCAAGAACAAGCCATACAAGAAGATCAGCCGTGCGCCAGTCTTTCAATGCAATATCCAGAGGCGAGCCGTCAAAAGCGCCATAATACCAGTTGAGCAGCTGGCTTTGAGCCCAACCGCCAAGGAGAAGAAAAGCCAGCAAGGGAAGCAGGAGCATCCTCAGTCTACGCCCGCATAGACTGAGGATGACGAAGAGAACAAATCCAGCCACCACAGCGACGAGAGCCAAAAAAGCCATCATAAGTCGTGATGCAGTATGAAATTCCTGCAGATTGTTGAGAAAAAGAATGATGGGCTGAGAGACAAAGAAGAAAAAAAACACCGAGAAAGATGCCAGGAAAGTGTCAATTCCCGTGTAGCAGGGCTTCTGCCCCCGAGTGTCTGGGGAAGACTGCTGCTTTTGTACACCCTGATCTGCGTTTATCTGCATAATATGTCGCTTTTTCGCATGCTCATCTTATTTTCGGTGAGAAACAGGTTTATTTGACCTTGTCCTGGGAATATAGTAGTATACCTACTGGTTTACTCATAATAGACATCATGAGTCAGTTTGACTCTTCGATCCCGATGTGTGCACCGTTCGCTGCCACCCACAAACACGCATGCCCCACCCTTTTGGCGGACGGTGCACCTTTTTTATATCTGCTTGGGGAAACATATATATTCCGGTCGTGAATCAGGGTCCACTAACAGCAGACCGGCCTGATGGAGCATTGTTTGAGGATATAGGCGGGCACTTCAGAAACAGGCATACGCACTTGTTCCATGCTGTCCCGCTCACGGACTGTAACCGTATCATTTTCTTTGGTTTCATAGTCCACGCAGATACAGAAGGGGGTTCCGATTTCATCCATGCGGCGATACCGTCTTCCTATAGCCCCGGCCTGATCATAATAAGTGGTAAAGAAGCTTCTCCACTTTTTCTCCAGATCACCTGCGATTTCAGCCAGTCCATCTTTTTTCACCAGAGGAAGTATGGCCGCTTTGATGGGGGCCAGCTGGGGATGGAATCGCATGATCACGCGCTGTTCCTCTTTGACCGTTTCTTCCGCATAGGCATCGCAGAGCACGGCCAGGACTGTTCTGTCCGCTCCTGCGGAGGGCTCAATGACAGAGGGGAAATAGCGTTCTTTGAGATCGGCATCGAAATAGCTCAGGTCTTTGCCGGAAAACTGGCTGTGCTGGGTCAGGTCATAAGCGCCGCGATTGGCGAGTCCCTGCAATTCGCCCCAGCCGAAAGGGTATTCATATTCAACGTCTATGGTACGTTTGGAATAATGTGCCAGCGTTTCCTTGGGATGCTCAAACCAGCGGAGTTTTTCTTCTCTGATTCCAATATCCAGATACCATTGCCAGATATCGTCTTTCCACCGATCAAACCACAGTTCTTCTTCTTCTTCCCTGCAGAAAAATTCAATTTCCATCTGCTCGAATTCGCGGCTTCGGAAAATAAAGTTGCGGGGATTGACTTCGTTTCGGAAGCTTTTTCCCATCTGTGCGATTCCGAAAGGAATTTTCACTCTCGTGGAGGTGCACACGTCTTTGAAGTCGACAAAGATGGACTGGCAGGTTTCAGGGCGCAGGTAAGTTTCGACGCCTGTCTCTTCGCTTACGCCCATTTTTGTTTTCAACATGCTGTTGAAGGCTCTGGGTTCGGAAAGCTCACCGCCGCATTCAGGGCAGCTATCCTGTTCCAGATGGTCTTCACGAAAGCGCTTTTTGCACTCTTTACAGTCTACTAGAATGTCGTGAAACTGCTCTATGTGACCGCTGGCCTCCCAGACTCGGGGATGCATGAGAATGCTGGCATCGAGTCCCACCATGTCATCACGGGAGAGCACAAATCTGTACCACCAGTGTTCTTTGAGGTTGCGTTTGAGCTCCACTCCCAGCGGACCGAAGTCCCAGCATCCGTTTACTCCCCCGTAAATACTGCTGGATTGAAAGATGAAGCCTTTTCTTTTGCACAAACTGACCAGTTTTTCCACTGTAGTCTCCTGTAAAAATGAGTGTAGATACTTTCAGACTTGCCGGTCTGAAGGTGGTTGGCGGGCTGACGGATTACACCGGCCTGTTGTTCTGACCGTGTAACTTTCTATGCAAGATAGTATAATGAGGCTTCTTATACCTTGTCAAACAGGGGTAAAGCGCTTTTGTTTATGTGGAAATGTTTGGCCTTGTTGTGGCTGAATGCTTCGAGGCCGGTGCCGAGGCGCAAAAAAATTGGAATGACAGCGGGGGTTGGGCTCAGGAGATATAAGAGACTTGGAGGGAGACAGATAAGCCTCTTCCTCTTCTTTCTTCGTGCTACTACCTGTCAACTTCCATTATTTTTCGAAGAAATTATTGTTACTGACTCTGCAAGTCATATACTTTCAAGATATTGTGGGATTCTCGATTCGGCAAAATGTCTTGCGACAATCACGAACAAATAATGACTTGGGAAACGTTGAAAGCCGTTGAGATTTATTCCTGGGAACGCCAATTTCCACATTGGCAGACAGCGTATGATGACCTGGAGAAGTTATAAACTTGATTGCGGCATGATATCTCTCTTGTCTCAAACAAATCCATTGCTCAGAAAACTTTCCGGCAGAGGATGTGCAAATCGTGGGAGCGCCAATGTCCCCATTGGCACATAGCGTATGATGAGCGGAGGAAAATATTGATTTGATTGCGGCAATGCGGTGCTGTGTTACTACCCGTCATCTTTCATTATTTTTTCGAAGAAATTATTGTTACTGACTCTGCAAGTCATATACTTTCAAGATATTATGAGATTCTCGATTCGGCAAAATGTCTTCCGACAATCACGAACAAATAATGCCCTTGGAAGCCCTGAAAGACGTTGAGAGTCACTC
>LSQX01051172.1_pt2 | contig 10158 bp, 8 predicted proteins | sample 654561 | NCBI WGS metagenome assembly LSQX01 (sample SAMN04489861, study PRJNA283612) | anaerobic digester metagenome | isolation source: 4 biogas reactors fed with cattle manure at either 37C or 55C with and... | place: Denmark: Kongens Lyngby | collected 2014
TGGTAGATGCGACCGCCGGAGAAGGTCAGGCCGTCAACGACCGCCGAGGCGTTGTCCAGGTAGAGGCACCGTTCCACATCGGTGGCCGTTGTTGTCAGGACGTTGATCCGCCTCACCTCCGTCTTGTCGCGGCCGTTGACGGATTGAATGGTCACGGGAATGGACACGGAAAGCTGCGCCGTGATTTCATAGAGGCCGTCCCCGACGCGGATAATATCGCCGCCTGCGGGGTCGGCATGCGCGAGCGCGTTGGAGATCGTCAGGAACGGTGCCCCGGCCGTGCCCGCATTGGTGTCGCTGCCGGGCGGTGTGGATGTGGCCGTTGCCACATAGTAGGTTGCGCCATAGGCGCTACATACGGTCAGCAGTGCGATGACCTTTGCTATGAGCCCGATTCTCATGGTCTTCACTCCATCATCTCCTCGTGCCGAGCTGAAATTTCAAGGTCGTGCGGCAGGCAGCAATACGCGTGTCACTTACGATTGTAATGATAGCACTCTTTCAGGTGGAATCAAGCGGAGTTTGGCTTGATAGCAGGTTGGCGAGAGGGGTGGCGCAGGCGGAGCATGGAGAGTGGGCGGAACGCGGATGAAAGGTGGGGCAAGCGTCCCGCTTGCTGCAGGGAGCGTGCCGAGCCGGGCTTTTCGAAAGAATCGAAAGAATCGATGGATTCGAGTGATTCGATTCGCTCGATTCATTCGACTCCCTCGATTCCTTCGACCACCCCCGCCTCGCTACGCCGTCGCCGCCATCGACAACAAGCCCTGATGGTGGTTGATTGTCGTCGGCTGTCGTTGAGTGCAAGGGTAGCTCCCGTGCAAGCGCGCCAGCGCCTGGAGCCCGCGGTCTCCGCGGGATGCCCGGCGTAGCCGGGCTCGTGAGTCGGACAGGTCTGACTAGTCCGACACGTCAGACAGCATCGGCAGTACCGGCAGTACCGGCAGTACCGGCAGTCTCGAGGACGAGGACGAAGACGAGGACGAGGACGAGGACGAATGCCCCCTCTCTCTTTCTCCCCCTTGGCGTTCTTGGCGTCTTGGCGGTTTCCTAAGCCACGCACCGGGGGGCGCCGGTCTCAGGCATCCATGCCCTCCCGTATTTCAAGAATCTTGGCCGCCACGCGTTCGGGTAGCCTGGTGGCGTCTGGTGTTTCGGCGGCGAGGCGCACCAGCGCGGAGCCGACGATCAGTCCATCGGCCATGGGCGCGAGCGCGCGGGCATCCTCGCCCGTCGCGATGCCGAAGCCGATGCAGACCGGATGGGGCGAGAGCGCCTTGACCTCCGCCGCATGGCGCGCGATGGCTTCATAGTCGAGTCCGCCGGTGCCTGTGACGCCGGTACGGCTGATCAGGTAGATGAATCCACCCGCGCCCTCGGCCAGCATGCGGATGCGTTCCGGACGCGTCGTCGGCGCCGCGAGACGGATCAGGTGGATCCCGGTCCCGGCCAGCGCGGCGGTGAGCGGCCCGGCCTCCTCGGGTGGCAGGTCAACCACAAGCAGCCCGTCCACGCCCGAGGCCACCGCGGTCTCCGCCACGCGCTCCAGGCCGAACTGTAGAATCGGGTTGTAGTAGCTGAAGAGCACGATGGGGGTTGCCATGCTCTTCCGCAGCTCCGCCGCGAGGCGGAAACTGCCCGCCAGCGACATGCCGCCGCGCAGGGCGCGTTCCGAGGCGGCCTGGATCACCGGCCCGTCGCAGGTGGGATCGGAGAAGGGAACGCCCAGCTCGACGATGTCGGCGCCGGCTTCGCAGGCGGCCTTGAGCACCTCGAGGCTGGTGGCGGCATCGGGATCGCCGGCCGTCAGGAAGGCGACCAGTGCCTTGCGCTTCTCGGCGGCTAGTTTCTGAAAGGTCTGATCAATGCGGTTCATGGAAGACTCCTTATCCGTGATAAGCGGCACGGGCATCCTGCCTGTGTTCCATGGGCGGGACGCCCATGCCACGATGGTTTTTGCAAGAGTCCCTGTTGGCAGGAGTGGCACGGGCATCTTGGCCGTGTTCCATGGGCGGGACGCCCATGCCACGATGGTTTTTGCAAGAGTCCCTGCTGGTCAGGTACTCGGAGATGTGCTCGAGATCCTTGTCGCCACGGCCTGAGAGGCAGACGAGGATCGCCTCGTCACGCGGACGCAAGCGCGCCTCGCGGATCGCGGCGGCGAGCGCATGGGCGCTCTCGAGTGCCGGAATGATGCCCTCGAAACGGCAGAGGAGCTGGAAGGCCTCGACCGCCTCCGCGTCGGTCACGCCGGTATAGCGCACGCGGCCGATGTCGTGCAGCAGCGCGTGCTCGGGGCCCACGCCGGGGTAGTCGAGTCCGGCGGAGATCGACCACGCCTCGTGGATCTGTCCCTCCCCGTTCTGCAGCAGGTAGGTCATTGCACCGTGCAGCGTGCCGGGCGAACCTCCGCTGATCGAGGCGGCATGGCGCGGCGTGTCGAGTCCCTCGCCGGCCGCCTCGGCACCCAGCATGGCGCAGGGATCGGCCAGGAAGGGGTAGAAGAGCCCCATGGCGTTGCTGCCGCCGCCGACGCATGCCACCAGCAGATCGGGCAGCCGGCCCGCGCGCTCGATAAACTGCTGCCGCGCCTCGTCGCCGATGACGCGCTGCAGGTCGCGCACCATGGCGGGGTAGGGGTGCGGCCCCGAGACGGTGCCGATGACGTAGAAGGTATCCTCGACCTCGGCCACCCAGACGCGGAGCGCCTCGTTCATGGCGTCCTTGAGTGTGCGCGTGCCGGATGAGACCGGCACCACCTCGGCACCGAGCAGCCGCATGCGCAGCACGTTGGGTGCCTGGCGGCGCACATCCTCCTCGCCCATATAGACCTTGCACTGCATGCCGAAGCGCGCGGCGATTGTCGCGGTCGCGACGCCATGCTGCCCGGCCCCCGTCTCGGCGATCAGCTTGCGCTTGCCCATGCGGCGCGCCAGCAATCCCTGGCCGATCACGTTGTTGATCTTGTGGGCGCCGGTGTGCGCGCAGTCCTCGCGCTTGAGATAGATGCGCGCGCCGCCGATGTGGTCCGAGAGACGTTCCGCGTAATCGAGCGGCGTGGGGCGGCCCGCGTAGTCGCGCAGCATGGCGCGGAACTCGTCCAGGAAGGCCGGATCGTCACGGGCGGCGTTCCAGGCCTCCTCGAGGTCGGTCAGCGCGGCGATCAGCGTCTCGCCGACATAGCGCCCGCCGTAGGGGCCGAAATGCCCCGTGGCATCGGGCTGGTTGTAGGGGGGGTGGTTGGTGGTTGGTGGTTGATGGTTGGTGGTTGGTGGTTGATGGTTGGTGGTTGGTGGTTGGTGGTTGGTGGGCAGGGTGTTCATCATTTGCTCCTCGAAAGTAGTCCAAGATCAGGATGCGCTTGTGCGCTGTTTGATGGCCTTGCGCAGGCCAGTGAGCAGGCGACCGACGGTGTCCATCTGTTGTTGCAGGGGATCGAGCTGTGTTGGCTCAAGATAGCCGATGCGGGTGGCAATCAGCATTTGAGTTTCAAGCTCCCGCAGCGAACCGGTTGCTATTGAAAGGAAGTAGGCAAACTCATGGCCGCTTTGGCGTCCACTTCCTTCCGCGATATTGGAGGGAATTGAGATGGCCGCCTTTCTGACTTGGCTGGTCAGTGTAAACATTTCCTCTTTTCGAAACACGCTTGATATGCGGTAGACCGCATCCGCAAGATCCATCGCCCGCTGCCAAGCTTCCAAATCCTTAAATGTCGAACTCATTCCTACAACTCCCGTTACAATCCANNCCATGAACCACAAACCATGAACCACCAACCATCAACCACCGCGCCCGCGCTTCGCGCAGAAGCGTCTCGGTGGTTTCCCAGTCTATGCAGGCGTCGGTCACGGAGCAGCCGGGGCGCGGGCGGGGGTGTGCGCCGTTCAGGGGCTGCGCGCCGCCCTCGAGGTGGCTCTCCAGCATGAAGCCGCAGATTGAGCGGTTGCCCGCCTCGATCTGCGTCAGCAGGTCGCGCAGCACGATCCCCTGGCGGCCGGGATCCTTGCCGGAGTTGCCGTGGCTGCAATCCACCACTATTCTCATGGGCAGTTGCGCCTCTTGCAGTGCCGCCTCGCAGGCCGCAATGCTGGCGGCATCGTAGTTGGGCCGGGTGCCGCCGCGCAGCACGATGTGGGGATAGGGATTGCCGGTGGTCCCGAAGACCGCCGGCAGCCCCTCCTCGGTCACACCGAGGAAGTGGTGCGGGCCCAGGGCCGAGCGGATGCCGTTGATGGCGGCTGCCAGTGTGCCGTCAGTCGCATTCTTGAAGCCCACGGGCGTCGAGAGTCCGCTGGCGATCTCGCGGTGCGTCTGCGCCTCGGCTGTCCGCGCGCTGATGGCCGACCAGGAGATCAGGTCGCCGATGTACTGCGGCATCAGCGCCTCCAGCACCTCGGTCGCGGCGGGCAGGCCGATTTCGGCAAGCTCCACCAGGAACTGGCGTGCCATGCGGATGCCATGCTCGATGTGGAAGGTGTCGTTCAGGTAGGGATCGTTGATGAATCCCTTCCAGCCGAGTGCCGAGCGCGGTTTCTCGAAATAGACGCGCATGACGATGCAGAGGGCGTCGGAGAGTTCGTCGCGGAGCCGCCGCAGGCGGCGGGCGTATTCACACGCGGCATCGAGGTTGTGGATCGAGCAGGGGCCGACAATCGCCAGCAGGCGCCGCTCCTCGCCGTCGAGGATCTGCTCGATCGCCGCGCGTCCCTGCATCACCGTGCGCGCCGAGAGGGCCGTGTGGGGCACGGCGGCCCGGATCTGGCGTGGCGTGGCCAGCAACTCGACCGACTTGATATTGATGTTATCGAGCTGCGGATGGCTCATGTATGCATCCCTCCCGCCGCAGCCCAGAAGCCCGGCGCGCGGCACGCGAGTTTTCCGGATGCGAGCGCATCGCGCAGCCGTTGCGCCAGCGTCCCGATCGCGGCGTGATCCTTGACGCCCGGGGCGCGCTCGACGCCCGAGCTGATATCCCAGGCGGCGGCACCCGAGCGCCGCGATGCCTCGAGGATGTTGGCGGAGTTCAGTCCGCCTGCCATCGCGAAGGCGCGTTCCGCCGCCAGCGGCGCGGCGGTCTGCCACTGCCAGACGGCACCGTTGCCGCCGGGCAGAACGCCGCGTCCGCACTCCACCAGCACGCCCACTCCCGACGGCAGTGCGCGGGCGGCCGTGACAAGGGACGCTCCGCCGCTCCTGATAACCTTGATGACGCGGAAGCCGGCCTGCTGCACAAGGCGGCAGGTGACAGCGCTCTCGCCGCCGTGCAGTTGCACGGTGTCGAGCCCCGCCTCGCGTGCCATGGCAATCACCTCGTCGGCGGTTTTATCAACGAAGACCCCGACGCGCGCGGTCGCGGGCGGCAGCCCCTTGAAGATTTCGCGCGCCCGTGCCGGTGTAACGTAGCGCGGACTGCCCTCGAAAAAGACCGCGCCCAGCGCGCCGATGCCGAGGCCGGAGCAGTAGCGCGCGGTCCCGGCCGAGGTGATGCCGCAAATCTTAAGGTTGGCCAGCGTTTGGTTCCTGCCGCCCTTGCCGGCAGACTCGTCCGTGCCGCCGGCATCATCTGCCTCCGGCTGCGCCAGCACCTCGTTGCCGATGGCGTTCCAGCGGCGTAGTGTCGCGGCGGGATCTTCCGCGCGCACGAGTGCCTCGCCGACGAGAACCCGCGTGATGCCGCCGGCCAGCGTCTGCCGGATGTCGTCGTCATCAAGGATGCCGCTCAGGGCAACCGGCAGGCAGCTGGGGTGCAGTAGGCCTACCATGCGTCCCGCCTGTGCGGAGTCGGTCTTGAAGTGTGCCAGATCGCGGTTGTTGATGCCGATCAGGGGCGCGCCGAGGGCATTGGCGCGCTCGATGTCCCCGGCGTCGTGAACCTCCGTCAGGACATCGAGTCCGAGCTGCTGCGCCAGCGCGTGCAGCTCGTGAAGCTGCTCGTCGTCGAGCATACGGACGATCAGCAGCATGGCGTCGGCACCGAGGGCGGCGGTCTCGTAAACCTGATAGGGATCGATGATGAAATCCTTGCGCAGCACGGGGAGATCGCACGCGGCACGCGCACGGTGGAGATCGTCGGGCGATCCCTTGAAGAAGTCCGGTTCGGTCAGGATCGAGAGCGCTGCCGCGCCGCCGGCGGCATAGGCGCGCGCCACGGCTGCGGGATCGAGTGCGGGGGCGATGGCGCCGCGCGAGGGCGAGGCGCGCTTGATCTCCGCGATCACGCGGAGTCCGGGGCGGGCGAGTGCGGCGGTAAAGCCGCGGTAGTCGCGCCGGCCGGCGGCCTCGCGCTCGAGGAAGGACTGCGGCACGCGCCGCTGCGCGCCGGCAACCGCCTGCCTGCGGGTCGCTACGATGTTTTCGAGGATGTTCACCGCTTCTGCCTCCGTACCGCGAGGTCTATTGCCGTGTCCAGGCAACCAACCGCTCCAGCTTGTCGAGCGCCGCGCCGGAGTCTATGGCGTCGGCGGCCTGCGCGATGCCCGTGGCGAGGTCGGGGGCGCGGTTCGCGGCCATGAGCGAGGCGGCGGCGTTGATCAGCACGATATCGCGCCTGGGTCCGCGGATCCTGCCGGTCAGGATGCCGCGCGTGATGGCGGCATTCTCGGCGGGATCGCCGCCGGCCAGGGCTTCGGGCGTGCAGGTATCCGGGAAGTAGGCCAGGGGATCGATATCGTAGGTGCGGATGCGGCCGTCCTTCAGTTCCGAGCAGCGTGTCGGACCCGTCAGCGTGATCTCGTCCATGCCGTCGAGGCCGTGGACAACGAGGACACGCCGCGAGCCGAGCTTGCGCATCACCTGGGCGATGGTCTCGGTCAGCTCGGGTGCGAAGACGCCGATAAGCTGGCAGGGCGCGCCGGCGGGGTTGGTCAGCGGCCCGAGCACGTTGAAGATGGTGCGGACGCCGATCTGCCTGCGTACCGGGCCGGCAAAGCGCATCGCCTTGTGGAAGGCCGGCGCGAAGAGGAAGGTGATGCCGATCTCGTTGAGCGCCTCCTCGAGCAGCTCGGGGTCGGCCGCGAGGTTGAAGCCCAGATGCTCGAGGCAGTCGGCGCTGCCGCTGCGGCCGGAACTGGCGCGGTTGCCGTGCTTGGCGACGACGGCGCCGGCACCGGCGGCGACGAAGGCGACGGTGGTGGAGATGTTGAAGGTGATGCCGCCATCCCCGCCGGTGCCGACCGTGTCGAGCGTGTCGGCACAGAGCGACTGTATGCGGGTGGCGGTGGCGCGCATGGCGCGCGCGCCGCCGGCGATTTCGTCTATGGTCTCGCCCTTGGCCGCAAGGGCGGCCAGGAAGGCACCGGTCTGCCCCTCCGTCAGTTCGCCGGCCAGAATGGCGTTGACCATGTCGAATGCCTCGCCTTCCGAAAGGTCGCGGCGGGCGATCAGTTGCTTGAGCTGCTGTGGATAGTTCATGTTGCCCATGTTGGTGCGGTTGAAGTAAACGGCTAGGCGGGATCCGCCATTTTGAGGAAGTTGCGCAGGATGCGCTTGCCGACGGGTGTCATGATCGATTCGGGGTGGAACTGGATGCCGTGGATCTCCTGCGTCCGGTGGCGGATGCCCATGATCTCGCCGTCCTCGGCGGTGGCGGTCACGGCCAGGCAGTCGGGCAGCGTGGCGCGGTCGATGGCCAGCGAGTGGTAGCGCATGCCCTTGAAGGTGCGGTTGCCCAGCCCCTTGAAGAGCCCCTCGCCATCACTGGTGATCTCCGAGAGCTTGCCGTGCATCAGCCGCCGGGCGTAGGTGATGCCCGCGCCATAGGTAAGCCCGATGGCCAGGTGGCCGAGAGAGACGCCCAGGATGGGGATTTTGCCGGCGCAGGCGCGGATCAGGTCGCACGAGATGCCGGCTGACTCGGGGCGTCCGGGCCCCGGCGAGACCACGAGCGCCCGCGGGGCCAGTGCCAGAGCCTGCCCGACGGTGAGCGCGTCGTTGCGGTGGACGGCAACGTCCGCCGCCATCTCGCGCAGGTACTGCACGAGGTTGTAGGTGAAGGAGTCGTAGTTGTCGATAATCAGAATCATGTCGGTTCCTCTTCTGGGTTGGGTCTAAACTTCCCCCTGCACGCGCTGGAGCAGCTCGATCGAGCGGGAGAGGGCGGCGGCCTTGTTGACCGTCTCGCGGTACTCGTACTCCGGCTCCGAGTCGGCCACGATACCGCCGCCGGCGCGGATCGTGAGGCGGCCGTGCTCCGCAACCGCCGTGCGGATGCAGATGCAGAAATCCATGTTGCCGTCGAACGAGAAGTAGCCGACCGCCCCGCCATAGGGGCCCCTTGGGGTCTCCTCGAGCTCTGCGATGATTTCCATGGCGCGGATTTTTGGCGCGCCACTGAGCGTGCCGGCGGGAAAGGCCGACTTGAAGAGGTCGAAGGCGTCGCAGTGCGGCTCGAGATCGGCTGTGATGTTGGAGACGAGGTGCATGACGTGCGAGTAGCGCTCCACCATCATCAGATCCGTCACCTGTACCGTGCCCGGCAGGGCTACGTGTCCGAGTTCGTTACGGCCCAGATCGACCAGCATGAGGTGCTCGGCGCGCTCCTTCTCGTCCTGCAGCAGGGCGTCGGCATTGGCGCGATCCTCCTGCTCCGTCGCGCCGCGCGGCCGTGTGCCGGCGATCGGACGCAGGCAGGCGGTGCGGTTGTCGAGGCGGATCATCGTCTCGGGCGACGAGCCGATCAGCGTGCAGTTGCGCGCCTTCATGAAGAAGAGGTAGGGCGAGGGGTTGACGTAGCGCTGCGCGCGGTAGAGCCTCACCAGATCGTCCGGGGCGGGGCCGACGAAGCTCTGCGAGACCACGCACTGGATGATGTCGCCCTCGCGGATGTATTCCTTGATGCGTGCCACCATGCCCTTGTAGTAGCCGGGCTCGTGGACGAACTGCGGTCGCTCGATGCGCCGCCGGGCGCGCGGTGCCTGTGCGGGGATGGGGGCGTGCAGTCTGGCGAGCAGCTCCCGCACCCGCGCTTCGGCAGCGGCGAGGAGGTCCGGCTCTGTGCCGTCCTCCCTGAAGGCAAGCGCCACCACGGTCAGAGTGTGGGCGATGTTGTCGAAGATCAGCAGCGTTTCGGGGATGACGAACTCCGCCAGCGGCTGCTCCGGCGGCAGGCGGTTCGGTACACGCGGCTCGAAGAAGTGGATCATCTCATAGGTGAAGTAGCCCACGAGTCCGCCGCAGAAGCGCGGCAGGCCCGGCTGCGGCGCCAGCTTGTAGGGGCGCATGAGGTCGCGCAGCACGTTGAGCGGCTCGCCATTGTGCGGCAGGCGCCGCTCCATGATCCCCTGGCGCACGACAACGTCGTCGCGGTAGATGGCCACCGTGGCGCGTGCCGCGACGCCCATGAAGCTGTACCGGCCCCACTGCTCGCCGCCCTCGGCACTCTCGAGCAGGAAGATGTCGGGGTGGTCGTGCGCCAGGCGCTCCAGTACCGAGACGGGCGTCTCGGTATCGGCCAGGATCGTGGCCCCGACGGGCACTACCGTGGCGGACGCCAACTGTTCGCGGAAGGCGTCCTGTGCGGGAAACGTATTAAGCAGCATCATGTTTGTTCCTAATGGTGGGGGTGGTGAGAGGGAAAGTGCAAAAAAGAAGAACCGGTGGCTCGGATGAAGCCGCCGGTTCTCGTAGTCCCTGGTCCAGTATGGGTACGCAAAACAGGTTAACGGCTTCGTCGGTGACGAATCCGCCAGCGCCAGTAACCAGTGTTTCCGCGTGTGAAAGTCATGTCCAGGGTGTCCGTGGCGACCGCCCGGCGAGGCCGGGAGCGGGTCGCATGTGTTTCTTTATACAGAAACGCAGTGCGGCTGTCAATAGGCTGCGAAAAATTTTTTTCGCGGGGTTCAGGGGCAGTTGCGACGCCGCCCCTGCGGGGGCGGCGGCAGTAGCAGTAGGCAGTAGGCAGTAGGCAGTAGCAGTAGGCAGTAGCAGTAGGCAGTAGCAGTAGGCAGTAGCAGTAGGCAGTTGGAATGGGTCAGAGACGCCACTTTGTCGTGAGCTTTGTCGGAAGCTTTGTCGGAAGCTTTGTCGGAAGCTTTGTCGAAAGCGAAAGATTAAGCGGGTGGATGAAGACCAGCGTGCCGTTTAAGTGTTGGTTTAAGAGTTGGTGCTTCGCGCTTACTCTTTATCACCACACTTTGTCCCCACGCTTTGTCTCTTTACGCTTCG